>Ga0207929_1000343_pt1 | contig 13226 bp, 15 predicted proteins | sample NGESurdeep072012_FD_184466 | JGI IMG/M metagenome (GOLD analysis project Ga0207929, IMG submission 184466) | Arctic peat soil microbial communities from Barrow, Alaska - NGEE Surface sample 53-1 deep-072012 (SPAdes) | ecosystem: Environmental > Terrestrial > Soil > Wetlands > Peat ... | reverse complement strand
CGACCATCCGCCCGTTTCGCCCACGCCTGCCCGACGCTGGCACTGGGCGAAGGCGCTGTTCAACAAGACCTACTGGCACACGGTCCCGCTGGGGCGGCTTCCCTAACCCAAGGAGAATGAGATGAGCATCACGATCGCGATGAGCCTGAACCTGAAAGGGATGTCGTGTCCCCTTCCGATCATCAAGACGGCCAAGGCGATGAAGGAGCTCACGTCAGGGCAGCTGCTCGAGGTTTTCGCCACAGACCCTGGTTCCGTTCCCGACTTCAAGGCGTGGGCACGGGCGACAGGCAACCCTCTCGTCGAGACAGGCGAGGAAGCCGGCGTTTTTCATTTCGTTCTCAAGAAGAAGGAAGAAGGAGCATTGACATGAGCGTCGCCACCATCGAGAAGCCGCCGCTGGAAGCATTTGCGGAGCAGCTTGCCGAGAAGAAGGCCGAGCAAAAGGAGAAGCTGGTCATCTTCGCCTGGAGTGGGGAGCTGGACAAGGTCTGGCCGACTCTGATCCTGGCCACAACGGGTGCCGCGATGGGAAAGGAAACCACTGTGTTCTTCACCTTCTGGGGCCTGTTCCCGCTGGTCAAGAACAACGTCCGCATAACGGGCGAGAACTGGATGCAGAAGATGCTCTCCCTGATGAATCGCGGCGGTGATACACATCTCAAGCTGTCGAAGATGAACTTCGCCGGTGCGGGGCCCGCGATGATGATGCATCTCGCCAAGGAGCACCACGTGGCAAGCCCTGACGAGCTGCTGACCATGGCCAAGGAAATGGGCGTCCGACTGGTCCCTTGCCAGATGACGATGGACCTGCTCGGTCTCAAGCGTGAGGACCTTATCGACGGCCTCGACGAGCCGGCCGGAGCCACCATGGCGCTGGCGGAAGCCCAGGGTGCGATCACGCTCTTCATCTGAACGTAGTTAGATAGACGGGACGTGGCGCTCTCCGAACCTGTCTCCCGGCCCTCCGCGGCGGATCGCGGGAGTGTCAGGAATCCATACAGCTCGCTGCCGAACTGGCTGTACCCGGCCTTCGTGGTCGTGGCGCTCAGCCTGTTCGGCATCTTCGCGGTGTGGGTCGTCTTCTTCCAGAGTGAGGGCTACTACGCCCCCTACCTCAGTCCTTTCTACTCACCCCTGATCAAGGTCGGGCCCATTCCTCCCGGCGTGTGGGTGGCGTGGGCGCCGCTGGTCTTCCGTCTCAGCTGCTACTACTACCGAAAGGCGTACTCCCGCTCCTTCTTCGGGCACCCGAGATCGTGCGCGGTGCCCGAACCGAAGCGCGGCCGGTATCGCGGGGAAACCGCCTTTCCGTGGGTCCTCAACAACCTCCACCGGTTCGCCTTCTACGCGACGGTGGTCCAGGTCGCGTTCCTGTGGTTCGACGCGATCCTCGCCTTTGACTTCGGGGGACGCTTCGGCATCGGTCTAGGCAGCGCTCTCATGCTGGCCAACGTCGTCCTGCTGTCCGGCTATACATTCGGCTGCCATGCGTTCCGCCACCTCGCCGGCGGAGAGATCGACTGCTTCTCGTGCTCGCTGGCGGCAAGAGCTCGGCACAAGCTGTGGAAGGGCGTCACCGTCCTCAATATCAAGCACGACAGGTGGGCCTGGGCCAGCCTGTTCTCGGTCGTGGCGGCGGACATCTACATCCGCCTCCTGCTAGCTGGAGTTTTGCAGGACCCGAGGTGGATTTCGTGAGCGCGACGTACGAGACGGTAGAGACTGACGTGCTCGTTCTTGGAGCAGGGGGCGCTGGCCTGCGCGGCGCGATCGCCGCAGCCGAAGGTGGGGCCCGCGTGCTGGTCGTCTGCAAATCGCTGCTCGGCAAGGCTCACACGGTGATGGCCGAGGGCGGCGTCGCCGCGGCCATGCACAACGTCGCCTACCAGGATTCCTGGGAGGTTCACTTCGCCGACACGATGAAGGGCGGCAAGCTCATCAACAACTGGCGCATGGCAGAGCTTCACGCCAAGGAGTCGCCGGAGCGCGTTCTCGAGCTCGAGCGGTGGGGCGCCGTTTTCGATCGCACGTGGCAGGGCAGGATCCACCAGCGGCCATTTGGAGCGCATACCTATCCGCGCCTCGCCCACATCGGGGATCGCACCGGCCTGGAGCTGATTCGCACGCTGCAGGATCGAGCGGTGCACACCAAAGGTGTGGACGTGCACATGGAAGTCACTGCGTTCAAGCTGTTGACGGCGGACGGCCGCGTGGTCGGCGCGCTCGCCTACCGGCGCGCGGACGGCTCGCTGATCATGTATCGGTGCGGTGCCGTGCTGCTGGCCAGCGGCGGCGCCGGCAAGATGTACCGCGTCACCTCCAACTCCTGGGAAAGCACAGGCGACGGTGTCGCTCTCGCCTACGACGTGGGGGCACAGCTCCGGGACATGGAGATGGTCCAATTCCATCCGACGGGCATGGTCTGGCCCGCGGGTGTCCGTGGCATCCTGGTCACCGAAGGCGTGCGGGGCGAGGGCGGGGTGCTGCGCAACAAGGACGGCGAGCGCTTCATGGAGAGATACGACCACGAGCGGATGGAGCTCTCGTCGCGAGACGTTGTGGCCCGCGCCATCAACTCGGAGGTCAACGCGGGCCGCGGTACGCCGCATGGCGGTGCGTACCTTGACATCACCCACCGGAAGCCCGAGTTCATCAAGAGCAAGCTTCCTTCGATGTATGAGCAATTCCTAAAGCTGGCCAAGGTGGATATCACCAAGGAGCCGATGGAGGTGGCGCCCACTCTTCACTACATGATGGCCGGCGTGAGGGTTGAACCCGAGACCGGCGCGACCAACGTCGCCGGCCTCTACGCGGCGGGCGAGCTCGCATCAGGCCTGCACGGGGCCAATCGACTTGGCGGTAACTCCCTCAGCGACCTGCTGGTCTTCGGCAAGCGAGCCGGCGATGCGGCGGCCGAGGCCGCGAAGCGCAGCCCGAAGTCCGACAATACGAAGATCGAACCGGCTCAGGTGGACGAGGCGGTCGCCGCGCTGATGGCGCCCTTCGACAAGCCGGCCGGCGAGAGCCCGTTCGCGCTGCAGGCGGAGATCCAGGACGTGATGTCGGCGCACGCGCCGATCGTTCGCGAGGCATCGGGTCTTGAGGCGGGGTTGGAGAAGATTCAGGACCTGCGCGCTCGCGCGATGGTGTGCGGGACGGGCGGCTCGCAAACGCGTGCTTTCAATCCTGGCTGGCATACCGCGTGGGACATCCAATCGATGCTCGTCAACGCCGAGGCGCTGCTGCGATCGGCACTCGAGCGCAAGGAGAGCCGAGGCGCGCACGCGCGCTCCGACTACCCGAAGACCGATGATCGGCTTGCTTCAGTCAACTTCGTGATCGAGAAGACGCCGCATGGCATGCTCGTGAAGGCTGAGCCGATCCCGACCATGCCCGGCCATCTGGCCGAGATCCTGCACCGGTCCTATGCGACCTACACGCCGGAGGCGACTGAGTGATGGAGCTGAACAACCTCGACCTGAAGATTTGGCGGGGCGACGCCAAGAGCGGCGAGCTCGTCTCCTATCGCGTGCCGGTCCGGGAAGGGATGGTGGTTCTGGATGCGGTGCTTTGGGTCCAGGCCAACATGGCCGCGGACCTGGCCGTGCGCTGGAACTGCAAGGCGGCCAAGTGCGGTTCGTGCTCGGCCGAGGTCCAGGGTTTCCCTCGCCTCATGTGCAAGACGCCGATCGCCGACTACGGCAACCAGGTCACAGTCCGTCCGATGAAGGCGTTTCCGCTGATCAAGGATCTGGTCACCGACGTCAGCTGGAACTACGAGGTCAACAAGGAGATCCCGCCCTTTACGCCCTCCGAGAAGGACCTGACCACCAGCGAGCCGTGGCGGATGCAGCAGCAGGACGTGGAGCGGTCGATGGAATTCCGCAAGTGCATCGAGTGCTTCCTGTGCCAGGACGTGTGCCACGTTCTGCGTGCTCACGATTTGAAGAGCGCCTTCTACGGGCCCCGTTTTTTCGTCCGGATCGCCAGCCTGGAGATGCACCCGAAGGACGTGCTCGACCGGCGCCCTCTCCTGAAGGGCAAGGCGGGTCTTGGTCTGTGCAACGTGAGCAAATGCTGCACCGAGGTGTGCCCGGAGCACATCAAGATCACCGACAACGCGATCATTCCGCTAAAGGAGCGGATGGACGACGTCTACTTCGATCCGATCCGCTGGCTGATCAACCGCCGAAAGCCCCGCGTGAAGAACGCGAGTTCGGGCTAGTCTGGCGCCATGTTCGTACGCCATTCCGTCCACATCGACCACCCCGTCGCCGCGTGCACGGAGGCTCTGATGAGCGGGCCGCGGAAATGGTTTCCGCGTCTCAGTGGAAAAGGAGTGGGATCGGTCGGCGTCCACCTCGGAGGCGTTCCGGTCAGCAAGCGTGTCGTGGTCACGCTGGGCGAGCCGGTCAAGACGGCAACGTGGACGGTCATACCTCTGGATTGGAAGGCAACGTTTCCCGAGCAGCTGTTTCCGAAGATGACGGGCAGGATCGAGCTGGCGCCCGTGGACAGGACAGTTACCCGGCTCACCGTGAGCGGCATGTACGAGCCACCGCTGGGAAAGCTCGGCAAAGGCCTCAACGAGACGGTGATGCAGGGGGTTGCGGATACGACTGTCAAGGAGCTGGCCGAGGCGATCGCCAAGCGGCTCGACGCGGCGGTCTCCGCACAGGCCAAGAAGTAAGCCGGGACCTGAAAACCATGGGCCGTTAGGCCCTCGGATCTATGCCGTGCGCTCGGTAAGGTTGGTCCTAGCGAGAAGCTCCAGGGCCGCAGGGCGACACCTGTATGGGATGAACTGGCTTGAGCCGACCCGGGCTTCTCGCTTTCTCTTTGTTTACCGAGACCCGGGAGTGTTGGTGTGGCGGGCCAGATAGGCGGCTGCTTCGGCCCTGCGTGCCACCTCGAGCTTGGAGAGGATGGTCGACACGTAGTTCTTGACGGTCTTCTCCGCCAGCTTCAGCTCCTTACCGATCTGACCGTTGGTCAAACCTTGTGCGACCAGCGTCAGGATGCGCTCCTCCTGCGCGGTCAGGCGTGCGAGCTTCTCATCGCGCATCGTCTTGCCCTTGCGAAGGCGCTCCAGAACGGACCTGGTGACCTCGGGGTCCAGGAGGCTGTTGCCCGCCCCGACCTCCCTGATGGCGCGGATCAGCTCGCCGCCCCTTATCTGCTTCAGAACATAGCCGGCCGCGCCGGCCATGATCGACGCAAAGAGCGCTTCGTCGTCGGCGAAAGAGGTAAGCATCAGAACCTGGGTCTTCTCGAGGCGGGCCCGAATCTCGCGCGTGGCTTCGATGCCACTGCCGTCGGCGAGGCGTACATCCATGACGACGACGTCCGGCTTGGTCCTCATCGCCTGATCGATGGCCTCTTGCACCGAGCCTGCCTCCGCCACGACGAGGAGGCCGTCGCTGGCGTTGATCAGGGCCTTGACACCGTCTCGGACAACCTCGTGGTCGTCAACGAGCAGAATGCGGAGCTGGTCCTTGGCCACCCCTTAATGGTCGCATCCGGCCCATGGGTGCTGCACAGCCGGCAGCCCTAACGAAGGAGGGCCGATCGGCCCTACGCAGAATCAGATCGGAAAGGTAAAGCGCAGGTTGGTGCCTTTGCCCGCCTTGCTCGAAACGCGCAGCGAGCCGCCCATCGCCGTGGCGCGCTCGCGCATATTGCGCAGCCCATTGCCCGCCGAGTCGATGCGCACGTCGAACCCGACCCCGTCGTCCTCGATCGTCAGCACCGCGGTCTGTCCGATACGTCCGAGGCGCACTACAGAGTGTTTAGCCTGCGCATGGCGGGCGACGTTGGATAGAGCCTCGCGAGTCATCTGCACGATCTGGTGTGACCGAGAGGAAATGAGGGCGGCCACCTCACCGTCGACCTGGACCTCGACTCGGAAGGAGGATCGCTTCTGGATGTCCTCACCCAGCTCGCGAAGCGCCTGGTCGAGCTGGCGGTCTGCGAGGATGCCCGGCCGCAGCGCGAAAATGTAATTCCGCAGGTCTCGAATCACCCGATCGAGCTCGCCGACCGCACCCTCGATTCGAGCCGCCGTCTCCGGTGACCCTGCCATCAGCGCTGTGCCCTGCAGTCCCATGCCCACGGCGAAGAGGGACTGGATGATGCCGTCGTGGAGCTCCTTGGCTATGCGTTCGCGCTCGTCCATAAGCTCCAGGCGACGCACGTCTGCCTGGGCCCGCCCATAACCGATAGCCACCGACGCCTGGTCTGCGAAGGTCTCGACCAGGCTGATCGTGCTCGCGTCGAAACGGCTCCCGCCTTTGGTGTTCGCGACCATCAGGGTGCCGGTGGCCCGGCCGCCGACCCGCAGCGGAACGAATATCGCCGGGCCTACGTGTCCTAGCCGGATGATCGGCTGGTAACCACGGCTGTGGGTGCTCGCATCGTCAGTGTGGAGGGGCTGGCCGGTCTCCATGACCGTCCCGGAAATCGACTTCGCTGCCGGGACCGGCTGACCTATGACTTGCCGGGCAAAAGCTCCGACCGCAGCCGCCACGACGAGCTGGCCTGGGGTCGAGGTGGTTGTCAAAATCGCCGCTGCATTGGCGCCTGCGAGGGCGCGAGCATGCTCGGCGACGGAGGTCAAAATCGCGCTGGCATCTGCCCCTTCGAGGATGTCGGTGGTGATCTCGTGCTGCGCCTCGAGCCATCGCTCTCGCTGGAGGGTCTTCTGGTAGAGAGAGGCGTTTGCAATTGCCACCCCGGCCTGGGTCGCGAGGACTTGCAGCGACCGCTCGTCTTCGGGGCCGAACTCTCGGGCCCCACGCTTTTCGGCCAGATAGATGTTTCCGTAGACCTTGCCCAGCGCCTGCACCGGCGCGCCGAGAAACGAGTGCATGGGTGGGTGGTTGGGTGGAAACCCGACAGAAGCCGCGTGGCTTGCGATGTCCCCCACGCGGACCAGTTTTGGTTCTCGGATCAGGAGCCCCAGGACCCCCCGCCCCCGAGGTAGGGCCCCGATGGCCCGTCTCTGCTTGGCGGAGATACCGCTGGTGATGAAATCGACCAGCTCGGCACCGGCGCCGATCACCCCGAGAGCTCCGTAGCGGGCGTCAGTGACTTCTACGGCCAGGTCGACGATCCGCTGCAGCACTATAGGCAGCGACAGCTCGGATGCAAGGGTGAGGCCCGCCTCCAGGAGTGCGTCCTTCGGATCGCGGAACACGGCCATCGTTCGCGAATCTACGCCAGCCGGGGTTCCCTGCGCTGCCGGCCATGTGACCTTTGCATCACGGGACCATCGGCCCTATGGCCGCGGTGGGACGCATGGAACGCTGTATTCGTGAACACGAGCAAGGGCTTCAAAAAGATCCTCTTGGCCACCGATGGCAGCGAACAGGCGGAGGCGGCTGTCGAGGCGACGATCGCCCTCGGCCGCCCTGTATCGGCTGAGGTTTTGGCGGTGCACGTCTGGAACCTGGAGATATACAAGCACAACGGGCTGTTGGATGTCGAGGGTCGAGCTGAAGCTGGGCGCCGGGTCATCAAGACAGTGGCGACCCTCCGGGAAGCCGGTATGGCGGCCGAGGCCAGAATCTGCCAGGCGACCGTGGATCGGGTCGCGGAGACGATAGCGCTCGTTGCGCGAGAGTTCCAGGCGGACCTGGTCGTATTGGGTTCACGCGGCCTCTCCGACTGGCAATCGATTTTTCAGCACAGCGTCAGCCACCACGTGTTGTCGGCGGTCGACTGTCCCGTGCTGGTCGTGCGAGAGCGGCAGACCATCAACGCGAGTGAGCCGCGCAGGGTGCTGGTGGCAATTGCAGGCGGAGACGACGTGGCCCCCTGCGTGCGTGCCGCCATCGCCGCGGCGCCGGCGCCTAACTCAGAGGTGATGGTCGTCCACGTAGCCCAGGCCATATTCGGTGCCCAAGGCTTCACATACGTCGAATCCTCTGAAGAGATCCAGGCCACGATGGCAAGCGCCCTTGGGATTCTCAAAGATGCCGGCGTCAAGGCTCAGGGCGTAGTTGCGCACACCAGCCCGGTCGCGGATTCAGTTGCGGAGATAGCGGCCAACTGGAAGGCCGACATCATCGTGGTCGGCTCCAGCCGGATGGGCGACCTCGGGAGCCTGCTTTTGGGCTCGGTGTCTCACGGTCTCCTGCACACCGCCGCGCGTCCGGTGCTCGTAGCGGAGCGAGTGAAGAATTGAGCATGGCAAGGTCGGCCATGCCGCGCCATCGGACGGTTTCTGACGTCATGACAACTCATGTCCACGTCGCGAGTCCGCAGGCGCCTTTCAAGGTCCTGGTCCGCCTCATTGAAGAGAACAAGGTCAGCGCGATACCGATCGTGGACCAGGAGGGGATTCCGATCGGGATCGTCTCGGAGGCAGATTTGCTGCTCAAGGAGCGCCGCCACGAGCTGGAGTCAGAAGAGGATCTACTCCACTTTCGGAAGCGGCGCCACGAGAGGGCGAAGGCCGAGGGAACCGTCGCGTCACAGGTGATGACCTCTCCGGCGATCACCGTCCAGGCCGACGTCCCGCTTAGCGAGGCTGCTCGAATGATGCAGACGAAGAACGTAAGGCGCCTCGTGGTGGTCGACAAGCGCGGCCACATCGCCGGCATAGTCAGCCGCAGCAACCTGCTCCGGGTGTTCCTTCGGACCGACCACGAGCTTCGCGACGAGATCGCCGGCACCCTCGTACCGGCCCTGGTGTCGTCCTCGGCCGAAGGAGTCAGTGTCGACGTTCGTTCCAACATCGTCACCCTGTCAGGCGAGGTGGATCGCAAGAGTGACGTTGAGATCTTGATTGGCGCGACCAGGGAGCTGGACGGTGTAGTCGACGTCGTCGACCGCCTCAAGTACGTCTGGGACGATACGGTCGCGTCCGCAGTCATGTTCGAGACGTCATTCAGGCGGTTGTGAATAACAATTTGGTGCTGGAGGAGTCGTGATGGAAGCCCTACGAATCGAGCTGAAAGATGTCGCCAAGGAAAACGAATATTTCCGACAGGTGTTGTTCACCGGTGTGCACAGCCAGCTCGTCGTGATGGCGCTGAGTCCCGGCGAGGAAATCGGGGAGGAGGTCCACGAGGTGGACCAGTTCATCTACGCGGTGAAGGGAGAGGGAGAGGCCGTCATGGCCGGGGTGGCCATGCCTTTCGTGAAGGGCGAGGCGCTTTGTGTCCCAGCCGGGAGCCTACACAACGTCAGAAACTCCGGCGATGAGCCGATGAAGCTCTTCACCGTCTATTCGCCGCCTCAGCACGCAGCGGGAACGGTTGAGAAGCTCAAGTCAGGCGTCCTCGACGAGGCGCCATCCGACGTGGTTTTACGGCGCCCCTGAGCGCTGACTGACCGCCTTCGGCTAGCCGGCGAAGCTCGGATTCGCCGCGCCGCCTTTTTTAGTTGGTTTTGGAACCCGTCGCACATAGCGCCAGCGTCCGGCAACGCCGCAACACCGGCGATTAACGTTCGGTGAGAGCGTTCTCGAGCATGGTGCGGAAGGCGGCCTTGTCAGCGTCGCGGGGGTTGGACGGCCGGCTTGTGTTGGCCTCGGCCTTCTCGGCCAGAAGGTCCAGATCTTCGTGGCGGATCAGCTCGCCGAGCGACGCGATTCCTAGGTCGCGATTCAGCTCGCGCACGTAGTCGACTGCCGCCTGGGCCAGTTGTCCATCAGACCGCTTCTCACGGTCGATCCCAAATGCGCTCGCGAGCCGCACGTATTTGTCCTCGCTGACGGCGAGGTTGTATTCCATGATGATCGGCATCGTCACAGCGCAGCACACTCCGTGGGGGTGGTCGTACACAGCTCCGATCGATTCCGCGAGGCAGTGACAACCTGAGACATCGGTGATCCCGACCGCAAGCCCGGCGACAAGGCTCGCTTGAGCCATCCCGCATCGCGCCTCAACGTTCGACGGCTCCGCAACCGCCTTGCGCAGATACAGCGCGATCAACCGAGCCCCTTCGAGCGCCATGGCGTCAGACGCCGGCGTCGCCAGCCGGCAGTGCAGCGAATCGACGGCGTGGCTCAACGCGTCCATGCCGGTGGACGCGGTGAGTGCAGGGGGCATGGACATCGTCAGGTCGGGGTCGACCAGGGCGACCCGGGGGCAGATCCGCGGGTCGAACAGGTTCATCTTCTTGTGTCGGACGGTGTCGGTGATGATCGCGGACGGTGAGACCTCACTTCCCGTGCCGGCCGTGGTGGGAATCGCGATCACCGGCGTGGGAGTGGTGGTCAGCGCACCGAAGTCCTCCCAGTCACGCGGATGCCCGCCATTGGTGAGCAGGACGGCGGCACATTTGGCCGTGTCGATCGCCGATCCTCCGCCCACCCCGATGAACACATCCACCGATCTCTCCCGCGCCTGGTCGGCAGCCTCCATGCAGTGGACGTCCCGGGGGTTGGGTTGCACGTGATCGAACACCGTGACCGAGATTCCCGCTGCTTCGAGGTTTGCGATCAGGCGTCCCGCGATGCCGAGAGCCACGACGCCCGGGTCGGTGACGAGCATTGCGCGGCTGCCGCCGAGCTGCCGCGCCACCTCGCCGACCCGGCCGGCGACTCCCTGCCCGAAGACTGCCCGCGTCGGCATCTCGAACTGGCCGTCGGCGCAGACTCCCTCGCCCCGTCGGGCCAGGGCTGGATGGACAGGGCTCTCCTTGGTCATGGTGTTGTTGCCATTGCCTCCCGCTGCAGCCTAGAGTGCTGAGCACCACATGGCAACCGCGCGATCGATGGAAGAGATGACCTGGCCAGAGGTCGCCGCCGCGGCCAAGGCGAACACCCCGGTCGTCCTCGCCCTCGGCTCGACTGAGCAGCACGGCCCGCACCTGCCACTGAACACCGACGTCCTGATCCCCGTCGCCATCGCGAAGGAGGCGTCGCGTCAGCTGGACCTGGTCATCGCACCGCCCATCCATTTCGGCGCCATGTCCAGGCCTCTAAGTGGCGGCGGAGAGACCTTTCCCGGCACGCTGTCGCTCCGGGCGCAAACGCTGATCACGACAATTCACGAAGTCCTGTCCGGCCTTGCTCGAGCGGGATTCCGCCGCGTCTGCCTGCAGAACTGGCACTACGAAAACGCTGCCTACATCTGGGAGGCTTGCGATCTGACGTCGGCTCGCCATCCCGAGCTGCGGATGCTCATCCTCGAGAATCCATTTCCGCAGTTCTCCGGCGCCGAGCTCGCCGAGGTCTTTCCCAAGGGATTCCCTGGCTGGGACGTCGAGCACGCCTCGATCATCGAAACCTCGCTTATGTACGTCATCCGGCCTGACCTCGTGAGGCGAGACAAGATCGCCGACGACCAGGCCGAGAGACATCCCGCCTGGGATGTGGTGCCGCCGCCGAAGCAGTTCATACCTAAAAGCGGCGTGCTGTGGCACCCAACGGAGGCCTCCGAGGCGATCGGCCGCAAAGTCCTCGGCATGTGCGCCGATCACCTGGTGAAGGCGCTGCGGACCGAGTTCGAGCTCTAGCTGCGCGCGCTCCGGGGCGATCGCCCGTCCCCGTGAGCCTTCTTCGGACTCAGCGCCACGAGCGCGATGAACTCGAATATGAGCGTGGCCGCGAGCAATGCCGTGGTCTGCGTGGGATCGAGAGCGGGCAGAACCTCGACGGTGTCGAATCCGACAAACGGAACGCCGGCCAGATTCTGCACGATCTCCAGACCGAAGGCGCTGGTCGGCCCGCCGACTTCGGGTGTGCCCGTCCCCGGTGCGTAGGCGGGGTCGAAGAAGTCGACGTCGAAGGTCAGAAAGGCAGGCACGTCTCCGACTCGCTCGCGAATCGTCTTCGCCACATCGGCCGGCGTGCGTTTGAGCATCTCAGGGGTCGTCATCACCTCGAACCCGAGACGGCGCGACTCGTCGAGGTCGCCCGGAGCGTATTCGGTGCCGCGCATTCCAACCTGGATCGAGTGCTCGACGTTGAGGAGCCCCTCCTCGACCGCCCTGCGAAACGGTGTGCCGTGCGTGTAGCGAACGCCCCAGTAGTTGTCCCACGTGTCGCAATGCGCGTCGAGTTGCACGAGCGCGACAGGTCCCACAGACTTGGCCATGCCACGCAGTTCGCCGAGCGTGATGGAATGATCTCCGCCGATCCCGATGGGAACTGTGCCTTTGCCGGTGAGATCCGCGTACCGCGCCGCAATGAGCTCGTACGTGGTCTTGATGTCACCGGGGATGGCAGGTACATCGCCTGAATCGACGACGTTCACGCGGTCGAACGCGTTGATCCCATGAAATTGATTGGACGGGCGCAGGAGCACTGAGATGTCCCGAACCGCTGAAGGTCCGAAACGCTGACCCGGGCGGAAGCTCGCGGCAGTGTCGAAGGGAATGCCCACGATCGCGACATCCGCCTGCTTGTCCGCGTCGGCGCCCGGCAGCCGCATGAAGCTCCGCAATCCTGTGAATCGTGGATTCTGCGTTGCGTCCGGCAGAGAGGATCCAGTCATCGGAAGTGACTATGATCGCAGCCCGGCGCTGGCTGCGCCGGTTGAATAAAAGGAGGAGTCGCTCGATGGGCACAGTTCATGCGGGCAAGCGCGTTGCCCTCGTCGCGGGCTCGGCCGGCCGGGCGGGCAGCACCATCGTTTCGCGATTACGGGCGGAAGGCTTCGCCGTGGGCGGCCTGGATGAAGAAGGCGGGCCGGGCGACCTGGCGATCTCGGTCGATCTCACCAACCGCGCCGCGACGACCGCAGCCGCCGCGCGCGTGGCGGCGGAGCTGGGCCCCATCTCGGTCCTGGTCACCGCGCCGGAGCACTACGATGCCGCCCGTTTCGGCGAGATGAGCCCTGACCGCTGGCAGCGACTACTGTCGGCCCATCTCGGCGTCACCACGAATGCCTGCGCCGCCACGGTGCCGGGGATGGTTCGAGCCGGACACGGAACGGTGGTCACGCTGTCGTCCTGGTTGGCGCTGGCTGGAATTGCTGGCGAGTCGTACTACGCGGCGGCGACCGGGAGCATCCTGGCCTTCACCAAGAGCTTCGCCCTAGAGGTCGCCACAAAAGGTGTCCGTGTGAACTGCATTGCGGTCGGCCCTCTACACGAGACCACCAGAACGACGGTGCACGTCACGCCGGATGAGGTGGCCGACACCGTCATGTTCCTCGTCAACGACGGCGATTTCTTCGTCGGCCAGGTGCTGAGCCCGGCCGCCGGGGCGGTGGTCTGACATGGGCAAGCTCGACGGCGTTGTTTGCCTGGTTACGGGGGCGGCGCAGGGA
>Ga0207929_1000342_pt1 | contig 13235 bp, 14 predicted proteins | sample NGESurdeep072012_FD_184466 | JGI IMG/M metagenome (GOLD analysis project Ga0207929, IMG submission 184466) | Arctic peat soil microbial communities from Barrow, Alaska - NGEE Surface sample 53-1 deep-072012 (SPAdes) | ecosystem: Environmental > Terrestrial > Soil > Wetlands > Peat ... | reverse complement strand
GCCATCACGACCGGCCCGAGCTCGACGTCGCCTTCCTCGGTGGCATCGACCTGTGCCACAGCCGCTGCGACGACGCATCGCACCGGGGCGACCCGCAGACCCAGCCGATGGCGGCGGTTTACGGGCGACAACCGCCGTGGCATGACGTGCAGCTCGCCATCAGCGGACCGGCCGTCGGTGACGTGGAGACGGTGTTCCGTGAACGTTGGGAAAACCCCCAGAGGCTCAGCCGCAGCCCCCTGAACTGGCTTTCGGACCGGGTCCGACACGACAACGCGGCGATGACACCTCTGCCGCCACAACGCGCCGACCCCGAGCCGGCCGGACCGCATCCCGTCCAGCTTCTGCGCACCTATCCTCGCCGGGCCGGTGGCTACCCCTTCGCACCTGCGGGAGAACGCAGCGTCGCGCGTGGCTACAGAAGGGCCGTCAAGCAGGCACGCCACCTGATCTACATCGAGGACCAGTACCTCTGGTCACCCGAAGTCGCGACAATGTTCACGACCGCGTTGCAGAGCAACCCCGAACTTCGGCTGATAGCCGTCCTTCCGCTCTTCCCCGACCAGGATGGTCGCATCTCCAAGCCGCCGAATCTGGTCGCGCGCGATCGTGCGATGACCGCGCTACGCAAGGCGGCACCGGGAAGAGTGGCGTTCTACGGGCTGGAGAGCCCAGCAGGTGTTCCGGTCTACGTGCACGCCAAGGTCTGTGTCATCGACGACCAGTGGGCGTCGGTGGGGTCCGACAACTTCAACCGAAGGTCCTGGACCCACGACTCCGAGTTGTCCGCGGCGGTCTGCGACCCCGAGTACGCGCGGGCGTTGCGGCTCGACCTCGCCCGGGAGCACCTCGACCGTCCCGGGCCGATGGACGACCTGCACGACCTGGCGGAGACGTTCTCCATCTTCGCGGACTGTGCCACGGAGCTGCAACGCTGGTATGACGGCGGCTGCCAGGGTGCCCGACCGCCCGGCCGGCTTCGACCAGTTGACGACGGGACACTGACCCGGTTCACGCGGGCTTGGACCATGCCGCTCTACCGTCTCCTCTACGACCCCGACGGGCGGCCGGTCAAGGTCAGGATGCGCCGCTCCTTCTGAGATGAGCCTGGCCTGAGATGAGTTTTGACGGTCTCAGACGCGTGCGTGCCTGGCGCGAGCAAAACTGTAAAGACCGAAGGCGGCGATGCCGAGGGCGACGGCAGTCAGGAGCCATGGCCCGACGGCCTGCTGACGCAGCGAGCGCAGCGCCCCGTCGAGCCCGGTGGCCTTGCTCGAGGAGTTCTGCGCCGCCGCGATCACGAACAGCGCCCCGACCACAGCCAGGGCGATGCCCTTGGCGATGTAGCCGACCACCCCGGCGCGGGTCGCAAGAATGCCGGGGCTCTCGGCCAAGTCCTGGAGGAACTTCTTGGTCCAGCCCTTCATCACGTGGTAGCCGCCGACCCCGATGACGACCACGCCGATCACGGCGACCACTATCCGACCACCGCTGTGCTGCAGCAAGGTGGCAGTGAAGTCGGCGCTTTGCGTTTTGCTGCTGGTGGGTTGCCCCTTGGTAAAGCTGAAGCTGGTCCACGCGAGCGCCAGGTAGACGACCGCCTTGGCGATGCCCTTGGCTTTGACCGCCCATTTCGATGACTCGCCGCCAGTACGCACCGCCAGAGCGCTGGACAGCTGCCACAGCCCGAGGGCGAGGAACCCCAGCACTGCCACCCAGAGCGTCAACCGTCCCAGGCTGCTCCCTGCCAGGGACTGCAGCGCTCCGGACTGGTCAGCCGACTTGGGGCTGGCAGACCATGCGACCTGCAGGGCGATCCAGCCGATCAGCAGGTGCAGCACACCGCTGACGGCGTAACCAACCCGGGCCCCCATCTGCAGGGCAGGTTGGCCCTCGACGGTGTTTGCGACTCTGGTGACATCCCGTGGTGGCGCCATCGGGCACTCCTTTCGCCTCTGTAAGCCTACCGGCGCGGGACGGGACAGGGGTGGCTGCCGGACGTTAGAATCTGCCATCGCAGAAGAGACAAGAGTGGTGACCAACCCGGCTCAACGGCCCCATCATTGCTTGGCGCGCGCAGAGAAGGGATGACCTGACATGTTGCTGGTTCCCCCGCATTTGACTCGCCGCACAGGGCCAGACCGACGCACCGCGATACGGGCTCTGATTCTTCGCGCGCTCGTTCCCGGCATTGTCCTGTGGTTGGCCATTGCCGGGTTCGGAGAGCTGTTGACCGGGCCGCTCAAAGGGTGGAACCGCTCCGAGAGCGACCTGAACCGGTCGCTCCAGGACATCCGTGACCGGACGTGGGACTCGATCACAGCGCTCTGGTCGGAGGTCGGTAACACCGAGATCATCATCGGCGTCTGCGCCGTCGCGGTGGTGGTGGTGTGGTGGCGCACGAGACGTTGGTGGTTCGCGGTCATCCCCGCCATCGCGATCACCCTGCAGGCGAGCATCTTCGTCGCTGCGGCGGCCGTCATCGGTCGCCCACGCCCGGACGTCCCGCATCTGGACCCGGCCCCGCCCACATCCAGCTATCCCAGCGGCCATGTCGGCGCGAGCGTCGCGCTCTATGCGTCGTTGGCCATCATGGCCACGACCATCGAGCGGACCTGGCTGCGCCGGACCGTGATAGGCGTGTGCTCGGTCATCCCCTTCCTCGTCGCCTACGCGCGGCTGTACCGGGGCATGCACCATCTCAGCGACGTCGTGGTCGGGGCCGTCAACGGACTAGTCTGCGCGGGTCTGGCCGCCGGCTGCCTGGTCCGCCGGCGCAGCGAGATCACCGAGACCGATGGTCAGCTCGACAATGGCGACAAACGTGGCCCAAGCGCATGACCCTCAAGACGTCGACAGGACGGAGGTAATCGGTGCGGCACGAATCCTCCGAGAAGACCGAACGGCGACACCGCGGCAGTCGCGTCCTGCATGCTCTGGACCGCTGGGCGGCCAGGCCCACGCTGGCGCTCGGCGTGGTCACAGTAGACGTGGTGTGGGTTCTCTACAGTGCCGCGTTCGGGTTCCCCGCAAGGCTGGAGACTGCGTTCCAAACGCTTGCCGCTGCAACGACGCTGGCCATGGTCTTCGTCATCCAACACACGCAGGCCCGCGCACAGGAGGCCACCCAGCGCAAGCTCGATGAGATCCTTCGCGCGTCGCCGGGAGCTGACAACTCGCTGATCACCCTGGAGGAGGCACCGGACAACGAGCTGAAGGCAGCGACCGACGCTCACCGTGACTTACGGCGTGAGGAGCAACATGAGCCGCCCCGCTGACACCCGGAACTCCGGCACCTCGACACCGCCGCTGCAGCAGTCATTCGAGGGCGGATCCACCCTGGCATACGAGGCAGGATGACCGTCATGCCCAGCGCGCCGGACGCGCCCGAGGAGTCTTCCCCATCAGCGGCCAAGTCAACAACCCGATTCGGTGCCCGAGCCGTGCTGGCCGCCGTGGCACTGGCACTGGTTGCCATCCCCGGTGCGCTGACTCTGCTGCTGGTGGAGGACAAGTGGGCGCCACTGCTGCGGGCTGACGACGGCGCGCGCGACCGCTTGCACAACTTCGCGGTGACGCACACGGGGTTCGTCGGCGCCATGCAGCTGATCAGCGACTCCGGGTCGGCGCTGGCATGGCAGATCGTGCTGGCCGTTGTCGTCCTCTGGTTGCTCTGGCGTCGACTGCCCCGACTGGCCCTTTTCGTGGTGGTCACGGCAGCTGGATCATCGCTGCTGAACACCGTTGTCAAGATGGCGGTCCATCGGCTACGTCCGATCCTGACCCACCCCGTCGCCCATGAGTCCGGGCTGAGCTTTCCCAGCGGTCACGCCCAGGCGGCAGTGGTCGGGTACGCGGTGCTGCTGCTCGTCTTCCTGCCCATCCTGCGTGGAATCTGGCGTACGGTCGCCGTGACCTTCGCGGTGCTCATGGTCTTGGCGATCGGCTTCGCCCGGATCGCTCTCGGCGTCCATTTCCTGTCCGACGTCGTGGGCGGCTACGTCCTGGGGGCGGCGTGGGTGGCGGCCACGGCCGCTGCTTTCAACGCGATGCGCGTCGATCGTGGAAAGCCTTCAGTAGATGTCAGAGAGGGGCTCGAGCCCGAGCAGGCGCCGCGCATGTCAGGCCACACGACCGGCGACGCCTCGGCCCCAGGCCATCATGGTTGAAATCACGTGTCATCTCAGACCGCCGAGCGCCGAAGGTCGAGACCTCTGACTACTGCTTGGCCATGACGCTGTCACGAGACCTCGCCGGCTTACGCCCCCGGGAGCTGTCCCGACGTTCACCGCTCGAACATCATAGGAGATGTCCATGCCTCTGAGGGACGAACATTGTGTTGACGGTCCATGAATAAGCAACCTCGCCGAGAGGCGGGTGCTCACTCCTTGTCAAGAGGCAAGGTGTGTGGCGAACGGTGGTGTTCTTTGAGGTGCATGGCGCCGATGTAGTTGTGCTTCTGCGCCAGGCTCTGGGTGCCCTTCACGGCCACCATCTGCATGCTCCAGCCGTGCATGGCCATCATGTGATTGTCAAGCGCCTCGCCCTCCAACTCCAGGTACGGGTGATTCCTCCACTTGGCCGTGGCCATCAGTAACTCCCCTCCGCACAAGCGAGACGCCCCAGGACAGTGGACCTCGCCATGTTGGAGTCTGGCAGCCAGGATGCCGGCCCGCCCCGACAACGCTGATATGTCAGATACGTCGCGCATGCGCGACGTGCCTTCGCTGGTGGCCGTGACCGAGGGCAGCCCTACTCGCGGGGATGTTCGCCAGATTCCTCAGGGTTCCGCCGCTCGATCACCATGGCACCGATATTCGCGAACAGGACTGGTAACCAGTTCAAGCTCAGCCCGAGGGCTGCGGCAAACGGCACTTGACCTTGGGGTTGACACCTAGGTAGTTCATCGGTCCGGCCACGACCGTGACGGCAACCGTCGCCACCCCCGCACAATTCTGCGGCGACGAGCCAAAGTAGCCCCGCTGGCCCACCGCGACCACGCCGATCGCCAGCCAGATCACGACCAACAGCCCCACAAGCCTTCTCATGTACTACAGAGTACCCAAACGGAGTAGGACCAACCACCACACGATCCGTTGCCGGTCCGAAATGTCATCGCGATCGAGATATCCATGATCTGGGGCTGCCGATCAGCGATGGCTACGCCGAACCCGGGGCGGTTCAATCCGCGAATCTCATTGCGGCGCAAACGGTTTCGCAGTCGGCACACGAAGCCCCGCTGGCGGCGTCGCTCGCGGATCCAGGATTGCACTGACACCAGCGTTGGGTGTGCGTTCTTGTGCCGCTGGGCGATCCGCTTGCGACGTTGCAGGTTCAGGCTTGCGGTTGCCCAGGTGAGGCTTTCAGGTGAGCAGGTCGTCCAGGGCTGCCTTCATGGCGTCGTCGTCCAGGTGGGCGTCGTCGAACGGGAGGTCCGTGGGGTCTGCCAGGCGTCCCGCAGCGGAGGTGAGGGCGACGTGCAGACGCTCGCAACGTGTCGGCGCGCTGGGGCTTTCACGCGGGCTTCAGCGGCCTCCTAACGGAGCTCCTCGACGTAGGACCGGGGGAAGGTTTCGGGCTCCGGCTCCGGCTCGGGCTCGGGCGGCAGTTGCGGCGGTTCAGGTAGCGGATTTCCCTCGTCGACGTGTTCGTCGACGGTCTCCTGTGTGCTCTGCTCGGTCATGGCCTTGTCCTCTCTTATGCGGGTACGGGGACGCAGGTGCATCCCTTGTGGGTTGGCATTTCGTGGTCGTCGGGCCAGACCTGACCATCACGGGGCCAGAACAGTTAGTCAGCCCCTGGGTGGTGCTTGCACGCTCCGGCCAGGGGCCTGGACCGATCCGCCCAACCAGTTCGGCGTACCGATCCTGAGCGACATCGTGCCACGAAACCTCGCCCGCAGACATGACTACAAGGATCTCACAAACGGCGTTCTGCGGGTCCGTGGCACGCTCTCGCGGGTCGACGGGCACCTGGTCATCGGTGAGCCCAAGACGGAGCGCTCACGCCGTGATGTGCCGCTCTCCCCCGCGACTGTGGCGCTGTTGCGGTCGGTCAAGGTGACCCAGGCGGTCGAGCGACTCAAGGCGGCCTCGATCTGGGTTGAGACAGGCCACGTCTTCACCACACAGATCGGGACGGCGGTCGACCCCAGGAACGCGCTGCGGGCGATCAGCACCGCGGCCAAGGCTTCCGGTATGGCCGACGTCGGCCTGCACAAACTGAGGCACTCATTCGCTACGCACATGCTCGAGGCCGGCGTGCCGCTGCATACCGTCTCAGAGCTGCTCGGGCACTCGTCCGTCGCGGTCACCGGCGACGTGTACGGCCATGTCTCCACCGAAGGCGCCCGCTCTGCTGTCGAGCGGCTCTCAGCAGCGATGGGGTGGTGAGAATGTGTGCCGTTGCTACATGTGCCGTTGCTACACGCGTTGCTACATTTCGGCCTCCGGACACGAAAGAGGCCGCCCCGGATTTCTCCGCAACGGCCTCTGACCTGCTGCTAGTCCCAGTCGGGATGACAGGATTTGAACCTGCGGCCCCTTGACCCCCAGTCAAGTGCGCTACCAAGCTGCGCCACATCCCGGGACCCTCGCCTGCGTGCTAGTCAGGTGAAGCGAACGAAACCTTAGCGTACGCGCACCGCCGTCTCCGAATCGCCATACCTGTAGCGGTATTTCGACCGGTCCCCACCGCGCTCCGGACGCGTCCAGCGACCTACTTGCGACGCTTCTCGCGCACCCGAACCGAAACCTCGATAGGAGTGCCCACGAAGCCGAACTCCTCGCGCAGGCGGCGTTCGATGAAGCGCCGATAGCCAGCCTCCAGGAAGCCGCTGGCAAAGAGAACGAAGCGCGGCGGGCGGGTGGATGCTTGTGTTGCGAACAGGATCCGCGGCTGCTTACCTGAGCGCACAGGGTGCGGCTTGGCCGCGGTCACGGTGCCCAGGAAGGCATTGAGGCGACCAGTCGACACGCGGGTGTCCCAGGACTCGAGAGCGGTCTCGATCGCGGGAACAAGCCGGTCCATGTGGCGACCGGTGAGCGCAGAGATGTTGACTCGGGGAGCCCACGGGATCTGGACGAGCTCCTTCTCGATCTCGCGTTCGAGGTAGTGGCGGCGCTCCTCATCGAGGATGTCCCACTTGTTGTAGGCCACGACCAACGCACGTCCGGAGTCGATGACCTGCTGGACGACGCGGATGTCCTGCTCGGCGATCGCGTCCTCGGCATCGATCAGCACGACGGCGACCTCGGCCTTCTCGAGCGCCGTCTGGGTGCGCAGTGAGGCGTAGAAGTCCGCCCCGCGGGTCTGGTGGACCCGCCGTCGGATACCCGCGGTATCCACGAAGCGCCACGTCTTGCCGCCGAGCTCGATCAGCTCGTCGACCGGGTCGCGAGTGGTGCCGGCAACCTTGTCCACGACGACCCGGTCCTCGCCGGCGAGCCTGTTGAGCAGACTTGACTTGCCGACGTTGGGACGGCCGACCAGCGCCACCCGGCGCGGCCCCCCGCGGGCGTAGGCATCGCCGACAGCGGAGAACTTGGGCAGGACCTCGAGAACCGCGTCCAGGACGTCACCGCTGCCACGACCGTGCAGGGCCGACACCGGCCATGGCTGGCCCAGGCCGAAGGACCACAACATCGCTGCGTCCGCCTCGGTGCGCGGGTCGTCGACCTTGTTGGCTACGAGGATGACCGGCTTGCCGGACTTGCGCAGCAACCTGACCACGGCATCGTCGGTGTCGGTCGCGCCGACGGTCGCGTCGACGACGAACATCACGGCGTCAGCGAGCTCGATGGCGATCTCCGCCTGCTCGGCGACGCGCAGGTGGATGCCCGTGGCGTCGACCTCCCAGCCGCCGGTGTCGACGAGCGTGAACCGGGTGCCGGTCCACTCGGCGTCGTAGGCGACACGGTCGCGGGTCACTCCGGGCACGTCCTCCACGACAGCCTCTCGCCGGCCCAGGATGCGGTTGACCAGGGTCGACTTGCCGACGTTGGGGCGACCGATGATCGCGACGACCGGCACCGGACCCGCCTGCTCGTCATCCGTGCCCTCCTCGCCCTCGCGTTCGAGCAGCGACACGTCCTCGTCGTCGAGCTCGAACTCCTCCAGGCCCACGCGCAGGGCGCGCTCAACCGACAGGTCGTCGACCTCTTTCTGGTCGACGGTCTCGGGGTGCTCACTCACGGCAGGGTCCTTCAGTCTTTGGGAGGTGTCAGGGATCGGTCACGTCGGGAACTGTCTATTGTCCCTCATGTTCAGCGGGCCTTCGTCCGCTCACTCAGGCTTGCGACCCGTCTGGCTGCGGACAACAGCCAGCACTGCGTCCACGGACTGTTGGAAGTCCAGGTCGGAGGTGTCCAGCGACGTCACGCCCGGGGCGGCCTCCATGAACTGCGAAACGGTCGAGTCATCCTTGTCGCGGCGCACGATCTGGTCGTGGGTAGCCCTGACCGCGGCGTGGTCAGCGTCGCCGTGGAGCTCCCTGGCCCGTCGGGCCAAACGGGCCTCCTGACTGGCAACCAGCAGGATTCGCACGTCGGCGCCTGGCGCTACAACGGTGGTGATGTCGCGGCCCTCGGCAACCACTCCCCCGCTGTTCTCGACCGACTCCGCTATCAGGGCGCGCTGACGGTCGCGCAGCTCATGTCGTACTTCGAGGTTGGTCGCGACCTTGGATACCGACTCGGAGATCCCACTTGTTCGGATGGCCTCGTCGACCAGCACACCTGCGACCTGCACCCACGGCCAGCGCGGATCGGTACCCATGTGCAGCGGAAGGTCCTTGGCGACTTGCGCGACAGCCGGCTGATCCTCGAGGTCGACTCCCTGTTTGGCACACCACCAGGTGAGGGCGCGATACATGGCACCGGTGTCGAGGTAGGCCAGGTCAAGGCGTTGCGCGACCGCTCTGGAGACGCTGGACTTGCCGGAGCCGGACGGACCGTCGATGGCAATGACAAGTGGCATGGCTCGGGCGGTCATCCGAGGAATCCTAGTGGCCGTTCGATCACAGACTTCCCATCCCGTGTCCTCCGTCGCCCCAACAACCACCCTGGCAAACTGCCTAGATCCGTAGGGTCACCCCGGGCAAACTGCCTAGATCCGCGGACTACTGGTGGACCCGCCAACCCAACGACGTCAACGCTGTCATCAACGGCTGGAAGGCATCGGGCAGCACGGAGAGCTCGGCCAGGCCGAACGGTTGGCCCACTCCGTGCTCCAGGTGCAGATCCTCCATGTTGACCCCGGCTTCGCCGACGTCGCGCAACAGCCGACCCAACGCACCAGGCTCATCCGGGACGACAACAACGACAGCGGCGTAGGTCGTCGGGGCTGCGCCGTGCTTGCCCGGGATACGTGCCTGCCCGGCGTTGCCATCGGCGACGGTCTTGGCCAGGACCGCGCGGGCGCCCACACTGCCCCCATCAGGCTCGGACTCCAGGTGACGCAAGGCCACGAGCACGGTATCCAGCTCTTCGGCGAGCGACTCGAGGACGCCGCGGACAGCCGGTGCGTTGCCGGCCAGAATCTGGGTCCACATGCCCGGGTCGCTGGCCGCGATGCGCGTGACGTCGCGAATCCCCTGGCCTGAGAGGGCAACTGCCCCGGACGGTAGATCGCGCAGCCGGCTCGCCACAAGACTGGCTGCGATCTGCGGAACGTGCGAGACCGCCGCGACAGCAGCATCGTGCTCATCGGGGGTCATGACAAGTACTGCCGATCCCGCGGCTGCGGCGATCTGGCGAACCACGTCTATCGCGCCGGCCGATGCCTGTGGTCCAGGCGCCACGACCCATGAGCGACCCTCGAACAGATCCACCTGCGCGGCAACCACACCCGATCTCTCGCGGCCGGCCATGGGGTGAGACCCGACGTAACGCGAAAGGTCAACGCCCTTGTCCTGCAACGCCCTCAGCACGGCACCCTTGACGCTGGCCGCGTCGGTGACAACGGCGTGCGGCCACTGCGACAACTCTCGCGCGACCACGGTGGCCACGACATCGGGAGGCGCGGCCACGACGACCACGTCCGGGACGCCGACGGTGTCCCCCGCGAGAACACCGGCGCCGAAGTCGCGTGCCAGTGCCGCGGCCGTGGGTGACGGGTCATCCAGCGACACCTGAAAACCCTTGCGGGACAAGGCCATTCCCAGGCTTGCCCCGATCAGACCGGTACCCACGATCCTGACTCGCAGCCCGCCGGGAGGCACGACAGCACTCATTGGGCGAGGTCTCGGCGCAACGTTGCGGCTCCCCGCAGGTACACGTGCGTGATCTGCTCGCGGGACAGGGTGGTGTTCACGTGTGCCATCAACCGGATCACCCTCGGCATCGCTCCGAGAATGTCGAGCTCCTGCGTGCACATCAACGGGACGTCACCAAGGCCGAGCTCGCGCGCCGCCACCGCGGGGAACTCACTGCGCACGTCCGCCGTCGCCGTGAACATGATCGAGATGACGTCGTCCTTGGTCAGCGAGTTCGCCTCGAGAACCGACCTGACGAGCTCGCGCGTCGAGGAAAGCACGTGCTCGCGCTCATCCACATCGAGCTGGATGGCGCCCCTGATGGCGCGAACGGCACTGACCGGCATACGCGTGTCGCTCACGCTCGCAACGCTAGCGACCACGGAGGGCGTGAGGTCATCAGAGTCCAGCAGCTGAGTAGAGCTGGCCGATCTCGGGCTGGTTGAGCGCACGCATCCGACCCGATCGCAGGTCGCCCAGCCGGATCGGACCTACCTCGGTCCGGACCAGCGCTATCACCGGGTGGCCCACCGCCTCGAGCAACCGCCGGACGACGTGCTTGCGGCCCTCGTGCAGCTGGAGCTCGACCAAGGCCCTGCCCGGGGCGGAGTCCACGAGCTTGAACGAGTCGACCTTGACCGGACCGTCCGGGAGCTCCACGCCTGCGCGCAGCGTCTTGCCCAGATCGCGCGCTACCGGACCCGGGATCTGGGCGAGATAGGTCTTCAGGACGCCGTATGACGGGTGCTGGAGCCGGTGGGCAAGCTCGCCGTCGTTGGTCAGCAGCAGCAGTCCCTCGGTGTCGGCGTCCAGGCGCCCAACATGGAAGAGCCGCTCCTTGCGGTTGCTGACGTAGTCGCCCACACAGGGACGGTCGAGGTCGTCGCTCATCGTCGACACGACGCCCAAGGGCTTGTTGAAAGCAAGGTAGACGCGCGACTCGTCGAGCTGGACCCTTGACCCGTCGACGTGAACCGTCTGCTTGTTGGGGTCGATCCGCACACCCAGCTCGGTGACAAGATGACCGTCCACCTCGACGCGGCCTGCGGTGATGAGGTTCTCGCAGGTCCGCCGGCTGCCGACGCCGGCCGCTGCCAGGAGCTTCTGCAGGCGGACGCCGTCGGGATCGTGGACATCGACATTGGCCGCCGGCTTCTCCCGCTGCGGGGGCAGACGGGTGGGCTGACTGGGCTTGGTGGTACCACTGCTGCCGCGCTGGGGGGCACTGCCGCGCTGGGGAGCGCCACCGCGCGGAGCAGCGCGAGCACGGGGGTTGTCGGTCGAGCGCTTGCGTGGGCCATCGGTGCCGCCACGAGCCGGCCGGTGGTCGCTCATGCCCGGCCGTGTTCTGCAAGTTCGTCGAGCACATCAACCTCGGGTAAGTAGGGGGCCAGGGCGGGCAGCTCGTCCAGTGAGCCGAGACCAAGTCGTTGCAGGAAGTAGGACGTCGTTCCGTACAGGATCGCACCACTTTCGCCCTCGGCCCCCATTTCCTCGATCAGGCCGCGGCTGTGCAGAGTCCGGACGACGCCGTCGACGTTGACGCCGCGAACGGCACCGATCCGGCCCCGGGAGATCGGCTGTCGATAGGCAATGACCGCCAGGGTCTCCAGGGAGGCCTGCGTGAGCTTGGCCTGCTGACCGTCCATCAGGAACTTCTCGACGACCGGCGCATAGTCCGGGCGGCTGTAGACCCGCCATCCACCGGCGATCTCCCTGATGGTGAATCCGCGGTTGCCCTCGTCGTACTCGGCGGCCAGGGCATGCAGATGGTTCACGACATCGTCCACGGGCAGCTCCAACGCAGAGGCCAACGACATCTCTGTGACCGGCTCGTCGATGACCATCAGCACAGCCTCGATCGCGCCGCGTACGCCACCGGGAAAGTCGTTGATGTCGAAGGCGACCTGCTCCTCCGGGAGCTCGCTCGGTTCAACCTCTGCGGCCTCTCCTTGCTCGGCGATCTGGTTCTCGCCCGACGGGGCTGGTGCCTCACTCAACTGGATCCACCGTCTCTTCTTCGATGACTGCGTCTTCATCGGACTCGTCGAACTCGTCACTGACACCGATCTCGCCGTCGTCCAGGCCGGTCCACCGGACCGTCAGCTCTGCGAACGACTCGTTCTGGTCGAAGGCGATGGCCGACTGGTGGAACAGCTCCAGCAGTGCCAGGAACCGCGCGACGATGACCAGGGTGCTCTCCGCATCGGCGACCAGAGACCGGAAGGAGCACAAGCGCGACGTTCGCAGCCGCTGCACGATCAGGGTTGCCTGCTCGCGAACGCTCACCGCCGGGGCGTGCAGGTGCTCCAGACTCACGGTCGGCACCACCTTGGGCGTCATGGCACGGGCCGCGATCATGGCCAGCTGTTCGGGCGTGATGCCCATGATCAGCTCCGGCAGCAGCGCGGCGAACTGAGGCTCCAGCCCTGCCTGGCGGGCCGTCATACGGCCTGCGGTGGCCATTCGTTCGGCGAACCCAGCGGCCACCTGCTTGAAGGCGCGGTACTGCAGCAGCCGGGCAAAGAGCAGGTCGCGCGCTTCGATCAGCGCGAGATCCTCCTCGTCCTGCGGGCTGAGCTGCGGCAACAGGCGGGCCGACTTGATGTCGAGCAGCGTGGCGGCAACCAGCAGGAACTCGGAGGCCTGGCTCAGGTCCCATTCGGTGCCAGAGGCCTGATGGGCTCTGATGTGGGCCATGAACTCGTCGGTGACCTTGGCCAGGGCGATCTCGGTGATGTCCAGCTTGTGCTTGGAGATCAGACCAAGCAGGAGCTCGAACGGGCCCTGGAAGACGTCGAGGTGTACCTCGAACGGTCGACTACCGGCCCTGTGCAGCACGCCGCCGGGCGTAAGTTGGGAGCCGAAGCCTGGCGTTGCTCCGGCGACGATGTCGGCGGGCCGGGTGACAACGCCGGCATTGGCAGTCGTGGCGATCACCTCGGCAGTGACCTCGGGGGCGGAGGTCTCAGCCATGGGGCTC
>Ga0207929_1000341_pt1 | contig 13235 bp, 10 predicted proteins | sample NGESurdeep072012_FD_184466 | JGI IMG/M metagenome (GOLD analysis project Ga0207929, IMG submission 184466) | Arctic peat soil microbial communities from Barrow, Alaska - NGEE Surface sample 53-1 deep-072012 (SPAdes) | ecosystem: Environmental > Terrestrial > Soil > Wetlands > Peat ... | reverse complement strand
AACGCCTTCGCCGATCCGGTGCAGGCCAGGAAAGATTTCATCGCTCGCCAGCCCATGGGGCGGCTGGGCTCGGTCGACGACATCACGGGGATACTCGTGTTCCTCGCGTCGGACGAGTCGAAGTTCGCGACCGGCAACATGTATTCGATAGACGGGGGCATGACGATATGAAACTTTGTCGCTACGGCAAGAACGGCTTCGAGAAGCCGGGGATCATCGACACCGACGGGCGCCTGCGCGACCTCTCCAAGGTGGTGGAAAACATCGGCCCGAACGAACTCTCGCCGCGCGGCCTGAAGATGCTCGCCAAGGTGAAGCCGGACACGCTGCCGGTGGTCGCCAACGGCCCGCGCCTGGGCGTGCCCTTTATCGGCATCGGCAAGTTCGTCGCCATCGGCCTCAATTACTCCGACCATGCCAAGGAAGCCGGCATGCCGATCCCGGCCGAGCCGATCGTCTTCATGAAGGCCACGACCTGCATCAGCGGCCCGAACGATGACGTGATCCAGCCCAAGCGCTCGACCAAGCTCGACTGGGAAGTGGAACTCGGCATCGTGATTGGATCAAAGGCGCAATACGTCTCCGAAGCGGAAGCCCTGGAGTACGTGGCAGGTTATTGCGTCGTGAACGACGTCTCCGAGCGGGCCTTCCAGATGGCCACCGGGCAATGGGACAAGGGCAAGGGCTTCGACACCGCCGGCCCGATCGGTCCCTGGCTGGTCACCACCGACGAGATCAAGGATCCGCAGACGCTCGACATGTGGCTGGATGTGAACGGCAAGCGCATGCAGTCCGGCAACACCCGGACCATGATCTTCAACTGCGCGCAGATCGTCTCGCACGTCAGCCAGTACATGACGCTGCTGCCGGGCGATGTCATCTGCACCGGCACGCCCCCGGGCGTCGGCCTCGGCATCAAGCCGAACCCGGTATTCCTCAAACCGGGCGACGTGATGACCCTCGGCATCCGCGGCCTGGGCGAGCAGAAGCAGACGGTCGTCGCCTGGGCGGGCTAGGCTAGAAGGGTGTTCCGTTCTTCCGGGTAAAGCTCCATTTGCGGCCCGGTGCGCGCTACCATTGCGCCAGTTACCAGGAGAAAGCCCATGAACGAGAGAGCCCGGCCGGAAGCGGTCAGCACGTCGCTCGAGAATTCGGCGTTCTTCATGCCGTTCTCGGCCAACCGCCAGTTCAAGAAGGCGCCGCGGCTGCTGTCGCGCGCCGAGGGCATGTACTACTACACGCCCGAGGGCCGCAAGATCCTCGACGGCACTTCCGGCCTGTGGTGCGTCAACGCCGGCCACTGCCGCAAACCGATCGTCGAGGCGGTGCAGAAGGCCGTCGCGACGCTCGATTTCGCGCCGCCCTTCCAGATGGGCCATCCGGCGGCGTTCGAGTTCGCCGATAAGCTGTTGCCGCTGCTGCCCAAGGGCTTGACGCGCATTTTCTTCACCAACTCGGGTTCCGAGTCGGTGGATACGGCGCTCAAGCTCGCGATCGCCTACCACCGCCAGCGCGGCGAAGGACAGCGCATCCGTCTGATCGGCCGGGAGAAGGGTTATCACGGCGTCAATTTCGGCGGCACCGCGGTCGGCGGCATGGTCGGCAACCGCAAACTGTTCGGCGCGCTGGTGACAGGCGTCGATCACATGCGCCATACCCACGATCCGGCGAAGAACGCGTTCTCGCGCGGCCAGCCGCAGCACGGCGCGGAGCTCGCCGAGGACCTCGAGCGCCTGTGCCAGCTGCACGATCCCTCGACCATCGCCGCGGTGATCGTCGAGCCGGTTGCCTGCTCGGCGGGCGTTTACGTGCCGCCGGTGGGGTATCTGCAGAAGCTGCGCGAGATCTGCGACCGGCACGGCATCCTGCTGATCTTCGACGAGGTGATCAACGCCTGGGGGCGCCTGGGCAAGCCTTTCGCCGCCGATTACTTCGGCGTCATCCCGGATCTCATCACCACCGCGAAAGGCATCACCAATGGCACCGTGCCGATGGGTGCGGTGTTCATGAAGGAAAATCTCTATCAGGCCTTCATGACCGGCCCCGAGAACGCCATCGACATGCCGCACGGCTACACCTACTCGGCGCATCCGCTCGCCTGCGCCGCGGGCCTGGGCACGCTCAAGGTCTACGAGGACGAGGGCCTGCTGACGCGCGTCGGCGAACTCGCCAAGTACTGGGAGGACGGCGCGCACTCGCTGAAGGACTGCGCGAACGTGATCGACATCCGCAATCTCGGCCTGATTGCGGCCATCGAGCTGTCGCCCCGCGCCGGCGCGGCGGGCGCGCGCGGCTTCGAAGCGCACCTGAAAGCTTTCGAGAAGGGCACCTACATGCGCGTCACGGGCGACACGATCGCGCTGGCCCCGCCGCTGATCATCCAGAAATCGGAGATCGACCAGCTCTTCGGGACAGTGCGCGAAGTGCTGACGGGACTCACTTAGAAAATAGAAGGGGCGCCGCAGCGCCCCCTCCCCGAACCCCCCGTCTTTGCGCGGGGTCTGCAGCAGTCCTTCCTACTTCGCGGCGGCCCTGACGACGCCGAGGCGCCGTCCGCGGGCCTGCTGTTTCAGGCGTGGTGGGTTGACCAGGTCGCGGATGAAGTTGGGCAGCGCGAACACGCCCTCGTGGGTTTCGCCGTTGTAGAAACGCAGATCCTGGAGTTTCCTCTGCTCGATGCGCCGGTCGATCTCGTCCGCCGTCAGCGACTTGGGATCGAGCTTGTCCGAGCACACCGCCATCGCCCACTGCGCGCCGTAGAGCGGGATGTACATGGTGTACGGCCGCACGATGCGGAAGATGCCGTTCAGGCGCTGCGCTAGTTCGGCGACGCGCTCGGGCCGCGCCACTGGCGCGCCGATGTGCAGCACCAGCGCGCCGCCCGGGGCGAGCGCAGCACGGCACTGCTGGAAGAACTCCGCCGAATACAGCGCCTCCGCCGGGCCCATCGGGTCGTTCAGATCCAGCGCGATCAGGTCGAAGCGCTCGCCCGTCTCGCGGATGAACTTCATGCCGTCGCCGATCAGCACGCGCAGCTTCGGGTTGTCGAAGGCGCCGCGGTGCACCGCGAAGAAATGCTCCTTGGCGATCTTGACCACGTCCTCGTCGATCTCGCACATGGTCACCTGCTCGACCGAGGGGTGCTTGAGGGCTTCCTCCGAGGAACCGCCGTCGCCGCCGCCCACGACCAGCACCTTCTTCGGCGCCGCGTGCGCGGTGAGCGCCGGGTGGATCAGGTTCTCGTGATAGACGAACTCCTCCCGCTCGGAGGTCATGTTGTACCCGTCGAGACGGAAGATGCGGCCGTAATGCGGCGTGTCGTAGATCTGCAGCTTCTGGAACTTGGTCTGCCACTCGCCGACCTGGCGCCCGGCCTTGATGTAGAAGCCGGTGGACTCGTTCAGCGGCTCCATCAGCAGGTGCTCGCCGCGGTCGATTTCGTGGCGCGCGATCTCCGTGGGCTGGAAATGGCCGATAATGTCGTCGAACAGCTTGCGCGCCTTGGCGGAGTTGTCGGCGCTGAAATTGCAGACGTAGACGTCCAGCGTCAGCCCCTGGTTCTCGGGCCAGGTGTGAATCGCGAGGTGCGACTCGGCGAGCACCACCGCGCCGGTGAAGCCGGAGCCTTCGAACTGGTGGAAGCGCGCGTCCATGATCGTCAGGCCCGAGGCGCGCACGAGGTCCAGGCACACCGCCTCGAAGCGCTTGCCGTCGAGCAGCAGTTGCGGATCGCAGCGACAGCCGTTCAGATCGCCGATGAGATGCAGACCGTTCATGTCCGTGCCCCCCAGAAAATGCGAAGGCGCAACCCTCTGCCAAATTTTCCGGGCTGCGCCTCTGCGTCTACGCCTTGCGGCGTATAACTTTGTTCTTCAAGTTCGTTCAATTCGCTTCAAAGCCCCCGTTTCACGCCAGTTGTGCTGCGTTGTATCTACTGCCGACCGCCCTGCTTTTCAAGTCTCGCCGCGCATTTCCTGCACTACTGCGTCTATCAATCTGCGCGCGACCGAGATTCTGCTTGGAAGTTTCGGTAATTGCAATACTTTGAACCAGTTGGCGGCTTCGATTTCTCCCGCTTGCGGCCGGATTTCTCCCGACACCCAGTCGCAGACGAACGCGATCATCAGTGAATTCGGAAACGGCCACGGCTGGCTGGCGAAGTAGCGTATTTGCGACACCCGCACGCCGACTTCCTCCTCGACTTCGCGCTCCAGGCACTGCTCCAGCGTCTCGCCCGGCTCGACGAAGCCGGCCAGCGCGCTGTACATCCCGGGAGGGAAATGCGGGCTGCGTCCGAGGAGGATCTCGCCCTCGCGGCGCACCAGCGCCATCACCGCGGGGGCGAGCCTCGGGTAGGCGGAGAACCTGCAGGCGGGGCAGACGCGCGAGCGCTCCTCCGTTTTCGCCTCTGTAGGCGTGCCGCAGCGGCCGCAGTAGCGGTGGCTGCGGTCCCAGTCGATGAGCTGGATGGCGCGGCCGGCGAGCGCGAAATGGGCGTCGTCCAGCACCGTGAAGAGCGCGCGCAGGCCTTCCCAGGCCATGCCGGCGGGCGGCGGCGGAGCGTCCGCCGGCGCCTCCGCGGCCCAGCAGCCGGTTCCGGCCAGACGCCCTAGATATAGTGTCCGAGCCGGTTCAAACCACAAGATATTGTTGTTTTTTTGCAACGGAAGCTTGGCCCAGCTGGGCCTCGCGGCCACCCTGGGATCGTCCGAAGGCCTTGGACTGGGCGGTCCGAGCTCGACCAGAAGGCGGTCGCCCTTGAAGACGAACCAATAGGCCTCGCCGGCCGGTTTCGGCGCGGCGACGGCGGCTTCGAAGCCCTGCGGGCTGGTGAACGGCATTTCAGTCATGGGCGGATTATAGGAAAGAGGCTTCGCTATAATCCGCGGCTCCCCCGCTTTTTATTTCAATTTTCTTACAGCCGCGACAATGATTCCTCCTGCGCCCGAACACGAAATGGCAAATGCGCTGCGCGCGCTGGCCATGGACGCGGTGCAGGCGGCGAATTCGGGCCATCCCGGCATGCCGATGGGCATGGCCGAGATCGCGGTGGCACTGTGGCACCGCAACCTTTCGCACAACCCCGCCAACCCCGCCTGGCCGAACCGCGACCGCTTCGTGCTCTCCAACGGGCACGGCTCGATGCTGCTGTATTCGCTGCTGCACCTCACCGGCTACGACTTGCCGCTGGCGGAGCTGAAGCGCTTCCGGCAGCTGCATTCGAAGACGCCGGGCCATCCGGAGCTCGGTTGCGCGCCCGGCGTGGAGACGACCACCGGCCCTCTCGGCCAGGGCATCTCCAACGCGGTCGGCATGGCGATCGCCGAAAGGCTGCTGGCGGCGGAATTCAACCGCCCGGGGCAGGAAATCGTCCACCACCATACCTACGCCTTCCTGGGCGACGGCTGCATGATGGAAGGCGTCTCGCACGAGGCCTGCGCGCTCGCCGGCACGCTCGGCCTGGGCAAGCTGATCGCGGTGTACGACGACAATGGCATTTCCATCGACTCCGACAAGGGCAGCATCCGGCAGTGGTACACGGACGACGTCCGGCGCCGCTTCGAATCCTATGGCTGGCAGGTCATCGCCAACGTCGACGGCCACGACGTCGAGGCGATGGACCGTGCCTTGAGGAAAGCGAAGCGCGAGCGCGAGCGCCCGACGCTCATCTGCGCCAAGACGGTGATCGGCAAGGGCGCGCCGACCAAGGCCAATACCGGCGCCGCGCACGGCGCGCCGCTGGGCGAGAAGGAAATCGCCGCCACGCGCGAGGCGATCGGCTGGAAGCACCCGCCGTTCGAGGTTCCGGAAGCGGTCCGCCAGGGTTGGGACGCGAAGGAGCGGGGCAAGCGCGCCGAGCGGCGCTGGAAGAGGATCTTTTCGGCCTACGAAAAAGCAAATCCCGGGCCGGCGAAGGAATTCCTGCGGCGGATTCCGGGAGAATTGCCTTCCGGTTTTTCCGCCGTGGTTGATTCCTTGATTAAAGACGTAACGTCGAAAGCGGAAACCATCGCCACCCGCAAGGCATCGCAGAATGCTCTGGAATCGCTGGTTCCCGCGTTGCCGGAACTGCTTGGGGGTTCGGCCGACCTCACCGGCTCCAACCTCACCATGGTCAAGGCCTCCAAAGTCATAGGTAAGCAAGGCGGCAACTACCTCTTCTACGGCGTGCGCGAGTTCGGCATGGGCGCGATCATGAACGGCCTCGCGCTGCATGGCGGCTTCATTCCCTACGGCGGCACCTTCCTGGTGTTCTCGGACTACATGAGGAATTCGCTGCGCATGGCCGCGCTGATGGCCTTGCGCACGATCTACGTCTTCACCCACGACTCGCTGGGCCTGGGCGAGGACGGGCCGACGCACCAGCCGATCGAGCATGCGTCCTCGCTGCGCCTGATCCCGAACCTGGACGTCTGGCGTCCCTGCGACTCGACGGAAACCGCCGTCGCCTGGACGGCCGCGGTACAAAGGAAAAACGGGCCCACTGCGCTGCTTTTGTCCCGGCAGAACCTGCCGTTTGAAAACAGGAATGATGAAATCATCAAGCAAATCCAAAGAGGCGGCTACGTGCTGTCGGATGCGCCCGGCGCGAAGGCGGTCCTGATCGCCACCGGCTCCGAAGTGCAGCTGGCGCTCGCCGCGCAGAAACTGCTCGATTTTCCCGTGCGGGTGGTTTCCATGCCCTCGACCAGCGTGTTCGATCGCCAGCCGGAAACCTACAGGGCGCAGGTGCTACCGAAGGGCCTGCCTCGCGTGGCCATCGAGGCCGGCGTGACGGACTTCTGGCGCAAGTATGTGGGGCTGGAAGGCGCGGTGGTCGGTATCGACCGCTTCGGCGAATCGGCGCCGGCGCCGGATCTGTTCAAGCACTTCGGCTTCACGCCGGAGAACGTGGTCAAAGCGGCAAGGAGCGTAGTCCAATGACGATCAAGGTGGCCATCAACGGCTTCGGGCGTATCGGCAGGAACATCCTGCGCGCTTTCTACGAGAGTACGACGAAGCATGATCTGCAATTCGTCGCCATCAACGACCTGGGCGATGCGAAAACCAACGCCCACCTGCTCAAGTACGACACTGCCCACGGCCGCTTCAAGGGAGCCGTGGAAGTCAGCGGTAGCGCCATGAAAGTCAATGGCCAGAACATTCAGGTCGTCGCTGAGCGGGATCCGTCTAAGCTGCCGTGGGGGGCGCTGGGCGTGGACATCGTGCTGGAGTGCACGGGCCTGTTTGCCAGCAAGGCGAAGGCGGGCGCGCACCTCGCCGCGGGCGCGAAGAAGGTCATTATCTCGGCCCCCGGCGACAAGGACGTGGACCGCACCGTGGTGTTTGGCGTCAATCACAAGGAGCTGAAGGCTTCCGACACGGTGATCTCGAACGCCTCCTGCACCACCAACTGCCTCGCGCCGCTGGCGAAGGCGCTGGACGACCGGATCGGCATCGTTTCCGGCCTGATGACTACGGTGCATGCTTACACCAACGACCAAGTTCTGACCGACGTCTACCACTCGGACCTGCGGCGCGCGCGCTCGGCCAGCATGAACATGATTCCGACGAAAACCGGCGCCGCGGCCGCCTTGGGCCTCGTGCTGCCGCATCTCAACGGCAAGCTGGACGGCTACGCGATCCGCGTGCCGACCATCAATGTCTCGATCGTGGACCTGACTTTCGTTGCGAAGAAGGCCGTCAGCGCCGAGGAAGTGAACCAGGCGCTGAAGCAGGCCTCCGACACGGACCTGAAGGGCATTCTCGAATACGCCACGGAGCCGCTGGTATCCACCGACTTCAACCACAATCCGGCGAGTTCCATCGTCGACTCCCTGCTGACCAAGGTCACCGGCGGCACGCTGGTGAAGGTGGCGAGCTGGTACGACAACGAGTGGGGCTTCTCCAACCGCATGCTGGACGTCACGGTCGCCCTGCAGCAGGCGAAGTAATGAAGCGTACGGGATGAAATTCAAGCGCCTCGCCGACCAGGAGTTGCGCGGCAAGCGGGTTTTCATCCGGGCCGACCTGAACGTCCCGCAGGACGGAAACGGCAACATCACCGACGACACGCGAATCCGGGCCTCGGTCCCCGGCATCCGGCTCGCGCTCGACAGGGGCGCCGCGGTGATGGTGACCTCGCACCTGGGGCGCCCCAAGGAGGGAAGCTTCGAGCCGAAGGATTCGCTCGCGCCGATCGGCAGGCGGCTGGGCGAGCTTCTGGGGGCCGAGGTCAGGCTGCTGGCAAACTGGGTTGGAGGCGTTGCGGTAAAGCCGGGAGAAGTCGTCCTGCTCGAGAACTGCCGCTTCAACGTCGGCGAAAAGGCGGACGATGAGGCGCTCTCCAGGAAGATCGCGGCGCTCTGCGATGTCTACGTCAACGACGCATTCGGCACCGCGCACCGGGCGGAAGCAACGACGCATGGTACGGCGAAATTCGCCAGAATCGCCTGCGCCGGCCCGCTGATGGCGGCGGAGCTGGACGCGTTGAGCCGCGCGCTGGCCGACCCGAAGCGTCCCCTGGTTGCCATCGTCGCGGGATCGAAAGTCTCCACCAAGCTGCCGCTCCTCCTCGCACTGGCGAAAAAGGTGGACCGGCTGATCGTCGGCGGCGGCATCCTGAATACGTTCCTCCTGGCGAAGGGGCTGCCGGTCGGCAAATCCCTCGCCGAGGCGGGCTTGGTCGAAGAAGCGAAGAAAATCATGTCGGCGACGGAGGTGCCGCTGCCCGAGGATGTCGTGGTCGCGGGCGAAATATCGGCGCGCGCGAGAGAGACCGTGACGGACGTGCGCAGCGTCGCCACGGACGACATGATTCTCGACATCGGCCCGAAGAGCGCGGCCAAGCTTGCGGGCATGCTCAAGCTGGCGGGAACCATTGTCTGGAACGGCCCGGTCGGCGTATTCGAGATCGGCCAGTTCGCCAAGGGCACCGAGACGATCGCGCGCGCCATCGCGGCGTCGAAGGCGTTCTCGATCGCCGGCGGCGGCGACACCATCGCCGCGATCCACAAGTTCGGCGTCACCGACGGCATCGGCTACATCTCCACCGCCGGCGGCGCCTTCCTCGAATTCCTGGAAGGCAGGACGCTGCCCGCAGTGGCGGTGCTCGAGGAAAGGGCTTAGGCTAAGCGCATGCTGCGCAGCACGAAGATCGTCGCCACCCTCGGACCGGCCTCCTCCGAACCGGCCGTGCTCGAGCGCATGGTGCGCGCCGGCGTCGACGTGGTGCGGCTCAATTTCTCGCACGGCACGGCCGACGACCACCTCGCCCGCGCTGCGCTGGTCAGGGAGCTCGCCCGCAAGACCGGGCGCACGGTCGCCATCATGTGCGACCTGCAGGGCCCCAAGATCCGCGTCGGCAAGTTCAAGGACGGCAAGGTGATGCTGCAGAAGGGGCAGGCGTTCGTACTGGATGCCGGCTGCGAACTCGGCGGCGGCGACCGCGCCGGCCTGGACTACAAGGAACTGCCGCGCGATGTCGGCGCGGGCTCGGTGCTGCTGCTGGACGACGGCAAAATCGTGCTGGACGTCACCGAAGTGCGCGGCGAGGAGGTACACACCAAGGTGCGCCACGGCGGCGTCCTCTCCAACAACAAGGGCATCAACCGGCAGGGCGGCGGGCTGACCGCGCCGGCGCTCACGCCCAAGGACATCGACGACATCCGCACCGCGGCGAAGATCAACGCCGACTACCTCGCGGTGTCGTTCCCGAAATCCGGCGCCGACATGTACATGGCGCGCGAACTGCTGCGCGCCTCGGGCGGCAAGGCCTTCCTGATCGCCAAGATCGAGCGCGCCGAGGCGGTGGTGCAATCGGCGCTGCTGGAGATCATGCACGCCTGCGACGGCATCATGGTGGCGCGCGGCGATCTGGCGGTGGAAGTCGGCGACGCCGCGGTGCCGGCGCTGCAGAAGCGCATGATTCGCCTTGCCCGCGAGAACAACAAGCTCACCATCACTGCGACGCAGATGATGGAATCGATGATCGCGAGCCCGGTGCCGACGCGGGCCGAGGTATCCGACGTCGCCAATGCGGTGCTGGACGGCACCGATGCCGTCATGCTGTCGGCGGAATCGGCCAGCGGCATGTATCCGGTGGAGACGATCGAGGCGATGCACCGCATCTGCGTCGAGGCCGAGCACACGCAGCCGGTCAGCCTGGACCAGGATTTTCTCAACCGCGTGTTCACGCGCGTCGACCAGTCGATCGCCATGGCGGGCCTGTTTACCGCCTTCCACCTCAAGGTGAAGGCGATCGCCACGCTCACCGAATCGGGCTCGACCGCGCTGTGGATGAGCCGCCTGAATTGCGGCGTGCCGATCTACGCGCTCACCGCGCAGACCGAGACGCGCTACCGTTGCGCGCTGTACCGCGACGTCTATCCGCTGATGGTGAAGTACGTCGGCAGCGACCGCGAGGAGCTGCTGGCCGAAGCCGAGAAGGCGCTGGTCGAGCACGGCGTGGTCAAGGACGGCGATCTGATCGTGCTCACCATCGGCGAGCCGATCGGCAAGTCAGGCGGCACCAACACCATGAAAATCGTCAAGGTCGGACAGCACCGGAAAAAATGAGCGGAGCGACGCCAAACGCGGGAAAGCACGCCGGGCTGCCGCCGCTCGCTTCGCGCTTCGTCGAGGTGGCCGCGCTGCCCTGGGAGAAGACGCGCTTTCCGGGCGTCGAGGCGAAGACGCTGCTGGTGGACCGGGAGACCGGCGTCGTGACTTTTTTGTTGAGGTTCGCCCCTGGGGCGCGGCTGCCGGACCACGAGCACGTGCTGATCGAGCAGACCTACGTTCTGGAGGGCAGTCTCGTGTGCGGCGAGGGCGAGTGCAAGGCAGGCGATTACGTCTGGCGGCCTGCGGGCAGCCGGCACGAGGCCTGGGCCGGGCCGCAGGGCGGCCTGATGCTCGCAATGTTCCAGATTCCAAACAAATTCTTCGAGGCCGACGGCCGCGAGACGGATGTCAGTGGCCAGGTCTGGGACAGTGCCTGGTCAAAGGCGCTTTTCCGCTGAATTGCGGCGCGGACCTGGCTAGAAGTACGGTAAGCCATGCGCGTTGACGTAGAGGGCATACAACGACGTGCTGGCCGCCATGAACAGGCGGTTGCGGTGCACGCCGCCGAAGCAGACGTTCGCGCAGCGCTCGGGCAGGTCGATGCGGCCGATCAGCTTGCCCGCGGGATTGAAGACGTGGACGCCGTCGAGGCCCGCTTCGCCCATGCCCCAGCCGCACCAGAGGTTGCCGTCCACATCGAGGCGGAAGCCGTCGGGCGTGCCCTTGGGACCGGCACTGATCAGCACGCGCGAATTCTTTAAGGTGTTTTCTTTTGTAACTTCAAAAGAGAGTATTTCCCTCGGAACTGAGCGCGATTGCACGATGTAGAGAATTTTCTCGTCCGGCGAGAAAGCGAGGCCGTTCGGCTGGTTGATGCCCTCGGCGACCACGCTGACCTTGCCCGAAGGATCCCAGCGGTAGACGTTCATCGGCAGCTCGGGTTCGGCTTTTGCGCCCTCGTACCAGCCGAGGATGCCGAAGGTGGGATCGGTGAACCAGATCGAGCCATCGGACTTGCAGACGACGTCGTTGGGAGAATTCAATTTTTTATTTTCAAAAGAATCCACTAACGTAACCACGTTGCCGTCCAGTTCGGTCCGGGAGACACGGCGCCCGCCGTGCTCGCAGGTGACCAGGCGCCCCTGCCGGTCGCGGGTATTGCCGTTGGCGTAGCCCGAGGGCTTGCGGAAGGTGCTCACCGCGCCGTTTTCCTCGTCCCAGCGCAGCATGCGGTTGTTCGGGATGTCGCTCCAGACCAGCGACCGTGAATCGCCGAACCACACCGGCCCCTCGGCCCAGCGGCAGCCGGTCGCCAGGCGCTCGACCGTGGTGAGCGGCAGCCGGTAGCGACTGAAGGATTCGTCCACGACCACCACCGCGGGGTCGGGGAAACGGGCGCTGGGTTGCCATTCGGCGGTCGAGTTCATGTCCCGAGGATTTTACTCACGCTTGCCTAGAGTCCCAAGTGCCTGGGCAGCCACAGGGAGATGGCCGGGACGTAAGTGACCAGGCCGAGCGTCGCCAGCATGGCGCCGTAGAACGGCCAGATCGTTCTCATGACCTGCTCCATGGTGACCTTGCCAACCGCACAGCCCACGAAGAGAATCGCGCCGACCGGCGGGTGGCAAAGGCCGATGCCGAGATTGAGCATCATGATCATCCCGAAATGGACGGGATCGACCCCGAAGCTCGTGACCACGGGAAGCAGGATGGGCGTGCAGATCAGGATGGACGGCGCCATGTCGAGCAGGCAGCCGAGCACCAGCAGCAGGACGTTGATCATCAGCAGGATCACGTTCTTGTCGCTCGACACCGTCAGAAAATAGGCAGTGACCCTTGCCGGGATCTGCATGAGCGCCATGACGTAGCCGACCGAGGCGGCACAGGCGATGAGCATCATCACCATGGCGACCGTCTTGAGCGTCCGGTGCACGAGCGCGGGAAGGTCGCGCCAGCGGTAGTCGCGGTAAATGAACATCGTGACGAAGAACGACCAGATGCAGGCCACCGCGCCGGCCTCGATCGCGGTGAACACACCGCTCAGGATGCCGCCGAGGATGATGCCGAGGGTGATCAGGCCCCACAGAGCATCCAACGTGATCTTGAGCGCTTCCCGCAGGGGCACGGGCTCGCCCCTGGGATGTCCGTCGCGGTAGGCGATGTACAGGCAAAGGAGAATGAGCGCGAACCCGAGCAGCAGGCCGGGAACGACCCCGGCCATGAACAGGCTGATGATCGAAATCGATCCGCCCGTGGCGAGCGAGTAGATGACCGCGTTGTGGCTGGGCGGGACGAGGAGGGCCTGGACCGACGCGGTGATCGTCACGTTGGTGGCGAATACCCGCGGATAGCCGTTCTTTTCCATCTGCGGAATCATCACCGAGCCGATGGCCGAGGTGTCCGCGACCGAGGATCCCGAGATGCCGCTCAGGAAAGTCGTCGCCACGACGTTCACCACCGACAGCCCGCCGCGGATGCGGAAAACCCCGATCAGCACGTTTGCGAATGCGACCAGCCGCCGCGCCATGCCGCCCTCGGCCATGATCGCCCCGGCAAGGACGAAAAACGGGATCGTCAGCATCGCCACCTTGCTGACGCCGTCGGAGATCTTCAGCATCACCGCTTCGAGCGGAATGCCGATCCATAATGAGGCGGCGATCGCCGCAAGCCCAAGCGAATAGGCGATCGGCACG
>Ga0207929_1000340_pt1 | contig 13247 bp, 12 predicted proteins | sample NGESurdeep072012_FD_184466 | JGI IMG/M metagenome (GOLD analysis project Ga0207929, IMG submission 184466) | Arctic peat soil microbial communities from Barrow, Alaska - NGEE Surface sample 53-1 deep-072012 (SPAdes) | ecosystem: Environmental > Terrestrial > Soil > Wetlands > Peat ... | reverse complement strand
TGATATCGGCCGCTCGGGGCTCGGGGTGGCGGTGCGCAAGGGCGCGCCCAAGCCCGATATCGCGACGACCGAAGCGTTCAAGCGCGCGCTGCTCGCCACCAAGTCGGTGGTGCGGTCCACCGAAGGCACCAGTGGCATCTATTTCGAGACGCTGCTCGACCGCTTGGGCATCGCCGAGGCGATGCGCGACAAGGTCAAACTGGGTCCGAGCGGCCGCGTCGCCGAGCTGGTCGCCCGCGGCGAAGCGGACATGGCCGTGCAGCAGATCGCCGAACTGCTGCCGGTGACGGGCGCGCAATATGCCGGCCCGTTTCCGCCGGAACTGCAGCTCTACTCCGAGTTTGCCGCCGGCGTCGCTAGCGCCAGCAAGCATCGCGAAGCCGCCAAGGCCTTCATCGCCACCTTGACGACGCCGGAGGCCATTGCGCTGTTCACAGCCGCGGGGCTTGAGCCGATCCTTCGCTGACTGGCGTATGCTGGACCGATAGCTGCCGCAGGAGAGCGCGATGACGCGACCGTTCGAGGGGATCCGGGTGATCGACGTCACCCACGTGCTGGCGGGGCCGTTCGCCGCCTATCAGTTGGCGGTCCTGGGCGCCGACGTGATCAAGGTCGAGCATCCCGACGATCCCGACCAGAGCCGCGGCGCCGGCACCGACAAGGAGCTCAACCGCCGCAACATGGGCACGGCGTTCCTGACGCAAGGCTCCAACAAGCGCTCGATCACGCTCGACCTCAAACAGGAAAAGGACCGCGAGCTTCTAAAGAAGCTGGTGGCGACCGCCGACGTGTTCGTGGAGAACTACCGGCCCGGCGCGTTCGAGGCGCTGGGCCTGGGCTACGAGGCGCTGGCGGCAATCAACCCGCGGCTGATCTATGCGTCGTTCTCTGCGTTTGGGCAAAGCGGCCCGCGCGGGCGGCAAACCGCCTACGACCATGTGATCCAGGCCACCTCCGGCATCATGGCGATGACCGGAACGCCGGAAGCCCATCCGGTCAAATTCGGTTCGCCGGCGGTCGACTACGCCACCGGCATGACCGGCGCCTTCGCGCTGTCGGCGGCGCTGTTCCAGCGCGAACGCACCGGCAAGGGCCAGCGCATCGACATGGCGATGCTCGACGTGGCGCTGATCCTGGCGAGCTCTCATCTGACCGGCTATCTGCGCAACGGCGTGCATCCAAAGCCGAACGGCAACCGCAATCCGCATGCCACCAACAGCGCCTACGCGACCAAAGACGGCCTGGTAATGCTGGGCGCCAGCAATCTGCGCCAGCAGCGCCGCCTTTGGACGCTGCTCGAGCGCCCGGACATGATCAAGAAGACCAACGAGGAACGCGACGCCGACCGCGAGCGTGAGGCCGCCGTGCTCACGGAGATCATGATGTCGCACAGCGCCGGCGAATGGGAAGAATTCCTGCAAGCCCGCCACGTGCCGGCCGCGCGGGTTCGCACCATGGGCGAGGCGCTCGCCGATCCGCAGCTTGCGAGCCGCGGCATCATTCACCGTCATGACGGTGCGACCGGTGTCGTCGGCGCCTTCGGTGTGCCGCTCGCGGCCTTCACCTTCGCGCACGGCGGCCCGCAAATCGATTCCCCGCCGCCCGCGCTCGGCCAGCACAACGACGAGATTTTAAACAAACTCGCGCGCGGCCGGCGCTGACGCGAACATCAGGAATTCCAGAGCGAGCGGAACTGGGTCGCCACGACTTTTTCGTAAGCGACATCCCCGCTGAGGATGCCGACGCCGCGGGCGAACCGGTTCATGCCGGCCACGAAACTTTCCGAGATTGCGGCGTCGTAATACGGCAGATCGCGGCGGATCAACTCGACGATCAATTCGGCTTCCGCCGGCGGAAACAGCTTGCGGCCGACCTCGGCCGCGCGCGCGACATTTTTCTTCAGGGCGTTCTGCGTCTCGACGATGGCCCGCACCGCGGCGGCCGCGACTTCGGGCGACTTGTCGATCAGCCGCTGCGTCGTCGCAATCGACGCCATGGTATAGTCGAAACATCCGTGCGGCCCGTCACCGCGCCGCACGTCGAGCACGACCGTTCCGACGCCGCGGCGGACCGCCACTTCGGCGCCCATGCCGTTGGCCCAAAAGCCGTCGATCTTCCGTTCCTCCAGCGCCTTGGCGGCGGTGAGGCCGAAATTCACGCCGGCGCCGACCGCCCCCGGCACCGGGGCGATCTTCACGCCATCGCGTTGCAGATCGATGCGGGCCGCGATCAACAGGCGGCGCAGTCCCATCTCCACCCAGGGCGCGGCGCCGATGCTTCGGCCCTTGACCACGCCGACATCGCCGCGCTTGGCGGCAAAATCCTTATGCATGACCAGAAACCAGTACATGCCCTGTGCCTGGGCGCAGATCAGCTTCACGCCGTCCCATTGCGGAAACGCGGCGAGCGCCGAATGGGCCGAGCCGCCGACAAAATCCACCGCCCCATCGCGCAAGGCCATATAGGCCTTGTCGACCGGAAAAATCATCTCCAGCGTGACATCGAGCCCCTGCTCGCGAAAAAACCCGAGCTCGACCGCGGCTTCCGCCGGAAAATAGGAATTCGAAATCATGTCGGGCACGGCGATTTTCATCACGCGCTCTCCAGCGTCATCGCCGCGACCCGCTTTTGGCTGGCGAGCATCGACGTGCGCAGCAGGAATTGCCGGGCGCGCGCCGGATCCGCCGCGATCTCGCGCAATTCGCCGAGATTGCGCCGCCGCGCTTCCGGATCGCGCGCCTCCAGGCGCTTCTTGTTGGCGATCGATTGCTCCTGCACGAATTCGACCGCGACGGTTCGGCGCTGACGGCTGTAGAGATCGAGCAATTCCTCCGGCGCGTTTTCGAGAATGACCTGCGCCAGCTTTTCCGCCAGATTGGCCGCATCCTGGATGCCGCCGTTGAGACCCATGCCGCCGATCGGATTGTTGACGTGGGCGGCATCGCCGGCCAGCAGCACCCGGCCTTTGCAGAAGGTGGCCGCCACGCGCTGGTGCGTCACGTAGAGATTGCGATGCACGATGTCGTAGGCGCGCCGCGACGGGAAAAACGATTGAATGCGCGCTTGCACGCCGACGTCGCTCATGATTTCGGCTTCCGATTGCTTGGAGCCGGCGGGGAACACCGTGCGCCACAGGCCGGGCGGACCGTCGGCGGACACCTTGAAGCAGTTGCACCAGGCGCCGGGGTCGGCGAAATAGCTGCGGTAACAAAACCCCCGCTCGGCCTCGAAGTCATACGGCGTCGTCAAGACAATAAAGCGCTCGGGCCAGGTGAAGCCTTCGAATGGAATTTCGCACTGCTTGCGCACGACGCTGCGGCCGCCGTCGGCGCCAATGAGATAGCTGCCGGTATGCGGCTTAACACCGTCCGGCCCGCGCATCTCGGCCATGACCGAATCTTCGGTCTGCTTTACCCCGATAACCTCGTGGCCGAAAAGCACCTCGGCATTCGGGAGCTTGCGGAGCCGATCGAGGATCAGCTTGGCGGTCTTGAACTGCTCGCATTGAACGACATACGGATATCGCGTGTCGTCCTTGAGCAGCGCATGATCGAATTGCGCGACCAATTCGCCGCTCGGCCGGTCCCAGAACTGGAAGATCGGCGCCACCAGTCCGGCCCGCGCCATGTCCTCCGCGAGTCCATCGACGGCGAGCAGCTCGAGCGTCGCCGGATGGGTGGTAGCGGCGCGCGGATCGGCCCGCGGCCCGGCATTCTCGTCGAACAGACGCACACGCAGACCACGCCGGCCAAGCAGCCAGGCACATAGCAATCCGACCGGGCCGCCACCCGCAATGAGAACCGGCTCGCCGTCTTCGCTCATACCCGAACGCCTCTCGCAGCAACCCTTGAGGGTTGTAGATCAGCCGCCGATCCTAACGTAAGATGAATTCTATTCGAGCAGCAGCCTATTGTTAGGGGGCCGACATGCGCAATCGAGCGGCTCTGGTCTTGGCAATCGCACTTACCGCCGTCATCTCCGCGAACGGCAGCCGCGCCGACGAGTGGCCGAGCAGGCCCATCCGCGCGATCATACCGTTGAGCCCGGGGAGCGCGGCCGACGTCGTTCCCAGAATTGTTTTCGAACAATTGTCGGCTCAGCTCGGGCAGCCGATCATCGTCGAAAACAAGCCGGGCGCAAGCGGCACGATCGCCGCGCGCGCCGTCGCCGTGGCGGATCCCGACGGCTACACGCTGCTGGCTCACTCCTCGGCTCACATTATCGCCCCCTCCACGGTCGCGAACCTGCCGTATGATCCAATCAAGGATTTTGCCGCGGTCGCGCCGCTCGGAAATTTGCCCAACGTGCTCGTCATTTCGCCGTCGAAAAACATCAAAACCGTGCAAGAGCTCGTCGCCGTCGGAAAAACCCGGCCCATCACGTTCGGATCGATTGGCGTCGGCAGCCCGATCCACCTGGCGATGGAGCGGTTTCGCCAGAGCGCCGGTTTCCAGGCGCAAGCGATCACCTTCAAGGGCGCCCCGGAAGCCATGATCGAAGTCATGACCGGCCGTGTCGATGTGTACTATGCGCCGGTTCCGGCGGCCCTGCCGCTCATCAGGGACGGCAAGGTTTTGCCGCTGGCCGTCAGCAGTCCGACACGCGCGCCCACTCTTCCCAACGTCCCCACAACCCTTGAATCGGGCTACCCAAATTCCACTTACCGGTTCTGGATCGGCGTGTTTGCCCCGGCCAAGACGCCACCCGCCATCGTCAACAAGCTGAACGCCGAGATTCAAAAGGCACTGCAAGCGCCCGCGGTGCGCGACAAGCTCGCCAAGCTCGGCGTGCAGCCGATGGCGATGGATGCCGGGGAGTTCGGCAAGTTTGTCAAAGAGGAACTCAAAATCAACGCGGAAATTGCCAGGGCCGCGGGAATCTCGGCGCATTAACGCCGTACCCACAGGACTTCCGGTTCGGCCGGCGAATTGATATCCTCGCCTTCGGCGGCCGTGACCTCAACAAGATGAAGGACCCCCTAACGATGCCCCAGCAAAAGCCCCTCGTCAGAATTGCTCCGAACAATCCAGTTTTCGATCTGCCGGTGATCGTCGGCATCGAGGAGAAATTGTTCGATAAAGCCGGGCTCGATGTCCGCTTCTCGGGCACCTACGCGGACCGCGAAAAGGACAGCGTCGAATTTCCGGTCATGGCGCGGATGAAGGAGCAGATGTTCGATTGCGGCTCGGCCGACAGTTACAACGTCTGCGAATGGGCCAGCATCGACCGGCTCGAAAAAGGCAAGCGCGGCGGCAATATCGCGGCGCTGCGCGCCTCGGTGGCGGCGCAGGCGATCATCACCTTCGATGAGGCGCTGCAAGTGCCGCGCGATCTCGCCGACATCCCGGTCGTGGTGCAGGAGTTGACCGGGTCGCATTACACTACGCTGCAAATGCTTGAGAGCGCCCTCGGCGCCAAGCACGTCAACATCGCGCGCGGCGGCTTGCCGCAAAAGCGCTACGAGGGATTGAAGAACGGGACCTTTCGCGTGGTCACGGTGATGGAGCCGTTCATCAGCCTCGGCCTCAAGGAGGGTGCGCATATCATCGCGGCGTCATTCTACCGCGGCGGCGAAGTGATCGCCGCCGACCTCAGCTCCGAGCAACGCAAGGCCTATTACGACGCGGAGAACGAGGCGGTCGATCTCATCAACGCCGATTTCTACAAATACGCGCACCACGTCGCGGCGCACACCAAAGGCGCCTTGAAGCCGAACGAACTGCTCAAGGCCTTCGTGCGTTACAAGCACGTCGACTACTACGACTCGACGCTGTTCGGCCGGACCTACGATTGGATGAAAGCGCGCGGCCTCACCGAAGGCCAAAGCCAGCATTCGGCTTTTGTCGTCGGCTAGATCTCGCTGCAAAACAGCGGGCTAAACGGTCATTTCGTCTTCGCGCCGGACTTTATCACCAGCGCCGACCACTTGGTTTCCTCGCGGTCGATGTCGGCGGCGTATTCCTCCGGCGTGGTCGGCAGCGGCTCGGCGCCTTCGGTGGCGATCCGCTTGTGGACTTCCTCGGACGCCAGCGCCTTGCGCAGCGCCGCATTGAGCTTGTCGACGATCGGGCGCGGCGTTCCGGCCGGCGCCACGATGCCGTAGTGCAGGACCGCCTCGAAGCCGGGCAGCCCCTGCTCCGCCACCGTCGGCACGCCGGGAAATATCGGCGAACGCTTCAAGCCGGTGACGCCGAGCGCGCGCAGTTTTCCTTCCTTGACCAGCCCGATGGCCGGCGGCAACGAGGAGAAGTAAATAGACACATGGTTGCCGAGCAGGTCGGTGAGCGCCGGCCCGGAGCCCTTGTAGGGAATGTGCGTGATGTCGATGCCGGTCTTTTCAGCAAACAACACCGTGCCGAGGTGAATGCCGCTGCCTTTGCCGGCCGACGCATAGTTGAGTTTGCCCGGCTGCTTCTTGGCGAGCGCGATCAGCTCCTGCACGTTGTGCACGGGCAGCGACGGGTTCACCAGGATGATGAGCGGGCCGGTAGCGATCAATCCTACCGGCGCGAAGTCCTTGCGCGGGTCGTAGCCGACATTCGGATATAGCGTCGGGTCGACGGCGAGCGTGCCGGTGCCGCCGAGCCCCAGCGTGTAGCCGTCGGGCGCCGACTTGGCGACCTGGCGCGTGCCGAGCGAACCGCCGGCGCCGCCGTGGTTCTCGATCACGATCTGCTGGCCGAGCGCCTTGCTCATGGGTTCCGCGACGCCGCGCGCCAACACGTCGTTGCCGCCGCCGGGCGCGTAAGGAACGATGAGCGTAATCGGGCGATTGGGATAGTCGGTCGCTTGCGCGCGTGCCGCCAACGGCCAGCTCGCAGCCGCGCCGCCGAGTAGCGTCAGAAAATCGCGTCGTTGCATGGTGGTCTCCAGGACATGGAGGTTACGACTTTTCGCCGGCACCGTCGAGTTCGAGACCGAGAAGGAGATAGCTCCAGGACTTGCCGTGCGAGTCGAGATTGAGCGAAGCGTTCACGCCACCTTCGAGCGCGTCGTGTAGCACGAAGTTGAGGCCGTGCAGGTGCTCGAGCACGTAGCGATCGACCTTGCCGCGGATCAAATCAGGGAAAGCCTGATTGATGCGCTCGGGCGTCAGCGTGCGTTTGAGCAAAGCGAAATCGGCGGCATCGTAGGCCCAGACATTCACATTCGATGTATTACCTTTGTCGCCAGCGCGCGCATGCGCGATGTCGCGGACGATGCGGCGGGCGTTTCGTCGCGGGGATATCATGCCACCAATACCCGCAAGGTCGGCTTGACGCGCTCGCGCGCGATCAAAACCGATTTCGTCATCACGCAGGGCACGATCGAGCCGCGATAGCCGCCGCCGCCCGCCGGCCCGCAGCACAGCAGCGATTCCACTTCCCACAGCATAAGCTCGGCATCTTCCTTGGCGCGCGAGCGCAGCGTCACGTGCAGCCGGACGTCTTGGGCGTCGGCGGCACGCACGCCGGCCGTGGCGAACAACGAGCTGACGCCGATCAGGTCGACGCGCAAATCGGATTTATTGCCGAGCACACGGGCCAAGCGGTCGCGCACGATTTCCCCGGCGAGGCGCCCGCGCTCCTGTGCGGCCGGGCCCGCATAACTCACCCCAGCCTCGCCCTGGAAACCGCCGTCGAACCCGACCGTCACCTTGAGCGTGTCGGGGCGCTTGGTGCCGCCGGCGTTCGACACCTTGACGCGATTGTCGCCGGCCGCCTGAACGTCGACGCGGCTGAAATCAGCGGTGACATCGGGAGTCAGGTAGCGCGCCGGATCGTGCACCTCGTACAGCAGCTGCTCCTTCACCGTCTGCGTGCTCACGCAGCCGCCGGTATCGGCGAGCTTGGTGATGATGGCGCTGCCGTCGGATTGTACTTCGGCGATCGGATAGCCGCACTGCGCCAGATTGGCGACGTCCTTGATGCCGGGATCGGCGAAGTAGCCGCCGGTCACCTGCATGCCGCATTCCAGCAGATGCCCCACCAGCGTGCCGGCGCCCATACGCGCCGTGTCCATGGCGTCCCAACCGAAGCGATGCGCGATGGCAGCCAGGAACATGGATGGATCGGCCAGCCGCCCGCCGATGATCACGTCGGCACCGGCGCCGAGCGCAGGCAGGATCGCGTCGGCGCCGAGATAGGCGTTCATGCCGACCACCGGCGTGTCGATATCGGCGAGCGTGCCGGGCTCATCCATGAACGGCTGGTTGGCCGGAACGAGCGCGGAGACGTCGTCGCCTTCGATGCAGGCCACCTTCAGGCCTTTGAGCCCGAGTTCGCGCGCGAGGACAAGCGTGCGTTCGGCCGCCCCGCTCGGATTGGCCGCGCCCATATTGGTGATCATCACGGTGCCGGCTTTGCGGCAAGCGGGCAGCAGCGCACGCATGCGTCGGTCGAGCAGCGAATTGTAGCCTCGCGCCGGGTCGGCCATGCGGTCGCGATGGGCGAACGCCACCGTGCGCTCGCCCAGGCATTCCAGCACGACTGCATCGAGTTCGCCGCGCTCAACCAGATCGACGGCGGGGTCCAGCCGGTCGGAGGAAAATCCGGCGCCGGTGCCGATGCGGAAGGTCGACAAGTTCAATCGCCCTTCAGATGCGAAACCCCGGGGAAGAACAGGTCGTCGACCGAGCCCGGCGCCTGCTTGATCGAGCCGATCTTGGCCATAAATTGGGCGGTTGCAAAAACCTTCTGGGGCCGCAGTGTAAAGAGGTAGTCCTTGTCGCTGATACTCGCGACGACTTCGTCGAGCGAGGATTTGGTGTCGTGCGCAACCTCGAGATAGAGCTTGGCGGCGGCGCGCTTGTCCTTGTTGACGATTTCGATCGCCTCGCTGAGCGCCTCGAACACCGCCTTATAGGCTTTCGGATTGGCGTCGCGGAACTTCGCACTCGACGTCAAAACGAGCGCGGTCGCGGGCCCGCCCAGGATTTCGTAGCTGGTCGTGATGACGTGCGCGCCCGCCACCTTGATTTCCGTTTCGTAGAACGGCGAGGTCGAGAAATGCGCATTCACGCCGGCGGTGTTGTTAATGAACGCCAGTGTCGCATCCGGGTGTGAGAGCGAAATCGTCAGCGGATCGAGCTTGCCGTATTCCTTTTCGCCGTACAATTTCGCCGCCGCCATCTGCAGCATGATGGCTTGCGTCGATATTTTGACCGAGGGGACGGCGATTTTATCCTTGTCGCTGAAATCGGCGAGTTTCTTGACGTCCGGATTGCGGGTGACGAGGTAGAGCGGATAGGTCGTCAACGCGGCAACGCCTTTGATCTGGCCGCCGGTCTTGGACCAAAGCGTGATCAGCGAGGGTGCGCCCTGCGACGCGAAGTGCAGCGCGCCCGAGATCAGTCCGTCGTTCATAACGCTGGGACCGGCGACTTTCGCCCATTTCACCGTGACGCCGGGCAGCCACAGTTTCGCGGCGTGTTTTTCGACCAGGCCGAGTTTCTCCATCTCCATGAGCGGGAGAAAGCTCACGCCGTATTGCTGGGCGACGGTGATTTCGCTTACTTCGGCGCGGACGTTTGTTGCGGCCATGGCCGCCAGCGCGGCGCAAAGCGCGATAATTGTCTGACGAAAACGCATTGATCCCCCCTTTTCTCTTTTCTTGGCAGGCCGGTACCACGAGGAAACCAGCTTTTTACGCGCGGGGAAAGAACATCTGGCGTTCGATCCCGCATCTTTAGCGCCCCGCGATCGCCTCCGCGATCGCCACCGTGCGGCGCGCCATGTCGGCGTGCAGGCGCTCGACCATGCGGCCGTCGATCGAAACCACGCCCTTGCTCTTGTTCTCCGGCACATCGAAGGCGGCGATCATCTTGCGCGCCAGCGCGACCTCGTCCGGCGACGGCGAGAACGCGGTGTTGCAGGGTGCGATCTGGTTGGGGTGAATCAGCGTCTTGCCATCGAAGCCGAGTTCGACGCCCTGCCGGCATTCCATGTCGAAACCGTCGCTATTGCCGATGTCGTTATAGACGCCGTCGAGAATGTCGATGCCGTAGATGCGCGCCGCCGCGACGCAGGTGGACAGCCAGCCCAGCATCGGCGCGCGGCCGGGCACCAAGCGCGCCCGGGTGTCCTTGGCGAGATCGTTGGTGCCCATGACGAAGCCGGCCAGCCGCGATTCGGAATCCTTCGCCTCGGCCGCGATCGCCAGGATGTTGAAAATGGCGAGCGGCGTCTCGATCATCGCCCAGATCCTAATTTTATGATCGCTATGCATGTCGAGCAGCCGGCGGCCGATCAATTCGAGCGTGTCGGGGTTCGACACTTTCGGCACCAGGATGGCGTCGGGCGCGGCATGGGCGGCGGCCGACAAATCATCGGCATGCCAGGGGGTATCGACGCCGTTGACCCGGATGAAAACCTCGCGCGCGCCGAAGCCGCCGGCCTTGACCGCGTCGACGACCTGCCGGCGCGCGGCATCCTTGGCGTCGGGCGCCACCGAATCCTCGAGATCGAGGATAATGCCGTCGGCGGGCAGCGTTTTCGCCTTTTCCAGGGCGCGGGCGTTGGAGCCCGGCATATAGAGCACGCTGCGGCGCGGACGAACGGTCATGCCGCCAACTCTATCGGGCATCCGGAAACTATCAAGCCGTGCGGCTGCCCGCGGACCGGCCGGCGCTGCCTAATTGGCAGTCGCGGTCTGCGGCTTGAGGATTTTATAGAGCTGGAAACGGTCGCCGTCGGCGACCAGCTTCAAACGCGAAGGATCGGGATTGGGCGCCTCGTCCTCGGTGAACAGAATGTAGAGGTAGTCGAACTTGGTCCAGTTCAGCCAGAACTGCGGCGTATTGGGCGCCGGGCGGTCGGCCGCCACGATGAGCTGCGCGGTCGAGGGCGGCGTGCCGTCCCGAAGGTCGGCATAGTCGCGATAGTCGGAGCGCACGTGCAGCACCTGCTTGCCTTCCACGGTAAACAGCGTGGTGACCAGCGCGGACCGCTCGATGGTAGCGATACAGGCGGCATGCACCAGGCCGAGGTCGCGCACGTCCTCGCCGAGCGCGCGGTCGGCATAGGCGACGAAAACCTTCGAGCCCGGCGCAATGCGGCGCACCGAGGAACGGAATTCGCTGGTCGTATCCGACAACTGCGACCAGTTGTAATCGATCTCGATCAGTCGCGTGGTGATCAAGACGATCAGGATGACCATGGACGCCCGCCGCACCAGGCGGCGGCGCAGCTCCAGATCGCCGCACGCGAACAGCATGAAGACGACGCCGAGCGGCACGCGCTGGTCGGTCATGTAGGTGTCGAACATGATGCGCGGCAGCATGAAATACACCACCGCGCCGACCAAGGTCAGCGTCACGACCAGCGGGTGAAAGCGCAGGACGTTGTGGCGGACGCCCCACACGATGCTGACGACCATAACGGTCACCAGCATGAAGGCGACGAAGTCGGAATAATCGCTGATGACATACATCAGCCCGTCGATCTTGCCGTGCTGATCCCAATAGGTCGAGCCGACCAGCTGCATGGTCGGGCTGGCTTTGAGCAGCGGCGCGGCGGCGAGAAACGGCAAGCCGCTGGCGACGAAATCGACGATGCGGGCCGCCCAAGGTTCGCGCCGCCGCTGCCACAGCCGCGCAGCCTCGAACGAGAGCACGCCAACGCCGTAAATGCCGAGAGCCGAGAGATGGCAGAAGAACAGCGCCAGAACGCAAGCCGTGGAAAGCGCGAAACGCGCGGGCCAGGCGCGCTCGTGCAGGGCGACCCAGCCGGCGAGCGCCCACAGCGAGATGCCGATGCCGAAGATGTAGTTCATCAATCCGACGAGGAAAACGTAATTGTACAGCAGCGGAATGGCGAACAGCGGGAAAACCGACCAGCGGCCGATCAGCGCCCGGTTCAGCGCCAGACAGCCCGAAATGATGAGCGCGAACATGCCGACGATGAATACCTGACCGGCCAGGTAGACGTTCATGACCCGCGCCAGCATCGGCACGATCAGGTCCATGGTCAGGTTCGGGATCACCTGCCAGTCGATCTCATAGAAGCGGGCGAGCTGCGGGTTCTTCGCCAGCGTCGCGATCACATGCATGCGCGCAAGGTGATTGACGTAATCCGACAGCGGCGGCAGCGGATGCGTCCAGATCGGGATGGAAATGAGTAGCGTGAACGCCGCAAACAGCACGCCGACTTGCGGCGCCGAGAAGCCATGCGCGCGGAATCGCGACGCCGGCGGATGGGAAAAGGTGGGCTTGTTTGGCTGCAGCATGCGCGGTCTGGTGTTCATCCTTCAGTCGTCGATTGCACCTGAACAAGCAATGAACATGCTCCGGTTCCGGATCATAAAATCGCCGCCTGGCGTGAAAATGGCGGGCCGGCCTGCCCAGGCGCCTCTGGAAGCCCGCTTTCGGGCATGGGCTTTGCCTGACGGGAGCGGATCGCTAATAAATTAGGCACCACGCAACGAAGGCGAACAATGAACTTTCCGCAGCGACTGATCGAGGGTTACACCGCCTTTGCCGGGGCCCGGCTGCCGCGCGAGCAGGACCGCTACCGCGAACTCGCAGAAGCCGGCCAGGCGCCCGAGGTCATGGTGATCGGCTGCTGCGATTCGCGCGTCTCGCCGGAGGTGATCTTCGATGCCCGCCCCGGCGAGTTGTTCGTCGTGCGAAACGTGGCGAACATCGTGCCGCCCTATTCGCCGGACGGACAGGCGCATGGTGTCTCGGCCGCTCTCGAGTTCGGCGTCGCGGCGCTGAAAGTGAAGCACATCGTGGTGCTTGGCCATGCCCAGTGCGGCGGCGTCAAGGCTTTCGCGCAGGACGCCGAGCCGCTGTCGCCCGGCGACTTCATCGGCAAATGGATGAAACTGATGGCGCCGGCGGCGGTGAAGACCCCGCGCGGCGACCTTTCGGCGGCGGACTACCTCAAGCGGCTGGAGCACGCCAACATCGCCAACAGCCTCGACAATTTGATGACGTTCCCGCGCCTGCGCAAATTGATCGAGCGCGGCAGTGTCGCGCTGCACGGCGCCTATTTCGGCGTCGCGACCGGCGATCTGTCGGTGCTGGATAAAGCGAGCGGGGAATTCCGCCGCGTCATGCCGGCCGCCGCCGCGCTCAACGCGCCACGATTTTAATCGCCCCCGCCGGCGCGGGGACGGCAGAAGAAACTAAGCCGCCTTGCGCTTGGCCTGGATCAGCTTGCGGTTGATCAGGCACTCGGCGATCTGGATCGCGTTGAGTGCGGCGCCCTTGCGCAGATTGTCCGAAACCACCCACATCTGCAGGCCGCTATCGACCGTCGGGTCGG
>Ga0207929_1000338_pt1 | contig 13270 bp, 15 predicted proteins | sample NGESurdeep072012_FD_184466 | JGI IMG/M metagenome (GOLD analysis project Ga0207929, IMG submission 184466) | Arctic peat soil microbial communities from Barrow, Alaska - NGEE Surface sample 53-1 deep-072012 (SPAdes) | ecosystem: Environmental > Terrestrial > Soil > Wetlands > Peat ... | reverse complement strand
TTGTCCGAGACCGACCGGATCAACCTGGACATCCGCGAGATCCTCGACGTCACCACGGTCGAATGGGGTGTAGAGGTAACCCTGGTGGAGCTCAAGGACATCCAGCTGCCAGAGAGCATGAAACGCGCCATGGCCCGGCAGGCCGAGGCCGAGCGGGAGAAGCGGGCGAAGATCATCAACGCCGAGGGCGAGTCTCTGGCCGCGGCCGCGCTGGGCGACGCGTCGGACACCATGATGGCCCACCCGTTGGCGCTGCAGCTGCGCAACCTGCAGAGCCTGGTCGAGATCGGCGTGGACAAGAACACCGTCGTCGTGTTCCCGGCCCCGATCATGACCACGATCGCGGAGCTCGGCTCCTTCCTCGCCCGCGAGGCCGCTGCCGCAGTCCCTGCGGTACCGCCCGATGGCCATGGGGTCATCCCGGTTGCGGCCTCGCAGGGAGCCGCCGGCGCTACCGGCGGGAGTTTCCCCGCTAGAAGGGACTGACCATGACCGACCATGAGAGCACCGGCCCGGAGTCGATGGGCAGCTACAGCCTCGATGACGAGGACCAGCTGCAGCCGGAGGACACCCTCGATGAGCGCGGTGTCGATGATCTCCTGGACGAGGGCTACTCACCGCCGGAACGTCCGCGCGGCGTCGACGCCTTCGGGACCACGGTGGCCGAGCAGCGGCAGGGCGAGAGCATCGAGCAGCGACTGGCCCACGAGGAGCCCGATCCGGCCAACGCGGTCGAGGACCCCCTCGCCGAGACGGACATGGTGGGCGGCGACGATCCGGACGCCATCGCGGCGGAGGACGACTACCTCGGTGACGGCGAGGTGGGCGATCGGCGCAGCGGGCGGCTCATGGCCCCCGACGAGGGCACGCACGAGGACACCGAGTCGGACATGGTGGCCGACGACATGGGCATCGGCGGTGGCGGCTCATCGGCCGAAGAGGCTGCCATGCACACCATCGAGGATGAGCCGCGCTGGGGCCGAGACTGAACCCTGGCGCTATTCGTCCCCGGTGAGGTTGAACTACTGGAGACGTCGGGCCGCGAGGAAGTCAGGCCTCGTCGGCAGGGGCAGCCTGGATCAAGGAATGGCCATCCACGCCGTGAGTGTCGCCGCCGTGGTCATCGGGAGTGTCCGTCTAGTTCAGAAAGGCGGTCCCTGCACAGCGCCCGAGGGAGCGGGGTAGACGATTCATGACAAGGATGCAGATGAACCCGCTTCGCGCTCGATCGGTGAGCGGGCACACGCCCACCGGTGACGAGCCGAGCACGAACGCGGCCCCCAAGGCTCGGTGGCTCACCCCTTGGGCGCTGCGCCGTTCGACGCGCGTAACGGCACATAGCGGTGGTGCTAGGTCGAGTCCCTCCCCCACCTGCCCGCACTGTCGCTGATCTCCTCACCGAGCACTTCGGCAGTCATGGCGGGCGCGGACTGAGCGCGCCTTACGGGTGGACTTGCGCCACCGCCGGCGAAAGGCCGTCGAGGAGTTGCCGGTGCAGGTCCTGGATGTCGGCGTCCGGTTACCACGACTGGCGGACGAGGTCGCCGTCGCAGCGGGCTCAGTGGCCGGTCACCGTGAGCTGAGACTCCGTCGACGGCAGGAGCGCGAACGCGGCATAGCCGACCACACGCCGTGGGTCTCCGCCAGCGTCGGCAGAGGTGCCCAGGTGCAGCAGCCGCACGTCGAGCTCGTGCCTGCGCGCCCAGTGCAGGAGACCGCGAAGGGCGAACACGCCGCAGGCGTCGTGGGGACCGATCGCGGCGGCATCTCGGTCCACGACTGCCTGCGCCGTATGCCGATCGCGTCGCTGCGCGGTCAGCTGGTCGAGGTAGTGGGACAGGTCGGTGCTGACGACCGGCAGCGTGTCGCCGTCGACGCACAGGGTGTCCAACACGTCGGCGACCTGCTCCGGTGCGGTCGCGCCGACCACGAGCGGGACGCAGGTCCATCCGTGGGCCAGCACGCGCTGCAGGAACGGCAGCTGCGCCTCGATCGAGTGCTCCGGTCGATGGGGGCGGTCGTCGACGGTGACGCATTCCTGCCGTTCGGCCAGAACGGCGCACGTGTGGACCTCCACGGGCACCTCACCGATCGGCGTGGCGAACGCCGCAGCCGCTGGCACGGCGATCCCGGTCAGGGGCACGAAGTGAGCCGGCCCCAGCACGGCGACGCGACGCACCGGCCGGTCGCGCAACCAGTCGTATGCCGACGCTGCCACCGGGCCCGAATAGACGTAGCCGGCGTGCGGGGCCACCAGGGCAACCGGCGCCGGCCCGGCAGCCCCCTCCGATGCCCGTAGCCGTGCCCGCTCCAGAAGGGTGTCCACGACCGCGGCGAGCTCGTCGGCGTCGCTGGGGTAGAAGGAGCCAGCCACGGCCGCCGGCCGCACGGCCGGCCTCCCAAGAGGGCTCACTGCCTGGCCTTGGCGATGGACACCGGCAGGCGACGCTGGCCCCATTGGCCGGCCGGGCCGTCATACACGCCCGGGAGCCGCGTGCCGCAGGCGCGGCACGTGCCGTCGTCGTCCAGCAGGTATCGGCGCATCGCGTACCAGTCGCGGACGACGACCGCGGTGCCGCAGCCTGGACAGGTCGTCGTGCCGCCCTCGGTGTCGTGGACGTTGCCTGTGTAGACGTACCGCAGCCCGTTGCCGCGGGCGATGTGCCGCGCGCGGGTGAGTGTGGCAGGCGGGGTGTGCGGGACGTCCATCATCTTGTAGTCCGGGTGGAACGCGGAGAAGTGCAACGGCACATCGGTGCCGAGTTCGGTTGCGATCCAAGAGGTTTCGGCGTCGAGCTCGTCATCGGAGTCGTTGTGGCCAGGGATCAGCAAGGTGGTGATCTCGAACCACACGTCGGTCTCGTGCCGGAGGTAGCGCAGCGTGTCCAGCACGTCGGCGAGCCGCGCGGCACAGGTCCGATGGTAGAAGTCCTCGGTGAACGCCTTGAGGTCGACGTTCGCGGCATCGATGTGCCGGTAGAACGTGGCGCGCGGTTCGGGGCACATGTAGCCCGCGGTCACCGCGATCGCCTTGATCCCGATCTCATGGCAAGCGTCGGCGACGTCCGCGGCGTACTCCCAGAAGATCACCGGGTCGTTGTAGGTGAACGCGACGCTGCGGCAACCCAGAGACTCGGCCGTGCGCGCGAGAGTGTGCGGTGTCGCGGAGTCGGCCAGAGTGTCGATCTCCCGCGATTTGGAGATGTCCCAGTTCTGGCAGAACTTGCAGGCCAGGTTGCAGCCCGCGGTGCCGAACGACAGCACAGCGCTGCCGGGCAGGAAGTGGTTGAGCGGCTTCTTCTCCACGGGGTCCACGCAGAACCCGCTCGAGCGACCGTAGGACGTCAGGACGATCTGGTCGTCCACGCGGGCCCGGACGAAGCACAGCCCGCGCTGGCCCTCGTGCAGCCGACACGCCCGAGGGCACACGTCGCACTGGGCTCTGCCGTCCTCCAGCGAGTGCCAGTACCGCGTGGGCACGGTGTGCGGGTCGTCGAGAGTGATCGTGTCGTCCATCGCGGATGCCTCCAGAACTCAACGGTACGTCCCCGGTGACAGAACGTAGGGGTATGTGGCCGGTCGACCCCCAGCAGCTCATGGCGCTGCAGCTCGAGCTCCACTGTTGCAGTGCTGTACCTGGGTGATGATTGACGAATGCTCCGTGAACTGAAGGGTCCACAGATCGAAGACGTGCCGCACGCGGACGTGATCGGCCCCGTCGGTGTGCTTCGAGGTCGAACACGTCGACGACCTCGCGAACTGGCGAACTGGCGCAGCGTCATCGCGTGGGGCTCGTTCGAGGAGTTGCAGGCGATGCGGTCGCGGCCGATATGCGGACCCTGCCTGACATGCTCACATCCCTCATGGCGAAGTCGACCGCGGTCCGGCCATGGTCTCGGGCCCGATGGTGTGCCCCTGGGGCCCACCGCGCCGGAACCGCCGGGAAGGAAGCAGTCCTCTACCGCATACGCATGGCCGAGAGGACCGGGCGTTTGGGGAAGCGCTAAGGCGGCTCTCGTGGCTGATGCCTGACAAGCGGTCGAACGGAGGTAATGGCGATGATCATGTTCGCTGATCGGGTCGATGCCGGCCGACAGCTGGCAGCGCGACTGGGGTACCTGCATGGCCAGGACGTGGTGGTTCTGGGCCTGCCACGAGGCGGGCTGCCTGTGGCGTTCGAGGTGGCGGAGGCGCTCGACGCGCCACTGGATGTCATCGTGGTGCGCAAGCTGGGGGTCCCGTTCCAGCCCGAGCTGGCCATGGGGGCCATCGGTGAGGGTGGCGTCCGGGTGCTCGATGCCGAGGTGCTGGCGCGCGCCCAGGTCACCGAAGAGGAACTGCACACCGTCGAGAGACGTGAGCGGGGACTGCTCGAAGCGCGTGTCGCACGTCTGCGGAGGGGCCGGGTGCGCGTCAATCTGGACGGTCGCATTGCGGTCATCGTTGACGACGGCATTGCGACGGGATCGACTGCGCGCGTGGCGTGTGGGGTGGCTCGTCACCTCGGCGCGGCGAAGGTGGTCTTGGCCGTGCCGGTTGCTCCGGCTGAGACCGTCCGGGATCTGGCTGAGGCCGATGAGGTCGTGTTCGTCTCGGTGCCTCGGCGGTTCATGGCGGTCGGCTACCACTATCGCGACTTCTCACCAACGAGCGACGAGGAGGTGATCGTCCTGCTCGACGTGGCCGCAGGGCGCGTACGGGGCGGCCGGGCGGTAGGCGACGGACCCGATTGCGATATCGATGTCGAAATCCCCGTTGGTGCGGTGGCCCTCAAAGGGCATCTACACCTTCCCGAACCGGCGGCTGGTGTGGTGCTGTTCGCGCACGGAAGCGGCAGCAGCCGCCACAGCCCGCGCAACCGGTTCGTCGCCGGGGTGCTTTACCGGGCAGGCCTGGGCACGCTGTTGCTCGACCTGCTCACTCCGGAAGAGGAACTCAACCGCGCCAACGTGTTCGACGTGGTGTTGCTGGCGAGCCGGCTCACCGCAGTGACGCGGTGGCTCGGCAGTCGGCCCGACACCGCATCGTGCAGCGTCGGATACTTCGGTGCGAGCACGGGAGCCGGGGCGGCACTATGTGCGGCGGCGGACGCGGCGGCGCAGATCGCGGCGGTCGTGTCGCGCGGTGGCCGTCCGGACCTGGCCGGGCCACTGCTTGCCCACGTGCGGGCCCCCACACTACTGATCGTGGGCAGCGCTGACGAGGCGGTCCTGAAGCTGAACCACCGGGCACAGGCCCAGTTGCGCTGCCCGAGCCAGCTAGCGGTCGTTGAGGGTGCCACGCACTTGTTCGAAGAGCCTGGGACCCTGGCAGAGGCAGCGATCTTGGCGAGCGACTGGTTCGCCCACTACCTCCTGCCGACCGACGCCCAGCGAGCCACCGGAGCGGTCCGATGAACCCGCTGCGGGAAATGGTCGATCGCCACCCACCTCTTCGGCACCCGATCGGGTGGGTAATCGACGGAGCCAACCGCACCGACAGCAGCCGGCTTGACCCGGTCACAGCTGGACAGGCCGAGACCGCGAACGACCTCGGCAAGGCCGAACTCGTCGACTGGGAAGGACCTTGGAAGGGCGCCGGCGACCTCGAGTTCGCCATGCTCGACTGGTTCAACCACACGAGGCTGCGCTCCGCGCTGTCTTAACGAACCCCAGCAGAAGTCGAGGCCGAGTACTACCGTCACAACCACCCCGCCGAGCGACCGCTCGCGGGACAACTGGGACCGTCTCGTAAGCCCGGGGCGGTTCACAGTGAGTCGATCGAGTTGAGGTTGTTAATGAGAGCCATCGTGTACTCGCAGACGGGCGGTCCCGACGTTCTGCGACTTGTCGAGCGATCGGTCCCGGCGACAGCAGTCGGTCAAGTTCGGGTCCGTGTGCACATCTCCGGAGTGAACCCGACGGACTGGAAGTCCCGCAGGGGATCGGCTTGCGGCGATCGTGAGCGCGATGCGAGCAGAGCCCGACCCGCTGGTGCGGTCGCCGCAGGCGGTTCCCTACCGGCCGATTACGGCATGCGCGCGACGTAGCGATCTTGGCGGGCATGCCTGTACGGCCTTGACTACGCGGTCAGTCTCTGATGGCGTCAGTCCTGACAACCGAGGAGGTCACAATGGCCGGATTCGAGGCAACCGCCCGCACAGAGGTAGCCGCCCCGCCCGAGCGGGTGTGGACCGCAATGACCGACCCAGACCAGGTCGCCCAGTACATGATGGGATCGCGCGTTGAGACCGACTGGCAGCCGGGCAGCCCGATCACTTGGTCTGGCGAGTGGGAGGGCAGGCCATACCAGGACAAGGGTCAGGTGCTCGCGGCTGAGCCGGGCCGGCTCCTCAAGGTCACCCACTACAGTCCGCTGACCGGTGATGACGACGTGGCCGAGAACTACCACACTCTCCGCTACGAGCTGTCTCAGGCTGGCGACGGCACGGCCGTCTCGCTCACCCAGGACGGCTGCGAGAGCGAGGAGCAGGCAGAGCGGTTCTCGCAGAACTGGCAGGGAATGCTCGACGGACTCAAGAAGGTTGCCGAGGCCGACTGAGATGGGTGTGGGTCGACGGCGATACTGACACCGATCGCCGTCGACCCCTGATAAGCAAACCGCGCCGGTCGACCATCGTCATATGGCGATGAGTCCAGGAGCGACCGCCAGCACGCCGTTCAGCGGTTCGAGCCTGGCGTCCTCCGGGGTCAGGGTGTGGGAGGAGCGTCCGGGAGGGTGAGCTTCGAGAGCGCTAGGCGCTGGCGGCCCTCGGCGTCGAAGTTGTCCGGCGCCAGCCAGCAATCGTAGGCCGCAGCGAGGCGCGGCCAGTCGGCGTCGGTGATCGAGAACCACGCCGTGTCCCGGTTGCGGCCCTTGACGACGACCGCCTGACGGAAGGTGCCCTCGTAGACGAACCCGAAGCGCTGCGCCGCCCGCCGAGAGGCGGCGTTCAGGGAGTCGCATTTCCACTCGTAGCGGCGGTAGCCCAGCTCGACGAAGACGGTCCGCATCATGAGCGCCATGGCCTCGGTCGCGGCCGTGGTGGCCTGCACGGCCGGGCTGAACGCCAGGTGGCCGACCTCGATAGTGCCAGCCGATGGGTCGATCCGCAAGAAAGAGGCAACCCCGACCGACCGGCCGTGGCCGTCGATGATGGCGAAGAACATGGGATCCTCGCGGCCGGCGACACCCTCCAGCCAGGCGCGATACGAAATGAGGTTGTCGAAGGGGCCGTAGGGCAGGTAGGTCCACATGCGGCCCTGCTCGTCCGCCCGGTTGGCCCGGTACAGGTCATCAGCGTGGCGGGCCGGGTCCAGCGGCTCCAAACGGCACCAGCGACCCGCCATCGGGCGAGCAGCCGGCCGGGTGCGAGCGGTCCAACCGGGAACGAGGTGGCCGACTGGCTGATCGAAGTCGTTGATGTCGCTCACCCGCACCCGCATGGACCAAATGATGCCACGACTCCGAGACACCATCCCTGGCCCCGGCAACGCCCGACAAGCAGACGGGCCGGCGGTCGCCCGTCACCAGGTGTGTGTCGGTAGCGGATCGGTGACCGGTCGCCGATCGGGATACGGGAACCTCGCGGGCCGTCATGCCATGGTGCTGGGGGTCCAAACGTACGGAATGTGGTCGTGACCGCCTGGAGCCGAACTTGAGCAGGATGGGCTTGGTCTAGATCGGGTTCTTTAGTTCGGTGACCGTGTGTTGGTCCCGGGCATAGAGGAACCACCGCGATGATGGCGGTATGCCGCGTATCGCCACCGCTGCCCGGGTCCTCGCGTGCGCCGGACTGCTCGCCGCGTGCGCTTACCCGGCCGGCAGCACCTCCGCGTTACCGTCCAACCGCGCGATCCCGACGGCGAGAACGTCTCGGTCGGCCCTACCTCATGCGACGGCCCCGGTCCCGAGCCACTCTTCGGCCCGAACCCCCGACCCGGGGTCCCTTCCGCAGACCGCGGCCCGCCCCAGCGGGTCGGATCCGTCAGCGCCATCCCCAGCGATATGGCTGTGAGCGGGCCAGTGCTCCGGGTATCGCATCGCGGCCGACTGGCGGGTATGAGCAGTGCTTGTTGGCCTTTGATGGATGTGCATGTGGAGCTCATCGACAACGGCGCGCTGATTCATGCGCCAAGCCGCTTGATTCCGTGCTGGTCGTGCTGCGGCCGTCCGTGGTGGGGGACTGCGGTGGCAAAAGCCCACGGCACCCGTACGTTGTGTCGGGTGCTCGGTGCATGGGGCGGCGCACTCCCCCAAGGGTATGCGCCGCCCATCCGATGACGGTCAGTCCTTGTCGAAGGCGTCCTTGACCTTTTCGCCGGCCTGCTTAATGTTGCTCACGCTCTGATCGGTCTGGCCTTCGCGCTCCATCTGCTCGTCGTCTGTGGCCTGGCCAAGGTGCTCTTTGGCTGCGCCTTTGGCCTCGTCCTTCTTGTTCTTCAACTTGTCGAACCAGCCCATCACCGGGCTCCCTTCTCGTTCGGTCGTGCTCAGGTTGGCTGTTCGGCGACGGCGAACTGAACCTGTCCGCTCGGGTCCGTTACGGCGTCGAGCGTCTTGTCGTCGAGCAGCGTGGTGGTGCTGGAGTCCAGGAACAAGCGCGCTCCGTCGGCATCGAGCACCGTGTCATCCTCGGCAGGCATGGCGGCCAGGCTCAACGTCAAGTTGCCGACAGTCGGATCGGTGGCGATGCGCACTCCACCGCCTTCGGGTGCCTGAGGCTGGTCGGTCAAGTTGCGGATCTCGGTTACAGCGTTTTCGGTCACGGTCAGCATGACGTACTCCTCATCTTCTCGTGGTCTTTCAGTACGGCTCGACAACCCAGAGCGACCTGCCTGCTCGCCGCGCCGTCCGTTCCCACGTTTCACGTTGTCGGCTCATCAGTCAAACGAGACGCGTCGCGGCAGATCGCGAGGAGACTTTGGTGATTGTGTAAACCCTTATTGGATAAGGCATTCCGTAGCGCGGAGACCGACACGCCCGGCCTCGCCGCGAGTCTCGATGCTCATCACGCCGCCTGGCTGAGCGCGGTCTTCCTAGCCGGCATTTGACCGACGCGATTCCCTCTGGCGTGGGGGAGTAGCTCAGCGCGACCGGATGGGTTCGTTGCCTCCAGGGGAGGGTTCCGTCCTGCTCTGCTGTGGTTGCCGCTCCTCGCCCCACCGATCTGTAGCTGGACCATGTTCCTGAGGGACTGTTTTCGTGTGCGACCTGCGCTGATGCGGTCTCGGCGTGTCCGCGCCGTCGAGCGTGCCGAACTACTGAGTCAAAGTCTGCCTGCGCGACGACTCGCATTTTTCGATCGAACCGGCGTGGCGAGCCCGACACGCCGATGCGCCCGGAATCCCTCGTGCCAGACCACTTGCGGGCCGCCACAACGTCGCGTAGACATCTCACTACGCCCCCGGAAACGGGAGCGGGATCGGATGGAAATCAGGTTCTTGACCAGTGGGCTTGCCTGCTGGAACCGCCAGGTGAAGGGTGCGGAGAGAGCCAGCGGACCAGCCGTGAGATCGTCGGCCTTCACCGTCGATGATCAACAGTAGGCCCCGGCGACTCATACTCTCCGGGGCCTACACCCTTTGTCCGGAGCTGTTTGTTCCCAACGCGACTCGCCCGTTGGCAGCCCTGATGGTTCACGCCTGGCGGCACAGATGGCGGTCTGAATCATGGGCGTAATCGCCTCGGCGAGGGCTTGGCGTCACCGGTCACGCTGACTCGAACGTTCACGGGCGGCGTTGCTCCACCCATCAGCCCTGCAAGCCCGTGATGACCGAGTGAGTCACGCCGATGCTCGGAACCGCGTCTACGCCAGCCGGGGGCCCCTCACCGCGGATGCCGAGCTATGGGCCCTCCCCCACCAGCAGCGCTCGCTCATCGGCATGAGAGTGAGTCCCGATAGGCGAACGGCAACCGGGGATCAGCGGTTGCCCTCGGCCGCCTGACTTATGCTCACCGCAAGCGGTGATCGCTTCCTGAAGATCACCCTCGGAGCCCCAGCCACTCCGCCCCGTGCCGGGACCCGACAAGACCCAGTCCTATCGAGGAGCCTGCCGCCTTGACATGGTCTCAGAACCTTTGGTTCGGAGGTCGCGGCCGGCAGACTTGAGTGATCAGTCCTCCTGCTCAGGGTGCGTGGCTTGACGTGGCTCGCCGAGCGTCGCGTACCAGCCGCCCTCGAGGAAGAAGAACGGGTTAAGGGCGTGGTAGCGCTCAGACAGTTCGTCAGTAAGGCAGGCTTCTTCCACGGCGATCAAGGAGATCGTTCCGAAGATGAAGACCTCGCCTTTGGGAAATGCGATTGTCTGGTAGAGGTGGCACTCCAGGTGCGCAGGGCACTCTACGACGAAAGGTGCTGCGACAGTTCTGCCGCGTCGTAGCGTCAATCCCGACTGGGTGATGCGTTCGTCCCGCGGGGAGGCAAGCATGTTCCAGGTGCGCTCGGCCAGCGAGCCATCCGGAACGTTGATCACGAACTCGCCGGTCGATTCGATGTTCCGGTACGTCCCATGATCGACATTGCACCCGAACCCGACGATTGGACCAGCGAACGCCGCCATCGAGGCCCAGCTCTTCGGCGCGACGTCTATCACGCCGTGCGCATCGACCGACGTGACCAGCACGACCTGACCGAGCAGCGGCGAGGGTGACCAGGAATGCTTGTCCAGCGACAACTCGACGAACCGACGAGGGCGACTCACTCGTCCATCTCAGCACAACGTGGTCGGCCAGTCGACTGGCCTGGCCGCCGTCGACACCCGCACACGGCGTCAGCGTCAAGGTCGCGTGACGGTCCCGCTCGAGGAACCGGCTACGGGCACCCGTGGAGGCTTTAACCGGACTCCCACGACGAAGTCCTGGCCGTGCCCAGGGGAAGCTCGTCAATGGCCTTGCGGATGGGGGCGATCGCCTCCCAGGCGTCCTGGGCGAACGACATCAGTGGTCCCAGATCTGGTGGAAGTGGTGAACGGGTCCGTGGCCGTGGCCGATCTCGAGAACGTCGGCTGCGGCCAGCGCCTCGGTGAGCCAGCTCTTGGCGTCCAGCGCTGCCTCGAGCCAGGAGTCTCGTTGGGGACGCAGGGCTGCCAAGGCCGAGGACAGGGTGCAGCCGGTGCCGTGGGTGTTGAGGGTGTCGACTCGTGGCGCCCGCAGCAGCGTCTCGCCGTCGACGTCGAGCAGCAGGTCCACGGCCTCGGGGCCGTCGTCTTGGTGGCCGCCCTTGATGAGCACGCGGGGGGCGCCGAGCTCTCGCAGGGCCATCGCCTGAAATCGCATGTCGGGCAGGGTGCGTGCGGGTCGGGTGTCGAGCAGGGCTGCGGCCTCGGCGAGGTTCGGAGTGACCAGTGAGGCGAGTGGCATCAGTTCACGCACCGCCTGGATGGCATCGTCGTCGAGGAGGCGGTCACCGCTGGTGGCGACCATGACCGGGTCGAGGACGACAAAGTGGTGGGGGTGGTGGCGAAGGAAGTATCCGACGGCGCCGACGATGGCGGCGTTGGCGAGCATGCCGATCTTGATTGCGTCGAGGCGGACATCGGCGATCAGGGTCTCGAGCTGCTGGGCGACGAACTCCGCTGGTACGACATGCACTCCGGTCACGCCCTGGGTGCTCTGTGCGGTGAGGGCCGTGATCACGGACGTGCCGTAGACGCCCAACGCCGAGAAGGTCTTGAGGTCGGCCTGGATGCCGGCACCGCCGGAGGGGTCGCTGCCTGCGATGGTCAGTGCGACCGGGGGGCGGCTCATCTGGACGCTCCGTCCCAGGCGGCGCGCAGCGCGCGGGTGGCCGCCGCCACGTCGGGCTGGCCGCAGATGGCGCTGACCACTGCCGCACCCGCGGCCCCTGCCCGGCGGACCCGGGGCAGGCGCTGCCGGTTGATGCCGCCGATGGCCACACAGGGCCACGGGCTCGCCGACGTGACCTGGTGAAGTCGTTCCAGGCCCCCCGGCGCCGCAGCGTCCAGCTTGGTCGCCGTCCCCCAGACGGGCCCCACGCCGAGGTAGTCCACCGTCCCGTCGGCATGTTCGCGGGCGGCCGCGACGTGTTCCACGGTCTGTGCCGACAACCCCAGGTATGCCGCCGGGCCGAGCAACGCCCGCGCCGGCCCGATCCCCAGGTCGGATTGCCCCACGTGCGCACCGTGGGCTCCCATGGCGTCGACGAGGTGGACGCGGTCGTTGACGATCAAGGCCACGTCCGTGCCTTTCAGAACCGCCATGACCTGACGGCCGAGGCTGACCAGCTCGTTGTCCGTGGCGTCTTCGTCGCGCAGCTGCACCACCGTGACTCCGGCGCCAGCCGCCGCCGAAACCGTTGCCACGACCCCGAACTGGCCGCACATGACGGTGTCGGTGACCAGGTAGATCGACAGGTCCAGTGGTGGTCGGCGCATGTTCAGCTGATCCTCACCCGTTCGGCCAGGTCGGCGGGCTCGATCAGGGCGAGCTCGTCCAGCAGGGCCACCGCGAAGCTGCCCGGCCCGCGACCCTGCTTTGCCGCTGAGTCAGCAGCCACGGTCAGCGTCGCGGTCGCCGCCGCCGCCGCGACCACGGCATCTGGCACCACGGCGGCGAAGGCGGCCATCAGCGCACCGAGGGCACAACCGACACCGGTGACGCGGGTCAACCAGGGATGGCCGTTGGAGAGCCGGACCATTCGCCTGCCGTCGGTGATGTGGTCGGTAGGACCGCTGACGGCGATGACCGACTGCTGCTGATCGGCCAGGAGTCTTGCCACTTCAGCGGCAGCCTCGGGGGAGTCCACCGACTCGACGCCCTTGCCGCCCTTGCCGCCGGCCAGCGCCAGGATCTCCGAGGCATTGCCGCGAATGATGGTCGGTCGGGCCTCGCCGAGCAGCTGCTGGGCCAGGGCGGTCCGCCATCCCAAGGCTCCTGCGGCGACGGGGTCGAGCACCCAGGGGGTGCCCGCCCCCTTTGCGCCAGCGATGGCCAGGTGCATCGCGGCAGCGGTGTCGTCATAGGGCGTGCCGAGGTTGACCAGCACGCCCCCTGCGATGGCAGCGAACTCGCCGGCCTCGTGGGGGTTGTCGACCATGGCCGGAGCGGCGCCCATGGCGAGCAGGACGTTGGCGGTCCACCCCGCCACGACGATGTTGGTCAGGCACTGGACCAGGGGGGGCCTGTCGCGCAGTGCGGTCAGGGCATCGCCCAGGTCCCCACGGGTCACGCTAGTAGAGGTCGCACCCACGGTGCTGACGTCCCTTCGCTAGTACGAGCTAGATCAGGTTCGACGGGTGTGTTCTCAGCCGTTGCCAGGTTCGTGCGCAGT
>Ga0207929_1000335_pt1 | contig 13317 bp, 19 predicted proteins | sample NGESurdeep072012_FD_184466 | JGI IMG/M metagenome (GOLD analysis project Ga0207929, IMG submission 184466) | Arctic peat soil microbial communities from Barrow, Alaska - NGEE Surface sample 53-1 deep-072012 (SPAdes) | ecosystem: Environmental > Terrestrial > Soil > Wetlands > Peat ... | reverse complement strand
TGACGCTCGACCAGATCGACGACGAGGTGCTCAAGCTCAAGAAGGAGCAGTTCAATCTTCGCTTTCAGCGCGCCACCGGTCAGCTCGAGAATACCTCGCGCGTGCGCGTCATCCGCCGCGACGTGGCGCGGCTGAAGACCATTGCCGCGCAAAAGCGCTCCGGATCGATGCCGGAAATCGCGCCGAAGCCGAAAGCAGAAGCGAAGCCCAAGGTTGTCAAGCCGAAGGCCGAGAAGGCAAAATCCGACAAGCCCAAATCAAAGAAGCCGCAGTCCGCGAAGAGCCTCAAGGCTGGCGCGAAGAAGACTGCCGCGAAGAAGTCGAAGTAAGGGGTTAGAGATGCCGAAACGTACGCTTCAGGGCGTCGTCGTCAGCGACAAGCAGGACAAGACCGTCGTCGTCCGTGTCGACCGGCGTTTCGCCCATGCGACGATGAAGAAAACCATTCGCCGGTCGAAGAAATATCACGCGCATGACGAGAAAAACGAGTTTTCCGTCGGCGACATGGTGTGGATCGAAGAGCGCCGCCCGATCTCCAAGCTCAAGTGCTGGGAAGTCATCCGCGGCGATAAGAAGCAGAAAATTCAATAGCGCCATGTTTGGCACGACAAAGAGAGCCGCATCATGATCCAGATGCAAACCAACCTCGACGTGGCCGATAATTCCGGCGCGCGACGCGTCATGTGCATCAAGGTGCTGGGCGGGTCCAAGCGCAAATACGCCACCATTGGCGACGTCATTGTCGTCTCGGTGAAGGAAGCCATTCCGCGTGGGCGCGTGAAGAAGGGCGAGGTGATGAAGGCCGTGGTGGTGCGCATCGCCAAGGACATCAAGCGCGCCGACGGCTCCGTCATCCGCTTCGACCGCAACGCGGCGGTTCTGATTACCCCGCAAATGGAGCCGGTGGGAACCCGCATCTTCGGGCCCGTGCCGCGCGAATTGCGCGCCAAGAATCACATGAAAATCATCTCGCTCGCCCCGGAGGTGTTGTGATGGCCGCCAAGATCAAAAAAGGCGACAAGGTGATCGTGCTCACCGGCCGCGACAAGGGCCGCACCGGCGAAGTGATCGAGGTGCGTCCGGCGGAAGACCGCGCGCTGGTGCGCGGCGTCAACATGGTCAAGCGCCACCAGCGCCAGACCGCGCAGCAGGAAGGCGGGATCATCTCGAAAGAGAGCGCGATCCATTTGTCCAACCTGGCGATGGCGGACCCCAAGGACGGCAAGCCGACCCGCGTCGGCTTCAAGTTCGTCGGCGAGGGGCATGACCGCAAAAAGGTGCGCGTCGCCAAGCGTTCCGGAGCAGAGATCGATGGCTGATACGCAACAGAATACCGAACCCAAGAAGCCGAAGAAGCCGCAGGTCGCCAAAGGAGAGGGCGCGCCGAAGGTCAAGAAGCCGCGCGAGCGCTCCGACTATGTGGCGCGGCTCAAGACCCAGTTCGAGCAGGTCATCCGCGGCGAGTTGAGCAAGCAGTTCGGCTATACCAACCGCTATCAGGTTCCGGTGATCACCAAGGTCGTGCTCAACATGGGCATCGGCGAGGGCGTCGCCGACCGCAAGAAGGTGGACAACGCCGCCGCCGACCTGTCGATGATCGCCGGCCAGAAAGCCGTGATCACCAAGTCGCGCAAGTCGATCGCCACCTACAAGCTGCGCGACGGCCAGGCCATCGGCTGCAAGGTCACGCTGCGCAAGACGCGCATGTACGACTTTATCGACCGGCTGGTGAATATCGCGCTGCCGCGCATCCGCGACTTCCGCGGGCTCAATCCGAAGAGCTTCGACGGCCGCGGCAACTACAGTCTCGGCATCAAAGAACACATCGTGTTCCCGGAGATCGATTTCGACAAAGTCACCGACTCCTGGGGCCTCGATATCACCGTTTGCACCAGCGCGCGCTCCGACGACGAAGCGCGCGCGCTATTGGCTGCATTCAACTTCCCGTTCCGGCAGTGAGGGGCGATTTCCGTTCCCTCAAACGCGGAAACGTAAGGAGCTAAAGGTATGGCGAAGAAGAGTTCGATCGAGAAGAACAACCGGCGGCGCCGGATGACCAAGCGATTCTCCAATCGCCGCAAGTCGCTCAAGGCGATCGCCCGCGACAAGAATCTGCCGATGGAGGAGCGTTTCGCGGCCACCCTCAAGCTCGCCGAATTGCCGCGCAATTCCTCGGCCACGCGCATTCGCAACCGCTGCGAACTGTCGGGGCGTCCGCGCGCCTATTACCGCAAGCATAAACTCAGCCGCATCGCGTTGCGCGACCTCGGCTCCAAGGGCCTGATTCCAGGCCTTGTGAAGTCGAGCTGGTAGGGGGATCGCGATGGCTGTCAACGATCCGATCGGCGACATGATTGCCCGCATCCGCAATGCGCAGATGCGAGCCAAGTCGAAGGTTTCCATGCCGGGCTCCAAGCAGCGCGAGCGCGTCTGCGAGGTGCTCAAATCCGAAGGCTATATCCGCGGCTACGCCAGCGTGGCGCACGCCGACGGCCGCAGCGAGCTCGAGATCGAGCTGAAGTATTTCGACGGCGAGCCGGTGATCCGCGAGATTTCGCGTGTCTCCAAGCCCGGCAGGCGCGTCTACGCCTCGGTCAAGGCGCTGCCGCGCATCAACAACGGCCTCGGCATTTCGATCCTGTCCACGCCCAAGGGCGTGATGGCCGATCACGCAGCTCGCGACGCCAATGTCGGCGGCGAAATCATCTGTACGGTGTTCTAATGTCCCGCATCGGCAACAAAGCGGTCGCGATCCCGTCCGGCGTCACTGCCAACGTGGAAGGGCAGACCGTCAAGATCAAAGGGCCGAAAGGCGCCATGCAGGTCATGCTGCATGACGACGTGACGGTCACGATGGACAAGGCCTCGGTCAAGCTCGAGCCGCGCGGCGAAAGCAAGCGGGCGCGCTCGATGTGGGGCACCTCGCGCACGCTGGTCGCCAATCTGGTGGCGGGCGTGACCAAGGGCTTCGAGGAGCGGCTGGAGATCACCGGCGTCGGCTATCGCGCCGCGGTGCAGGGCAAGCAGCTCAACCTGCAGCTCGGCTTTTCCCATGACGTGAACTTTCCGATTCCGGAAGGCATCGCGATCGCGACGCCGAAGCCGACCGAAATCGTGGTGACCGGCATGGACAAGCAGAAGGTCGGCCAAGTCGCCGCCGAGATCCGCGGCTTCCGGCCGCCGGAACCGTATAAAGGCAAGGGCGTGAAATACGCCGGCGAATACATCTTCCGCAAGGAAGGCAAGAAGAAGTAGAGGACTTGGCGATGTCGAGACTAAGCGATCGGACTGCGCGACGGACGGCGACCGTGCGCCGCAACGTCAGGCTCGCCGCCGGCACCAGCGGGCGCACGCGGCTGACGGTATTTCGTTCGTCCAAGCACATCTATGCCCAGCTCATCGACGACGCCAAGGGCCAAACGCTCGCGGCGGCGTCTTCGCTCGAAAAGACGACGCGCGAAGGGGCCAAGACCGGCGCCAATATCGATGCGGCGAAGGTGGTCGGCAAGCTGATCGCCGAGCGGGCCAAGGAAAAGGGCATCAAGGACGTCGTGTTCGACCGCGGCGGCTATCTTTATCACGGGCGCGTCAAAGCGCTGGCCGACGCCGCGCGCGAAGGCGGCCTCAATTTCTAACGGAGCGCGCATCATCCCGAAAAGCGGCAACCGGTTTTCGGAAGAGATGATGCGCAAAGGAAAAACTGCTCATGGCACATGAACCCCGACGAGAGCCGCGACGTGACCGTGCTGGTGGCGGTCGCGAAGAGCGCGACAGCGAGTTCACCGACAAGCTGGTCCACATCAATCGTGTGGCCAAGGTGGTGAAGGGCGGCCGGCGTTTCGCCTTTGCCGCGCTGGTGATCGTTGGCGACCAGAAAGGCCGCGCCGGTTACGGCCACGGCAAGGCGCGCGAGGTGCCGGAGGCGATCCGCAAGGCCACCGACGCCGCCAAGCGCAGCCTGACGCGGGTTCCGTTGCGCGAAGGCCGCACGCTGCATCACGACGTGCTCGGCCGTCACGGCGCCGGAAAAGTGTTCCTGCGCGCGGCGCCTCCGGGAACCGGCATCATCGCCGGCGGCCCGATGCGTGCGGTATTCGAAACGCTGGGCATTCAGGACGTGGTGGCCAAGTCGCTCGGCTCGTCCAATCCGTACAACGTGGTGCGCGCGACCTTCGACGCGCTCAAGCACCAGGATTCGCCGCGCTCGGTCGCGGCGCGGCGCAATATCAAGGTCTCGACGCTGCAGTCGCGCCGCCGCGAAGGCGACGCCGAACCGGTGGCCGACTAAGGATCAAGGCAATGGCTGAGAAACAAAAGACCATCAAGATCGAACAGGTGGCGAGCCCGTTGCGGCGTTGCCACGACCAGCGCGAAACCCTGATCGGGCTGGGCTTGAACAAGATCGGCCGGATCAAGGACCTACCGGATACACCGTCGACGCGCGGCATGATCTACAAGATCCGCCACCTGGTGCGCGTGGTCGGTAAAGCGCATTAAGAGGACGACTGCCATGAAACTCAACGAGATCGCCGACCGCCCGGGCGCGCGCAAGAACCGCTTGCGCATCGGCCGCGGCATCGGCTCCGGCATGGGCAAGACCGGCGGCCGCGGCGGCAAGGGCCAGACCGCGCGTTCGGGTGTGCGCATCAAGGGCTTCGAAGGCGGCCAGATGCCGCTGCACCGGCGTCTGCCCAAGCGCGGCTTCCGCAATACCTCGTTCGCGGTCAAGCTCAACGAAACCAATATCGGCAAGGTGCAGGCGGCGATCGATGCCGGGCTGATCGATATCAAGAAGCCGGTCGATGCCGAGGCCATGGTCAAAGGCGGGCTGATGCGGCGCGCCAAAGGCGGCGTGAAGTTGCTTGGCGACGGCGAACTCAAGAGCAAGGTCGATTTCGCGGTCTTCCGCGCCTCGAAATCCGCCATCGCGGCGGTCGAAAAGGCCGGCGGCAGCGTGAAAATCCTCGCCCCAGCGAAGGACGCCGACGACGAGCCGAGGGGCAAGAACAAGCGCATGGCGCTCGAGGCGGCCAAAGGCGGCGACAAGCCGAAGGGCGGCAAGCCCAAAGAGGCCAAGCCGGAAGCGGACGAAGGCGCGGAAAAGCCGGCCGAGTGATTTGGCCGCGCCGGCTACAAGTTTGCGATGCAGTGCCTATTTAGAGCTTTCGGAATGCGGCCCGCAGCGGCGGGGTGGGACGGGGCGCGGCGGCAGGAGTGACTGATGGTTTCGGCAGCGGAACAACTGGCGGCCAATCTCAACTTCGGCGCTCTCGCCAAGGCTGAAGAGCTCAAGAAGCGCATCTATTTTACGGTCGGCGCGCTATTGGTCTATCGCCTGGGCACTTATATCCCGCTGCCTGGTATCGATCCGACCGCTTGGGAGCAGATTTTCAACACCCAGGCCGGCGGCATTCTCGGCATGTTCAATATGTTCTCCGGTGGCGGCATCCACCGGATGGCGATCTTCGCGCTCAACATCATGCCCTACATCTCGGCCTCGATCATCATTCAGTTGATGACGACGGTGTCGCCGACGCTCGAAGCGCTCAAGAAGGAAGGCGAGTCGGGCCGCAAGATCATGAACCAGTACACCCGGTATCTCACCGTGGTGTTGGCGGCGTTCCAGGCCTACGGCATTGCGATCGGGCTGGAAGGCGCCGGCAGCGTGGTCGCCGATCCAGGCTTTTTCTTCCGCATTTCCACGGTGATCACGCTCACCGGCGGCACCATGTTTCTGATGTGGCTGGGCGAGCAGATCACCTCGCGCGGCATCGGCAACGGCATCTCGCTGATCATCCTGTCTGGCATCGTGGCGCAATTACCCTCGGCGATCGCCGGCACGCTGGAACTCGGCCGTCAAGGCGCGTTGTCGACGGGCTTGATCCTCGCCGTTATCCTGATGGCGGTAGCGGTCATTGCCTTCATCGTGTTCATGGAGCGCGCGCAGCGCCGGCTGCTGATCCAGTATCCCAAGCGCCAGGTCGGCAACCGCATGTTCGAGGGCCAGTCCTCGCATCTGCCGCTCAAGCTCAATACCTCGGGCGTGATCCCGCCGATCTTTGCGTCGTCCTTGCTGCTGCTGCCGACCACGGTTGCCAACTTCAATGCCGGCTCGGGTCCGGGCTGGCTTACCACCGTGACGACGCTGCTCGGCCACGGCCGGCCGTTGTTCCTGCTGCTGTACATCGCGCTGATCGTGTTCTTCGCGTTCTTCTATACCGCGATCGTGTTCAACCCGACCGAGACTGCGGACAACCTGAAGAAACACGGCGGCTTTATCCCCGGCATAAGACCGGGCGAGCGCACGGCGGAATATATCGACTACGTGTTGTCGCGCATCACCGTGATCGGCGCGCTATACCTCGCCATCGTCTGCTTGATCCCGGAAATCTTGATCTCCTACGCCGCCGTTCCGTTCTATTTCGGCGGCACCTCGCTGCTGATCGTGGTCAGCGTCACCATGGACACGGTCGCGCAGATCCAGGGCTACCTGCTGGCGCATCAATATGAAGGCCTGATCAAGCGCTCGAAATTGCGGGGGCGCAATCGATGAGATTGATCTTGCTCGGCCCGCCGGGGGCGGGGAAGGGCACGCAAGCGCAGCGGCTGGTCCAGAAGCACCGCATCGTTCACCTCTCCACCGGCGACATGCTGCGCGCCGCGGTTGCCGCCGGCACGCCGGTCGGCCAGCGCGCCAAAGCCATCATGGACGCCGGCCAGCTGGTGCCCGACGAGGTGGTGGTGGCGATCATCGCCGACCGCATCGACCAGCCGGACGCCAAGCGCGGTTTTGTGCTCGATGGCTTCCCACGCACGGTGCCGCAGGCGAAGGCGCTCGATCGCCTGCTGGCCGAGCGTGGCCTCAAGCTCGACGGCGTGATCGAGCTCAAGGTCGACGAAGGTATCCTGCTCAAGCGCATCGAGACCCGGGTGGCGGAAATGACCGCCCGCGGCGAGAAGCTGCGCGCCGACGATAATCCCGAAGTGCTCAAGGGCCGGCTCGCCGCCTATCGGGCGCAGACGGCGCCGCTTGCCGACCACTATGCCGGCCTGGGGCAGCTCAGAAGCGTGGACGGCATGGCGCCGATCGATGCCGTTACCGCCGCCGTCGACGCCATCCTGAGGCCCGCCGCCAAGGCCAAGCCGGCTGCCCGCAAGCCGTCGCGCGCCAGGGCCAAAAAGCCCAAGGCCAGGGTTGCCAAGGCCCGTGCTGGCCAGGTGCGCCGGGGCGGCCGCGGGTTACCGGCGGCCGGTGCCAAAGCCCGCAAAACGGGGCGAAAGGCCAGCCGACCGGCTGGCGCCAAAAACAAGGCTGGACAGCGCAAACTGCGTAGCCGGCGGAGGTTGACGAAGGCGCGATGAATCCCTTAATAAGCTGCTCATTCAGGAGTTTGACGCGATGCCGGGCCCCAGAAAACCGGGGACAGGCGTCGTGTTACGCTTTGGGCTATCCCCTTCCAGGGGCACAAGAATTCGGCGCGTCCAGCGCTGCCGGCCGATAACAGGAGAGACCATCCGTGGCTCGTATCGCGGGCGTTAATCTGCCCACCAACAAGCGCGTCGTCATCGCCTTGCAGTATATCCATGGCATTGGGCCCAAAATCGCCCATGAAATCATGGAGAAGGTTAACCTGCCGCAGGAGCGGCGGGTGTCGCAGTTGACCGACGCCGAGGTGCTGCAGATTCGCGAAATGATCGACCGCGACTACATGGTCGAGGGCGACCTGCGCCGCGAAGTGTCGATGAATATCAAGCGATTGATGGATCTCGGCTGCTACCGAGGCCTGCGCCACCGCAAGGGCCTGCCGGTGCGCGGCCAGCGCACGCACACCAATGCGCGTACCCGCAAGGGTCCGGCCAAGACCATCGCCGGCAAGAAAAAGACACCGACTGCGCAGTAACGACAGGAATTGCCCGCGCCTGACGGCGGCGGGCTGCAAAGGGATCGAGAATGGGTAAGGAAGCCACCCGCGTCCGCCGGCGCGAACGCAAGAACATCGCGTCGGGCGTCGCGCATGTCGCTGCGTCGTTCAACAACACGATGATCACCATCACCGACGCGCAGGGCAACACCATTGCCTGGTCGTCGTCGGGAACGATGGGTTTCAAGGGCTCGCGCAAATCGACGCCTTACGCCGCGCAGGTCGCCGCCGAAGATGCCGCCAAGAAGGCGCAGGAGCACGGCATGCGCACCCTCGAAGTCGAGGTATCGGGCCCCGGTTCCGGCCGTGAATCGGCGCTGCGCGCTTTGCAGGCCCAGGGCTTCACGATTACTTCGATCCGTGACGTGACCACGATCCCGCATAACGGTTGCCGGCCGCGTAAGCGTCGTCGCGTTTGATTTTCGTTTCTGGCGGACGCTGCCAGCGTCCGCTGCCGCCGAACTTTTCCCCACACGGCGGGTGGGATGCGCGGGGAAAGCCTCGCGCCGCTCAATAGGTGAAGACGTGATCCAGAAAAATTGGCAGGAATTGATCAGGCCGAACAAGCTGCAAGTGACCGCCGGCAACGATGCCGCGCGGGTCGCCACCGTCGTCGCCGAGCCGCTCGAACGCGGCTTCGGCGTGACGCTGGGCAATGCGCTGCGCCGCATTCTGCTTTCCTCGCTGCAGGGCGCCGCGGTGCAATCGGTGCATATCGACGGCGTGCTGCACGAGTTCTCCTCGATCGCCGGCGTGCGCGAGGACGTCACCGACATCGTGCTCAATATCAAGGACATCGCCATCAAGATGCAGGGCGAAGGCCCCAAGCGCATGGTGGTGAAGAAGCAGGGTCCGGGCACCGTGACCGCCGGCGAGATTCAAACCGTCGGCGACGTGGTGGTGCTCAACCCGGACCTCGTGCTGTGCACCCTCGACGAGGGCGCCGAGATCCGCATGGAGTTCACGGTCAATATCGGCAAGGGCTACGTGCCGGCCGAGCGCAACCGTCCCGAGGACGCGCCGATCGGGCTGATCCCGGTGGACAGCCTGTATTCGCCGGTGCGCAAGGTCTCCTACAAGGTCGAGAACACCCGCGAGGGCCAGATCCTCGACTACGACAAGCTCACCATGACGATCGAGACCAACGGCGCGGTGACGCCCGAGGATTCGCTCGCTTACGCGGCGCGCATCCTGCAGGACCAGCTCAACGTATTCGTGAATTTCGAAGAGCCGCGCAAGGAGCAGGCCGCCGAGAGCATTCCCGATCTCGCGTTCAATCCGGCCTTCCTCAAGAAGGTGGACGAGCTCGAACTGTCGGTGCGTTCGGCCAACTGTCTCAAGAACGACAATATCGTCTATATCGGCGACCTGGTTCAGAAGAGCGAAGCGGAAATGCTGCGCACGCCGAACTTCGGCCGCAAGTCGCTCAACGAGATCAAGGAAGTGCTGGCGCAGATGGGCCTGCATCTCGGCATGGAAGTGCCGGGCTGGCCGCCGGAAAACATCGAAGAGCTCGCCAAGCGCTTCGAGGATCATTACTAAGCCGCAAGCGGGATGCCCGGCACAAGGTCGGGCATGACAATGAGAGGACTGAGGAGTTAGCGATGCGTCACGGAAAAGTTCACCGCAAGCTCGGCAGGCATTCTGCGCATCGCACCGCCATGTTCGCCAACATGGCCGCAGCCCTGATCAAGCACGAGCAGGTCGTCACCACGCTGCCGAAGGCGAAGGAACTTCGCCCGATCGTGGAAAAGCTGGTGACGCTGGCCAAGAAGGGCGGGCTGGCCGCGCGCCGCCAGGCGATCTCGGAAATGCGCGACATCGGCATGGTCAAGAAATTGTTCGAGGTGATCGGTCCCCGCTACAAGGACCGCAAGGGCGGCTATACCCGCGTGCTCAAGGCCGGCTTCCGCTACGGCGACAGCGCCGCGCAGGCGGTGATCGAGTTCGTCGACCGCGACCTCGAGGCCAAGGGCAAGGATTCCGGTCCCGTGCAGGCCAAGAAGGCCGACGAAGAGGCGACCGCGGCGGCCTGATCCGCATTCGGCGACACGTAATTCACAAGGGCGGCTTTCGGGCCGCCCTTTTATTTTGCTTTCCGCTCGCGGCCGGACGCGTCCTATGTATAATCGGCGGCGAGAGATCGGGGAGGAACACAATGATCCGCTTTGTATCGACGCTGCTCGCTGTTTTCGCCATGACACTCGGCTTCGCCCACGCCCAGTCCGATCTGGTCAAGCGCGGCGATTATCTGGTCAACGGCATATTGACCTGCGGCAATTGCCATTCGCCTAAAGGTCCGACCGGCGATATCCCCGGCAAGCTGTTTTCCGGCGGGCTGTCCTGGGACGAGCCGCCGTTCAAGGTGACGGCGCCCAACATCACCCAGGACAAGGACACCGGCATCGGGGCCTGGACCGATGCGCAGATCAAGACGCTGATGCGCACCGGCATCCTGCCGAACGGCGTGCACATCGCGATGATCATGCCGACCGGTTTCTATCACATCATGACCGATAGCGACCTGAACGCGGTCGTCGCCTATCTGCGCACCATCAAGCCGATCAGCAACAAGGTCGCCGATCCAATCTACAAGATGCCGCAAGCCGAGCATGTCCTGCCGGGCGGCGAGAAGCCCTACACCGAAGCCATGCTGAGCGACAAAGTGAAGAAGGGCTTCTACCTCGCGACCATCGCGCATTGCATGGAATGCCACACGCCGATGGAGAAGGGCATGCGGCAGTGGGGCACGCGCCTGGGCGCCGGCGGGTTCGACTTCCCCGGCCCGTGGGGCGTCTCGACCTCGCGCAATATCACCTCGAGCAAGACCAAGGGCATCGGGGGCTGGACCGACGCCGAGATCAAGCGCGCGATAACCACAGGCGTGTCCAAGGACGGTAGCCACCTCAAGCCGCCGATGGGCTTCCATTACTATGCCACGCTGACGCCTGACGACCTCGATGCCGTGGTGGCCTACCTGCGCACGGTGCCGGCGAAGGAGTAGCTCTTTGTGATCACCGGGCCGCGCCGAAGAGGCTAGTCCCGGTGATCCCGCGTTGGCGGGCAGAGGGGCTCGATGGCCTTCATTTAGCCCCGGCGGGGGCCTATATCTCGGCATCTCGCCGGGAATCGACACCATGCGCCTGAAACGACCCCTGACCGCCGCATTGCTCGCCGCCATCGCCTTGGCCGGCATCGCCGGGGCCTCCGCCCAGCAGCGCCAGGTGCCGACCGCCGCCGAGCTGCGGCTGTCCTACGCGCCGGTGGTGCAGCGGGTGGCCCCGGCGGTGGTCAACGTCTATGCCGCCAAGGTTATCCAAAACCGCAACCCGCTGTTCGACGATCCGATCTTCCGTCAGTTCTTCGGCATGCAGGGCGGCGGCGGCGGCCGGCAGGTGCAGCGCTCGCTTGGCTCCGGCGTGATCGTCGACCCCTCCGGCCTCATCGTCACCAATGTGCACGTGATCGAGGGCGCCGACGAGGTCAAGGTGGCGCTCGCCGACAAGCGCGAGTTCGAGGCCGAGATCGTGCTCAAGGACAAGCGCAGCGATCTCGCCGTGCTGCGCATCAAAGATGCGCATGAGCGGTTTCCGGTCCTGGACTTCGCCAATTCCGACGCGCTTGAAGTGGGAGACGTGGTGCTCGCCATCGGCGATCCGTTCGGCGTCGGGCAAACCGTGACCCACGGCATCGTCTCGGCGCTGGCGCGCACGCAGGTCGGCATCACCGACTACCAGTTCTTCATCCAGACCGATGCCGCCATCAATCCCGGCAATTCCGGCGGCGCGCTGGTCGATCTCACCGGCCGGCTGGTCGGCATCAATACCGCGATCTTCTCGCGCTCGGGTGGCTCGCAGGGCATCGGCTTCGCCATCCCCGCCAACATGGTGCGGGTGGTGGTGGCCTCCGCCAAGAGCGGCGGGGCCGAGGTGAAACGGCCCTGGCTCGGCGCCAAGCTGCAGCAGGTCACCGCCGACATCGCCGACAGCATGGGGCTCAAGCGCCCGGCCGGCGCCTTGGTCGCCAGCGTTACGCCCGGTGCCCCGGCCGAACACGCGGGGATCAAAGCCGGCGACGTCATCATGTCGGTGGATACCCAGACGGTCGACGACGTCAACGCCTTCGATTATCGGTTCGCCACCAAGCCGCTCGGCGGCACGGCGACGCTCGGCCTGCTGCGTGGCGGCCACGACTTGAGCGTGAAGGTCGCACTGCAAATCGCACCCGCGACGCCACGCGACGAGATCACCATCCGCTCGCGCTCGCCGTTTTCCGGCGCCAAAGTCGCCAATCTGTCGCCGGCGCTTGCCGACGAACTGCAATTGCAGAACGCCGACGAGGGCGTCGTGGTCGTGGACGTCGACAACGGCTCCTATGCCAGCAATCTCGGCTTCCGCCGCGGCGACATTATCGTGTCGGTGAACGGCGAACATATCGCCAAGACCAACGATCTGGCGCGCGCCACCAGTTCGCCGAACCGCTCCTGGCAAATCGTCATCCGGCGCGGCGGGCAGCAGATATCCGCGGTATTCAACGGATGACCCCGCGTGCCAAAGCCGCCGGACCGACGTTGTTCGCGGCTGCCGGCCTCGACAAGGACGCGCCGCGCCCGCTCGCCGACCGCTTGCGGCCGACCAAGCTCGACGAGGTGGTGGGGCAGGACCATCTGCTCGGCCCCGACGGCGCGCTCAGCCGCATGCTGGCGACCCGCTCGTTCGGCAGCCTGGTGTTCTGGGGCCCGCCCGGCACCGGCAAGACCACGGTGGCGCGGCTGCTGGCGCAGGAAACCGACCTGCATTTCGAGCAGATTTCCGCGATCTTCACCGGCGTCGCCGATCTCAAGAAGGTGTTCGAGGAAGCGCGCCGCCGCCGCGAACTGGGGCAGGGCACGCTGCTGTTCGTGGACGAAATCCATCGCTTCAACCGCGCGCAGCAGGACTCGTTTCTGCCGGTGATGGAAGACGGCACCATTATCCTGGTCGGCGCCACCACCGAGAACCCGTCGTTCGAATTGAACGCGCCGCTGCTGTCGCGCGCGCGCGTGCTGGTTTTCAAATCGCTCGATGCGGCAGCGATCGAGAAGCTGCTGGCGCGCGCCGAGCAGATCGAGGGCCGCAAGCTGCCGCTCGAGGATGAAGCCCGCACCGCGCTCATCGGCATGGCCGACGGCGACGGCCGCGCCGCACTCACCTTGACGGAAGAAATCTGGCGCGCCGCCCGTACCGATGAAATCTTCGACTCCGCTAAGCTGCAGAAAATCGTGCAGCGCCGCGCACCGATCTACGACAAGGCGCAGGATGGCCACTACAATCTGATCAGCGCGCTGCACAAATCGGTGCGCGGCTCCGATCCCGACGCCGCGCTCTATTACCTCTGCCGCATGCTCGATGCCGGC
>Ga0207929_1000333_pt1 | contig 13375 bp, 17 predicted proteins | sample NGESurdeep072012_FD_184466 | JGI IMG/M metagenome (GOLD analysis project Ga0207929, IMG submission 184466) | Arctic peat soil microbial communities from Barrow, Alaska - NGEE Surface sample 53-1 deep-072012 (SPAdes) | ecosystem: Environmental > Terrestrial > Soil > Wetlands > Peat ... | reverse complement strand
TGCCTGGCCGGCCGGTCACCCGGCCGCCGGTGGGCTCTTACCCCACCTTTTCACCCTTACCTGCAGCTCCTCTCCGGCCGGGCGCGCGCAGGGCGCGCTCTTAAAGAAACGAACTGCCGGCGGTAATTTTCTGTGGCACTTTCCTTCAGGTCGCCCTGACTGGGTATTACCCAGCGCCCTGCTCTGTGGAGCCCGGACTTTCCTCCAACGCTATTTACTTCGCCGGCGGTCACCCGTCCGCCTCGGCCCGAGGTGATTCTACCCGCGAGGTGCTGCCTTCTTAACGTGGTCGTCCAGCGCCATGTTGGCGAGCGCGTCGGCGCCCCGGTTCTTCTCACGCTCGACGTGGGAGATCACGACCTCGTCAAAACCGCCAAGTAGCTCCTTCACTCGCGCGTATAGGGGCTGAAGTTCCGGTTTCCTGACCCGGTAGCTGCCGTTGATCTGCTCGACGACCAGCTTCGAGTCCAGGTAGACCTCCAGGCGATCAGGCTTCCATGTGGCAGCCTCCTTGAGCCCCTCGATCAACGCCTGGTATTCCGCCTCGTTGTTGGTGGCTCGTCCGATGTACTGCTTCAGTCCCCGCAATCGCGTTCCCTGGTCGTCCTCGATGACGATACCCAGACCCGCCGGGCCCGGATTGCCTCTCGCAGCCCCGTCGGTATACAGGCGCAAAACCTTGGTCAGGCCAGCACCAGGATGCGGCTGCAGTTCTCGCAGTGCACGAGCTCGTCCAGGCCCTTCCGCAGCGTCTGCATGCCCGACGACGTGACGGTCACGCGGCACACCGTGCACTGGTTGCCCACCACCCGCGAGACCGGGGGCTGGGCGCGGGTGCGCTTGTAGGCCGCCTGCGCCGCGGGAGGAACCTGGGACCAGATCTCGTCTCGCTCGGCCTCGACCTCTGCCAGCTCTGAGCGAGCGGCTTCGAGCTCTTCCTTCAGCGAGGGCTCCTCGGCCGCCGAACGGCTCTTTGCCTCCGCCAGGCTCGCCGCGGCGGATCGCATTGCCTCGTCGGCGGCTTCACCCTCCTCCATGAGATGGAGCTCGGCGTCCTCCTCCTCGGCGAACCGCGCCTTCATGTGGGCGACCTCGTCCGACATCTGCAGGAGCTCGGTGGGGTTGCGGATGCGGCCGCTCATCAGCTCCTTCTCCCGAGAACGGAGCTTCGAGCGGTGATCCTCGCGGGCATGGTCGGAATCGCGAAGCCGAGCAGCCATAGCGTCCTGGGCGCCTTTTGCCTCCTGCATCGCGTCTTCGAGCGTGACCACCTCCGGGTCGGACGCGAGCCTCGACTCCAACCGCTCGATCACGTCGCGCACGGCCCGTTCCCGCTCGACCTGTGCCTGATACCTGAGCAGGAGCTGGGCCGGATTCATCAGGGCAGCTTCGGTTTTGCCGTAGGAGGAACTGTGTCGAATCCGATGCGATGGGCTTCAGCTGCGCGGTCGGTCGCGACGGACATCTCACCGAACCTCTCCTCGTAAGCGCCGACGTTCTGTGCGAGCAGCTGCGACAGCAGCTTCATGTGGTTCGGGCTCATCCCCACCCGCGTGTAGATCCGCACCAGGCCCGGCTCCTCGGGCGCCCACTGGCCGAAGTTGAGGACGAAGCCCAGTGGATTGCCGTTGATGAGGACGGCATCCGTGTACACGACCTGGTTGGCGCTCTCCTGGACCTTGACCCTGATCGGGAGCTCACTCATTCCAGCACTACCAGCACCTGGCCCTCCTTGACCACGTCGGTTTCTTTGACCCGGATCTCCTTCACCTTGCCCGCCCGTGGAGCGGTCACGGAGATTTCCATCTTCATCGACTCGAGAATCATGAGCACATGGTCCTCGGCGACCTCGTCGCCGGGGTTGCTTGTAATCTTCCACACGCTTCCGACCAGCTCAGCTTTGACCTCGGTCATGCGGGCCTCCCTGAACGGCCGAGGTTCGGGGCCCGACGCGGCGTGGTGTCCAGTCCCAGCTGCGTCCTGGACTGCGATACCGAGGCCACGTCGCGGCCGAGATCCCGGCACAGGGCTGCCGCCTTCTCGACCAGGTCGCCGTTGCTTTTCGCCATCTTCCCCTCCTCCAGGTAGAAGTTGTCCTCCAGTCCGACGCGGACATTGCCTCCCAACGAGATCGCGGCAGCCGCCAGCGCCCACTGGTCGAGACCAATGCCGATCACCTGCCAGTGCGAGCCGGCGGGCAGCGAATCCACCTGATCGACGAGGTGCCGGGTGGTGCCGGGGATGCCACCCAGGACGCCCATGATGAGGCTGAACTGATACGGAGGTTCGAGCACGCCCATATCGATGAAGGGCCTGGTGTTGCCGATGTGGCCCGCGTCGAAGCACTCCATCTCCGGCCGCACGCCAGCCTTGTTCATGGCCTCGAGAAAGTACTGGATGTCCTTGAAAGGGTTGGCGAATACATGGTCGTGAACGAAGGTCTTGCGCTTGGCCGAGTAGATCGCGTAGTTCATCGAGCCCATGTTCAGAGCCGCCATCTCGGGGCGCAACTCGCTGATGTGCTCGATGCGCTCTTCGCGCGGAACACCCACCGCCCCGGTCGAGAAATTGATGATCACGTCGGTTCGCGCCCGAACCTCGGAGAAGATCTCTGCGAACGTTTCGACCCGCCAGTCCGGGCCGCCTTCAGGCGTCCGGGCGTGGATGTGGACGATGGCGGCGCCCGCTTCCGCGGCGCGCTTGGCCTCCTCGCCGATCTCCTTAGGCGTGTACGGGATGGCGGGGCAATGGTCTCGAGTCGCGAGGACGCCGGTGAGCGCGGCGGTGATTATCGTCGCCGTCATACCGGGATGTTTCCGTGCTTGCGCCACGGCCGCTCGACTTTCTTGTTGCGCGCCTGCTCGATGCCGCGGATGATCACGCGGCGCGTTTCGGCGGGGTCGATGACGTCGTCGATCATCGCCCAGCCGGCGGCAAGGTACGGGTTGATCTGGGACCTGATCGTCTCGACCAGCTGGCCGCGCGTCTCCTCGGGGTTGGCCGAAGCCTCGATCTGCTTGTTGAAGATGATGTTGACGGCGCCCTCCGGTCCCATCACCGAGATCTCCGCCAGAGGCCACGCCACGATGAGGTCGGGCTGGTAGCCCTTGCCGCACATCACGTAGTAGCCGGCGCCGTATGCCTTGCGCATGATCACGGTGACCTTCGGCACCGTTGCCTCCGAGGTCGCGTACAGCATCTTGGCGCCGTGGCGGATGATGCCGTCCTTCTCCACCTGCGAGCCGACGATGAAGCCCGGCACGTCCATCAGGTAGACCAGCGGGACGTTGAACGCGTCGCACATGCGAATGAAACGGGCGGCCTTGTCGGCGGAGTTGGAGTCGAGGATGCCGCCCTTCTGCATCGGCTGATTGGCCACTACGCCCACCGAGTGCCCGCCGGCCCGTGCGAACCCGACGACTATGTTCTTCGCCCAGGCCGGCTTGATCTCGAACCACGAGTCGCGATCGAACACGACTTTGATCACGCGTTTGACGTCGTAGGCGGCGCGAGGGTTGGTCGGCACGATCTTGTCGAGCCCCTCGACGAGTCGATCGGCGGCGTCGTCAGTGGCTCGGAAGGGCGGCTCGTCGGTGTTGCACGACGGCAGGTACGACAGGAATTGCCGCACCATTGCGATGCACTCGCGGTCGTCATCCACCTCGTTGTCGCCGACGCCCGACTGATAGCAATGGACCTGCGATCCACCCATGTCGTGGTCGGTGACGTCCTCGCCGGTAGCGGCCTTCACCAGCCGCGCCCCGCCCAGAGACATCGATGAGGTTTCTTTGACCATCGGCACGAAGTCGGCCAAGCCGGGGATGTAGGCGGTGCCCGCCGAGCACGGGCCCAGCATCGCTGCGACCTGGGGGATGACGCCCGACATCACCACCTGGTCGTAGAACAGGTAGCCGGTACCGGCAAACGTGGAGCCGGCAGCCTCCTGGATGCGCGCGCCCGCTGAGTCGAGCAGCCACACGATCGGCCGGCGGTATCGGAGCGCCAGCTCACGCACCCTGGCGGCCTTGAACTGCTCCCCCACCGCGCCCATCGATCCCGCCATGACCGTGAAGTCGTACGCGATGACCCAGACCTCGCGGCCCTCGACCTCGCCGTGACCGGTGACCACTCCATCCGCCGGCGTGCCGTCGGCATCCGGCTCGCCGCCGCGCACCGCCTGCTGCTGGGCGAGCAGGCCGAACTCGATGAATGTGTCCTTGTCGAAGAGGAGGTCGATCCGCTCGCGCACGGTGAGCTTGCCGCGCTCGTGCTGCTTGGCGATCTTCTCCTTGCCGCCCATCGCCAGGTTCTTCTGGCGCCGCGCCTCGAGGTCCGCGATCCTGGTCGAGTAGTCGTCACTCACTGGCGAGATCCTCCCACAAGGAGATCCTCACGCTTGCCCCACCGGTCCAGGAACCGGTAGAAGTTCCGTCGCGAAAGCCGATCTCGTTCAGTCGAGGTGGTCGCCTCCCACAGCCGGTGCTCATACCGTTCGAGCGGGAGCCCAGGAACCACCATCGCGCGCCCGCCTTTGTCCCGAAGCCGGAAGCTGAAGTCAATGTCGGCGATGCGGTAGAAGCGGAACTTCGGGTCGAATCCCTCCACCGCGAGGGCGTCGGCGCGCCGGAAAGCCATGCAGTAAGCCTCGATCGCGTCCACTTCGGGACCTGGGTCCTCCTCGAACTCCTTCAGCGTGCCCTTGCCGCGGATGCCGAACGGGCCGGCAACGACAACCGCCGGGTCGGCGAGCGCTTCGATCAGCGGCGTGACCGCGTCGCCGGTGAGCTCCATGCCTGGATCGAACAGCACGCAGATCTCCCCGGTGGCCGCCTCGATGCCGGCGTTGACCGCGGTGGCAAAACCGAGGGGCGGATCGAGCCTCAGTGTGCGCAGCCTGTAGGCGGCGCGAGTGTGCAGCCAGCCTGCCATCCGGGTGTCGCCCGAGTTGTCGACCACGATGGCCTCGAAGTCCGCTTTGCAGTGGGTGAATACGGACAGCAGCCACCGCTCGAGGTCTGGGATCCATCCGTGCACGACTGTTATCAGTGAGACAGCGCGCGGCGTCACCGGCCCGTCCGCCGGCTCCGGAGCCTTCAGCGCCTGGAGCTCGCTCCCCGTGGCGCTGTCCAGGACGTCCCACCCACCGGCGCGCAGCTGTTCGCGGATCGCATCGGCCGCCTCGAAGTCACGATCGCGGCGGCGCTCGACGCGTTCGGCCAGCAGCCTCTCGGCGTCGTTTCTATCCAAGGCGCCCTGCGCGCGTCTATCCAAGGCGCCCTGCGCGCGCCCGGCCGCGGTCCGCTGCTACCCCTTCTTCGCTTTGACCGCGGCGGTCAGCGCGGGCACGATCTTCAACGCATCGCCGACCACGCCGAGGTCGGCCATCTTCATGATTGGGGCCTCGGCGTCCTTGTTGATGGCAATGATGATTTTCGACGCCTTCATGCCCACCGTGTGCTGCATGGCGCCCGAGATGCCAACGGCGATGTAGACGCCCGGGCGCACCGATTTGCCGGTCTGGCCGACCTGCATCGAGTACGGTACCCAGCCCGCATCGACGACCGCACGGCTCGCACCCACCGCGCCGCCAAGGGCGCCTGCCAGCGCTTCGAGCAGCGGGAAGTTGTCGGGGCCGCCCATGCCGCGGCCACCGCTGATCACGACCTTGGCGTCCTCGAGCTTGACCTTCTCGGATGCTTCCACCACGCGCTCGACGATGCGGGCGCGCTTGGAGTCAGCACCGATCGCGGCATCGACCTCTTTGATCTCGGCAGTGCCGCCACTCTCCGAGGCTTCGAAAGACTTGGGCCTGATGAGGATGATCGCGGGCTTCTTGTTCGCGCGCATCGCCGCGACCTTCGCACCGCCGAAGTACGGGACGCTCGCAACGAAGCCGCCGTCCTTGGCGACCACGTCGCCCGCGTTCGAGATGAGGCCAACATCGAGCCGCGCGGCCAGGCGGCCGGCGACGTCGCGGGAATCCGACGTGAATCCGAAGAGGATGAGGTCAGGCGGTTGCGCCTTGTACAGCGCGGCCAGCGCGTCAGTCGCGGGCTCGGCGATGAAATCGTCGAAAGCCTTGTCCTCGTTGACATACACGACCTTCGCGCCATGCTTGCCGAGCGTGGCCGCGGCGGCCTTGGCCCCGGTTCCAAGCGCGACCGCCTCGACGTCGCCGAGCTCTCGCGCCTTCGCCATGAGCTCCAATGCGGTCGGCTGGAGCGTGCCCTGGTTCAACTCTGCGTAGACCCAGATCTTCGCCATCTAGAGCACCTTCGCCTGGACGAGGACCTGGATGATCTGGTCGACTGCAGTGCCGTCGTCCTGGATGACCTTCCCGGCTTTTCGCGTCTCGGCCTGCGAGAGCCCCTCGATCGTCTCAGCCGGCTCGCCCTTTTCGATGCCGAGGTCGCCCAGGCCGATCTGCTTTATCTCTTTCGAACGCGCGGCCATGATTCCTTTCAGCGAGGCGTAGCGCGGCTCGGCGATGGCCGCGGTGACAGTGATTAAGACCGGGGTGGCCGCCTCAATGAGCTGATAGCCGTCAGCCGTCTGGCGGTGCACCTTGATCGTCGAGCCATCCACCTGAACTTTCTTCGCGACCGTGATCTGCGGCATTCCCAGCAGTTCGGCGAGCATCGGCGGCACCATCCCGGTGCTGCCGTCGTATGACTCGGTGCCGCAGATCACCAGGTCCGGGGACTCGGCCTTGATCGCTGCGGCAAGCGCGCGAGCGGTGAGCAGGGCGTCGGCGCCGGCGAGCTGCGGATCGCTGATGAGGATGCCGCGGTCGGCACCCATCGACAGGCCTTTTCGGATCGCGTCCTTCGCGCGCTCCGGGCCCATCGACACGAGGATCACCTCTCCCCCATGGGCTTCCTTGAGCTGAAGGGCCTCTTCGACGCCGCACTCATCGCCAGGGTCGAGGACGACTTCTTTGTCGCGCGCGAGAGTGTTGTCGGCCTCGAGGGCGGTCACGGAGTTTGGGTCCGGCACCTGCTTTACGGTAACGACGATCTTCACAAGGCAGCCTCCAGTAAGGGATGAGAACAGCTCACGCCGGGCGCGCGCAGGGCGCCACCCTCAATCATTATCACCGCGACTCAGTTCGTGACGAAACCGCTCGTAGTCGTCGGGACCATTGAGGCTTCGAAAAAGGTGGGGTTCGAGACCTTCGAGCCAGGTGACTTCCAGCTGTTCGGCGAGATCGGACGCCTTGTATCGACCGGCATCGAGAGCGGCGGTGATCGGCGCCAGCGCGGAGCGCCGGTAGGCCGCGCACGTGGGCTCCGGCCGGCCGTCGATCCGCGCGATCGCGGCATCGCAACCGGCCGAGGCGGCCACCGCCATCTCCGCCAGTTCCTGCGTCACATATGGCATGTCGCAGGCGACGGCAAACGTGACGTCGTTCTTGGCGGCGCCGAGGCCGGCTTCCAGGCCGCCGAGCGGCCCGGAGGACGGTTTTCGATCGAAGACGATCCGATAAGGCATCAGCTCGCGGACCTGCTCGGGCTCCGCGAACGACACGATGACCTCTGAAAAGATGGGGTCGAGCCGGTCGATGACCCACCGCAGGAGCGTGCTCTCCCCCACCTCGAGCCAGGCCTTGGTGCGGCCCATCCGGCGGCCTTCACCGCCCGCGAGCACCAGCAGGGTGGCTTGCATGACGACTATCATCGGCCCGCCGTGCGCGCGATCGATTTTCACGTTCACCTGCCCACCCCCGATTGGCTCGACAAGTCGATGAAGGGATACGTGGAGGCGGCCGAGTCCTATTTCCGCTCCAAGATCGTGAGGCGCACGATCGCGGAGCTCGCCGGCGACTACGAGAAGCTCGACGTGCTCGCGGTGCTGCTGGCCTGGGACGCCGAGACGGCCACCAACCGGCCGCGGGTGCCGAACGAGGTGGTCGCCCAGGCGTGCGCCGACTTCCCCAAGGCGTTCGTGGGCTTCGGCAGCGTCGACCCGCTCAAGGGTGAGAGCGCTGTCGCGGAGCTCGACAACATCAGCTTCATGGAGCTCAAGGGCGTCAAGCTCCACCCCTCCCTGCAGGCCTTCGCGCCGGACGACGAACGCTACTGGCCCTTGTACGAGCGTTGCGAGGAGCTTGGGCTCGCCATCCTGTTCCACACGGGTACCAGCGGGATCGGCGCCGGGCAGCCGGGCGGGCAGGGCATCCGCCTCGACTACGCGCGGCCGATAAGGCTGGACGCGGTCGCGGCCTCGTTCCCCAACCTCAACATCATCGCGGCGCACTTCGGCTACCCGTGGCACACGGAGCTGCTGGCGATGGCGCTACACAAGACCAACATCTACATCGACATCTCAGGCTGGGCGCCGCGCTACATCCCGAGCGAGGTCTTACGCGACATGAAAGGCCGCCTGCAGAACCAGTTCGTGTTTGGGAGCGACTACCCATTCATCCAGCCAGAGCGATGCCTGGACGAGCTGGCGACGCTCGAAATCCCCGATGCGGCACTTCAGAAGGTGTTGGTCGGCAACGGCAAGAGGCTGCTGGGACTGTCGTAACCGCCGACGAGGCGCGCAGAGGCGCGGGCATGGATGACGGTTGCCGATGCCGGCAAGAAGTTGAACGGAAGCCTTATGACCTCACGCGTGGAAATGGTGACCATCGATCCGACCACGATCACGGACTCGACGGTGGCCTCGGGCTCCGAATCGCTCATCGCCCGCGAGGCGACATCGGCAGCGGCTTGGGCATCGACTATCAATTCCGAGCGTGAGCGGAGGGCGTCGACATTCAGCTGCTGCGCCGCCGTTTCCGCAGCTTGGGCAGTGGCCTCTTGAAGTCCCGCAGCTCTGGCGCTCACGAACGCCACATCAACGGCGTAGGCAGCTAGAGGAAGCAGGACGATCGGCAGCAGGACGGCGTAGAAAGCGAGTACCTGCCCCCGATCGCCTCGCGTCACGCGGTATGAGACCGCCAGGACTCCAGCGGCAATGTGACTTGCGAACGCAGTGTCACGCGACTTGGGAGCAGGAGGAACGCGGCCCAGGCGATGTCGATGCTGGCGGACGACGATGCCGTGACGTTGCCCCTGCTTTCAAAGTCGCCGACCGACAGGACGAGGTCGGCTGACCGCACCGGATAGCCGGCGATGACGGCGTGGAAACGGACATTCGCGGCTGCGATCGCAGTCTTCCCGTTTGGAGCTCGTGCAGCGACTTCCGCAGCCGCTTGCGTCGCCGCCTCAAGACCGGAGCGAGCGCTCGCAACCTGGACGCTGGCCACGGTTCCCAGTGCCAGCAGGACCACCAACGGCGCGCAAAGCGCCAGCTCGATGAGTGCCTGACCCCGGGCCGCCCTCACTTCGCAAACCTCTCCTTCTGCACCATCACTTTCGCGTGTAGAGGTAGGCCATCCTGGCTGACGAGGGGCACGATCGCGGGGACCACGCCCCCAATTTCCACCTGCATGGCGTCGCCGAGATCGCGTGCGCACACCCATAACGCAGGGGCTGGATGCGATTCGCCCGGACACCAGGCGGAAGCGGAGACGCCTACGAGGCTCGGTGAAAGAACGTGCCGCGTCACTGCGACGGCAACTTCCGGACTCCCATCCGCACCCGTGGCCGCGCGCGCACCAGCGAGAGCGGCGGACTGCGCGGCGAACGTCTCCGAAGCCCACACTGCGGTTTCGACCGTGCCAAGGGCGAGCAGTAGTGCAATCGGCCAGGCCAGCGCGAACTCGACGAGCGCGGTGCCGCTAAGCGGCCGCAGGCGAGTGCTCAATGCAGGTTTCGCTGCAGGGCCGTCACAGCGGGGAACATCACCACGGCAAGAAATGGCATGAGCACGCCAACGCCGGCCGGAAGCAGAACATGGTTCAGCGCGCGCCGGCTGTGAGCGATGAGCTCGCGGCGCTGTGCGTGCCGCAGATCCGTCGCAAGGGCACGGACGCCTTGCAAAGCTCCCGTCCCATACTCACGGCTCGCCGCAAGAATCGTGGCCAGACTGGCAATCGCGGAGATGTCGAGTTGCTCCGAGTAGCGGATGAGGCGCGTCTCGAATGGGGATGAACTGACAACTTGCGAAGCGAGCAAGAGACGGCGTACGTCACTGGCCAGCTCACCCTGAAGCTTGGTCGACACCATGCCCAGTGCAGAGAGTGCGCTGCCGCCGCCACTCAATTCCAATGTGAAGAGCTCGAGCAGCGGGATCAGCTCGGCTGCGAGTCGCCGGCGACGCGAGGCGATTGCGGACCGCAGAACGAGCGAGCAGAGTCCAAGCCCGCAGGCGAGCCCGATCGCGGCGAGGACTGGAGCGCCTGCCGATCCCAACATCGACGCGGACGCCGCGCCGATGACGGCCAGGCATGCGGACAGCCCAACTGCGAGTGCCGACAGCCGTTCGGGGCTTTCCTTCCAGCCGGCCCGCTCGACGAGGTCCACCAGCTTTGCGTGCATGCCCGTGATAGCGAGTGCTCTGGACCACGGCCCTGGCTTCTCGGTGCTCGGCGAGGGCTGTGCGTGGCGCCGTCGCTCCAACCACGCCGTCGCATCAATGCCCTCAGCACGATCGCCGATGGCATTCACAGCAAACGCGCAACATGCGCCCGCGGAAATTGCTCCGAGCGGGTAAATCGACTCAAGCATCGCTGAGCCTCACGCGCTCCAGGCCTGGAAGCCGCAGCAAATGTCTCATCCACACGTAGCTGCAGCCCATGATGCCGAGCATCGCCAGGAGAAACACCTCCCCCGCAGGTTTGTGAAAAGCGTCCAGGTAAGGCGAACGCAGTGCCGAGAGCACGACCAGGAATGCGATTGGCAACGACACGATGATGCTCGACGCGGATCTGGCCTGCACCTGCAGGGCTCGAGCCTCTCGCTCGACTTCCTGCGCCGCGCTCACCGAAGCTTCCAGGTCGGCGAACAAAGGTGCCAGCTCGCCGCCACCAGGTCCCTGGATGAGAACCGCCGCGGCGAGCATGTCGAATAGCGGTTCGGCGATTCGGGCTCGAGCCGCCGACCACGCCTGGCGCCGCCCCGAAGTCGCGCCAGCGATCAGACGAAATTCGGATCGAAGCGGCGCCGGCCCACGCTGCCCCAGGATCTCGACTGCTTGTTGGACGTTCGTGGCGCCTGTTTCGAGCAGCTGCCGAAGCATCCTCACCGCTTCCAGCACCGCGTCCTGCCTTATGACCTTCTGCGACCTTGCCCTGCCGGATACCACTGCATGAACCGCCCCCACGGCTCCGACCGCTGCGGGAGCCGCCAACGGAAGCAGGCCGGTAAGGGCGCCAGCGATGGCGCCGCCGGCAATTGCGGCGGCGAGCTGAACCAAGGCGAGCGGGCGAGCTGTCAACCACGGCCAGCCGGCACTCCTCGCAAGCGACACTTCGGCTGACCACCATCGGCCAGCGACCCTCAGAATCCAGGGCTTCAACGGCGGATCCACGGGAGGCGGAGCCGGCACCGCGACGGCAAGGATTGCGCCGAACGTGCCGAGGCCGGCGCTGAGCGCGGCCGCGACCTCAAGCATCGAATGCGTCCAGCAGTCGCATCGGGTCACAGACCGTGGCGAGCTTGGTGCGAACACGTTCTGGCATACCTGCCGGCGAGCCGACCCGGTGCCAGCCACCATCCTGGCGATAGGCCACCAGCTCTTGCAGGGTGGCGCGACCATCGTCGACTCCCTGCACACAGCCGAGGGAAAGCAGCCTGCGGCCGCGCGATTCACCTGAGGAATCTGCAATTCGAACCAAGCCGGCGTACAGGACGAGGTCCACCGTATGCGCCACTTCGGCGAGGACCGCTTCGGGTCGCGGCGCTTGAGGATTGCGCAGGGCCAGACGCACGAGGCGTGGCAACGTTTCGCGGGGACTGTCGGCGTGGATCGTGCAAATTGAGCCTGGATGCCCCGTGTTCATCGCGTCGAGGAGGTCCAGCGCCTCACCTCCGCGGACCTCTCCAATGATGATGCGGTCGGGCGACATTCGAAGCGCCTCATGCACAAGCATCTGGATCGTGATTGCGCCACGGCCTTCGGTGTTTGGGGGCCGACCCTCGAGTGAGATGCAGTCGTGCAGCTCGCGCCAGAGATGGAGCTCGGATTGGTCTTCGATGGTGACGACACGTTCTTCGGGCGAGATGAGGCGGGCAAGCACGCGCATGAAGGTCGTCTTGCCGGCGCCAGCGCCGCCGGCGATGAGGATGTTCAACCGGCCGGCAACGGCCGCCTCCAGGAGAGGGATCAAGGCCTGCGGTAGAAAGCCGGCCGCGGCCAGCGATCCGACATCGCGAAAACGCGACGGAGGGTGACGCCGGATGGTGAGGCTCATTGGACGCGCCGGCGGCGAGAGGGCTGCATGCAGCCGGCTTCCTTCCGGAAGGGTCATCGTCACCGTCGGGCTGGCGCGATCGAGACGGGCGCTCGCAGTGCCGTCGGTATACCAATGCACGAGGTCCACGAGGGCGGCTTCGTCTGCGAAGGGCGGCGCAATTTCATGACGACGCCCGCCTTTGAAGATGAAGCAGGCCTCCGTGCCGTTGATACGAACCTCTTCCACGTCTGGGTCTGCGAGGTGCTCCGCCAGCGGGCCCAGCGGTGTCACCGCCGCAAAGATCCGCTGCAAAAGTTGTTGGGACTCCTCGCCCTTCATCGGCGGCACGGCTCGTCGCTGCTCGTCTCCGACAACACGTCCGACGAGCTCGTAAATCCACGACTGGTCGTCGACACGTACACGCGTGAGGTCACGTCGTGCCAGCTCGGCCGCAAGCTCGGACTCGACGCGCGCGCGGGCGTGCTGCTCTATCGCAGCGCGATCGCCTGGTGTTATTGCCACCTGGAGACCGCTAAACGCGCATCCGCATGAATTGACTTGGCCAGAGCGCGAAGAGGGCGCCGAAGGCTCCAGACGCGATGAACAGGCAGACCGCGGGTCAGCCGTTGCGAAATGTGCCGATCCTCAGCAAACCGCCCCAAGACCGGCAGCCCGTGCCGGCCGGCCAGCGCCACTTCAGCGCCTTCGAGGCAGCCCCTACGGATACGGTTGAAGACCAGACCCGTGCTGGCGGCACCGAGCTGGCGCGAAGCCAGCGTTGCATCGGCGCGTTGCAATCCGCTGCGATCGGGCACGACCACCCACAGGAGCCAGTCGGCCGAGGCCGAGAGCTGACGCTGCAATTGCCCCGCGCTATGTCCGAGATCGACGATGACTGCCTCATGCTGCGCACGGGCGGCACCCATCCACTCGAGCCCGTTGAACGCATCTGCTGCGCCTTGACCAATTTCGGCAAACCACAGGTTCTGGTCGAGCTGAATCGGCGGCTCATCGGCTGGATTTCCATTGACAGCATCAGCGGAGCCGATGTCGAGCAACGCGGCCAGGCCTCCACCCTCGGCATCAGCGTCG
>Ga0207929_1000332_pt1 | contig 13388 bp, 8 predicted proteins | sample NGESurdeep072012_FD_184466 | JGI IMG/M metagenome (GOLD analysis project Ga0207929, IMG submission 184466) | Arctic peat soil microbial communities from Barrow, Alaska - NGEE Surface sample 53-1 deep-072012 (SPAdes) | ecosystem: Environmental > Terrestrial > Soil > Wetlands > Peat ... | reverse complement strand
CGCGCTGGTGACATCATCGCATATGATGTCAATGAGCCGCATGGCATGCGGGCGAACAAGGAGCCGCTCGTCATCGCGGCGGTGATCGCGCCGCGCCCGACGGCACATTGATGGCGCCGGCGGCGCGCGCCTCACGGTGATTCCGGGGTGCCTGTCCTTGCAGTCATGCGGCTCGCTGTGGAGCGCCCCGACCGCGGAAGCCAGGTCGATGCGGTGCCCGGGGCCGGCGAACGTTCAGCGCGCGGCGCCCCGAGCCTACGCTGGGCTGCCGGCACAGTTCATTTCTCCTCTGGGGCGAACCCTACGGTGGACTAATTCGACTCCGTCTCGGCGTAGTGCCCAGCCGCCGGGCGGGTGGTCGCTTCGTGGAGACGTTCGACGAAGTGAATGTACTCGACGTATGCCTTCACATACTCGCGCCCGGCCGCGACGTCGTTCGCGTCGTACTTCCGCTTGGCTTGAACGCGCCCGAAGGCCTCGCCCACTCCGGTGCGCATCTCCTTCACGAGGAGCGTCTCGAGCGCGGCGGTTCCTCCGGATTCGACGGCGCGGTCGGCAGCTGGAATCGCGGGGCCGAGATCGCGCCCGGCCGGCTTGAGACCGGTATAAGGAGCGCCCTCGCCCGCGCGGTGCAGTCGCACGAGCGTCTCGAACAGGTGCCGGTCAGCGAGCGCCTTGCTCTCGAGGCTCAGTTTCCTCACCGCCAGCGTCTGCTGGAACACACTCTTCAACTCCGGTTCGTTCTCCTTCTGAACCCAGATGAGCACGAGGTTCACGTTGTTCGTCTGCAGCGCCTTCTGCGCCGCCTTCACCACTGGGCCGTCGAGGCCGTCGCAATGCGCGTATGCGTAGTCCGCTCCGAACAGCAGAAGCGCGAGGCCGGCCACACCGAACGTGCCAATGAATCGTTTGTGTTTCATAGAATGAACCCTCCACATAGGGCGATATCTTAGCCTACATGCGAACCCCCGTCTGTCAGCGGTGTGCCCTGGAGTCGTGAGGGATGTGCTGATACTTCTGCGGCACCTGCATTTCGAGCGCATATCTGCAACGCTGTGAAGGGATGACCGTCGTAGGATTGGATCTTCATAAGCGCTACATCACCGCTTGCGCGTTTGATGATGTGGGGACGCTCGTGGCCGAAGTGCGGCAGCTCGCCACATCGATCGATACAAAGCTCAGCCGCGCTTGGCCTGCCGTGCGTCACCCGTGATCATTCAGGAAGAAGACCTCCCTCACGTCCGACAGCACCGAGGCCGCGGTGTCGTGCGCCCGGTTGCTGCCGGAGCCAATAATCGCCAGCACCGCGGCGGGATCGCGCGCAAGCAGCGTGCGTCGCGATCGGATCGGCTCGAGAACCGCCTGGAGCACCTCATCGAGCCGGCGCTTGAGCGCCATGTCGCCGAGACCACCCTCCCGGTAGCGCTGCTTGAGACCCTCGACTTCCTCGCGCTGCGAATCAAACGCCTCGAGGTAGGCAAAGACCACGTTTCCTTCGACGCGCCCGGGATCGCTGGCGCGCACATGTCCGGGATCGGTGAACATGGCACGCACTTTGTCGCGAATCTCGTCGGGCGATGCCGAGAGCGCGATTGCGTTCCCGAGCGACTTGCTGGCCTTTCGGCCGTCCACGCCCGGCAGTCGCGGCGTATCGGAGAGAAGCGCCCGGCACTCCGGCACGACGGAGTGCCCGGCGAGGCCCGCGAGGCGGCGTACGATTTCGTTCGTCTGTTCGATCATCGGGAGCTGATCGTCGCCCACGGGAACGAGCGTCGCGCGAAACCCGGTGATGTCGGCGGCCTGGCTCACCGGATACGCGAGGAAGCCCGCGGGGAGGTCGCGCGCGAAGCCGCGGAGCTCGATCTCGCTGCGCACGGTCGGATTGCGCTCGAGCCGCGCGAGGGTCACGAGATTCAGATACAGCATGGTGAGCTCGGCGAGCTCGGGGATCGCCGACTGCAGCGCGATCGTTGTGACGGATGGGTCGATGCCGACGGCGAGGTAGTCAAGGGCCACCTCGAGCACGTTTCGCCGCACGTCACGCGGACGACCCGCGTGGTCGGTGAGCGCCTGGAGGTCGGCGATGAGAATCGTCTGCTGGTGTACGTTCTGCAGCGCGACACGGGTCCGGAGCGATCCCGCATAGTGGCCCAGGTGCAGCGGACCGGTGGGTCGATCGCCGGTAAGCACGATCTCCCTCTGTGGAAGGCTACCGGGTTCGCTCAACGGGAATTGCCGCGTCGGCGGTTGGTGTTGGTCGTGCGAGTGTGCATGTTGTATCGCGTGGCATAACATCGTGTATCGAATCGCATGTCGTCAACGAGTGACGCCGTGTCGGAACGGGATCCCTGTCATCGAAAAATACGGAGGAGCGCATGACCCCGGTGCACCGATCGCTGGCCGGCGACGTTCTCGCGTTCGATCGGCGCGTGCGGCATGCGGTCAGCTCGTCGCGAGGCGCATTGTTTCTGCTCACGCTCGCCGCGCCGAGTGCAAATGCCGAACCTCGCTGACGTACGCGCCGCGCGCGAGCGGATTCGCGATGCCGTGAAGCTGACGCCGACCGTGCTCGCGGCCGGCTTGGCGGACTTGCTGCCGGGAGCGCTGTACCTCAAGCTCGAGAGTCTGCAGCGCACCGGATCGTTCAAGGACCGTGGCGCGCTCAACCGGCTGCTCGACCTCGCGCCCGACGAGAAAGCGCGCGGCGTCGTTACCGCGAGCGCGGGCAATCATGCGCAGGCGGTGGCGTATCACGGCGCGCGCCTCGGAATTCCGGTCCAGGTCGTGATGCCGGAGCACACGCCGCTCATCAAGGTGGCGAACACCCGCCGGTTCGGCGCCGATGTACGCTTTCATGGCGCGACGCTGTCCGAGGCCATGGTCGAGGCTCGGCGGCTCGAGGTGGAGGAACAACGCGTGCTGGTGCACGCGTACGACGATGAGCGCGTGATCGCCGGACAGGGCACGATCGGCCTCGAGCTGCTCGAGCAATTGCCAGGATTGACGACGGTTGTCGTCCCAATCGGCGGCGGTGGACTCATCTCGGGCATCGCTGTGGCCATCAAGGAGCAGCGGCCGGACGTCCGTGTGTTTGGCGTCGAGGCGGCTGCGGCCGCGTCGGCGCTCGCCTCGCGGCGCGCTGGACGGATCGTCGCGATCGAGAGCGCCGAAACGATCGCCGATGGAATCGCGGTCAAGCAGTTGGGCGATCTAACGTTTCCGCTCATCGAGCGTTACGTGGACGACATCGTCGCGGTCGACGAGGCGGAGATCGCTGGAGCCGTGCACCTGCTGCTGGAGCGACAGAAGCTCCTCGCCGAAGGTGCTGGCGCCGTGGCGCTCGCCGCTATACTCGCGGGGGGAATCCCGCTGCGCGGGCGCGACGTCGCGGTCATGGTTCTCTCTGGGGGGAACATCGACGTCAATCTGGTGAGCCGAATCATCGACCGAGGGCTTGTCGCGGATGGCCGACTCGCGCGAGTCGCGGTCACCGTGCCTGATCGCCCGGGGCATCTGGCGCTGCTCACACAACTCGTAGCCGAGGCGGGGGCGAACGTGCTCGAGGTCGCGCATCGGCGCGCGTTCGCCGACATCTCGGTGCGCGACGTAGAGATCGTCATGCGCCTGGAGACGCGGGGCAGGGAGCACGTTGCGGCCATCATGGCGCTGCTCGCTCAGCACGGCGTCGCGGTGCGGCAGGATATTCGAGACGTCGAATAGGGGGGCGCGCGGCGCCGACCACCGATGATTGCGAGAAGGCGAGTGTTGCGAGCCGACTGAGCCTGTCGATCCTCGGCTTCGAGCCCGGTACATCCGTCCCCCGGATTGGTACATCCGCGCCATTGTCTCGGCTCCTGTGCGCGAGACATGCTTCCTAGATGCCGGCAGACGTGAGGGGCCGCATGAGAATAGTCGAGGAGCTGGCGACCTCCGTCGCCAAGCGGTGCCAGTGAATGTTCCCAGTCGATCTCGTGAGCGGCGTGTGAATGGAAAGGGACACCCGGGTGATGCGGAATCGCGGATGCTCGACGTCGTTCAGCGGGAGGCGTTCAGCTATTTCGCCCATGAAACGAATCGCGCCAACGGGTTGGTGTTTGACACCAACAGCGGTGTTGCGCCCTCGAGCATCGCGGCGGTTGGGCTCGGGCTCACCGCGTATCCGGTCGCCGTCGAACGAGGATTCATCTCCCGCGTCGAGGCAGCGGAGCGTACGCTCACGACGCTGCGGTTCTTTTGGGGAAGCAAACAGGGGCCCGAGCCGGATGCTACGGGGTACCGCGGATTCTACTATCACTTTCTCGACATGCAGACAGGCGCGCGCGTGTGGCAGTGCGAGCTTTCGACGGTTGATTCCGCGCTGCTGCTCGCCGGAATGCTGACGGCCGCGGCGTATTTCGACGAAGACAAGCGCGCCGAGCGCGAGATCCGCGATCTCGCCGATCGGCTGTACGCGCGGGCCGATTGGCACTGGGCCCAGAACGGCGGCGACACCGTGACCCACGGATGGACACCGGAAGCTGGATTCCTGCCCTACCGTTGGGAGGGCTACGACGAGGCGCTACTGCTCTATGTGCTCGGACTCGGCTCCCCCACCCACCCTCTCCCCGCCGAGAGCTATCAGGCCTGGGCCGCGACCTATGATTGGAGAACCATCTACGACACCCCATTTCTGTACGCAGGACCGCTCTTCATCCACCAACTCTCCCATCTATGGATAGACTTCCGCGGAATTCAGGACGCGTTCATGCGCGGACACGGAATCGACTATTTCGAGAACAGTCGGCGCGCCACGTTAGTGCAGCAGCAGTATGCCATACAGAATCCCCGCGCATATGCCGACTATGGGGAACGGTGCTGGGGAGTCACCGCGAGCGACGGGCCAGGGAATCTCACCCGTGAGGTCGCCGGCGTCACAAGACAGTTCTTCGGCTACTGTGCGCGCGGCGTGCCTGACGGCCCCGACGACGGCACGATTGCTCCATGGGGTGTCGTCGCCTCGCTCCCGTTTGCCCCGGAGATCGTGCTGCCAACGATCGCCCACATGCAGCGGCTGCGGCTTCGCGGCGCTCATCGCTACGGCTTCAAGACGACATTCAATCCCACCTTTCCCGATCCCGGCGGCTCCCCACAGGGGTGGGTTTCGCCGAGGTACTGCGGTCTCAATCAAGGGCCGATCGTTCTGATGATCGAGAACTTCAAATCGGGACTTGTGTGGCAACTGCTGCGCGACTGTCACTACGTCGTGTCCGGGCTCAGGGCCTGTGGATTTACCGGCGGCTGGCTTTCTCATCCGGTTCACGCAGGAGATCCCAGGTGAGCCGTCATTTCTCCTCTCCGCACGGTGCGATGCCAGCGACACAGATCCTTTCCAACGGCCGCTACGCCGTGATGATCACCGCTGCGGGTTCGGGGTTCAGCCGCTGGCGGGACCTCGCGATCACGCGATGGCGTGAGGACGCGACCAGCGACGATACCGGTTCATACATCTTCCTCCGCGACGCCGTGAGCGGCGAGCGCTGGTCGGCGGGGTTCCAGCCGAGCGGGAGAGCGCCGAAGAGCTATGACGTCTGCTTCGACGAGGACCGCGCCGAGATTATCCGCAGCGACGGGGCGATCGCGACCCGGCTCGACGTGATCGTGTCGCCCGAGGATGACGCTGAACTTCGCCAGGTCTCGCTCACGAACCAGGGCCCGGTGGCGCGCGAGATCGAGGTCACGTCATATGCCGAGGTTGTGCTCGCGACGGCCGCTGCGGACGCAGCCCACCCCGCGTTCTCAAATCTGTTCATCCAGACCGAAAGCATTGCCAACCGTGCAATGTTGCTTGCAACGCGTCGGAGGCAGACTCCGGAAGCCGCAGAGATCTGGCTGGCCCACGTTCTCGTGGTGCAGGGTGAGACGATCGGCGATCTCGAGTGGGAAACCGATCGCGCGCAATTCCTCGGGCGAGGGCACAGCGTGCGCGCCCCTCAAGCTGAGATGGACGGCGCGCACCTCTCCAATACCGTCGGCTCGGTGCTCGACCCGATCATCAGTCTCCGCCGCCGTGTCCGCGTCCGTCCTGGCGAAACCGTCCACGCGACATTCTCAACACTCGTGGCATCTTCTCGGGGGGCCGCGCTAGACCTCGCGGAGAGATACCATGACGTCACGACGTTCGACCGCGTCGCCACACTCGCCTGCGCGAAGGCAGAGATCCAGCTTCGCCACTTCGGCATCGAACCTGACGAAGCGCATCTGTTCCAGACCCTCGGCGCGTCCATCCTGTATGTGAATGCGGCGCTGCGCGCCTCCGCCGAGGTGCTCGCGCGCCGGGTGGAGGGAGTCGGGGCACTCTGGGCGCACGGGATCTCGGGGGACCTTCCCATCGTCCTACTGGAGATCCACGACGCCGACAATGTCGGCATTGTGCACCAGCTTTTGCGCATGCACGGGTACTGGCGGATGAAGTGCCTGGCGGTCGATCTCGTGATCCTGAATGGCGGCACACCCACCGATGTGCAGGATCTGCAAACCTTGCTCGAGACCCTCGTACAAACGAGCCAGTCGATGCCGCACCCCAATGGGTCGGAGTCTCAGGGGAAGGTGTTCACCCTTCGAGCGGACACGGTGACGGCCGCGCAGCGCGACGTCTTGGAAGGAGCGGCTCGCGTCGCTCTCTCGAGCCGGCGCGGCACCCTCGCCGAGCAAGTCGCTCGGGCACAGCGCGCGGATGCCGCCCCGGCGGCCCCGGGCCCGATCTCGCCAGCAGTAACGTCCGCTCCGGAGACTTCGGAGCCGCACCCCGAGCTCGAGTTCTACAACGGGCTCGGCGGCTTCAACGCCGATGGTCGCGAGTACGTGACCATTCTCCGCGCGGGACGATGGACGCCGGCGCCCTGGATCAACGTGATCGCCAATCCGAACTTCGGATGCCTCGTCTCCGAAGCGGGATCGGGCTGCACGTGGTCGATCAACAGCCAGGAGAATCTCATTACCGCCTGGTCGAACAATCCGGTGAGCGACCCACCGAGTGAGATGTTCTACATTCGCGATGATGACTCGGGAGAGCTGTGGAGTCCGACGCCGCTGCCCATTCGCGAGCGGAGTGGCGAATACGTGGTGCGACATGGCCACGGCTATACACGATTCGCGTACGACGCGCACAACGTGGCGCTCGAGCTGCTGCAATTCGTGCCCGTGGACGATCCGATCAAGATCTCCCGCCTCAGCCTGACCAATAATTCTCCCAAGTCCAGGCGCCTGTCGGTGACGGCGTATCTCGAGTGGGTCCTGGGGGTATCGCGGAGCGCCTCTGCACCGTTCGTGATTACCGAGATGGACCCCGTCACGGGGGCGATGTTCGCGCGGAACTCCTGGAGCCAGGACTTTGGCACCCGGATCGCATTTGCCGACCTCGGCGGCGCCCAGACCGCGTTGACCGGTGACCGAACGGAATTCCTGGGCCGAAACGGCGCCCACGACCGCCCAGCCGCGCTCAGCAGACGCGAGCGACTATCGGGACGCACCGGGGCGGCGCTCGACCCTTGCTGCGCCCTTCAGACGACCGTCGAGATCCCTGCGGGCGGACACGCCTCCGTCGTCTGCTTCCTCGGTCAGACCGAGACGCGCGATCAGGCGCGGGCGTTGATTCAGCGATACCGCTCCGAGAACCTCGACGCCCGGCTCGCTGCCGTCACCAACGGGTGGGCCGAGGTGTTGGGCACCGTGCAAGTGAAGACGCCCGATCGTGCGCTCGACCTCATGCTGAACCAGTGGCTTCTCTATCAGACGCTCGCCTGCCGGGTCTGGGCGCGAACGGCGTTCTACCAAGCCAGCGGCGCGTACGGCTTCCGGGATCAACTGCAGGACGTCATGGCGCTCGCGGTGTCACGCCCCGACCTTACGCGCACGCAGATTCTGAAGGCCGCGTCGCGCCAATTCGTTGAGGGCGACGTACAGCACTGGTGGCACGAGCCTGCGGGCCGCGGCGTGCGTACACGCGTCTCCGACGATCTCCTCTGGCTGCCCTACGCGGCGACGCACTATCTCGACGTGACCGGCGACAAGGCGATCCTCGACGAGGCCATCCCGTTTCTCGAGGGACCAGTTCTGGCCGCCGGCCAGTTGGATGCCTACTTCGAGCCGAGCATTTCGGCCGAGCATGGAACGCTGTTCGAGCATTGTGCGCGGACCTTAGATCGCAGTCTCGGCGTTGGAATCCACGGCCTCCCGCTGATGGGAACCGGGGACTGGGACGACGGAATGAATCGCGTCGGCGTCCAGGGCAAAGGGGAGAGCGTGTGGCTTGCCTGGTTCCTGCACATGGTCCTCGTGAAATGGGCTCCGGTCGCGGCGGCTCGCGGCGAGACAAAGCGCGCCGGGACGTGGGCCGGCCATGCCAGGTCAATCAAGGAGGCGGTCGAGCGTGAAGCATGGGACGGCAACTGGTACCGTCGCGCGTATTTCGACGACGGCACGCCCCTCGGCACCGCCGGCAGCGACGCTTGCGCCATCGCCTCGATCGCGCAATCGTGGGGTGCCCTCTCGGGTGCCGCCGATGCCTGCCGACTGCGACGGGCCATGGCGTCCGTTGACCAGTACCTGGTGCGGCGGAACGACGACGTGATCCTCCTGTTCACGCCGCCATTCGATCATACCGCGCTCGAACCTGGCTACGTCAAGGCGTACGTGCCTGGAGTGCGCGAAAATGGTGCGCAGTACACGCACGCCGCCATCTGGACGGTCATCGCGTTCGCTGGGCTCGGTGACGGCGACAAGGCCGCCGAACTCTTCGCGATGCTGAATCCGATTACGCACGCGGCGACTCCGAGTGCCGCCCAGAAATACCGTGTCGAACCCTATGTCGTCGTGGGCGACATCTATTCCGAAGCGCCGCACGTCGGCCGCGGTGGGTGGACATGGTACACTGGGTCGGCTGGCTGGCTGTATCGCGCGGGGATCGAGTGGCTTCTCGGCGTCCGAGTGCAGGACGCGCGACTGATGATCAACCCATGCATTCCCTCGGGATGGCCCGGGTTCACTGCGGAATTGCGGTATCGCTCGGCGCAATACGACATCGCCGTCGAGAACCCCAACGGAGTCTGCCGAGGTGTGGCAGTGCTGGAGCTCGATGGCGTGTCGCTCGACGACCGTACTGGCATTCCACTCGCCGACGATGGGCGGAGCCATCGAGTGCGGGCAGTGCTGGGAAAGGGGGCGCAGTGACGATGCGGGAGGTGTGATGACGCGCCCAGCCTACACGCCGGGTGGCAGCGATGATCCGAGCATTCACGCCGTGGCGGCGATGGCGATCGAGTTGATCACCGATGGCGCACGGGTCGGGCTCGGATCCGGGCGCGCCGCCTCGGTATTCATCGCAAAGCTCGGCGTGCGCCGGCGCGAGGGCCTCCACGTGTCGGGTGTGCCAACATCTCGGGCCGCGGTGAAGCAGGCACGGCACGCCGGAATCCCGCTCGTTGAGCTGGGAACCGGCGGGCTGCTGGATCTGACGGTTGACGGCGCGGACGAAGTCGCGCCGAATCTGGATCTCGTGAAGGGGTGGGGAGGCGAGCTCGTGCGCGAGCGCATCGTCGCGGCGGCATCCCTCAGCCAACTGATCCTCGTCGGTGAGGAAAAAGTCGTCCGCGCCCTCGGTGAGCGGGGACGGGTGCCGGTGGAGGTGATACCGCTTGCGGAGTGGCTCGCCACGCGTGAGCTCAAGGCGCTCGGGCTCAGGGCCACTCGGCGGATGGATGCTGGTGGATCGCGGCCCTTTATCACCGAGAATCAGAATCTCATTTTGGATTGCGCCCCTCCGGAGCCGCTCCGCGACGGGAACGCCGCCCGGGAACTCGAACGCGCGATTCTCGCGATAGCGGGCGTGGTGGACACCGGACTCTTTCTCGGCACGGCGGACCGAGTCTTGGTCGGCCATCCCGACGGATGCGTGGACGTGCTTTCTCAGCCACGCACGCCAGAATGAGTTACCCCCCAAATGGAGAGCTCGAGATGGGCAAGATGACTTACCGCGCGGCATCGTCCGATGCCCTGGTGTTGTTCGGCGTGACGGGAGACCTTGCCTACAAAATGATCTTCCCCGCACTCTACGCGATGGCAAAGCGCGGTACTCTGACTGTTCCAGTGATCGGAGTGGCTTCCACGACTTGGAGTGTGGCGCAACTGCGAAAACGGGCGACCGACAGCCTCAGGGACTCCGGTATAGTGATGGAGCGGCGCACACTCAGCCGCCTCCTGTCCCTCCTCCGGTACGTGTCGGGAGACTACAACGACACTGAGACGTTCGTGGCACTCAAGCGCGAGTTGGGAAAGGCGCGACGCCCCGCGTACTACCTCGCCATCCCTCCTGCGCTTTTCCCGACAGTGATCGAGGGGCTCGGGTCCGCCGGCTTGGCGGAGCAGGGGCGCGTCATCGTCGAAAAGCCTTTCGGGCGCGATCTGGCATCCGCGCGGAGGCTGAACGCCGTTGCGCGGGGGGTGTTCCCCGAAGACTCGATCTTCCGGATCGATCATTATCTGGGGAAAGAGGCGATCATGAACATTCTCTACTTCCGCTTCGCCAATTCCTTCGTCGAACCCATCTGGAACCGCAACTACGTCGGCAGCGTCCAGATAACCCTTGCTGAGCAGTTCGGCGTGAACGGCCGAGGCGCGTTTTACGAATCCGCAGGTTGCATGCGAGACGTGATCCAAAACCACGTCTTTCAGATTGTCGCTCTGCTGGCCATGGAGCCGCCGGTGTACCGCGGGTATGGATCGGTTCACAGCGAGAAGGCCAAGGTTTTCGAGGCGATGCGGCCGCTTAGACCCCGTGATTTGGTCCGAGGTCAATACGCCGGCTACCGCAGGGAGCCGCACGTGGCGCGCAATTCCGACGTCGAGACCTTCTGCGCCGTGCGACTCTTCATCGATTCATGGCGGTGGGATGGAGTGCCGTGGTACCTGCGTTCCGGAAAGTGCCTCCCCGAAACAGCTGCCGAAGTGGTGGTCGTGCTGAAGCCGCCCCCGGCGCGATTGTTCGCCGACTCGGGCCCGGCGGCAGGACCCTCGAACTATCTGCGTTTCCGCCTCTCTCCCGACGCCGCGATTGCTCTGGCGGCCCGCGTCAAGTGTCCCGGCAAGGAGTTCGTGGGCGACCAACGGGAGCTTTACTTAACGGAGGAATTGCTCGGAGCCGAGGAGCCCTACGAGCGACTCCTGAGCGACGCCATGATCGGTGACGGGGCACTCTTCGCGCGCGAAGATGCAGTGGAAGCCGCATGGGCGGTGGTCGATCCCGTTTTGAAGACGCATTCTCGAGTGCTTCCGTACAAGCGCGCAATGTGGGGACCGAAGGCGGCAGACGCGCTCATTGCGGTGACTGGGCGCTGGCATAACCCCACGTCTGAATCGCCGCGAAGCGGGCGGCGGTGATGCAGCGGTCTCATACGGCTGTGGGGAATCCATGACTAAGAAAGTGGGAAACGCGCAGCCGTTAGCCGAGCGACCCGCGTGGAAAGCGTTGAAGAAGCATCATCGTGAGATTCGCCGTTTGCATCTCCGACAGATCTTTGCCGACGATCCGCGGCGGGGGGAGCACCTGACAGCCTCAGCCGCGGGACTCTACCTCGATTACTCGAAGCATCGCGTTACCGACGAGACGCTTCGCCTGTTGCTCCGCCTAGCCGAAGACTGCGGTCTGGCCGACCGGATCGAAGCCATGTTCACCGGCGAGAAGATCAACGTGACCGAGAAGCGGGCGGTGCTTCACGTTGCGCTGCGCGCGCGGTTGGGCGAGCGCATTCTCGTTGACGGCGCCGACGTGGTGCCGGAAGTGCACGCGGTGCTCGACCGCATGGCGGCCTTCTCTGAAGAGATTCGAAGCGGCCACTGGCACGGCCATACAGGCCGGCGCATCCGGAACGTCGTCAACATCGGCATCGGCGGCTCCGATCTCGGCCCGGTGATGGCCTACGAGGCGCTACGCCACTACAGTCGTCGGGAGATGACGTTTCGGTTCGTCTCCAACGTCGACGCGACGGACTTTGTGGAGGCAACGCGCGATCTCGATCCGCACGAGACGCTGTTCGTCGTATGTTCGAAGACGTTCACGACGCTCGAGACCCTTACCAACGCCCGCACGGCTCGCGCGTGGTGCGTGGCCGCGCTCGGCGCGGACGAGGCGGTGCGCAGGCATTTTGTTGCCGTGTCGACAAACGTCGACGGCGTGGCGAAATTCGGCATCGACCCTGCCAACATGTTCGAGTTCTGGGATTGGGTCGGCGGCCGCTATTCGATGGATTCGGCGATCGGCCTCACTACGATGATGGCGATCGGATCCGATCGCTTTCGCGAGATGCTGGGCGGGTTTCAGGAGATGGACCGGCATTTCCGCAGCACTCCATTCGACCAGAATCTGCCGGTGATCATGGGGCTTCTGGCGGTGTGGTACGCCGACTTCTTCGGCGCGGGCACCGTCGCCGTGCTTCCTTACGACCAATATCTCAAGCGTTTCCCCGCCTACCTCCAGCAGCTAACGATGGAGAGCAATGGCAAGCACGTCACGGTGGACGGAGTCCGCGTCGACTACGACACCAGCCCCATTGTGTGGGGTGAGCCGGGCACCAACGGGCAACATTCGTTCTACCAGTTGATCCATCAGGGGACGAGGCTAATTCCGTGCGATTTCATCGCGTTCTCCCAGTCGTTAAATCCGCTCGATGGCCATCACGAATTGCTCATGGCGAACGTGTTCGCGCAAACGGAGGCACTCGCGTTTGGCAAGACGGCCGCAGAGGTGGAAGCGGGGGGCACGCCGGCGTGGCTCGTAGCGCACCGCGTGTTCGAGGGGAATCGTCCGACGACGACGATCCTCGCCGACCGCCTCACGCCGCGGATTCTCGGCTCGCTCGTTGCGCTCTATGAGCACAGTGTGTTCACGCAGGGAGTGATCTGGGGCATCGACTCGTTCGATCAATGGGGCGTGGAACTGGGGAAGGAGCTGGCGAAGCGTGTCGGCGCAGAGCTGCATGGTAACGGCCCGCCCGCCGGTGGCCACGACAGCTCGACCACCGCGCTGATGCAGCGGTACATGAAATCGCGGAACGGGAGCGCCAGATGACGCCGCCGCGCGGCACCATCGACGAAGTCTGCATCAACACGATCCGTACGCTCAGCATCGATGCAGTCGAGAAGGCGGCATCGGGACATCCGGGGATGCCGATGGGCGCCGCGGCGATGGCCTACGTCCTCTGGACGTGCCACCTTCGGCACGACCCAGCGAACCCCGAGTGGATCAATCGCGACCGGTTCGTGCTCTCGGCGGGGCACGGAAGCATGTTGTTGTACAGCCTTCTGTATCTGACGGGGTACGGGCTCACACTCGACGATCTCAAGCGCTTCCGGCGTTG
>Ga0207929_1000331_pt1 | contig 13405 bp, 15 predicted proteins | sample NGESurdeep072012_FD_184466 | JGI IMG/M metagenome (GOLD analysis project Ga0207929, IMG submission 184466) | Arctic peat soil microbial communities from Barrow, Alaska - NGEE Surface sample 53-1 deep-072012 (SPAdes) | ecosystem: Environmental > Terrestrial > Soil > Wetlands > Peat ... | reverse complement strand
AGGGTCGTGCTGCCGGACCGAGGCTCCAGGGCGTGAAACGCGATGACTGGTGACACGCGACGGCAGGCCGGCAGCGATGGCGGTGGAATCAATGGCTCAGTGTCAGTTGGCTCGCCGGGTACTGGAGTTGGCCATGGAAAGGCAGCCGCCACCCCCGCGGCCGCCAATGCGAGGACAACCACTGCGAGAGTCGCCGGGAGCCAGGCGAGCGCAAGTCCCCTGGCGACTTGAGGTGCATGACTCGCCGCCACGGCAACCGCCATGACCACGAGCACCGACAGCCCGGCCCATATGAGCACCCGGACCCCGCGGGCGATGTTACTGGCCATAGACGAGGCTCGCACTCCGCGATTCCGTCAGTGTGGCTGCCCCGAGGACGAGTAGCTGCACAGCGAGATGGCCGGTGATCGTGACCCGCTGTCCTTGGATCTCGACCGACCATGACGACAGACCGCGCACTGCGGCCGCGCGCATGGAAACATCGGCGACGATCCTCGCTTGGACCGGGTCGAGCACGACGACGCGGCCGTTGCTGCTCCGGTATGCCGCCTCGTCGATCGTCGAGGCGCCATCTTCCGCCGACGCCTGCAGGGTCTCCCCGAGCTGAGCGTAGCCAGACTCCACCAGCGCGGTGTCGATAACGAAGACCGAGAGCGGGACAAACAGGAACGCCATCACGAGGGCCGACATGACCAGGATCTGGCCCTCCTGCCGCGCGAGAGCGCGGCTCATGGAGTTCGACTCCGATAAGGCTCGATCAGCGCGTGGGCTTGCCAGGTCATGAGCACCCGATCGCCGAGCACCTGCCGCGCGATCGGGAAGGCGGCGAGGCTGACGTAGCCGCGCACTGTGACCGTGAGCGCAGTCCCGCGCTGGAAGCTGCCGGTATCGATCGTGAGCTGGAAGTCCTCGATCTGCGCTCCGCGGACGGCCTCCTGCCCCGCGGCCAAACCCGCGGTCTGCGCAGCCTGGGCGCTCGGCGCTCGGGCAGCCGCGAAAGCCGCCTGCGATGCGGCCGACCGAATCGCCATGTCCTCACCCACCACCTGGCCCACCGCGAGGATCCCAAGCGCCAACAGGAGCAGGACGAAGGCGCTCAGCGCCCACTCGACAAGCGCCTGACCGGATTGGGTTCTCATGACGACCCGGGCTGGAAACGCTCGATCGTGTGCACCGAGCGTGACTGAATCGGCAAGCGGTTGAAGGGCGGGAACGGCAAAGGCAGGATCGCGGGCGCATAAGCGGTCGCAGTCACCACGACCAGGTCTCCCTGGATTGAGGCCGACACATCGGCCGGCGCCGCACCCGGCTCGAGTCGCGACCACAACGTCTGTGCCTCGAGCTTGCCGTCACCCGGTTGATGCCCGACCAGGCTGGCCTGGAACGCACCCTCGCTCGTGGCGAGGTCCAGGCTCGAGCGGTAGTTGAGGAAGATCGCAACCTGAGCGGTGCCGACGACGAGCAGCATGAGCAGGCCGACGGTGAAGGCGAACTCGACCATCGCCTGCCCGCGTTCGCTCACAGCCGGCTCAATGTCCCCAGCAGCGGCGAGAACACCAGGTACATGACGAGTGCCAGCAGAGGCATCACGAAGAAGACCAGCGCCGGCACCGTCATCAGAACCGGGGCTCGTGTGATCCGCTCCCGGTAGCGCGCATGCCAACCGCTCCGGGCCGCCTGCGCGAAGTCCGCGAGCAGCGCGGCCATGCCAGTCCCATACCGACGGCCGATCCGGAAGCTGTCTGCCAGGCGGTGCAGATCTTCGACCCTATAGCGCTCCGCGACCTCGTCCAAGGCCGCTTCCAGTTCCAGCCGCTGGACCTCCTTGACACGCAGGGCTTCGCGCACGAGATCTGCCGACGGGTCCGCGTATGTCGCCACCGCCGCCGCAAGCGCGCCCTCGGCGGTGGCTGCGCCGCTCTCGAGAAGGACGCGCGCGCCCGTTAGAACGCGTGGTAGCCGCCTGGCGACTTCCGCCCGGCGACGGCGCGCTCGGTAGCTCCACGACGCAAGCTGCCCCGCCGACAGCGTGACAGCGGCAATAAGTCCTACGACCGGTCCGATGGCGGCGAGCCAGTAAGCACGCTCAGTCAGAGCGAGTGCCGTGACGGCGACGATACCGGCGGCGGCCCCGCCGCCCGCCAGCCAGAGAAGGCGCCTAGCCACCGCCTCGTTAGTCACCGGCATTCGGTCGGAGCCGAGGCTCAGAAGCAGGCGGTCTGGTTCCGAACTGCGCATCAGACCGCCGATGCCAACCGACGTGGACCGGCCGGAGAGCCACACGCGCCATCGCTGTCCACGCGTCGCATCGGCAACCTGCAGAAGCGCGCGGCGGTGGACGACCCACTCCTCGGCGGTGAGCCGCCGCGGCCAGGCTAAGTAGAGCGCGGCGATCGAGATCCCACCCAAGACCGAGAGGACAAGCGCACCCGTCAGCGCTGCGGTCATTCGCCCACCTCGCGCAGGCGGAGTCGGCTCTCGCGGGGAGGCTCCGACATTCTTTGAAGGACGCCGTAGCCGAGCGCCATCCAGGCCACCGCGAGCCCAAAGACGACCTCGCCGGCTGCGGAGCGAAAGGGTGCCAGAAGGGCGGGCGCGAGCAGCTGAAGCGTGACCAGAAAGATGAACGGCAGAAGCGCGAGCAGGATTACCGAAGCCTCGACACCCGAACGCATGGCCTTCGCCTCCGCTTGCAGCCGAAGCGTCTCGGACCAATCCGCAACCAGCGCCTCGAGGGCGGGCACCAGCTTGCCGCCGCGCCGCCAGTGCAGCGAGACCGCGAGCGCGAGGTCGTCGAAGAGCGGATCGGCGATGCGATCGCGGACGCGATCAAGCACCTCGGCGAAGGCGGCCCCTCCGGGCCGGTAGCCGCCCGCCGCAACGACCTCGCGGAAGATGCGGCGCGCCTCGTAAGGACCGCTCTCGGCAAGCGCCTCCAACATCTGGGTTGCACTGCCCGCGCGCGACATGACGGCGATCCCGTGCCGCACGGCTTCCAGCAGGGCCTGCTGACGCCGCGATTCGAAGCCGCGGCGCTTGGCCTCCAGAGCCACGCCGGCGAGGTGGTATGTGACCACGAATGCGACCAGACCCAGCACTGGCAGACCAAACCACGCCCAGGCCACGAGGCCCGCGAGAAGCGCGCCACCAGCGCGGAGCCCAACCCACGCTTCGGTTGGAATCGAGTCCAGACCGGCCTGGGCCAGAGCGACGCGGACCGGCTCTGGCCTCAGCGCCATTGCAGTTCGGCGTCGTACCCAACGCAGCCCGACCCGCAAGTCACCCGCGGCGATGACGCCGACGCACAGCAATGCGCCGACGAGAGCGCCCGCGACCAGAAGCGTCCTAGCCGCGCCCATCGCTCAGGACCTGTCGCACCAATCCCTCGGGATCGATGCCGGCCACCAGTAGCTTTCGCCAGATCTTCTCCGGCATGTGCATCAGAGCGTCCGGCCGCCATTCCCAACCGTCGTCGGCGATGTTGTATACGGCCGCTTCCGACACGATCGGGCTTCCCAGCGGGTCCTCCGGGTTCTCGGCAACAAAGGCAAGCGATGCGAGCCGGCGAACCTCATCCTCTCCGCGATGGAAGGTGCTCAGGTGGACGACCAGGTCGACACCGCTGCCGACCATTTGGCGGACAACGTGCGGGGCCAGGTTGGCGTCGGCCGACATCGCCAGCACCTCGAGTCGGCTCAGCGCCATTCGCGGACCGCTCGCATGCAAGGTGGTGAGGCTGCCGTCGTGGCCACTGGTCATGGCGTGGAGCATGTCCATCGCCTCCTTGCCCCTGACCTCACCGACGATGATTCGCCGCGGCCGCTGCCGCAGTGCGCCACGCTGGAAAAGGTCCTGCAGTGTGATGCGACCCGCACCCTCGACGTTGGCGTCGCGCTCCTCCAGGCTGATGAAACCGCGGCGCAGCTCGTGTAGCCAGAGCTCGGTCTCGGTCTCCAGTACACATGTGCGCTCGCCGTCGGGGATCATCAGCGCGAGCACGCGCGCAAGCGTCGTCTTGCCGGTGCCGGTCGGACCGCTGAGGATGATGTTCAACCGCGCCCGGACGGCGGCGTCGAGGAGCGGGATCATAGCGAAGGGCAGCGTCCCGGCTCGCGCCATGTCATCCAGGTAGAGGAAGCGGCGCAGCTGCTGCTTGCGGATCGTGATCGCAAGTGGCTTGGCGACCGGCGGCAGGATGGCATTGAGCCGGCTGCCGTCGCGCAGCGTGATGGTCACGATCGGGTTCGCAAGATCGAAGTGCTTGCCCGCCTGCTCGGCGTAGAAACGCACCAGCGTGACCAGCTCGTCCTCAGATCCGTACGTGACCGGCAGCGGCTCGCGGTGGTCACCGTACTCGAGGTAGCCACCGTCGGCGCCATCGATGTGGATGTCCTCGACACCATCGATTGCCAGCAACTCGCCGAGCGGACCGAGCGCGCCATGGCTGACGTAGATCCGTTGGCGAATCTCCCAGTACTGAACCTGGGACAGCTGCGGTAGTGATGAGGAACGGGCCGTGGCGGCGTGGTAGTCGCGGACTGCTTTGTCGGCGAGGCCGAAGATCGTCCGATCGTCTGCGGGCACCGGCCGCGGATCCTGCCGATCCCGGAGCACCTCATCGAGGCTCTTGCGGAACGCCGGCAGAATATGTGCTTCCGCCTGCCTTACCTGGTCCGGGCTGGCGTCGACGGCCTGCACGTCACGACCTCAGCGCAGGTTCAGAAGCGGGCTCTGCATCGGGCACAATCGACGCTGTCAAGGCCTCAATAGCTCGACGCGCGACGAGGGCCTGGTCGCCGTGGACCTTCTTGTATCGCGGATGCTCGGGCTCAGGAATGCTGAGTGCCCGCGGCGAATGCTGCAGCTCGACCCGGCGCCAGTAGTCCGGGGTGTCGGGGATGCTCGCCGCCGTCGCCAGGCCGTACTCACCATCGGCGTAGCGGTCGGCTCCAGCCAGTGACCCATCGTGGACACGGTTGAGCACGATGCGCGTCCGTTTCAGCCAGTCGTATCCGGCCTCGTCCAGGCGCCCAAAGTGTCGTTCAAGCGCATCCATGCCGAGCGGGCTCGGCGTCACCACCCAGCACAGATCGCCAGCGGTCACAGGCGCGGGGAAACCGGACCGCACGCGTCCAAGGTCGATCACGACGTGTTGGAATCGGTGGCCGGCCGCCTGCATCAAGCCGGTTAGGAAGTGATCCGAAATGCGCTCCGCCTGATCTGGCTTGAGCAGGCCGGGCAAAACGGCCAGGCCATCACGCCAGGACACGTGCTCCTCCAGTTCGTCACCGCCGACCGGCGCGAGCTGCGCGTTGTAGGCGAGGTGGAACACGTTGCGCGACGCATCTAGGTCGAGCAGCGGCGCGATCTCCGGCGAGTCGAGGTTGAGGTCGATGAGCAACGTCCGCGCCCTCGCCGAGAGCACAGCCGCCATGCCGACCGCGATGGTCGTCGCCCCGTCGGCACGAGCCGAGAACACCCCGATCGTGGCCATCAGGCGCCTCCACCGGCCGGAATCTTGTTCTGGACCGCGCCTGGCTGCATCTTGATTAGCACGATGCCGCCGTGGTCCGCGTACCACTCGACCTGAGGCGCGAGCGTGGCTGGCACCCAGAGGTCGACCGAACCCTGGCCGATGCCCAAGACCTGAACGTCCTGCATGTAGACGAGATCGCCTTGGGAGCCGTTGGTTAGCGTCACGCTAACCACGAGCGCTACGTGATCGCCTGGAACGAGATCGGCGGGCATCCGGCGGACCGGGACATCCACATCCCATAGGCCAGCAGTGAACTGCGCGGAGACCACGTCGGCTGGGATGAGGTCACCGGCCAGCACGTCCACAGCGGCCACCTGTCCGATCACACGGCCACGGTCGGAATCCCGGAGCAGGGTGGCCAGCACGGAGGGGTCCTGGGTCCGCAGTTGTGTTGTTGCCAGCTCGTCGGATGTGATGTCCGTCCCGGCCTGGATGGACTTCGCCGCCCGAAGCACCGTCACCATTTGATTGGCGTCATTACCCGGTCCCATGACAACGAGCGCGTAGGCGGCCAGCGCCAGCATCGCCGCTAGGCCGAGCAACGCGGCGAGACGCCATCGGCGCTCCGCCGTACCGGCGACGACGCGCAGGCGCCTCGGTTCGGCGACGGCCTTCACGGCGCTCCGATCGCCTCGGGCTGCACCTGGTAGACGGAGTAGGGCTGCGAGTAGGGCTTGGTCTTGACCCCAAGCGTGAGCCACGGCCCGCCGTTGACCGAATAGGTGACGAGGTAACGCAGGACGGCCGCCGCCGTGTAGCCGTTGGAGAGTCCATATGTATCGGTCTGATAAACGTGCTGCACATCGCTCTGGGCTGGGTAGGCCTGGCCGAGATCGATCGAGTCGTAGCCGATGCCGTCACCGAACTCCCAAGTGACGCCGGCAAGCCGCGCTCGGACCGACACGGTCAGCGGACCGGAGGATGCCGTGGCGTCTGGCATCGAAGCGCTTCCGCGTAGCCAGAACCACGACGGAAGGCCGGTCAGCCCGGTGCCCGGGTTGATGCCCATGACGAGGGTCGGCCATGGCTGCCTCGAGCTGGCCTGATCGGCGAGCGCGATCTCGGGCGTGGTCGGCGGCAGCAAGCTATCGGTCGGGTTGGGAACGCACACCATGCCCAGCGAGTTGCCGTTCGAGTCGTAAACGTAATAGCCGGTTTGGCCAGCAGGGCATGCTGGTTGCGAAAGTGGGGCGTTCGGGTTGCTTAGCACCCCGTTGTTGTTCTGGATGGGTCCGGGAGCCGGGATCGCATTGTTGGGAACAGGATGGTATGTGTAGGTCGGCACGCTGGAAGTCGTTCCCGACCCGGACGGGTGGGTCGCAGTCGTGGCGCTGATACCGGATGGGTCGTAGCCGGCCGTACCCTGGCTCACGACCGGGCCGTTGCTGACTGGGCCAACGTTGACGGTTCCGCCGTCATTGCCTGGAGCCTCGGCATATGCCGCAGTGGGCAAGAGGGCCACCACTGCAAACGCTGCAAGGGGAAACCGGACGGGCCGCCACAGCCTCATGACGATGTGGTCTCCGATTGCACTTCGGCGTCCGTTATGAGGTATCGGCCGGCAACGGACCTCAGCCAGAACTTGTCGTCAAAGCGGATTGAGTATTGGCTCAGGACCGAACCATCGGCCGCCCTGGTCAGCGTGATCCGAGACGTCCCGATCTCCTCTATGCACCAAGTCACGGAAGAATCGTTTGGATCCACGAGCTTCCCGACGCGGACCGTAGTCAACTGGTTGGTGAAGTCCTCGAAAACACCGGCTGCGTGGTTCTGATCGAGCGCGGAGCGAAGCTTGGCCAGCCGGTTACCAGTGTCCGCACCCGCCAGTAGGCTTCCATCGCTGGTCTGATAGGCGCGCAGCTCGATCTGCCCGTCCGCCACCAGATCGGACTTGACCTTTGCGGCGGTCGCTGTATTGATGAGGTCGCCGCGGTCGGTCGGGTTGAAACTGTTCTGATAGAAGCCCGCGGGCGGGTAGGGATGGACGAGCGGGATATTGGCGTAGCGCAGGTCGCCGAGGCGCCCGGTGGCGGCGAGGAAGCCGATAATCCCAAAGATCACGAGGGCGACCGCGACCACCGCCACGGTCCGGGTCCAACTCCCCAGGATCGCGTCTCCCACCCTCCCTCCGAATCCCCTCGCCCGGGCCGACCTGGTGAGCATTGCTATAGCCCTTCTTGGTACGTGCGATGTGATCTTATCGCGGTTCAGGCGAGCCTCCGAATCTGAGTGCGGGTGCATGCCGCCGACGCTACAGAAGGAGCGCACGCTGACCGCACGCTACCAGCCTTCCGGGGCGCCTTCCGGTGGGTTGGCGAGGGGTCGGCCCGAGTTCAGCGGGTGGGCCTGAAACTTCCCACCGCACGCTGACCGCACGCTGACCGCACGCTGACCGCACGCTGTGCGCACGCTCAAGCCGAATCAGGCCCGAGCGGCGATCAGAAAGGCGGCCCGAGAACCTCGTGGGGATGGCTGCGATCGCCCCCTCCGAAGTCTGGATCTGCATCGGCCCCGACCGCGTTTGATCGGCTCCACCGGACCGATCGTCTCCAGGGCAATCCGTGGAGGTCTCCATCACGTCTACTCGAGAGCCGCCTGAACTCAAACCGCCTCCCACACGCTCGTTCGACATGCGTCATCGCCCACTCTGAAGCGAGCGATGGCGAGAAGCCTCAGCGGAGCCTCAAGAAAACCTCAAGAAACGCTGAGGTTGGTGCCGTGTGCTTGGCAGGATGGAGCTCGAATCAGGACCTAAGAGACGGCCACTCAGTGGATCTGCTTGAACAGCTTCTCGCCGTAGCTCGAGGACTCGGATGATCGGCCCAGGTCATCGAGCGAGTGGCCGGAAACGGTCAGATTCTCGGATACGGGCGACGTTAACGCCAGACCAGTAAATGCCTGCGTGCGCTCAGCGTGCGCTTCGACGGGCCCGGCGGATCGTCCGAGTCTCAAGCCCGGCGGTTTGAACTCACGACGGACGACCGGGCGCGATTGCTCAGCGCCTCCCTCTGGTTGCCGGCGACCTCGGGGTCCGCCGAGCGTGCGGTCAGCGTGCGGTCGATTCATAGCCTCTGAGGCACATCCCCAAGGAGGTTCTCCGACAATGATTCGACTCTCCGATCAGATCCACCAGGCGTACCAGGCAGCTCTGAGTTCCGGGTCCATTGACGGCGCCGAATCGCTCGTAGTGCGCCTGCGCGACTTCAACGCCCCCGAGCAGGAACGCGACGAGCTATGGACCCAGCTCATCGACCATTACATCGGCGGACCCCGGCAAGCCTGGGCTGCGGCACTTCTCGAGGTTATGCGCGTCGATCTCCTCGCCGCGCTGGGCGCTCTGCCCGCGATGCCGCCCACGATCACGCGCGATGACATCGCCCAGCAGCTCGCCACCGAGGTGCTGGCGACCGCCCTCGAAGGGCCGACCAATCCCGCCCGCTGGACTAGCCACCGGCTGATCACTCGCGCGACAACCTCGGTCCAGCGGCTGCTCGTTGACGAGCTCCGCTCCGCCACCGATGAGTCCGAGCTTCCGCCTCGGCCAGACGGCTCATCACAGGTCTCGATGCAACTGCGCGAGCTGATGGTGGACATCGAGGCCGGCCGGTTGCCCCGCAAAGCGGTCGCGATTCTCTACCGCCAGGAGGTGCTCGGCGAATCGTTGGCCGAGCTCGGCGCCGAAGCGGGCATCAGCCCCGACGCCATCCGGAAGCAGCGAGACCGCTCGCTGGCAGCGATCCGACGGCTGCTGGAGGCGGCTTGAGTTCAGCGTGCGGTCAGCGTGCGGTCAGCGTGCGCACGCAGTGCGCACTGCGTGCGGTCGAGACCGTCCGTTTTCGCCTCCTCCAGGGGGATACGCAGTTTATGAAGACATTTAATCGAGCCCGCCTCAAGTCGCTCCTGGCGGCCGGCGGGGCGGCAGTCCTGCTCGCGATCCTGCTCGCCGTCCCCGTCTACGCCGCCGCCGGCGACATCAACACCGTCATCGACAGCGTCCGTAACTGGGTCGCCGGCCTGCTCGCCGCGCTGGCGACCCTCTTCCTCACCATCGGCGGCGCCCGCTACCTCACCGCCAACGGCAACCCGCGGGCGGTTGAGGAAGGCAAGGCCGCGATCAAGTCGGCGATGATCGGCTACGCGTTGGCGCTGCTGGCGCCGATGCTGGTCTCGATCCTCCAGAAGGTGCTCAACACCTGATGGACATCACATCCCAGGTAATCGACGCGATCAACGGCTGGCTGCAGAACCTGGCCACGCACCTGCTCCGGCCGGCGCTGACCGCCGCCGGGCAGCTGCTGTTCCAGACACCTGCCTATGACTCCATCCCCGAGGTCGGCCATTCTTGGTCGTTGGTCCGCGACGCGGCGGACGGCCTCTTCGTCCTCGCACTGCTTGCCGCGGGCGTACTGGTCATGGCGTCGGGGACCTTCGAGTCGCGCTACTCGGCGAAGGTTCTCGTGCCGCGGATCGTTCTCGCCGCGATCTCCGCCAACGCCAGTCTGGCCATCTGCGGCGGCCTGATCCGGATCGACAACGCGCTGGTCCAGGGGCTACTCGGGCCCAATCCCGGTGCGGTCACATTCGCACAGCTGGCCGGGATGATCCAGGGGCCGGCGGCATCCGACCAGGTCGTCGGCAGCCTGGTCTCGATTGCCGCCGCGATCCTCGCCGTCCTGCTCGTGGTCCTGTACATCGGGCGCGACCTGCTCCTCCTGGTGGCGACCGTGCTTGCCCCGCTCGCGCTCGCCACCTACGCCTTGCCTCAGGTCGACGAGATCGCGCGGCTGTGGTGGCGCGTGTTCTCCGCTTTGCTCTTTGTACAGGTGATCCAGGCCGTCCTCGTCGAAGTCGGTCTGCAGCTCCTGAGACACACCGATTGGCTCGGCCCGGTCTCGGATCTCACGTCGGGTCTTGTGCTGATCACGCTCCTCTACATCCTCTTCAAGCTGCCGTTCGCTGCCTATCAGTGGGCCTTCCGTCAGCGGCTCAGCCAGAGCTCGGTAGTGCAGGGGACGGTCGCGACCGTCCGCACGGTGGCGACCGCGGTGGCGACCGCGGTGGCGGCCTGATCGTGGAACCGGTTCGCGTGCCGCAGCACCTGGAGCTCGAGGACGTGATCGCCTGGGGCCTCGGCGCCACCGACCTCCTGTGCGTCGCGGCCGGCGCGGTCTCGGCCTGGTGGATTTATCTGAACCTCCCGCTCGGGTTCGACCTGCGGGTCGCTGCAGCCGCGCCGCTGGTTCTGGCGGGCCTGGCGTTGGGAACGCTTCGTTTCGGCGAGCTGGCTCTTCGCGACTGGCTCCGCATCGCACTCCGCTACGCATCGCGTCCGCGGACGCTGGTCTTTGGAGACGGGTTGTGATCGGCCTCCGCCCGGGCCGCGCACACGATCTGCTGCCGGTGGTCGCGGCGGCTGACCGCGCCGTTCGCCTTCGTGACGGAGGCCTCCGCGCTGTCCTCGAGTGCCAGACATCGGCATTTGGGATCAAGGGCGAGGCCGAGCAGCGCGCCGTCGTCGATGGCTGGGCCTCGCTCCTCAATTCTCTGCCGCACCCGCTGCAGGTCGTCATCCGCACACGCGAGCTGGCGCCGTCCGCGCTCCTCTCCCCCGCCGCCACCGACCGTCCGGCACTTGCTGCCCTGGGCGAGTCCTACCGGCGGATGGTGGAGGACCTCGCCGGTCGTCGCCGGATACTCGACCGTCGCTTCTTCGTCGTGTTGCCAGGGCAGGCGCCCGACCGCCGTCGACGGACCAGCAATGGCGCGGGCGATCTCGAGATCCTGGACCAGCGGGTCAGCTGGGTGACGGAATGCCTCCGCCGGCTCGACCTCGAGCCCCGCCGACTTGGCGGCCGCGAGCTCGCCGATCTTCTCCGGCGGGCACTCAACCCTGTGTCCTCGGTGCAGCCGATCGCCGATGACGACGACCTCCACGACCTGCCCGGGCTCATCGCGCCGGCCGCCCTCGCCGAGCGGCCCTCGTCGCTGTCGGTCAGCGAGCGGTGGACGCGAACGCTGGCGGTCACTCGTTATCCGTCGCGGTTGCGCCCGGGCTGGCTCGGCGACCTGCAAGCGTTCGACGGAGACCTCGATCTCGCCCTCCACGTCCAGCCCAACACCGGGCCTGCGGTCATGTCGTTCCTCGAGCGCCGCATCAGCGAGCTGACTTCGACAGTCCACCTCAGCGAGGATCACGGTGGTCGCGCCGATCCCTATCGCCGGGCAGCACTGCACGACGCGGTCGAGCTTCAGGACCGCGTCGCGCAGGGTGCAGAGCGCCTCTTCGACGTCTCGCTCTACCTCACGGTCTGGGCCGACGGAGCCGACGACCTCGACGCCGCGACACGCCGGTTGGAGGCGCTGTTCGGGACCCGACTCATCCACACGCGCCGCCTGCTCTTCCAGATGCGTCCGGGCCTGGTGTCCACGCTGCCGATCGGCATCGACACCGTGGCGGTGCGACGGATGCTCTCGACGACCGCGCTGTCGGCGACCTTCCCGTTCGCCGGCGGCGATCTGCCGACCGGCTCGGGTCTGCTCTACGGCATCAACACCTCGACGCGAAGCCCGGTGATCGTGGATCGCTTCGCGCTCGAGAACCACAACGCAGTCGTCTTCGCGACCAGCGGCGCGGGCAAGTCGTTCCTAGTCAAGGTCGAGCTGGCTCGTGCCATTCTCGCCGGGACTCGGGTCATCGTCATTGACCCCGAGGGCGAGTACGCCCGCCTGGTGGCATCACTCGGCGGCGAGGTGATTGCGATCCGGCCGGGCTCGCAGGCGGGGTTGGACCCGTTCGCGGTCACCAGCTCCAGCCCGGGTGCGCTCACCACGCGGATCGCGACTCTGACCACGTTCTTGGACCTGCTGGCCGGCCCGTTGGGGCCGCGCCAGCGGGCGGAGGTCGAGGACGCGATCTCGCACGCCTTCGCGAAGGCGGGGTTCGCCGACGGCGAGTCAGTCGACGACCTCACGTGGCCGCGCCTCGCCGATGTGACGGCGCGCCTCGGCGCCAATCGTGCGACCGAGGACGTCGCGGTCCGGCTCGAGCGTTACGTCGGCGGGCCAGGCCGCTGGTTATTCAACCAAACTGCCGCCGCCGCCTCGTCGAACACCGGAAGCGCGGTATACGTCCTCGCCGGCCTGCCGGAGGAGGAGCGAACGCCGGCAATGTTCCTGGTCCTCGACCGCGTCTGGTCGAGGCTTGCCGACTCTTCAATCCCGACGCTGGTGGTGGTCGACGAGGCCTGGTGGCTGATGCGCCACCGCGAGACCGCGGCCTTCCTCTTCCGGCTGGTCAAGACCTCGCGCAAGCGCCGCGCCGGACTGACCCTGATCACGCAGGACGTGGGCGACGTGCTCGCCAGCCCGGACGGCGAGCCGATGATCGCCAACTCAGCCCTCCAGATCCTGATGAAGCAGGCGCCGCAGGCGATGCCGAGGCTGGCCGAACTATTCCGCCTCACCCAGGCCGAGCAGTCGTGGCTGCTCAACGCGCAGCGCGGTGAGGGGCTACTAGTCGCGCGAGGCAAGCGGGTGCCGTTCCAGGTGATCGCGACCGACGAGGAGTCACGCCTGATCGAGGGCAACGAGAGCCGCACATGAAAATCCTGCTCTCCGCTCTCCTGCTCCTCGTCACCTTTCCTGTGGTCGTGGGCACCGCGGCGGCGACTGTCGCCTCCGCGCCCCACCCCACGCCTGCTGTCCGGCTCTTTTCGTGGGTGCCGGCGGACGGCTTCCCGGATCGCTTTCCTTTTGGCCAGTGCACCTGGTGGGCGGCCTACAACCGGAAGGTCACCTGGAACGGCAACGCGGCTGACTGGCTTGCGAACGCTTCTGCACAGGGATTCCACACCCAACCCAGACCCAGCG
>Ga0207929_1000330_pt1 | contig 13407 bp, 8 predicted proteins | sample NGESurdeep072012_FD_184466 | JGI IMG/M metagenome (GOLD analysis project Ga0207929, IMG submission 184466) | Arctic peat soil microbial communities from Barrow, Alaska - NGEE Surface sample 53-1 deep-072012 (SPAdes) | ecosystem: Environmental > Terrestrial > Soil > Wetlands > Peat ... | reverse complement strand
CCACGCCCGCGAGCGTGAGCGAGCGCGCCTTCGCCGGGCGGCCCCTGGCGCAATACTTCATGCCGAAGTGCAAAGTCGCGAACGCGCCCATCGACAGGCCCACCACGTGCGGCCGCTCGAGTTTCAGCGCGTCGATCACCGCGCGCACGTCCTCGCGCCAGTGTTCCTGCGAATAGCTCTCGACACTCCCGGGCACATCCGAAGGGAGATAGCCGCGCGCACTGTAGGTGATGCAGCGGTAGCTGCGGCTGAAATAGCGCAGCTGCGGCTCCCAGCTGCGCCAGTCGCCGGCGAATTCATGCACGAACACGATGGGCGTGCCGCTGCCGGCCTCCTCGTAGTGGAGTTTTACTCCGTCATCCGCTTTGAGCGTGGGCATATTGCTAGACTGATGAACCATGGAACTCAATCTTAAGGGCAAACGCGTCCTGGTCACGGGCGCGTCCAAGGGTATCGGCCGCGCCTGCGTCGAACTCCTCTCGCATGAAGGATGCACGGTGCTCGGCGCTTCGCGCAATATTGCACCGGGCCCCGCGTCGAAAGCCACGGATATTTCGCAACGCGGTGCAGCAGAAGAGCTCGCGGCCTGGGCAGGAGACCTCGACATCCTGGTCAACAACGCCGGCGCCATCCCCGGCGGCGACCTGCTGAAAGTGGACGAGGACACCTGGCGCAAGGCCTGGGACCTGAAAGTGTTCGGCTATATCAACCTGACGCGCGCGGTCTATGCTCGCATGAAGAACAAGGCGCGGGCGCCTTCCTCACCGGTGCGCGGCGTCATCGTCAACGTCATCGGCGCGGCCGGCGAGAAGATGAACGCGGCCTACATCGCCGGCAGCACCGCAAACGCGGGCCTGATGGCCTTCACGCGGGCGCTCGGCGGCGCCTCGCACGCCGACGGCATCCGCGTCCTCGGCATCAACCCCGGCCCGGTCGCCACGGATCGCCTCATCAGCCTGCACAAGCAGATGGCGCAGACCAAGCTCGGCGACGCCTCGCGCTATGAGGAACTCTTCAAGGACATGTCCTTCGGACGTCCCGCCACGTCGGAAGAGATCGCGAATGCAGTGGCGTTCTTCGCCTCCGACCGCTCCGCGTATACGAGCGGCACCATCCTCACCATCGACGGCGGCCAGTCCAACCGGACCTAGGGTACGGGAGCCGCGGCTTCCGTTCAATTCAAGCCCGGCTTGTTCAACTGGTAGCCGAAGCGCGGGAAATGCACGTGCACCGTGCCCGCGCGCGGATCGGTGCGGCGGATCACGATTTCATCCGCGGAGGCATGGAGCAGTTCGCCCGTCACCGGATCCAGCCCGCTGTCCACCGGCATCGCCTGCGCCTGTTCGCCCAGCGCAATGCCGCCGGTTTCGAGTGCCACCGCTCCCTTGACGGCCTCGGGCGTTGACGATTTCGCCATCTGGATCGCGTCGCCGCTGCTGATCTCGCCGGGCTTGCCGTGCCCGATCGCGACCATGCGCTCGACAAAGGCTTTCGTCCTCGGAAATGGATCCAGCACTACGCGCGTGTCGGCCGGCTTCCAGACCGGCCAGAGCGCGTTGTAGAGCGAAAAATCGGCGATACAGGCCCGCTCGCCGAAGAGATAAGGCCCGGTCAGCTGCGCTTCGACTTTGCCCAGCAGCCCCTGCAGGTTGGCCTTGCACTCGTGCAGCGGGCCACGGCGAATGGTGCCGCCCTGGCGCATCGCCGAGCGGTCCTTGCCGAAGGCCGTGAGGAATTCGGGCGTGGCATCGGAGAAAAAGTGCTTCATCATGCCGGCCCCGGGCTGGAAGGCGATCGGGATGGTGATGCCGAACATGACGTAGTCGGCGAAGTGCGCCGCGGCCCGGACCGCCAGCGTATCGCCTTGCGGAAACAGCGACGGCGCCGGCGCGAGGCGTTCCAGCACCCGGGCGATCAGCGCCGTGTCGCAGTAGATGTCGGCGCCCAGCTGCAGGATCGGGGTCTTGCGGTAGCCGCCGGTCAACGCGACTACATCCGGCTTGGGCATGAACAGCGGGATCTGCACCGATTTCCAGGCGAGGCCCTTGAAACCGAGCATGGCGCGGACCTTCTCCGCGAACGGAGAAACGGGATAATGGTGCAGCACCGGTTCGGTCATAATCCGCCCTTCCCGAAAACGTTCATGGTAACCCGATGAAAGCTGTACTCTGCAAGCAATTCGGCCCTCCGGAGTCGTTGGTGATCGAGGAGCTCCCCTCGCCGAAAGCCGGCGCGGGCGAAGTGGTCGTCAGCGTCAAGGCGGCGAGCCTCAATTTCCCCGACGTGCTGATCATCCAGAATAAATACCAGTTCAAGCCGCCGCTGCCCTTTTCCCCGGGGAGCGAAATGTCGGGCGTGGTGAAGGAGGTCGGCGAAGGCGTCAAGGGATACAAGCCCGGCGACCGGGTCATCGCGTTCACCACCTACGGCGCGTTCGCCGAGGAAGTGAAGGTCGAGGCATCAAGGCTGGTGCCGATCCCCGAAGGCATGGATTTCAACAGCGCCGCGGCGTTCCTGCTGACCTACGGCACCTCGGACCATGCGCTGCGCGACCGCGGAGCGCTCAAGGCCGGCGAAACGCTGCTGGTATTGGGCGCGGCAGGCGGCGTGGGCCTCGCGGCCATCGAAATCGGCAAGGCGATGGGCGCAACGGTGATCGCCTGCGCTTCCAGCGCGGACAAGCTGGAAGTGTGCAAGCAGCACGGCGCGGATGCCGGCATCAACTACGCCACCGAAGACATGCGGGAGAAAATCAAGGAACTCACCGGCGGCAAGGGCGTGGACGTGGTGTACGACCCGGTCGGCGGGCCCTATACCGAGCCGGCGCTGCGCTCCACCGCATGGCGCGGGCGGCTGCTGGTGGTCGGCTTCGCCGCCGGCGACATCCCGAAAATCCCGCTCAACCTCACGCTGCTCAAGGGCTGTTCCATCGTCGGCGTGTTCTGGGGTGATTTCGCGCGGCGCGAGCCGAAGGCTTTCGCCGAGAGCATCGGCCAGCTCGGCAAATGGTTCCGCGAGGGCAAGCTGAAGCCGCACGTCTCGCAGACCTTTCCGCTCGCACAGGCCGTGGACGCGCTCAAGCTCATGGCCGCGCGCAAGGTGAAAGGGAAAGTCGTTCTTACGGTTTAGTACCGTCCCCTGTGCCCAGGGGCAATTGCATATACACGCTATCCACCCAGCGGCCGAACTTGTAGCCGGTCGAGCGCAGATTCCCGGCGCGCACGAACCCGAGGCTCGCGTGCACGCCGATCGATGCCGCGTTCGCGCTGTCGCCGATGACGGCGATGATCTGGCGGTAATTCAGTTTTTCGCAACGCAGGATCAATTCCGCCAGCAGCGCCCTGCCGATGCCCTTCCCCTGCCGCCCGTGCTTCACGTAGATCGAATCCTCGAGGGTAAAGCGGTAGGCGGAGCGGGCGCGGTAGAGCGCGCAGTAGCCGTAGCCGAGTACCTCGCCCTTTTCCTCCGCCGCCAGGTAAGGCAGGCCGCGGCCGGTCACATCCTCGAAGCGGCGCCGCATTTCTTCCAGGGCCGGCGCCTCCTCCTCGAACGAAGCCAGCCCGTGCAGCACGTGGTGGGCGTAGATGGATTGGATCGCGGGAAGGTCTTGCAGTGCAGCAGGTCGGACAAGCATGGAACGATTATAGTTGGAGCATGACGATCCAGCAGCAGCGTGCGCGGGCGGTAGGCGAACTGGTCGGGCGCGTGCGCGCGATCGAAGCGAAGGAAGGCGTGAGCCGCGCCTCGCTGGAGAAGATCAAGAGCGAGCTGATCGCGCTCGCCGGCCGCTCCGAGCTTTTCCCGCCGGCGCACTTCGCCAACATCCCGGGACGCCTCGGGACGATCTATCACCTCGCCGAAGATGCCGACGGGCGCTTTGCACTCTACGGCTCGGCAGGGGTGCCCGGCAAGGCGCAGCCGCCGCACAACCACACCACCTGGGCCTCGATCGCCGGCGTATACGGCGACGAGCACAACGTTTTCTACGAGCGCGTCGACAGCGGCGAGACGCCGGGCGAGGGTCGGTTGCGCCGCAGCCACGAGCTGACCATCCAGCGCGGCAACGCCTGCGCCATGCTGCCGGACGATTTCCACACCATCGAGGTGACGAGCGGCAGCGAGTCGCTGCACCTGCACCTGTACGGCAAAACGCTGGAAGATCTGCCCGACCGGATCACCTTCCCCTCCAGCGCCGGAGGCAAGGTCGCGCGCTTCATGGCGAAACCCGAGATCTACAGCCCGCGCATCGCGCCGCGCGAGCTTCGGGGCCTGATCGGCGGGACGGCCAACCCGGGCGGCGAACTGGCGATCCTGGACGTGCGCGAGGAAGGCGTGCATGCGCGCGGCCATCTGTTCCTCGCCACCTCGGCCCCACTCTCGCAGATGGAGCTGCGCATCGGCAGGCTGGTGCCGCACCTCGCTACGCGCATCGTCCTGGTCGACGACGACGAGCGGCTGGCGCAGCGCGCCGCCCGGCTGCTGCGCCGCCTCGGCTACCGCAACCTGGACGTGCTTGCCGGCGGCATCGGCGGCTGGAAAGCCGCGGGCTACGAACTGTATTCGGGGATGCACGTGCCCTCGAAAGCCTTCGGCGAACATGTCGAGCATCACGACGGCACGCCGGGCATCGCCGCGGCGGAACTGAAGGCGAAGCTGGACGCCGGCGAAGACCTGGTGATTCTCGACTCGCGGCCGATGAACGAATACCGGGTGATGAACATTCCGGGCGCGCTCGACTGCCCGGGCGCGGAACTCGTCTACCGCGTGCATCAGGCCGCGCCGCGGCCGGAGACGCTGGTGGTGGTGAACTGCGCCGGCCGCACGCGCTCGATCATCGGCGCGCAGTCGCTGATCAACGCCGGCATCCCGAACAAGGTGGTGGCGCTGAAGAACGGCACGATGGGCTGGCACCTCGCCGGCCTGGAACTCGAACGCAGCCAGGAGCGCTTGGCGCAAGCGCCCGCGGATGGCGCGCTGGAGAAAGCGAAAGCCGCGGCTGCCAGGGTGGCGAAACGATTTTCGATTCGTTTCTTGTCTGGAAAAGAACTTGAAAAATTGAAAAAGGAAACTGACCGGACCCTCTACCTGTTCGACGTGCGCTTGCCGGAGGAATACGCCGCGGGCCATCTGCCCGGCGCGATCTCGGCGCCGGGCGGCCAGTTGGTGCAGGCGACCGACACCTTCGCCGCCGTGCACGGCGCGCGCATCGCGATCGCCGACGATCACGGCGTGCGCGCGACCATGACCGCGTCCTGGCTGCTGCAGATGGGCTGGCAGGAGGTGTTTGTTGTTGACGGTGGTCTGAATGAAAGCCTGGAAATTGGCAGTCCGAAAGCTTCCGGCGTACCGGAGGCCGCCTTGGTTTCACCTCAAGAACTCTTTGAAATGAAAGGCACGTTGATTCTCGACTTTGCAACGAGCCTGCAGTACCGCGCCGGCCACATTCCCGGGGCGGCATTCGCGATTCGGTCCCGCCTGGCGGACCACCCGGACGCGTTCAGCGGCCCCGTGGCGTGCACGTCGCCGGACGGCGTGCTCGCGCGCTATGCCGGAGCCGACCTCTCCGCCCTGCTCAAGCGCGAGGTACCCGTCCTGGAGGGCGGCACCAATGCCTGGCGCGCGGCCGGTTTGCCGCTGGAGGCCGGCGAGACGCGCATGCTGGAGCCGCCCGAGGACGTCTACTACAAGCCCTACGACCACAAGGCGCAGATCGAGGCGGCGATGCAGGACTACCTGCAATGGGAAGTGGCGCTGCTGGAGCAGATCCGCCGCGACCCCGACTGCCGCTTCAGGGACTATCCGCACTCCGCCCCGCGCTAACTCAGATGCTCCGGTAGAATCGCGGGCCTTTTCATCCGGCCGCACTTCCCGAGCATGATCCGCTTCTCCAATATCAGCCTCATTCGAGGCACCAAAGTCCTGCTCGAGGGCGCCGACGCGGTCCTGAATCCCGGCGACCGGATCGGCCTGATCGGCGCCAATGGCTCGGGCAAGTCGAGCCTGTTCGCGGTGCTGCGCGGCGAGCTGCACACCGACAAGGGCGACGCCGAATTCCCGCCGCAATGGCGGGTGGCGCACGTCGCGCAGGAAACGCCCGCGCTGGACCGGCCGGCGGTCGAATACGCGATCGATGGAGACACGACTTTAAGATCTCTTGAAAAGAAGCTCTCCCAGGCCGAAAAGGACAACGACGGCCACTTGATCGGGGAGATCTACGCGGCGCTGTCGGACGCCGACGCGTACACGGCGCGCCCGCGCGCGGAACAACTGCTGGTCGGCCTCGGATTCAAGCATGAAGAACTGGAGATGCCGGTGTCGAGCTTCTCCGGCGGCTGGCGCATGCGCCTGAACTTGGCCCAGGCGCTGATGTGCCCCTCCGACCTGCTGCTGCTGGACGAGCCCACCAACCACCTGGATCTCGACGCCATCCTGTGGGTCGAGGACTGGCTGAAGCGCTACCCGGGCACGCTGCTGGTGGTCTCGCACGACCGCGACTTCCTCGACGGCGTGGTGAACGTCATCCTGCACATCGACCAGAAGAAGCTCAAGCGCTACGGCGGCAACTACTCGGACTTCGAGGTGCAGCGCGCGCAGTCGATCATCCTCGCCGCGGGCCAGCGCGAAAAGCAGGAGCGCGAGCGCGCCCACCTGCAGTCCTTCATCGACCGCTTCAAGGCCAAGGCCACCAAGGCGCGCCAGGCCCAGAGCCGCATGAAGATGCTGGCGAAAATGGAGGACCTCGCGCCGCTGCATGTCGCCGCGCCCTTCTCCTTCGAGTTCCGCGAGCCGCTGCGCGCGCCCAACCCCTTGCTGGTGCTGGAGGACGCGGACGCTGGCTACGGCAACAAGACCGTGCTGCGCAACATCAACTTCTCGCTGCAATCGGAGCAGCGCTACGGCCTGCTCGGCATCAACGGCGCGGGCAAGTCCACGCTGATCAAGACGATCGCCGGCGAACTCAAGCCGCTGAAGGGCACTGCGCTCTTCAACAAGGGCCTGGCCATCGGCTACTTCGCGCAGCACCAGGTGGAGATGCTGCGCGACGACCAGTCGCCGGCCTGGCACCTGCAGAAGATCGCGCCGCAGATTCGCGAGCAGGAGGTGCGCAATTTCCTCGGCGGCTTCAATTTCCCGGGCGACATGGCCACCGGCTCGATCGCGCATTTCTCGGGCGGCGAAAAGGCCCGGCTCGCCCTCGCGCTGATCGTCTGGGCACGGCCCAACCTGCTGCTGCTCGATGAGCCGACCAACCACCTCGACCTGGAGACGCGCGAGGCGCTAACCGTGGCGCTGGCGCAGTTCGAAGGCACGCTGGTGCTGGTCTCGCACGACCGGCACCTGCTGCGCGCCACCACCGACCAGTTCCTGATCGTCGCCGACGGCGGCCTGCAGCCCTTCGACGGCGACCTGGACGACTACCGCGACTGGCTGCTGAAGAGCAAGCAGGTCAAGCCGGCTGCGTCCGCACCGGCCGCGCCAGTGAAGAAGATTGCGGCGCCTAAACTCTCGTCTTCATCCAGGAAAAGCCTGGAAGCGCGCGTCAAGCGGCTGGAGGAAATGATCGGCCGGCTGAATGCGCGCAAGGCCGCCATCGAGGCGCAGCTGGCCGACCCCGGGGTCTACCAGGACGCCTCCAGGGATGCGCTGCAGGACATCCTCGTGGACCAGGCCCACGTCGGGAAGGAACTCGTCCAGCTGGAGAGCGAGTGGCTGGAAAAGCAGGCTGAGCTGGAACAACCCGTCAAATAGCCCGGCCTGCTGCCGCAGGTATTCCTTGCGTTTCATGTCGAGGTACTCGCCCTGCTCCATTTCATGCAGCTGGAGCGGATAGCGCTCGGTGGCCGCGAACCAGGCGCGAAGTCTCTTTTCGAGCCGCGCCTGCGGCGGCGCGGAAATGGCGCCGAGAAAGGCCTCGATCGCGAGGTAGTAACGCATCGTGTTGCGTTCCACCAGACCCCGCATTCCGCCGATGTACCGGCGCTGGCCCTCGGCCTGCGTCCCGACGACGGTAAATCCCACCTTGCTGCTCCCGATCGTACCCAGATAGACCTGCATCGCCAGCCGCCCCGCCAGGCCGAAGGCGTAGGAATACGAAAAATGGATGAATGTCTGGCCGCCACCCACCGGAATTGCCTCCAGCACGATGCGATAGTTGCGCGTGCCGAGCGGCCCCTGGTCTGCGTTCAGCCTGACCTGCAGATAGTTCGGGGTCCGGGCCGCGACACGATAGGCAAACGCCACCCGATAGGCCTGATCGAGCGGCTGGTCGTACTTCTTGCCGATACTGACGTTCAGGACGCTCCCCTGAGCGCCGGTGGAAGCGCGGCAATACTTGGTATTGAGATGCAGGCTCAGGATTTCGCACCAGTCGCCGGCACCGTTCAATGCGGCAGCGGCCGTGGCAAACGGCTGATCGACGAGCGCGTACACATCGCCCGCCACGCCATCCCGGGACTCGCCGGAAGTCAGAAAAATGGGCTTCTGGTACTGATTGTCGCTGAGCTGATTGCGCAATTCAGCGTATTTGGCGCTTAGGCCGTCTGCTGAATTCGTGCCTGTATCGACGGCATGGGCTAGGGCAGCAAACAACCCTGCCGCCAGGCATCCCGCGATGCGGCAACGAACGGATATGGTGGAGTCAATAGCGCCGCAGTCTATGCGCCTCCGCAACGGAAATATGTGCGCAAGCCAACACAAAAAGAGTACCGGCTGGGCAGCGCGCTTGATGAACAGGCTGAACAGGCCAATGGCACAATCTGGCGCATGACCGAAGACGCGGAGCAAAGCCGGGAAACGACGGTACTGTTCGCCGATGTGAGCGGCAGCACGAAGCTCTACGAGACCATCGGCGATGCGGCGGCGCACGAGGCGATTGCGCGCTGCCTCGGGAAGCTGCGGGAGGCGGCCGAGAAGTCGGGCGGCCGGCTGGTGAAGACGATCGGCGACGAGGTGATGGTGCTGTTCCCCGGGCCGGACGCGGCGGCGATGGCCGCTGCGCGCATGCAGGTGGCGATGGAGGAGCTGCCCGCGGTGGGCGAGACCAAGCTCGGGCTGCGCGTCGGCTTCAATGCCGGCCCGGTGATCCAGCGGGACAACGACGTCTTCGGCGACACCGTCAACCTCGCCTCGCGCCTGGTCAACCAGGCAGGCAAGGGCCAGATCATCACCTCGGCCGAGACCGCGGCGCAGCTCGGGCCGATGTTCCACAGCTGGCTGCGCCAGCTCTACGCGATCCAGGTCAAGGGCAAGTCCGGAGAGGTGGCGCTCACCGAGATCATCTGGAAATTCGACCAGAACACCACCAAGTTCGCCGGGTCGGCGCCGCCGTCGCGGTTGGGACGCAGCGTGCTGCGCCTGAAGTACCTCGGGCGGGAAACCGTGCGCCGGCGCGAGGCCGAGTCGATCACGCTGGGGCGCGACGAGGACTGCGGCCTGATGGTCCCCGACGAGCGCGCCTCGCGCCAGCACTGCACCGTTGAGCGGCGCTCGGACAAATGGGTGCTCAAGGACCACAGCACCAATGGCACCTGGGTCACCGCCGAGGGCGAGGCCGAGATCATGCTGAAACGCGAGGAATATACGCTCGGCAAGCACGGCTGGATCGCGTTCGGGCAGGCGCGGGCGGCTGCGGCCGAGGTAGTGGAATACTTCTGCGAGTAGAAAAAAAGGGGCGCCCGGAGGCGCCCCTCTTTGCACTACAGACCTGATCAAGCGCCCCCGGCCGTCGCCTCCACAGCCGGCGCCGTTTCAACCACCGGCAGATCCACCATCGGCGGCTCGGCGGCCTGGTCCTTGCGGACCTTGTGGTACGCAAGGCCGGTACCCGCCGGTATCAGGCGGCCGACGATGACGTTTTCCTTGAGCCCGCGCAGGCCGTCGCGCTTGCCCATGATGGCTGCTTCGGTCAGCACCCGCGTGGTCTCCTGGAAGGAGGCCGCGGAGATGAACGAATCGGTCGACAGCGACGCCTTGGTGATGCCGAGCAGCATATAGCGGTAGGCGGCCGGCTTCTTGCCTTCCTTCTCCGCCTTCTCGTTCTCTTCCAGCACGTCGGCTTTTTCCGACTGCTCGCCGGTAATGTACGTGGTCTCGCCCGGATCGGTGACCTCGACCCGGCGCAGCATCTGGCGCACGATCACTTCGATGTGCTTGTCGTTGATCTTCACGCCCTGCAGGCGGTACACGTCCTGCACCTCGTCGATGATGTAGCGCGCGAGCTCCTCCACGCCGAGCAGCCTGAGCAGGTCGTGCGGGTCCGCCGGACCGTCGACGATCATCTCGCCCTTGTTCACCACCTGGCCGTCGTGCACCAGCAGGTGCTTTTCCTTGGCGATCAGGTACTCGTGCTGCTGCATCTCGGGATCCGTGATCACCAGGCGCTGCTTGCCCTTGGTGTCCTTGCCGAAGCTCACCGTGCCGGTGACTTCCGCAAGCATGCCGGCGTCCTTCGGCGAGCGCGCCTCGAACAGCTCCGCCACGCGCGGCAGGCCGCCCGTGATGTCGCGGGTCTTGGAGGTTTCCTGCGGGATGCGCGCGAGCACTTCGCCCACGGACACCTGCTGGCCGTCGCGCACCGCGATCACCGCCCCTACCGGGAAGCTGATGTTCACGGCGTGGTCGGTACCGGCGATCTTCACCTCGTCGCCCTTCTCGTTGATCATCTTCACCGAAGGCCGCACGCCCTTGGCCGCCGCGCCGGAGCGCCGCTTCGGATCGATCACGACCATCGTCGACAGGCCGGTCACGTCGTCGATCTGCTTGGCGACCGTGGTGCCTTCCTCGACGTGCTCGAACCGCACCGTGCCGGCGTACTCGGTCACAATCGGCCGGTGGTGCGGATCCCAGTTGGCCAGGGTGTTGCCTGCCTTGATCAGCTTGCCGTCGGTGACCGACAGCACCGCGCCGTAGGGCACCTTGTGGCGCTCGCGTTCGCGGTGGTTGTCGTCCTCGATGATCACTTCGCCCGAGCGCGAGATCACCACTTTGTCGCCCTTGGCGTTCTGCACGTAGCGCATGGTCGGGGTGAAGCGCGCCGTCCCGGAGGACTTCGCCTCGACGTTGTTCTGCACCGCGGTCCGGCTGGCGGCGCCGCCGATGTGGAAAGTGCGCATCGTCAGCTGCGTGCCGGGTTCGCCGATGGACTGCGCGGCGATCACACCGATCGCCTCGCCGACGTTCACCGGCGAGCCGCGGCCCAGGTCGCGGCCGTAGCACTTCGAACACACGCCCCAGCGCGTATCGCAATTGAGCGTGGTGCGGACCTTGACCTCGTCGATGCCGAGGCTGTCGATCAGGTCCACGCCGTCTTCATCGAGCAGGGTGCCGGCCGGGAACAGGATGTCCTGGGTTTCCGGGTGCGGCATGTCGACCGCGGTCACGCGGCCGAGGATGCGCTCCTTGAGCGCCTCCACCACCTCGCCGCCCTCGACCAGCGCCTTCATGGAGACGCCGTTCTGGGTACCGCAATCGTCCTCGATCACCACCAGGTCCTGCGTCACGTCCACCAGGCGCCGCGTCAGATAGCCGGAGTTGGCGGTCTTCAGCGCCGTGTCGGCCAGGCCCTTGCGGGCACCGTGCGTCGAGATGAAGTACTGCAGCACGTTCAGCCCTTCGCGGAAGTTGGCCGTGATCGGCGTCTCGATGATGGAGCCGTCCGGCTTGGCCATCAGTCCGCGCATGCCCGCCAATTGCCGGATTTGCGCCGCCGAGCCGCGCGCGCCGGAGTCGGCCATCATGTAGATCGAGTTGAAGGCTTCCTGCCGCACCTTCTTGCCGTGGCGGTCGATGGTCTCCTCGGTGCCGAGCTGCTCCATCATCACCTTGCCGACCTGCTCGCCGCAGCGCGACCAGATGTCCACCACCTTGTTGTAGCGCTCGCCGACCGTCACCAGGCCGGAGGTGTACTGGGACTCGATTTCCTTCACCTCGGCCTCGGCCGCGGCGATCATTTCCTGCTTCGCGGTCGGGATGCGCATGTCGCTCACCCCGAAGGAGATCCCGGCGCGGGTCGCGTAGGTAAACCCGGCCTGCATCAGCTTGTCGGCGAAGATCACCGTCTCGCGCAGCCCGCAGCGCCGGAAACCGACGTTGATGAGGCGCGAGATTTCCTTCTTCTTGAGCGGCCTGTTGAGCAGTTCGAACGGCAGCCCCGCCGGCAGGATCTCCGACAGCAGCGCCCGGCCGACCGTGGTCTGGTAGCGCGTGACCTTGTCCGTGCGCTCGCCGTCGGCGCCGATTTCGATTTCCTTGATGCGCACCCAGGCTTTCGAATGCAGTTCCACCTGGCGCGTCTCGTAGGCGCGCGAAACTTCTCCCACGTTGTAGAAGCTCATGCCTTCGCCCTTGGCGTTGACCCTCTCGCGCGTCGCGTAGTACAGGCCGAGCACGATGTCCTGCGAGGGCACGATGATCGGCTCGCCGTTGGCGGGCGACAGCACGTTGTTCGAGGCGAGCATCAGCGTGCGCGCTTCCATCTGCGCTTCCAGCGACAGCGGCACGTGGACCGCCATCTGGTCGCCGTCGAAGTCGGCGTTGAACGCGGCGCAGACCAGCGGATGCAGCTGGATCGCCTTGCCCTCGATCAGCACCGGCTCGAAGGCCTGGATGCCGAGGCGGTGCAGGGTGGGCGCGCGGTTCAGCATCACCGGGTGCTCGCGGATGACCTCTTCCAGGATGTCCCAGACCTCGGGCACTTCCTGCTCCACCAGGCGCTTGGCGGCCTTGATGGTCGTGGCCAGACCCAGCAGTTCCAGCTTGTTGAAGATGAACGGCTTGAACAGCTCGAGCGCCATTTTCTTCGGCAGGCCGCACTGGTGCAGCTTGAGCTGCGGGCCGACCACGATCACCGAACGGCCGGAGTAGTCCACGCGCTTGCCGAGCAGGTTCTGGCGGAAACGTCCGCCCTTGCCCTTGATCATGTCGGCGAGCGATTTGAGCGGGCGCTTGTTGGCGCCGGTCATCGCCTTGCCGCGGCGGCCGTTGTCGAGCAGCGAGTCCACGGCTTCCTGCAGCATGCGCTTTTCGTTCTTGACGATGATCTCGGGCGCCTTCAATTCAAGGAGCCTTTTCAACCTGTTATTTCTGTTGATGACGCGCCGATAGAGATCGTTAAGGTCCGACGTCGCGAAGCGGCCGCCGTCCAGCGGCACCAGCGGGCGCAATTCTGGCGGCAGCACCGGCAGCACCTCCATCACCATCCAGTCGGGCTTGATGTTGGAGTTCTTGAAGCCTTCCAGCACCTTCAGGCGCTTGGCCAGCTTCTTGATCTTGGCATCCGAACTGGTTTCCTCGAGGTCCTTCCGCAGGGTCTCGATTTCGCGCTTCAGGTCGATCGCGCGCAAGAGCGCCCGCACGCCCTCTGCGCCCATGCTGGCGGAGAAGTCGTCGCCGTACTCTTCAACCTTCGCA
>Ga0207929_1000328_pt1 | contig 13442 bp, 12 predicted proteins | sample NGESurdeep072012_FD_184466 | JGI IMG/M metagenome (GOLD analysis project Ga0207929, IMG submission 184466) | Arctic peat soil microbial communities from Barrow, Alaska - NGEE Surface sample 53-1 deep-072012 (SPAdes) | ecosystem: Environmental > Terrestrial > Soil > Wetlands > Peat ... | reverse complement strand
CGGGAGTCGCTGTCGCGGCCACGGGTGCGGATCCGCTGGCCGCCTTCACCGCGCTTTTCCAGGGAGCCATCACCAATCGCAACGCATTCCCGGAGACGCTGGTATCGACGGTGCCTTACGTCTTCCTCGGCCTCGGGGTGGCGCTTGGATTTCGCGCCGGCCTCTTCAACATCGGCGCGGAGGGCCAGTTCTACATCGGCGCGCTGACCGGGGTGTTCATCGCGTACTCCGTCCATGGCCTGCCCGCGATCATCGAGGTTCCCCTCGCGCTGCTTGCAGGAATGGCCGGCGGGTTCGCATGGGCCGCCATCGCAGGGTTCTTGAAGGCCCGCTTCGGGGCGCATGAGGTGATCACCACCATCATGCTCAATTACGTCGCCTTTCTCGTCGCGAACTATCTGGTCGATACGCCTGGCCTGATGCTGGCTCCGAACGTATCGACACCTCGAACACCCGATGTCGACGTCAACGCGGTGCTGCCGATCATCTTCGCCGGCAGCCGCCTGCATTTCGGTTTCATCGTGGCGCTCATCGCAGTACCTCTCGTCTGGTTCCTAATCCAGCGGACCACCACCGGCTTCGAGCTACGCGCTGTCGGATTCAATCCGGGCGCAGCGCAGGCGGCTGGAATCTCGGTTGGTCGGACCATGGTCCTGGCCATGGGTCTATCCGGGGCGCTGGCTGGAGCGGCGGGCATCGTCCAGGTGCTCGGGGTCCAGCACCACATGACCGACACGGTGGCCGCCGGCTACGGTTTCGACGCGATCGCCATTGCCCTGCTGGCGCGGTCCAACCCATGGGGCATCCTGCCGGCAGCTCTGCTTTTCGGCGCCCTGCGCAGTGGCGCCAGCTTCATGCAGCTGCAGACCGACGTCTCGGCCGACCTGATCTCGATCGTTCAGGCTTCGGTGATCATCTTCGTCGCGGCGCCGGCGATCGTGCGGTGGATCTTTCGCTTGCGTCCTGAAGCCGCGGGATCCCTTCAGATCACCGGCCGCGAATCGTAGGTGCAGGTGTGAGCAGCTTTCTCAGCCAGCTGGACCCTGTGAGCCTGCTGTCGATCACCCTCGTGACTGCGACCCCGCTGACGCTGGCGGCCCTCGGCGGCATGATGTGCGAGCGGTCGGGAGTGGTGAACATCGCTCTCGAGGGCATCATGCTCATTGGCGCTTTCGTCGGCTATGCGGCCGCATTCGCCACACACAATCTGTGGTTGGGGGTGCTGGGGGCGATCCTGGCGGGGATGCTGATCGCCGCGTTGCACGCGGTCTTGTCGATCAATTTTCTGGTTGATCAGATAGTGAGCGGGACCGTTATCAACATCCTCGCGGTCGGCATCACCGGGGTGTTCTATCGAAACTTCATCGAGTCTCAGAACACCGCGGGTCCTGGAACGCTGCCGCAGTGGAACATCCCTCTGCTCTCGCAGATACCTGTGCTCGGCCCGATCGTCTTTCAGAACCAGTTCATCACCTACGCGATGCTGGTCCTGATCGTGATCGTGCACTTCACCCTGTTCCACACCGTGTGGGGATTGCGCTCGCGCGCATGCGGCGAGCATCCGCTGGCGGCGGAGACGGCAGGGATCAACGTCTACTTCGTGAGGTACGTCAACGTGATCGCCTCGGGCGCGCTGGCAGGGCTTGGCGGGGCCTACTTCAGCCTGCAGCAGATCGGCAACTTTCTACCAGGCATGACAGGAGGCCGGGGATTCATCGGGCTGGCGGCCATGATCTTTGGCCACTGGACGCCGGTGGGCGCCTTCCTTGCGTCTCTGCTGTTTGCAGGGTCGGATCAGGTCGGAAGCCGCCTTCAGAGCGTGTTCCACGTGCCGATCCCTCTCCAGTTCCTCGGCATGATCCCCTACATCCTCACGATTGTGGTCGTGGCAGGTGCCATGGGCCGCGCGATTGCGCCGGCTGCGGACGGGAAGCCGTACAAAAAGAGCTGACCAGGAAGAGTCCCTCTCCCCGCAGGGGAGAGGGTTAGGGAGAGGGGCGTTAATTGGCACCCAATGTTCTACAGGTGATCGGCCGCAAGCGAGACGGCGGCGAGCACCGGCCCGACGAGATCGAGTTCTTGCTGTCCGCCTACGTGCGGGGGGACGTTCCCGACTACCAGATGGCCGCGTGGCTGATGGCGGTCTGCATCCGGGGCATGACACGCGCGGAGACGTTGGCCCTGACCATGGCGATGGTCCGCAGCGGCGAGGTGCTCGACCTCAGTGGCATCGACGGGGTGAAGGTCGACAAGCACTCGACCGGCGGCGTCGGGGACAAGGTCACCCTCATCGCCGCGCCGCTCGCTGCGGCCTGCGGCGTCAAGGTGCCGAAGCTGAGCGGGCGTGCGCTTGCGCATACAGGCGGGACATTGGACAAGCTGGAGTCGGTTCCAGGCCTCACCGTCGACCTCGAGCCGGAGCGCTTCATCCGCCAGGTCAAGGAGATTGGGATCGCGGTGGCGGCGCAGTCGCCGCGCATGGTGCCGGCGGACAAAGCCCTCTACGCGCTGCGCGATGTGACCGCCACAGTCCCGTCGACCCCGCTCATCGCTTCGAGCGTGATGTCGAAGAAGATCGCGGCGGGCGCAGACGCCATCGTTCTCGACGTGAAGTTTGGCCGCGGGGCGTTCATGCCCGATGTCCAGTCCGCCATCGCCCTCGCAGAGGAGATGGTGTGGCTGGGCGAGGGAGCCGGCCGGCGAACCGTAGCCCTGGTCACCGCGATGGACAACCCTCTCGGTCAATGCATCGGCAACGCGTTGGAAGTCAAGGAAGCGCTCGATGTGCTCTCCGGTCATGGCGACCGGGAGCTGATCGAGGTTTCTCTGAGTGTCGCCGGCGAGATGTGCCGACTCGCCGGGGTGTCGAAAGACCCTGCTGAGGCGCTGCGATCGGGCGCTGGTCGCGCGAAGTTCGAACAGATGCTGAGCGCGCAGGGCGGCCGCCTCCAGGACGGATTGCCCGAGGCGCCGAACACCATGGCCGTTGAGGCGGAGGCCGGTGGCTACGTGGAGTCGATCGACGCGCTCGAGGTCGGCCTCGTTGCGCTGGAGCTCGGTGCAGGCCGCCTTCGCAAGGAAGACAAGGTCGACCCTTCGGCGGGCCTCGTCATCCGGCGGCAGGTCGGTGATCGGGTGAGCGCGGGCGACCCTCTTGTCTCGGTGAACGCGCGCACCCAGGAGCTTGCCGAGAAGGTGGCGCCCCGTTTGCGGGCAGCCTGGAAGGTCAGCCCATACGAGGTAAAGCGGCCGCCGCACGTCCTTGCTCGGGTCGACAAGGACGGCATCACAAAGGCCCTATAGACTTCGTCGGGCGCATGAAGAGCAAGAAGAAGTACCACGTCGGCCTGGCCAAGGGTGAGGTCGGCGACTACGTCTTGGTGCCGGGTGACCCAGGCCGCACGCCCTTGATCGCCAAGTTCCTGGACGGAGCGCACGAGGTGGCTTTCAACCGCGAGTACCGCACGTTTACAGGCAAGGTGTCAGGCGTGCCCGTGTCGACCATGTCGTCCGGCATGGGTGGGCCGTCGATGGCGATCGGCATCGAAGAGCTCAGCGAGCTGGGAGTCCACACCTTTCTGCGCGTCGGCACCTGCGGCGCCGCGCAGCCCCAGATCAAGATGGGTGATCTGGTCATCGCCGAAGGGTCCGTTCGCACCGAGGGCACGCCCAACGGATACGTCCCGCTCGAGTATCCGGCGATCGCCTCGCGCGATGTCGTCAACGCATTGGTGGAGGCGGCAACGGCCGCCGGCGCTCCTTATCACCTCGGCGTCATCCGCTCGGTGGACGCCCTCTACTCCGACCTGGTGCCAGATCAAATGCCGCGCTCCACCGAACTGAAGGAGGAGCTGGCGATGTGGTCGCGTGCCGGCATCCTCTGCAACGAGATGGAATCGTCGACGTTGTTCGTCGTCTCCCGGATCCGGCGGGTCCGGGCGGGCACGCTGAATCTATGTGTCGACGAGATGAATGCGGGCGAGATTCATCACGCTGACCCTTCATACATGGACCGCATGTTCAAGGTCGCGGTGGACGCGATCCGGCGCCTCATCGAGATGGATCGTGCCGCTAAAGGTCAGTAAGCACCCGTTGGTTGCGGACAGCCTCGCCGGTCTTCGCGACCGAACTACGGAGCCGGAGGAGTTCCGCCAGCTGGCCCGAAAGGTGATCACGCTTCTGCTGTACGAGGCGACGGCGGATCTGCCAGTCAGGCACGGGACTGTCCGGACGCCCTTGAAGGAGGCGCTGGCGACGTTTGTCGAGCGAGAGGTGGTAGCGATCCCGGTGCTTCGAGCGGGCCTTGGAATCCTTGGGCCGGCGCTGGAGCTCCTGCCTCGGGTCAGCGTCGGCTACATCGGGCTCGAGCGTGACGAGGAGACAGCCGTGGCTCGAATCTACTACCAGAAGCTGCCGAACCTGCTCGGCAAAGTGCCCCTGCTGCTCGATCCGATGCTGGCAACTGGTGGCTCCGCTGCTCAGGCGCTAGACCTGATCAAGGAGGCCGGCGGCCGCGACCCCCGCATGGTGTGCATCGTGGCAGCGCCCGAGGGCGTGAAGGTGCTCGAGGCACGCCATCCAGAGGTCAAAATCTATACAGCGGCCCTGGACGAGGGGCTGAATGACAAGTCGTTCATAGTGCCTGGTCTTGGTGACTTCGGAGATCGCCTTTTCGGCACGGGCTAACCGAACTTGGCCGAGTTGGCCACCTCGTTGCACCTCTTCAGCTCTTCATCGCTGAGGCCCATCTCGGAGGCGAGCTGGAACTCATGGCTCAGCGTCGTGGCCGCCACGGTGCGCGAGTCGGTGCTGATGGTGCAACGCACCCCGGCTCGAACCAGCGCCGGCAGCGGGTGTTGCGCCAGGCTCGGAACCGCCTTGCACTTCCAGTTCGCGGTCGGGCACAGGTCGAGGGCCACGCCCTCCGAACGAATCCTCTCGACGATGCGCGGGTCGCCGGCTCCGATCACCCCGTGCGCGATGCGCTCCACTCCGAGGTTCAGCGCCTCCTCGACATGCGACGGATCGCCCGCCTCTCCGGCGTGGCAGGTGAGCCTCAGGCCCGATGCCCGCGCAGCCTCGAATGCCGGCCGCTGGGGCGCCGCCGGGTAGCGGATCTCGTCGCCGGCAAGGTCGAAGCCGACCACCCCGCGGCCGGCAAACTGCCCGGCCGCCCTGGCGAGTGCGATGTTCTCCTCGACGGAGTGGTGGCGCATCGCGCAGACGATGGCGACAGCGCGCAGGGGAGCGGCTGCGAGCCCTGCGAGGACCGCCTCGATGACCTCCGGCACGGTCAGGCCGTTGCGTAAATGGAGGCGAGGCGCCCATCTCACCTCCAGGTAGTCGATGTTCTCTTCCGCCGAATCAATGCCGAGCTCCAACGCTGCTCTCTCGAGCGCGCTCGCTGTCTGAAGGACGGCTATCGCATCGTCGAAATAGGAGATGTAGACGGCCTGCGAAGGACAGTCCTCAGGCGCAGCCATGCGCAGCGGCCTCTGTAGATCCAGCCCCTGCTCCGAGGCCAGCTCCTCAGCGGTCGACGGACGCACCGCCCCATCGAGGTGGCAGTGCAACTCCGCCTTATGCCAGCTCTTGTACTTGCCTATGACAGCGAATAGATGCCGGGCAGCTCTCGATAGAGCCCGGCGTAGTCGAGGCCGTATCCGATGACGAACTTGTCCGGGATCACGAATCCCGTGAAGTCGATCTTCACCTCGACCTCGCGCCGGGCCGGCCGGTCGAGGAGCGCCGCCAGGCGTAATGACGCAGGCCCAAGCCGATTGAGTCGCTTCGCGATCGCGCCGATGGTGCGTCCCGAGTCCACGATGTCCTCGACCAAAAGGACATGGCGTCCGACCAGCGGGCCCTCGACCATGTGCGCCAGGCGCAGGCGGCCGCCGCTGGTGCCGGAGCCGTAGCTCGCTGCGCGCATGAACTCGAGCTCCGCGGGAATGGTGAGGCTCCGCAGCAGGTCGGCCGCAAAGACGGTGGCGCCTTTGAGGATGACGACCATCACAAGAGGCGTGTCGATGTCCGCATAGGTCTCGGAGATCTGCTTGCCGAGCTCACGCACCCGCTTGTCGATGCGCGCCGACGAGATCATCGCCCTGGCATTGCCGCGGACTGAAACCGGAGGCTTCTTGGTCACGACCTCAGGCATGCGAGTACAGCTTAGTGGCTCTCGTCACACCCCTATGGGGTGCCAGATCGTCTTCATCTCCATGAACGCTGTGACGAGGTGCGGGCTGCGCTCGCCGGCCGGCAGCTTCACCACACGCTTCACGTTGTCAGCCGCGGCTGCCTCGACGAGTGCGACCTCATCCGGAGTGCAGCCACTGACGTCGATTGCGTTCACGTCCATGTGCGAGGCCAGCCATGGCAGCAGCTCCTTGTGCTGGCCGCTGAGCACGTTGACGACACCCGAAGGAAAGTCGCTGGTGGCGAGCACCTCGGCCAGAGTCAGAGCCGGTACTGGCCGAGCTTCCGGTGCGAGGGCGACGACAACGTTGCCTCCGCAGAGGGCCGGTGCAAGGCGGCGCACCAGCCCGGCGAGCGACGGCTCCTCCGGCGCGACGATGCCGACGACGCCTGTCGGCTCCGGGATGGTGAAGTTGAAATAAGGACCGCTGACCGGGTTGACCGTGCCGGTCACCTGGGCCAGCTTGTCAGTCCAGCCGGCGTACCAGACGAGGACCTCCACCGCTTCATCCAGCTCATTCCGAGCCCGCGCGCCTCCGCCCAGCAGCTCCACGAACTGCGTGCGGCGCCCATCGAGCATCTCGGCGGCGCGGTAAAGAATCTGGCCGCGGTTCATCGCCGTGCGCACGGACCACGCTGCGAACGCCGTGCGGGCCGCGCGAACCGCATCGCGCAGGTCTTTGCGCGAGCCCCGCGGCACGTTCACCGAGCCATCGGGCCTGTAGGCACGTCCGGACTCCGACCGCACGAACTCACCGCCCACGTACTGCTTGTAGGTCTTGCGGACGTCGATTCGATCGCCGCCGTTTTTCCCAGCCACTAGACCAGCTCCAGGTAGGGCAGCAATCCGTGCACGCCGCCTTCGCGCCCATAGCCCGACTCCTTATAGCCGCCGAAAGGCGAGGTCGGGTCGAAGCGGTTGAAGGTGTTGGCCCAGACGACGCCGGCGCGCATGCGCTCCGCCATCCAAAGGATGCGCGACCCTTTGTCGGTCCACACACCCGCGGAGAGGCCGTAGGGCGTGTTGTTGGCTTTCTCCACCGCCTCAGCGGGAGTGCGGAAGGTGAGCACCGACAGCACCGGTCCGAAGATCTCTTCGCGCGCGATCCGGTACGACTGGGACACGTTCGTGAAGACTGTCGGCGGGAACCAGTACCCGCGCTCCGGGAGCTTGCATTCGGGCTGGTAGATCTCGGCCCCTTCCTCGATGCCTGAGTCGACAAGGCGCTGGATCTTCTCCAGCTGCGCCTTTGAGTTGATGGCGCCGATGTCGGTGTTCTTGTCCAGCGGATCGCCAAGCCGCAGCGTCGACAGGCGCTGCTTCAGCTTCTCCAGCAGGGGTTTGGCAATCGACTCCTGGACCAAGAGACGGCTACCGGCGCAGCAGACATGGCCCTGGTTGAAGTAGATGCCGTTCACGATGCCCTCGACCGCCTGGTCGAGCGGCGCGTCCTCGAAGACTATGTTCGCCGCCTTGCCGCCAAGCTCCAGGGTCAGCCGCTTGCCGCTGCCGGCGAGCGCGCGCTGGATGAGCTTGCCGACTTCGGTTGAGCCGGTGAACGCCACTTTCTTGACGCCCGGATGGGATACGAGCAGCGACCCCGTCTTGCCTGCTCCCGTGATGATGTTGACGACCCCCGCGGGAAGCTCGGCCTGCTGGCAGATCTCGGCAAACAGCAGGGCGGACAGCGGTGTCGTCTCAGCGGGCTTGAGCACGACAGTGTTGCCGGCGGCCAGCGCGGGCGCGATCTTCCAGGCCAGCATCAAGAGAGGAAAGTTCCACGGGATCACCTGGCCCGCCACTCCCAGCGGGCGCGGCCGCCGGTTGGGGAATGCCCACTCCAGCTTGTCCGCCCAGCCTGCGTAATAGAAGAAGTGGGCCGCGCTGAGCGGGACGTCGACGTCCCGCGACTCCTTGATGGGCTTGCCGCCGTCCATGGTCTCGACCACCGCCAGCTCGCGCGCTCGTTCCTGGATGAGGCGCGAGATCCGAAACAGGTAGCGAGCCCGGCGCGAGGGCGCCATCCGCGACCACGACGTGAAGGCCGTGCCGGCGGCGGAGACCGCCCTGCCGACGTCGACGGCGTCGGCCTCGGCCACCTCGGAGAGCTTCTGCTCGGTGGCGGGATTGATGGTCGGGAAGCGCTTCTTGCTGTGGGGCTCGACCATCTTGCCGCCGATGAACAGTCCGTAGCGTGGCTGGATGCGGACATGGTCGATCGCTTCAGGAGCGGGGGCATATTCGAACGTCTGCTTGGCGAGCTCGGCGGCCTGGCGCTTGGTGATGGCCATCAGTCGATGGTGAAGTAATCGGCCGATTGGTACACGCCGCTGCGCTCCTTCTCGATCTGCATGAGCACGTCGTTGAGCAGGGTCGACGCGCCGAGGCGGAATCGGTCCGGGGTCATCCAGTCGGCTCCGAGGGTTTCGTACAGGACGACGAGGTAAGCGATCGCCTGCTTGGACGTGCGGATGCCGCCGGCTGCCTTGAAGCCCACCGGGCGCCCGGTCTCGCGCATGAAATCGCGAATCGCCTCCATCATCACCAGGCTCACTGGCAGCGTTGCCGCCGGCTGGACCTTGCCTGTGGAGGTCTTGATGAAGTCGGCGCCGGCGGCCATCGCCAGAATGCTTGCCCGGCGCACGGCGTCATACGTGCCGAGCTCTCCGGCTTCCAGGATCACCTTGAGATGCGCCGGACCGCACGCCTCTTTGACGGCCACGATCTCGTCGTACACCTTCTGGTAGTCGCCGGAGAGAAATGCGGCACGGTCGATGACCATGTCGATCTCGTCTGCACCGGCGGTCACCGCGTCCTTGGTCTCGGCCAGTTTGATCGAGATGAAGCTCTGTCCGGATGGAAATGCAGTTGCGACTGAGGCGACCTTGACGCCGCTTCCCTGCAGTCGCTCGCGAGCCTCCGCGACTCGGGCGGGATAAACGCAGAGAGCCGCCACCGAGGGGATCGAAGCGTCACCGGGTTGAGGGCGGATCGCCTTCGCCGAGAGGGCTGCAATCTTGCCAGGGGTGTCCGATCCCTCGAGCGTCGTGAGGTCCATGCACCGGATGGAGAGGTCGAGCGCCCACAGCTTCGACGACTTCTTGATGGAGCGTTTCGCCAGGGACGCGGCGCGCTCGTTGGCGCCCACCTCGTCGACGCTGCGCACGCCGCGCATCAGCGAACCGAGATGAGAAAGCGACAGTGCGGTAGCCACTCTTGGGATTATGCGCCGGGCCGAACGGCGTCTTTCCTCTGCGTCGAGATGGGGCTAAACCCGGCAGTCGCCTGCGGGCGGGTGTGTCACCGGAGATCCGTGCGCATGCCTTCCCACCGGAACCGGTGGGGCCGCGCTCGTCGGATTGCCATCGCAGACGCGGTTCGCGTGATGGGCACCAGTTGAGGGCGGCTGGGCGGCGGGTGCGGGCGGGATGACGCTGACTGTTGGGCTGGCGCCGGTCAAAAGGTCAGCCGGCGCCATTCTTGGTGCCTGAGCCGCATCGGAGTTCGAAAGCAGCGCTGGAGAAGACCGCACAACGTGCACGCTGTCGAGCGGAGGGGACCTTGGGACCTGCGTTGGCTATGGAGCATGGGGGTTCCGACCCGAGGCTGGAACCGGGCACGGGTTGCGGGTCAAGGTGGTCGTCAAGTTCAAGGCCGTGACCCCCGCACTGGCGCAGATCGCCGGTGCAGCGTCCCAGGGCGTCATCTACCTGGTCCAGACAGCGACGGGCGAGGAGCTTTACTTCTAACCGAGCCAGGATCCTGGTGGATCCATGCTGCCTGGCGGCCTACCGCCTGCGGCTGCCGGCGAAGACATCCCGACCCAGGTCGTCGAGCATCGCGCGCGGGGTCTTGAGCACGAACCCAACCTCTCGCAGGAGCCGGCGCCAGACTGCGCGGGAAAAGAGTCCGTAGGTATGCCGGTCGTGCTCGACACGCATCACACCCTCGTGGTCGCGTATGAGAATCGCAAAGTCGACGAAGTAGGTAGTGTCGGTCGGATCCGGATCAGTCGTCCATTGCAGGAAACGCACGCTGCCGCGCTCGGTGTCGTTGCCGCCATGATCGACGTTCTCGACAAAGGTCTCGCGCACGAAGTCCGGGGCGAAAAGCGCGGCGCCGCCAGGGCGGCAGTGCACGAAGGCGGTCTCCATTGCGGCGCGCAGGTCGGACTCGGTGGTCATGTGGCAGATGGCGTCGTGCACGAAGACCGCATCGAACGTCCGGCGCAGGCGCACCGTGCGGATGTCGTCCTCGATGTGCTCGCATTCGGGGTTGAGCGCTCGGCTGACCGCCAGCATGTTTGGCGACAGGTCCACCAGCGTCATGTCAAACCGAGCCTTGAGGTGAAAGGCGCTGTTGCCACCGCCCGAACCAAGCTCGAGCATGGTGCGCGGCGGAGGGGCAGTGGACCTGGTCAGCACGCGTTTGAAGAAGGCCGCCTCCTCCCGATAGCCCTCAGGCGTCGAGAAGGTTGGCCACCACTCGGCAAGTTCGCCGTACAGCTTTGGCTGCTGCATAGGTGGATTGTGGCGAAGTACTACTGCAACAGGTAGTGCTCGAGGCTGTGTTCCAACTCTGTCAAAGCGGCTCGGCGCAGGCGATAGGCCCTCCGGCGGTCGCCGCTTACGCTGACCACGACGGCCGTCGACAAGATAGAGGTCAGGCCAGGGGGCGCGTGGCGCTTTGTTCAGGTCGAGCGGTGGCACCACAACGGTCCCTTAGGCTCGCATTGATCCTTATGGGGGGTCGGTAAGCAGTGAGCGTGAATGAGTTCGTCGAAGCGAAGGTGCCGGCGGAATTTCGTGAGGTTGTCGCGGCCATTCGCGACTTGATGAGGGAGTGCGCTCCCGATGCCGCAGAGGTCATCAGCTACGGCATGCCCGTTTACAAGGGCAAGAAGATATTTGCCTGGATCAATCCGCCCGTCAAGGACGTCACGTTCGGCTTCTCACGCGGCGACCAGATGGAGGACAAGTACGGCTTGTTGCATGGCACCGCCAAGGGAGGCGCCAGGCACGTGAAGATGAAAAACCTCGCCGAGATGAACAAGCCTGCCCTCAAGTACTACATCAAACAGGCGGTCGACCTCGACAAACGCTGACGTGTGAAGAAGGCTGCGGTACGCTCCGCGTCGGCCTGACCTATGACAGATTCAAATGACTGGGGAGTTTCCGGTGGCGGCGCCGAGATCTACGAGACCGTTTTTGTTCCGGCGATGATGGGCGAGTGGGCTTCACGGGCTGTCACCCTGGCAAGCCCGCAGGCCGGCATGCACGTCTTGGATGTTGCCGCCGGCACCGGAGCATTGACCCGCCTCGCGGCGAAATCAGTTGGTCCAAGCGGGCGAGTCGTCGGACTCGATCTCAACTCGGACATGCTTGATGTTGCTCGCACCATTGCACGCGAGCCGACCTCCGCCCCCATTGAGTGGCGGGCAGGTGATGTCAGTGCAGTGCCGTTTGACGACGAATCGTTTGATGTCGTTTTCTGCGCGTTCGGCCTGATGTTCTTCCCGGACCGAGTCGGTGCGCTGAAAGAGATGCGTCGGGTTCTGCGGCGAGACGGCCGCGTGGTATTGATGGTTTGGGGATCGATTCGCAAGTGCCCAGGCCAGCTGGCGATGAAGGAAAGCTGGACGCGCCACTTTGGTGCTGATGAGGCCGGGCTGTTCGATCGGCAGCATTCACTCGGCGATCCTGCGGCAGTTCGGTCGCTTATTGACGACGCCGGCTTCAGAGAAACCGATGTCCAAGAGGCCGAGGGCTTCGTGCGCCTGCAATCAGCGGCGGATCTGGCCAGAGGCTACGGAGCAATGGCAGAGGTGCAAGCCGACGAACGGACGCGCATGGCTGTAATCGGCGAGGTCACCACTGCGCTGAAGCCATACGTCGGAGCGGATGGCCTTGCTTACCCGATCGAGGCGATCCTCGCAACCGCGAGAAAGTAGACCCTAGGCCGACACCGCGCTGCGGCGCACGAACAGTTGACAGCACCGCAAAATCTCTCTTCCTGAGTTCCTTGACTAGCGCCTCAAAACTGAGCCCTGGGGCGTTGCTCGCTGTCTGCTTGTATTGAATCTCAGCTTCTCCTCGCATGAGACTGGACCGAGTCGGCAAGGCGCAGGGCCAGACGCGGGTAACGGGTTAGTGGCCCTCGTGCCCGCCCTTGGCGCCGGCGCCGGCGAACTTCGCGGGATCCTTGTCGAAGGTCCCCTTGCAGCCGGCAGAGCAGAAGTAATAGGCCTTTCCGTTGTTGAAAGACCGGTACTCGGCGGTCCCAGTATCGACGGTCATTCCGCATACGGGATCGATGGCAGCGGTTTCGTCACTCATGTTGTCTCCTTGGCCCCTTGGGGGTTCGTGCGTAGGCGATGCGTCATCCGCACCGACCTCGACCTTCGGCTCAGCCGTTGAGGGGCCAAGCGCGGCTGACTGAATCGCCTTCGATCTGAACCCGCGAAGGCGGTTCGAGTTGGACACCACTGATAGCGAGCTCATCGCCATTGCGGCCGCCGCAATCATGGGGCTCAACCGTAGACCGACGAACGGATAGAGAACGCCGGCAGCGATCGGGATGCCGATGACGTTGTAAGCGAAGGCGAAAACGAGATTCTGGCGGATGTTGCGCATGGTGGCGCGGCTCAGCTGGATAGCCGTACTGACACCGGTGAGGGCCCCAGAGATGAGGGTGATGTCCGATGACTCGATCGCGATATCGGTGCCAGTCCCGATCGCCATGCCGACGTCGGCCTGGGCCAGCGCCGGCGCGTCGTTGATGCCGTCGCCGACCATCGCCACACGCCTTCCCTCGGACTGCAGCCGCCGGATTTCCGCGGCCTTGCGGTCAGGTAGGACTTCTGCGAGCACGCGCCCGATACCGACCTGGCGCGCGATCGCGGCCGCCGTGCGCCGGTTGTCGCCGGTGATCATCACGACCTCGAGACCAAGTGCGCGCAGGCTGGCCACAGCGGCCACGGACTCCTCCTTCAGCGTGTCAGCGACAGCGATAACGCCCGCCGGCTTGCCGTCGACGGCGACCAGCAGCGGCGTCTTACCGTCGGCCGCGAGCCGATCGGCCTCGGCCTCCATAGCGGTGGTATCGATGCCGGCACCACGCAGGAGGGCGGGGTTCCCGATCAGGATCGATCGACCGTCGACCTTAGCGCGGACGCCTTTGCCGGTGATGGAATCGAATCCGGCCGGTTCGGTCAGGAGGATCTCACGAGACCGGGCTCCAGCCA
>Ga0207929_1000325_pt1 | contig 13459 bp, 11 predicted proteins | sample NGESurdeep072012_FD_184466 | JGI IMG/M metagenome (GOLD analysis project Ga0207929, IMG submission 184466) | Arctic peat soil microbial communities from Barrow, Alaska - NGEE Surface sample 53-1 deep-072012 (SPAdes) | ecosystem: Environmental > Terrestrial > Soil > Wetlands > Peat ... | reverse complement strand
CCGACCATACGGAGCATCAATGGCCGTCCCGAGTACGTCCGCCAGGCGTGCGAAGGATCGCTCAAGAGACTGGGCGTCGAGACGATCGACCTCTACTATCAGCACCGAGTCGACAAGAACACGCCGATTGAGGACACCGTCGGAGCGATGGCCAAGCTCGTTCGCGAGGGAAAGGTGCGCTACATCGGACTATCCGAAGCATCGATCAACACGATTCGTAAAGCGCATAAGGTTCACCCGATCACCGCGGTGCAGACGGAATACTCTCTCTGGACACGCGATCCCGAGGAGGGCGTGCTCGATGCGCTGCGGCTTCTGGACGTTGGCTTCGTAGCATACAGTCCGCTCGGCCGCGGATTTCTTACGGGACAGATCAAGAAAATCGACGATCTGGCGCAAGATGATTTCAGGAGGCAGAACCCGCGCTTTCAGGGAGAGAATTTCAAGAAGAATCTCGAGCTGGTCGCGAGGGTCGAGGAGATCGCCAGGGAGCACAAGTGCACGCCCGCACAGCTGGCGTTGGCGTGGGTGCTAGCCCAGGGAGACGACATCGTGCCGATTCCGGGAACCAGGCATCCCGAGCGGGTCGAGGAGAATGTCGGTGCCTTGAGCGTCGTGCTATCCGAGTCCGATCTCAGACGCATCGACGCTGCGGCGCCAAAGGGAATCGCCGCGGGCGAGCGTTATCCGGAAGGAGGGATGAAGAGCGTCAATCTGTAGCAAGGGGGCGGAACGCAGTTTTGCGTTAGAGCCTACCGCCCGCGACGACTTCGATACGGGCCACCGCTTCGACGCGAATCACCTGAGCCACCCGAGCGACCCGAACCCGACCCGCCTGAGCTACCCGACCGTGGCGAGCCACCCGAGCCACGTGAGCCGTTCGAACCTCCCGACCGGGCGGCCTTTGCTTTCGACCGCGCCCGCTCATCCGCCTTCCTGCCCCTGATTGCGGCGATCCGCTCACCAATCGGGATCTCGAGACGACCTTCGGGCCGCGCATTGTAGTCGAAGTCGGGAATCGTTATCTGCGGCAGCCGCTTTCCAATCGCCTTCTCGATCGCGCGAAGATCGTTCTGCTCGTCCGGCGCCACGAAAGTGAAGGCATCACCCACCTCGCCCGCGCGCGCGGTGCGACCCACGCGGTGGATGTAATCGTCGGGCGCCTGCGGCACGTCGAAGTTGACGACGTGCCCAAGTGCCTCGATGTCGATTCCGCGCGCGGCAATGTCCGTTGCGACCAGAACTTTGTATTGGCCATTCTTGAAGCCCGCCAGCGCCGCAGTGCGCTGACCTTGCGAGCGATTTCCATGAATCCGCTCCGCCTTGATGCCGCGCTTCACCAGCTGCTCGGCCAGGCGGTTCGCGCGGTGCTTGGTGCGCGTGAACACCAGCGCTTGCTCCATTTCGCCACGATCGAGCAGGGCCAGCAGTAGATCCTTTTTCAGATCCTGCTTCACCGGGTAGACGGCCTGCGTGATTCCGACCGCCGGCAGAGAGCGCCGGCCGAGGTCGATCATCAGCGGATTGTGCAGCATCTCTCTCGTCAGTGCGGCGATCGGCGCCGGCATCGTCGCGCTGAACAGAAGCGTTTGACGCTTGGCCGGCACCATCTTGAGAATGCGCTTGATGTCAGGCAGGAATCCCATGTCCAGCATCCGGTCCGCCTCATCGAGCACCAGGAATTCGATGTTCTTGAGACTGGCGTAAGGTGCGTTGAGATGGTCGAGCAGCCGTCCCGGAGTCGCAACCAGAACGTCGACCCCCGCGCGCATCGCGTGCTCCTGCGGCGCCATTCCCACGCCGCCATAAATCGCGGCGGCGGTAATGGGCGTGTGAACCGCCATTGAATCGAGCGCGGTGAGAATCTGCGCGGCGAGCTCTCGCGTCGGCGTCACGACCAGCGCGCGCGTCTTCCCGCGAGGCTTAGCGATTAGATGATGCAGAATCGGCAATACGAACGCGGCGGTCTTGCCGCTACCGGTCATCGCACAGGCGATAATGTCGCGCCCTTCTAGTGCGGCTGGTATTGCTTCGATTTGAATTGGTGTTGGTCGCTGGAAGCCCAGCTCCTTGAGGCCTTTGTGGAGACTGGGGTGAAGCTTAAATGAAGAGAACGGCAGAGTGGCGCCTTGATGGATGAAGTGAGTGGGATGACTACGTTGAAAGGTACCTAGGCCAGGGCTGCCGCTGGAAGCTATTTACAGCCGGAACAGGTAGCTGATCTTGCCGAAGAATCCGTCCCGCGTTCGCTGCAGATTCTGGAACCTGAACTCGCGCGGTTCCTCGAGTGTCGAGCCGTATCCCAGATACACGAGCGTGCCAGGCACCGGACGGTAGCTGAACAACCAGTCCGTCGAGAATTCGTTCGTGGTCTCTCCTGCATCGAGTACGCCATTTACGAGGATCGGGTTGCCGTTCCGATCTCGAAGCGCCGACCGCGACCGCGCCGCGTATTGGCCCACCAGGCGCAAGAAGATCGGCGGGCTCACCTGGTATTCCACCTTGATGCGCGGAATCGTCTCCGATGAGAACCGCGAGCCATCCGACTTGCGCGCGATCGTGAGCCTCGAGATCTGAAGCGAGCTTCGAACAGCCGTGGTCGGCCGCAAGTCGAGCGCCGCATCGATCCGTGAGCTATTGCCCCGCGCTGCTTCGCGGAAAATGGGCACACGACCCTTGGTGATACTCGCTGTTCCACTGAAGACACGGTAGGTCGGCGTGGTCACGCTAAGAGACCCGCCAAGTTCATCCTTTTCCGGCGGCGGCACGATGAAGGTCGTAGTATCGATCAGTGTCCCGACGGGGCGCTGAATCGTTAGTCCAGTGTACAGCGACGGATCGAAGGCAAAATAGCTGTGGGTGAGTGCCCCACTCAGCTGCCACCCACCCCTGATCGTCGCGCTCGGCAGGATCGACTCGCTGCCCTCGGCCAGGCCATGGCCCGCCCCGGCATTGTTCCAGATTCGATCGAGGCCAAAGAAGGAGCCGTAAGTTTGCACGAACGCTCCCTGAGCGCCGTAGAAGCTAAGTCGGTTGAACGCCCTCGTCTCAATTATCCCCGTGCGATTTACGAAACCGGCGGCGGCGTTGAAGCCAGGGCCGAGTGATCTCAGAGTATAGTGAAAGCCCCACGCGCGGCCGGTCCGATCCCAGTCCGCCTGGAGAAGCGATCCATTCCGTGAATTGCGCAAGCTGTCCGTCCATGACTCGGCGGCCTGGAACTGCGCGAAGTAAAGTTTCGAGTGGTAAAAACGAAAATCACCAGCCGCCACACGCGAGTAGTTGGCGCCATCTTCGCGAGTCGTGAGTACGGCACCTAGCGTGTTGCTGGAGCCGAAGTCGTATCGGATCCGCGAGACACCGAACAATGGCGAGTGATTGCCTGCCCAGGAATACTGCTGATCGTCGGCCACGAGCATCGACGCGATGTTGGTTCCACCAAGTTTTCCGGCGAGCTTCAGCCCACCCAGCGGCGCGACGATCTGTCGAGTGTAGATCAATTGATTGGGAGAATCAAACAGCTCGAGTCCGTCAAGGAAGAACGGCCGCTTCTCCGGATAGAACAGCGCGAATCGCTCGTTGAGCAGCACCTGTCCTACGTCGGCTTCCACCTGCGAAAAATCAGGATTGATCGTCCCGTTGAGCGTGAGATTCTGCCTGATCCCCCACCGCGCATCGCCGCCCAGCTCGCCTTTCTGCTGAAAGTCACGACCGTTGCCGATCGTCGGTGACCGATCTGCCTTCGCGGTCACAGTCGGTGTCGCTTCGAGAACGAGCCCTCGCTTCAAGTCGTGCAATCCATCCAGTGTTCCCGATTGCGCGAGGAAATTCGCGTTGGCGCGAACCGCCGGAGCCCACGTGTCCTGAAAGCCCGAGTGCTGCACTCGCCGAAGGATGTGAATCCCCCAGTTCTGAACCCTCGCGTCCTGATACCGAAGACTCTTGAACGGTATCCGCACCTCGACCTCATACCCGCCCTCGACCAGGCGTCCCTTCGACTCGAAGAAGTAGTCGGGATTGAGATCGACGCTTCCCTCGAGCGGATTCATGTTTCGAAATCCTCCACCGGTTGCTGAAGGACCTCCCGCACCTCCCGCGAACTGTGCGCTCCGCGTTCCGTCCTGTTGAACGCCGTACGGATTGACGCCGAAGAGAAACGCGATTTGTCGCGCGTTGTCCGTATCGAGAAGGATCTGGATCTGATCCTCGCTGTCGATGTTGTCGCGGTTTGCGTGCGTTGCGCGCACGACGTTGCCGTGTATCTCACGCGCACGAATCCCGAAGTAGATCGCGTCGGGCGAGTACCACACCAGGACTTCAGTTGGCTCGTCGGCCGGACGCCCGTCAACTGGCTGATACTGTGAAAAGCCGGTGAGCCGAGCTGCTCTGCGCCATACAGGCTCGTCGAGGTTGCCGTCGATATTGGCGACTGTATCGATTCTCGGGACATCGACGTGCGTGTGGTTGGCGCGCCCGGCGTACACGAGCGTTGAGTCCTGGAGCAAAGCGGCCGCAGTCAAAAATGTCAGGAGCATCGGCCTAGAATCTATCCCCGCCCGACTTGACGCACGACAGCGAGATCGAGGCAACCCTTTGGACCGGAGCCTGACACTAACGAGTCATGACGTCCACTCTTCGACTTCTCGTGCCGATATCCCTCCTCGGCGGTTCCATTGCGGCGCAACAGCCATCCGGTGGCGCCGAGCCTGTTCGCCCATCTCCGATTTCTCAAGCCGAGCTGGTGAAGCGGCTTACGACCTCACTCGACAGCCTCGCCAAAGCTGGCCAGTTCTCGGGGGTTGCGGTGGTGGCGAAGAATGGCGTGCCCGTTTTCCAGCGCGCCTATGGGATGGCCGACCGCGAGCGTGGCGTTGCCAATAATCCGGAGACGGCCTTCAACCTCGGCTCCATCAACAAGATCTTTACCCAGATTGCGATTCTCCAGCTCCGCGCCGCGGGGAAGCTCGATCTCGATTCGACCCTCGCCACGTACTGGCCAGACTATCCCAACAAGGAAGTGGCGCGCAAGATCACGATTCGCCAATTGATGCGCCACACATCCGGAATCGGAGGCAACATCTTCGACCCGCCGGTTGGTGGGAAGAGAAACGATATCCGCACTCTCAGGGATTATCTCCCGCTCTTTGTGAATCAACCGCTGGCGTTCGAGCCGGGGACACGGAACGCCTACTCGAATGCGGGATATGTCGTGCTCGGCCTCGTGATCGAGCGGCTGTCGGCGGATGATTATTACACGTACGTGCGCGAGCACATCTTCAAGCCGGCAAGGATGACCCGCACCGGGTCGTTTGTTGTGGATTCGCTGCCGCCGAACACTGCGATCGGATACACCCGTGGCGATGAGGATGCTCCCACGACCACGCCGCTCCGTCCGAATAGCCAAGATCTTCCCGGACGCGGGAGCTCCGCGGGCGGTGGCTATTCGACCGCGCAGGATCTTGTCAAATTCGTGCAGGCGTTACGCGAACAGCGGATTCCGAATGGGCTCCCAGCGGGGTTGGGAATCGCCGGCGGCTCGGGCGGGATGAACGCGATCGTCGAGGGAGGTCTTCCCGGCGGATACGATCTGATCGTGCTTGCGAACCTCGATCCGCCAGCGGCCGAACGCGTTGCCCGCATGACGAGAGAATGGCTCGGAGTCCACGACGACGGTGGCGGGGGTCGCTGACCCGAGCCGTGACGTAAGGAGTTAGCACTCGGCTGCGAGGCTTGCCGTGCCAGGGCGTGCAACAACGTGGCACCCGAATTGAAACATTACTCGCGTCTCCTTTAGCGAGTTCAATACATGAAAGTGTCCAATACACAGCGGCTGCACGCGCTGATCGCATTTCTGGTGGTCGGCTCCGTCGGAGCGAGCGCTTGCGCGAGCCTGAACAAGAAAGAAGAGGGTGCGGTAATCGGCGCAACAGCCGGCGGCGTGGTAGGCGGAGTGATCGGCAACCAGACCGGCTCGACCGCGAGGGGCGCCATCATCGGCGCCGTTGTCGGCGGTGCGGCCGGCGCGATCATCGGGCACCAGATGGATCAGCAGGCGAAGGAGCTGAGCCAGAACATCCCGGGCGCGACAGTCGCGCGCGTGGGAGAGGGGATCGAGGTGACTTTCGCTTCAGGACTCCTCTTCGCATTCGACTCGGATTCGATTCTGCCGGCGGCGGGAACGAATCTGCGCGAGCTCGCAACGAGTCTACAGAAGTATCCCGATTCGCAGCTGCTGATCGTCGGGCACACCGACAACGTGGGCGATGCCTCCTACAATCAGCGTCTTTCGGAGCGTCGCTCTAATTCAGCGGCCACTTACCTTGCGTCGCAGGGTGTAGCGAGAACCCGCCTCGCGGCCTCAGGCAAGGGAGAATCGGAGCCGGTGACGACCAACGACACGGATGCCGGCCGACAGCAGAATCGTCGCGTCGAAGTCGCGATTTACGCGAGCGAGGCGTACCGCCAGCGCCTGCTGAAGAGCAACACCGGCGACTAGCCTGGCTCCTTGGCTTGTTGATAGTTGCCCCATCCGGCCGGAGGCCGCCGGGTGGGGCGACCAACTACGCCGATTGCTTTCTACCCGCGAACACCAACACGCCGCCAATTACGATGGCGGCAATTCCGGCAATGGGTGGCACCATGCCGCGTTCCTGCGAAGTGACCTTGAGAGGCCCCACTTCGACTTCGTTATGGCTTTTCGTATATGGTATTCCGCGCATCGCGACGACGATGATGCCGCCAACGACGAGAAGCACGCCAATCCAACCAAGTGGCCGCATGATCACTCCGCAAAATGGGACTATCAAATGCTGTGGCACGAGGGGGATCCTTGCAAGACTGGCGGTCGCGGGCAGCCAGTCGGAATCGCCCACTATTTGTGCACGAGCTTCCTGTAAGCGATCCGATGCGGCCTGTCCGCATCCGCTCCTTTCCGCTTCTTGAAGTCCTCCGCGTAGTCCCGATAACTACCCTCGAACCACATCGTCTCCGAATTCCCCTCGAACGCCAGTATGTGCGTCGCGATGCGATCCAGGAACCAGCGATCGTGCGAGATGACAACCGCGCACCCCGGGAAACCAATCAGCGCCTCCTCGAGCGCGCGGAGCGTATCGACGTCCAGGTCGTTCGTCGGCTCGTCGAGCAGCAGCAGATTTCCCCCAGACTTAAGCAGCTTTGCCAGATGAAGCCTGTTCCTCTCTCCACCGGATAGATCTTTCACCTTCTTCTGCTGATCCGGACCCTTGAAATTGAACTGCGCCAGATACGCCCGCGCCTGCATCTCGCGCTTCCCGACCTGGATGACGTCGTTCCCCTCGCTCACTTCCTTGTAGACGGTGTTCGCGTCGTTGAATTCGCGAGTCTGATCCAGGTAGGCTAGCTGCACCGTGTCTCCGATCGTCAGCGATCCACCGTCTGCCTTTTCCTTTCCGGCGATCATCCTGAACAGCGTGGTTTTTCCGGCGCCATTTGGACCAATAATTCCAACGATGCCTCCGCGCGGCAACGAGAACGAGAGATCATCGAACAGGACGTTGTCGCCATACGCCTTCTTCAATCCCTTGGCGATCACGACATCGTTGCCAAGCCGCGCCGGCGGCGGAATCACGATCTCGTTCTGCATGACCTTCTCGCCTTCGGCCGCCGTCGCCAGCTCCTCGTATTTCTGAATGCGCGCCTTGCTCTTGGTCTGCCGAGCGCGCGGCGACATACGCACCCACTCGAGCTCGCGCTCCAATGATCTCTGCCGCGCCGAGGCCTGCTTCTCTTCCGTTGCCAGTCGGGTGCGCTTTTGGTCGAGCCAGGAGCTGTAATTCCCCTCGTACGGAATTCCTGCGCCGCGATCCAGCTCGAGAATCCAGCCAGCCACGTTGTCCAGGAAGTAGCGGTCGTGGGTCACCGCCACCACGGTTCCCGGAAATTCAGCGAGATACCTCTCCAGCCACGCAACTGATTCCGCGTCGAGATGGTTGGTAGGTTCATCGAGGAGCAGCATGTCCGGCTCCTCTAGCAGCGTACGGCACAGCGCCACCCGACGCTTCTCTCCGCCAGAGAGCGTATTCACATCCGCATCGGCCGGCGGAAGGCGGAGCGCATCCATCGCGATTTCGATCTTCCGGTCAAGCTCCCACGCGTTCGCGGCGTCGATCTTTTCCTGAACCTTCGCCTGTTGGTCGAGCAGCTTCGTCATTTCATCGTCCGACATCGGCTCGGCGAACTTGTTCGAGATCTGCTCGAACTTGAGGAGGAGATCACGCGTCTGCTTCACCGCGACTTCGACGTTCTCCCTGACGTTCTTGGACGCGTCGAGCTGGGGCTCCTGCGACAGATACCCGATCCGCGTTCCTTCATGCGGCCATGCTTCGCCCTGAAAGTCGTGATCGACGCCGGCCATGATACGGAGCAGCGTCGATTTGCCCGCGCCGTTGGCGCCGAGGACGCCAATCTTGGCCCCGGGATAGAAAGACAACCAGATCCCGCGCAGAATCTCCCGCGATGGCGGGACGACCTTGCGCAGGTCCTTCATTACATAGATGAATTGTGGAGGCATCCGTACAATTTACCGCACCGGGCAAGTCGTCCACATTGCGGGTGCGATTGCCGCCAGAAGTTAGCCCGGGGTTTTCGGGTCGCCCATCATCCCGTGATCGTGATCCATGTGGTCGTCGCGCCAGATGGATTTGAGGTCGTTACCGGCGAAGGTGTTGGCGTGCAGCATCCACCCGAACACCTGCGGAATGAAGCGCCCTCCGGCATCCTTGCACTCTTCCTTGGTCGCGACACCAAGAGGGCCAAAGATCGGCCGGCCATTCCTGGTTTCGGACCACCTCTCCTTCTGATAGCGCGGCGGAATGCACCAGTTCACGTGCCGGTGCCAGTGAGCGACACTCAGCGGAATGCGCTCGTTGAGATCCTCTTCGGACGTGCCCTTGGACGCCGTGTACATCGCGCCGATCAGGTGAAACGTCCCCTTCGAATCCCTTGTATATAGAAGCGAGGTCGGCCTTGCTGGATCGAAGCCAAACTGATTCCGGATCGCGTTCCACTTCTTCGTGAAATGGTACTGCGGCTGATTCTTGATCTGCGGCGCGAACATCTTGTAGCCATCCGCTTCTGCAACGGTTACGTCCCGATACTTCGCGATCGCCTGCCGCAGATCGTTGATCACATGGGCAGCCCGGGCTGAATCGGCGGCGGTAAGCGGTCGCGGACTCGAGTACGCCATGTGCTTCGCCATCGCAGCCATCTTCCAGTCGTCGCTCGCGCTCATGTCCATCCCACCCATGTCGGTCGAGCCGTGCGCCGCATGCGAAGCGGCCGCCGCGCTATCGGAATGGCTATGCGATTGTTGAGCGTAGAGACGCCCCGGGATCGCGAATGCCAGCATCGCGACGAGCGCTGGCCGCAGCATGAAAGTCCGAAGCATGTTGTACCGCCGTCTGGTGAAAGGGCATGACATCATACAGTCATACCCCTTGTTAGACGATCTGCACGAGCTTCAGTTAACCCCCGAAATCCGCCAGTAACTTGTCCAGCCCCTCGGACACCCGCTCATAGGGCAGCTGATGAATCCGATCCTCACCCCAGGCGATGATCTCCCCGGGCGTGTTCCACGGCGCGTATGGCTTGTGGTCGCGTTTGAGCAATACCAGTGACGGCTTCCGGAATGCCGACGCCGCGTGCGAGATGCTGGTGTCCGGTGTGAAGACCATGTCCGACGTTCCCACCAGCGCAAATGCATCGCGCAGTTCCGGGGTTCCCACCGGCAGCCCGCTTACCTCGGTCGCCACCTCGGCCACGCTCTCCCACTCGGAGGGAAGACCGATGACGATGATCGGCATGTTCGGCGCGCGTGCGCGCGCTGCCTGGAGAGTCACAATGAATTTGCCGTCGGGCCAGCGCCTCTTCGGCTCCGACGCCGAGAGGTTGACGAGCAGCCGTTTGGTAACGCCAGTTGTGGCTCCTGCTGGCGGCGTCACCAGTTCCCGCGCTTCCTTCCACCATTGCTCCGCCTGGGCGCGTTCTTCGTCCGCCAGGAATATCTCCGGTTGCCAATCGACCGATTGGGGATCGACGCCGAACGGGACGGCGAGTTGCTTGGAGCCCTCGATGTAGTGATCGACCCGATTCCATTCCGGCACGCACACGTTGTAGATCCGCGGCTCACTATCGCCACCCGCCCCGACCCGGAAGTGTGCCCCTCCCGCGTACATGAGAAGTGGAGTGGAGGTGAAGATCGGTGGATTGTTGATCCTGCCGTCCACCATCACCGTATAACGCTCGCGCCGCAGCTGCCTCATCAGATCGCCATAGCTGCGAAGAGAATTGCGCTTGAGCACCAGTACTCTGCCGACGTGTGGATTCCCCTGGAGCACGGGCGCCGTAGTCGGCGTCGCGATCACATCCACTTTTCCGCTTGGCAGCGCCCTCGCGATGTTGCGAATGAGTGACGTCGCCATGATCATGTCGCCGATTCGCTCGTAGCGGATGAACAGGACGCGATAGTCGGAATTCGTCACGGGCGGGAGAGCGGTCTCCCGCGGTCCTGGCAGCATCCGACCCAGAAGCCTCATCCAGGCCGTGCGCCACGCGATCTCAATCTTTCTTAAATCCACCGGTCAGGGGAAGCTCTAGGAGCTTTCGTGAAGGTTGTGGATCGCGGGTGTGATAGAGCTGAATTGCGCTTATCACAAACGGTTCTGGTATTCGGGTCTTGAGCAGCTCACGAATCGCCTTCCCATCGAGAGATTGGTAGAGGCTCAAGGTGGAATGTGGGCTAAAAGTGTACCGCGCGCGCGTGAACGGCAGTCCGCTCGTAATGATCCTGTCGTGGAGAATCCTCAGGGGACCATGCGGATCGACCGGCAGGACGAGGATGTTCGTCTGCATGAACCTCTGCGGAGCCTGGAATGAGAGCGTTATTGGCGCCGTATCCCGCGTAATCGGCTCCAGCTTCTCACGCATCTCTTCAACGGTCACCGAAGGAGGCAGGGGACCCGCGCCCGAGGATCCAGTGAGGGTCAGGTGGGGTGGTTTATATCGCGACAGCTTCGGGTCGTAGCGTTCATTGATTGCGCGGACTTGGTCCGCGACCTCCGGCGGTAGTTCTGCCAGTATGAAAATTCCATTCAGCGCCAAGCATTACTCGCGGTAAGAGCGGCCCCGAACATCAGAATTGAATGGTAAAGAGGATCGGATTGGCCTGAATCTGTGATGATCGCTTTCCTTTTATCAGCTCGCGATCGATGTGATTCCCTGGGTGGGAGTGCGTGTACCTCACCACCTTGAGTCCAACAAGGGTACCGATCGCCGCCCCCGCCATAACGTCACTCGCCCAGTGCTGGTTGTTGAAGATGCGCGAGAGGCCGACCAGTGATGCGCCGCCGTAAAACACGGTCCCCACATACCAGGCCGAATGGGGCCACCAGAATTGCGACTCCCGGGTCACCGTAGATGCGAACGCAAAGGCTGTGATCGTATGGCCCGATGGAAATGAGCGGTACTGGTCGCCCGCGAAGCCTCTCCATAGCTGGAAGCTGTTCGGATTCTTGGTGTCGACGAATGGACGCTGTCTTCCAGCGAGCATCTTTATTCCACCACCAAGAATATCGGCGACCAGGATTGACTCGATGCTGTGCAAACCGAGCGCTTCGACACGTCGGTTTTCACCGACGCGACCAATCAAGTAGATCCCCGTGCCCGTGACGAAAGATCCCGGATCGCCGAGCAGGCGGAAGCCGGTCGCGCCTTTGCTCAGAAACCGGCTTGCCTGGGTCGCCGAATCCTGAAGCCTGTTTGCGACTCGCATGTCGATCGGCGCGACCGCCGCCGTCCCAAGCATGAAGGCCCCCAGCAGGAGCGCGTCTTTGCCGACAAAAAGCGGCGTTTTCTTATTGATGGTGTCCTGAACCTGGGCCTGCGCGGTGACCGCCAGGGTCACGGAAATCAATGCGACACGAAACGACTTTGAGAACAAGAACGTCCCCTGCTGAAATGTTGGTGATAGGCTCAACCAGGTTCTCGAATGCAAATCTCTTACCCCTTGTAAATCGCCCTTCGAGTCGCGATATCACTCGAATGCTGAACATCGACCTTACCGGCAAGCGCGCCCTGGTTGCTGGGGTAGCGGATGACGCCGGTTTTGGGTTCGCCATCGCCAAGGCCCTTGCCGAGGCAGGCGCGAGCGTTTCAGTCGGCACCTGGCCGCCCGCTCTCAACATATTCATGAACCTGTTGGAGCGCGGGAGGTTGGATGAGTCGCGAAAGCTATCCAGCGGACAGCTTCTCCAGTTCGAGAAGATCTACCCCCTGGACGCGGCCTACGACACCCTCGCGGATGCCCCGGAAGACATTCTGGCGGCCAAACGGTACAAGGAAACAGGAGACTTCAGCATCGACGGCCTCGCCCGTCGTATGGAGGCCGACTTCGGCAAGGGTTCGCTCGACATTGTGATCCATTCGCTGGCGAACGCTCCGGAGGTAAAAAAACCGTTGCTCAAGACGAGTCGCGCCGGGTATCTCGCCGCGATTAGCGTAAGCGCCTATTCGCTGGTGTCGATGGTCTCTCGGCTGGCGCCATTGATGCGCCCGGGTGGATCGTTTCTTTCGCTAACCTACATGGCCAGCGAACGCGTGATTCCGGGTTACGGTGGCGGGATGTCGTCGGCGAAGGCGGCGCTGGAAAGCGATACGCGAGTGCTGGCGTTCGAGGCCGGCCGAAAGTACGGAATTCGCGTCAACACGATCTCCGCTGGTCCGTTGGCGTCACGCGCAGCCAGCGCCATCGGAATCATCGGGAAGATGGTGGAGTATTGCGCCGAGAATTCACCGCTCACCGAGCCGCTTCACGCGGATGAAGTTGGAAAAGTGGCGGCTTTTCTATCCAGCCCGCTCGCTACCGGAATCACCGGCGCCGTGGTGTACGTGGACAAGGGATTCCATTCGATGGGGATGGCACTTCAGGACCCGCCTCCTCAAGACTGAGGCGGGAGATCAGGGAATTTTCTTTGCGGCTGCCGCTGCTCTTTCCCTTTCGATCCTGATTTTTATTTCCTGAAGCCGCGCTTCGGGCATTCTCCCGGTCAGTGTCAGCGCATTGCCTGTCGCCGCGTCAGTCCACGTGACTGTATGGAGCGTGTTCGCCATCCCTGGCAGAGACTTTGGCGCTGGTGCTGAAACCGCGGGCGCGGATGGTGGTGCACTCGCTGCACGCTGAGAGTCCGCCGCGCTTGTGATCGCCGCAGCATCGACACGCGCCTTTAACGGAACTGCTGCAGATTTGCTGGTAGCCTGCATGGCCGTTGATGTTGACGATATGCCCGTTACGACCTGTTCCAGAGCGAGCGGCATTGACTCCGTCAACGTGACGGTATCACCCGGCGCGACCTCGTAGAGCGTGACCTTGGCGCCGATTCTCCGGGATGTACCGACTAGTTTCAACGGCTCTGGCTCGCTTGCCGAG
>Ga0207929_1000323_pt1 | contig 13479 bp, 9 predicted proteins | sample NGESurdeep072012_FD_184466 | JGI IMG/M metagenome (GOLD analysis project Ga0207929, IMG submission 184466) | Arctic peat soil microbial communities from Barrow, Alaska - NGEE Surface sample 53-1 deep-072012 (SPAdes) | ecosystem: Environmental > Terrestrial > Soil > Wetlands > Peat ... | reverse complement strand
GATGAAGTTGACGGCGGAGGTGGTGACTGCGACGCCCGCCGGCGCAATAGACAAGAAGCCTCCTCCTGTGTACTGCGTAGCAGTTAGGTTGCCGATGACGGCGATTGCGTCGGACGGTATGTTCGAGGCTCCGCCACCGATCCCCGCTATCGGAACAACCGTAGTAGAGCCCGCCGTCTTCTTAGCGCCTGTGCGAGTATCGAAGACGCGGAACGGCGCGAAGGGAGCACCCGTGCCATCCGAGCTGTCAACGCGGACGGCATTGACCCGCTTCCAAGCGGCCTGACCAGTGGCTCCGCTGCCGTTGCCGCGGCTTTGCCACATCGCGCCATCCCGGTTGCGGACCGTCTCGAAGTAGTTCGGAAGTGGGGTGAAGTTCGGCCCGCCAAAGGTTCCCCCGTATCCGAACCAGTACTGGACCAAGCGCCCAAGGCCGTTCAGCAGGAGGTCCGGTCCACCGGCGCCCCCGACTGCGATCGCGCCGGGAAAACCCACTCCGCTGCTTATGGCAAGGAGCCCAGTCCTCCCCCGTACGAACGCGCCGTAACTGTTGATGCTGCGGCCCTGCAGGGCCGCAGAGCCAGCCGCCGCGGTGTATCCGTAGACCGCCTTAGAGCCTGTGGAGCTTGTGTAGCCGTAGACGCCCATCCCAGTCGAGCTTCTCCCGGCGACACCCGTAGTTCCATCGCCGAGTTCGCCAGTACTCCCGCTCCCGGACACAGCCAAAACGGTGACGACGGCGGCCGGGGCACTGAACAACCCTCCGTACTGGACGCCATAACTCTGTAAGCCGATTGAGCCGGCCCCAGCACCTATGGCATTGACGCCGATACCGCCGGAGGCCAACGACCCCGCCCTACCGCGCACGCCTTGGCCGCCGCCAGTCTCTACATATCCATACACGCCCGTGCCTGCATAGGCCCATCCCGCCAACTGGCCAAAAGAGCCAGTCGTAACGGCGTAACTAAGGGAGCTGACCGCCGTAAGGGCCCCCGTCTGCTCACCGACGATCGACCCGACGACAACGTTGTTGCCGTCCGCCGCCGAGGCGGGGATCGCCCGGAGCGCGGCGGAGCCCGCAGCGCCGGCCAGGGTTGCACCAGCGAGCTTCAGCATCTGGCGCCGGGTCGAACGCTTCTCATTGGCATCGCCACCGTTCGGCGGCGATACCGCACGGCCCTCCAGGGCATCCAGTCTCTGCTGCTGCTCCGCGACCAGGGCCCTCAGCTGCTCAAGGTCCTCGCCAGCACCAATCTCTTTTTGAGTGGTCGCCAAGTTTACGTCCTCCTTAACAAACGCGAATTTGGCCGTCGATCAGGCGCCGAGGGTTTTGAGGAGCTTCGCAATACGAGCCTCCCGGGCTGTGTTCGGCTTTGCCACGGCCTGGCGCATGCTTGCCGCGGTCAGGTTTACAGCTGGGCGCGCGGGCCTTCTCAGAGCCTTGGCTTGAGCAATAATCTCGGCGTTCGTGCGGGCCGGCTTTGAAGGTGTCGGTGTCTTCGCCATGGGCATCCTCCGATTTGGCCGCGGCTTCACCGCGGCTCCGAATGCAGTCTCCAGCGGACTATAACATCGCTCGTGGACGCTGTCACTCGAGACCGACCAAAATCTTCATCGGGCCATCAGGCAAGGGCCGCAAAGCGACCCCTGTCACCCGATGATGCTGACCCTGGGCTCCGCGCGGACCCTGCGGTTGGCCGTCTCATCGATCAAAGCGAGAAGCTCGGACCGCACCTGCCAGTGGTCTTCTGAACCCCACAGGTTGACCAGCTCGTGAGGATCCTCCTGAAGGTCGTAGAGCTCGCCAACGCCCTCGCGACCTACGTATCGGGTGATCTTGTATCGCTTGGTCGTGAGGGTCCGTAATGAAACTCGGAAACCCGCTTCGTGGTCGTTCTCGGTCAGGACGTACTCACGCGGACCCTCAAGCAATGGCCGTCCCTCCATCCAGTCAGGCGTCTCCACCTCTACGGCGTCGAGCATCGTTGGAGCGAGGTCGACCAGGCCGACAGGTTCGTCGATGACTGACCCTGCGCTATACCCTTCGCCGCGGACGATGAGCGGGACTCGAAGCAGCTCCTCGTAGTGCACCGGGCCCTTGAACACCTGCCCATGCTCTCCCAACAGCGCACCGTGATCGCTCGTGAAGATGACGAGCGTGTCGCCCGCCAGGCCACGCTCTTCCAGCACGCCAAGGATGCGAGCGACCTGGGCATCGATCAAGCCGACCATCCCGTAGTAAGCCGCGGTCATGATCGCCAGGCCTTCGGGCTTCAGATTGGCGCCCCCCGGGTTCGCCCACTCCAGCGCCGTCCCACCCAGGCCGGCGGCCCAGGCAGTGTGAGCCGGAGGCTTGTTGTCGAGCTCGCCGGGCTTGAGCTCTGGAAGCGCCGATGCGACATCGGCAGGCGAGTAAAGCGTCGACCATGGGGCCGGCGGGTCCATCGGCTGATGGGGGTCGCAGAAGCTGACCCAGGCGAAGAACGGCTGCTCGATACGCTTCAACCACCCGACCGCCCGGTCGGCGATCCAGGTCGACGTGTGGTCTTCGGCCGGCAGCGCGCTGTGCCAGGTCTGGATCTTTTCCACGTGCTGCTTCGACGCTTCGGGTTGCATCAGGCGAAGGCGTTCACGCCCACGCTTGTCGCCATCGCGGTAAAGCCAGCGAGCGTAGTGGAGGCCGAACGGGGGAGGGCCGAAGCACCAGCGCCATGAGCCCATCCCTGGAGCGAGGCGAATGTTGTGGCCGAACAGAACCAGCTCGACATGCTCGAAGCCGGCATACGGACCGAACCACTCGGGCGCGACGAGGGCGGACCCTTCGACCGATTCGACCTGGCGGGTCGGATAGGTGGGAAAGGCCGAGGCAAAATGGCCTTTGCCGAATAGAGCGGTCCGGAAGCCTTTTGAGGTCAAGTGCGCCGAGACCGAACGATTGATCATGTCGGCCGGCAGGTCGACTCCCGTCGTCGTTACGCCATGGGTCGAGGGGTAGGTACCGGTCAGGATCGTCGCGCGAGAGGGCTGGCAGTACGGGTTTTGACACCGGCAGGCTGTGAATCGCGTACCCTCCGACGCCAGGCGGTCGAGGTTCGGTGTCTTGCAAATCGCATTGCCGTACACGCCAAGACTGTCAGCTCTCAACTGGTCGGCGGTGATAAGCAGGATGTTCACGGAGACAGAATCGTACTCAAAGTGGTTGGTATCCTTCTGGGCCTGATGACCGCCGCTAGAAATGGCTGCCCTCGGTCGCCGCAATCGAGTGGTCCCGGCCGATGACTGAGCCCGTGACCATCGGCGCGGCGATCATCACGCGCGATAACCTGGCCAACCTCAAGGAGCTGCTCGAACAAGTATCAGGCCTCGACCAGGTCGTGGTGGTGGATACCGGATCGCGCGATGGGACTCGGGCCCATGTTAAGAAACTAGGTCCGCCCTTCGAGCTGCATGAGTTCAAGTGGCGGCCACGTCCCGCCGGCTACGGTCCCGATGACTGGGGTTTCGCTGCCGCTCGCAACGAATCGTTCGGACACCTCGCGACAACTCACGCATTGTGGCTCGACAGTGACGACGTGGTTGTGCATTTGGCGGAGGGGAAGCGGGTCAACGCCTCATCGGAGGCGACCGCGGCAGCCTTCAGGAAGCTTGCCTCTCACTCCCCAGAGCTCGATGTCTGGATGGTCGATTACCTGTTGAGAACCGACGAGTTCGGCAACCCTTCGTCGGTCATCGCCAAGGAGAGGCTGGTGCGTCGGCCCGACAGCTGGCGGTGGCGCTTCCCGGTCCATGAGGTCCTTGTCTCTCAAAGCAAAAAGGTGAAGGACCTCAAGGCGGTGGCCGTGCTCGACATCGGCGTCGTTCATCGGCGGGGCGAGACTGGACGTTCGATCCGGCGAAACGCTCCCATGCTCAAGGCCTGGTTGCGCCAGCTGCAAACCACTGGAGGGCCAGACGCGGATCTCGCGCGGGCTCGCTTCCTTGTCGGCCGGTCCCTGTCCGCCCAGAGTCAGTTCGCGAAGGCCGCGAACTGGATGCTCGGCCAGTTCCTGGCGAAGCATCCGCACATCACGGTCGAGGAGAAGTGGGAAGGCTGGATGGAGGTCGCCAAGAGCCTGGTTCCTGCGGGCGACACGGAGGGCGCGCGACAGGCGGCCCTTCAAGCCATTGGTCTCTGTCCGCGATTCGGCGAAGCGTACGTGATGCTCGCCGACCTGAAGAACATGCTCGGCGAGCGGCCGGCCGACATCATCAAGCTGCTGGAAGTGGCCCAGTCCTGCGGTAGCGAGAGTTACGGGACGCATGAGCACAACCCGCTGCTCACTGGTCTCCACGCCACGCTCCTCGCTTCGGAAAACCAGGTGAAGCTGGGCAATTACCGCGAAGCGTTGGGGCTGGCCGACAGGGCGCTCGCCGCCCACCCAGGCAACCAGCGCGCCCGACAAGCCTGGGAGGAGGCTGCCGGCGCCGCTCAGGCAAGGCTGTCTGAGCCGTCGCCGGACCCTGTGATTTCGACCGTCGCGTCGCCAGGGCCCGGCGAACCGCGAGCCGCAGCGCCGGTCTTCGTCGTGTCCAGCGGACGCTGCGGTTCAACTCTCCTATCGAACATGCTCCGACGTCACCCCGACATCCTCAGCCTGTCGGAGTTCTTGATCATGCTGATGCCAGGGGCATTTGCCGGCGCAGGCCCCATCCAGGGCCCGCAGTTCTGGGCGCTGCTCAGCACTCCTCGAAAGCGAATGACAATGATGTACAGGTTGGGTATCCCCTTCGACGAGGTGCTCTACCGGCCCGGACCGGGCAGGCGCTTCACGGCCGAAACTGGTGTGCCACCGATCCTCCTGACCGCCCTCCCCCACCTCACTGACGAGCCAGAAGCCCTGTATGACGAGATCCACGAATACGTGATGACCCAGGGTTCGTTCTCCGTCGGTCAGCACTATCTGAGACTGTTCGATTGGCTCCGACAGCGCTTCGACCGCAAGGTTTGGGTCGAAAGGTCCGGAAGCATATTGGTGAATCTGGATGAGTTGATGGCCAACTTCCCCGATGCCCGCTTCATTCACATGTTCCGGGACGGGCGAGAATGCGCCATTTCCATGGCACATCACAGCGCCTTCCGCCTGTCGATGATCTCCGCCGATCTGACGAACCACCTTGGGGTCGATCCCTTCAGCTCGGACGAGCCCACTCGCGGAGATGTGCCACCTGAGCTGAAAAAGCTGCTGCCCGACACTTTCGATATCGATGCGTTTTGGAAATACGAGACGTCGCTCGCCGGCATGGGGGCCAGCTGGGGCGGCCAAGAAGCTCGCGGAATCTCATTGCTCGCCCAACTTCCGCCCGGTCGGGTGCTCCAGCTGCGATACGAGGATCTTGTGTCGCGACCCGAGAGCGAGCTGTCCAACCTGATGCGCTTCCTCGGCCTTCCTGAGCCGGCCGACGACTACCTCCGGTCGGCAGCCTCTCTTATCAGGGTCAAGCCGCCGGCCTGGCCTCAGCTACCCGCAGACCAGCGGAAGCGGCTGGACGATGCGTGCAGGTTCGCGATGGGCCTCCTGTACGGGGCCGAGGCCCTCACTCCGAGTTCCGCGGCAGCCGAGTAGAAATCGACCGGCGGCCGAAACCATATCGGAGCCCCGGCCGTTCTTATCCAATGACGGTTCAAAGTGGCCCGCCGGCCGCGTAAGATCGATTAAGAGTTCAGGAGACGATCATGCTCAGTACGTTCAACAGTCGGCTTACGCGGACAACCCCCCGCTGGTTCGTGATGCCGGTACTGGGTGCGGCAGCGGGCGCGGCTTTGATTTCCCTCGCGTTCGGTACAGGCACCCTGCCTGCGGCGTTCGTTAGCGCTACTGCTCCAGCCGCTGGCTGCGCAGCTTCTCACCCCGCCACGCCGTGCCCGGGTACCGCGCCGACTTTCAAGGTGCCACAGTTCCCAGTTCGCAATCCGGCGCCCGTCGGCCAGATCCCGACTTTCCGTCAGGCCGTAGCTGCGGGCTCGCCGGCGCAGCAAGCCCGCATGACCAAGCTTCGGGGCGAGCTCGGAATCACCCCGGTGCCGGCGGGAGTGCCAACCCCGAGCAAGTAGGGCTCACACCATTCGAATAAAGCCGGCGGAGGCGCGACAGCCCCGCCGGCTCTCTCTTTTTCAAGGGGTCGCCGATTCTCCTCGCCTCTCGAGGCGCGGCGCAGAATATCGCGGTGCGTATATCCGCCAAGGCAGATTATGCCGTCCGAGCGGCCACCTTCCTGGCCGCTTCCAGCTCAGCCGAACCTCTGAAGGCCGAGGCTATAGCCAACTCGCAGGAGATCCCCCTCAAGTTCCTGCTCAACATCCTCACGGACCTCAAGCGGGCCAGGATCGTCTCGAGCCATCGTGGCAGCCAGGGCGGCTTCCAGCTGGCCCGCAGTGGCTCTGAGATCACCGTGGCGGACGTGATTCGAGCCGTGGAGGGCCCGCTTGCCAGCGTGCACGAGATCCTGCCCGAGGACGTGCACTATCCCCCACCTTCCGAGTCCCTGCGACAGGTGTGGATCGCCGTGCGCGCCAGCCTTCGGTCGGTGCTCGAGACGGTGACGATCGCCGATCTCGCCTCGGGCTCGCTGCCGGCATCGGTCGTGGCCCTCAGCTCCAGCCCCGAGGCTCTGACCGTCCGGCGCTGACTATTGACTCGGCCCTGGTGAGGCGCTACGCTGCCGCCCTATCTCCATCGAGTCGGTGGAGATGGTGCAGTTGGGGTTGGGACCGGAGGGTTCGGGTTGCCGCAGATCGACCCGTTGATAGCGCTGGCCGGCCTCCTGGTGGGCTTCGTCGTCGGCCTCACCGGGATGGGAGGCGGCGCCCTCATGACCCCGATCCTCGTGATCATCTTTCGGGTCCACCCCCTGGCGGCCATCGGCAGCGACCTCGTCGCCTCCCTGTTCATGAAGCCTGTCGGCGGCTTCGTGCACTGGCGCCGGGGAACTGTCGAGAAGGGGATCGTCAAATGGCTGCTCGTGGGCTCGGTGCCCACTGCCTTCGCGGGCGTCTTCGTCATTCGCCTGTTCGGTGCCGGCGATGCCCTTCAGAGTCGCGTCCAACTCCTGCTGGGAGTGGCGCTGGTGATCGCCTGCTTCGGGATCGTGGGCAAGAGCTACCTCGACGCCCGCCGCCGGCGCGGGCTCGATCCACAGGTCGACGGCGCCCCGGTCACGAGCCGGCCCGCGGCAACGGTCCTGGTCGGCGCGGTGGTGGGGCTGATCGTCGGCATGACGTCGGTCGGCTCCGGCTCGCTGATGATCGTCCTCTTGATGCTCGTCTACCCGATGCTGTCCAGCCGCCGGCTGGTGGGGACAGACCTCGTGCAGGCGGTCCCGCTCGTCGGCGCCGCTGCGCTCGGCCACGTTCTCGTCGGCGATTTCACGCTCGCGCTGACGCTTTCGATCCTCATCGGCAGCATCCCCGGCGTGTACCTCGGCTCCCGCCTTTCGGCCTCGGCGCCCGATGTCGTTGTGCGACCGATCCTGGTCTTCGTCCTTGCCGTGTCAGCGATGAAGCTCCTGAACTTCAGCAACACAGGCCTTTTCATAGGTCTGATCATCCTCGCGATCGCGCTGCCGCCGATCTGGGTCCTGATTGCCCAGACCCGAGCGCGGCCGCGGCTCGTGGCGGCCCCGGCGGGCGGCGAAAGTCTCCCTTAGCCAGAACGTGCCGAGTCTCTGCCCTTGCCTTGATAGGCTTGCCAGTCGATGTCTGACCATCTGATCAGCCCCTACGGCGGCACCCTCGTCGATCCGCTGGTTGACGAAGAGCGGCGGCTGGCGCTGAAAGCGCAGTCACGCGACTGGCCGTCCTGGGACCTGACGCAGCGGCAGCTATGCGACCTGGAGCTGCTGCTGACCGGCGCCTTCTCTCCTCTCAAAACCTTCATGAATCGCCCCGACTACGAGACCGTGCGCGACGACATGCGCATGACCGATGGGACCCTGTGGCCCATCCCCATCACGCTCGATGTCACGGCTGAAATCGCGGCGCAGCTGCACGATGGTTCAAACCTCGCCCTGCGCGACCCCGAGGGCGTGGTGCTCGCCGTCGTCCACGTCGCATATGTCTGGCAGCCCGACCTGATCCTCGAGGCCGAGGCGGTCTACGGCACCGTCAACCGCGCCCACCCATCGGCGGCGATGCTCCTTGACAGCAATCGGCCCTATTACGTCGCCGGCGAGCTGGAGGGCCTGCAGGTCCCCCTCCACTACGACTATGGCGACCTGCGTCACACGCCGGCTGAGCTGCGCGCAATTTTTCAGCAGCGCGGGTGGCGCCAGATCGTCGCCTTCCAGACTCGAAATCCACTTCATCGCGCCCATTTCGAGCTCACGCTTCGGGCGGCGAAGCAGGTCGAGGCGAATCTGCTCATCCATCCCGTCGTCGGCATGACGAAGCCGGGCGATGTCGACCACTACACGCGGGTGCGCTGCTACCAGGCGATCATGCCGAGCTATCCGCCCGGGACCGCGATGCTGTCACTCCTTCCGCTCGCGATGCGCATGGGCGGCCCGCGCGAGGCTCTCCTCCACGCGATCATCCGTCGCAACCACGGCGTCACCCACCTCATCGTTGGGCGCGACCACGCTGGACCCGGAAAGGACTCGTTGGGACGGCCTTTCTACGGCCCCTACGAGGCCCAGGAGATGGTCCGCCTCCACGAGGATGAGCTCGGCGTCCAGATGGTGCCATTCCAGGAGATGGTTTACGTCGAGGATCGCGACACCTACATGCCGGATGACGAAGTTCCGAAGGGCGCGAGGGTCCTGTCGATATCCGGAACCGAGCAGCGACGCCGTCTCAACGAAGGGGCCGAGCTACCTTCGTGGTTCACACCACCAGCTGTCGCGGCAGAGCTGCGACGCTCTTACCCTCCGCGCTCGAAGCAAGGTTTTACGCTGTTCTTCACGGGCCTTTCGGGCTCAGGCAAGTCGACGATCGCCAACGTGGTTTTGGTGAAGCTGCTGGAGATCGGGGGCCGGCCGGTGACGCTGCTGGACGGAGATATCGTTCGGCGACACCTCTCCTCAGAGCTCGGCTTCTCCAAGGAGCACCGCGACCTCAACATTCGCCGCATCGGCTTTGTCGCCTCCGAGATCACTGGCAACGGTGGCATTGCGATCTGCGCCCCGATCGCGCCTTACGACGCAACCCGCAAAGAGGTGCGCCACATAGTCGAGCCGCGCGGAGGTTTCGTTCTGATCCACGTTGCGACGCCGATCGAGGTTTGCGAGGAGCGCGACCGAAAGGGCCTGTACGCGAAGGCGCGGGCGGGCATCCTGAAAGAGTTCACCGGAGTCTCGGACCCCTACGAGAAGCCGGCCGACGCCGACCTGGTCATCGACACCACGGGCGTCACGCCGGCCGAAGCCGCCCAGCAGATCATTCTCCATCTCGAGCGAGAGGGTTACATCGGACCTGCCCAGACGTAACTACCTGGTTTAGCTGCTAACTACGGGCTTAAAGTTGGCATCCACACGTTCCAGATTCACGTTGGAGGTTTCGATATGAGGGAAGATCCCAGCCAGAAAAAGACCACCCGGCGCGATGTGCTAAAGCTGGCAGGCGCGGCCGCCCTGGGCGCCGCAGGCAGCGCCGCTTTAGGAGCGCCTCGCGTGCTCGCAGCCGGCAGCGGCAACACGATCGGCATGTACTTCTCCCCCGAACGTGCACTCGACACCCGCGGGAGCGCCAAAATCGGCCACGGCGGGGAGACGATCGTCGGCCCGTACCCTTACCCCGGCTCGACGACGTTCACCTGGGAGGACTACTACGGCATCATCGGCAACATAACGGCGGTGTCGCAGACCGGCGCAGGATATCTGTCGGTCAGGCCATCTGACTCAGTTTTCGTCGCGGCGACCGCAGTCTCCAACGTGAATTTCCTTGGCTCATCCGGAGCTGTGGCGAACTTCTTCATGTGCCGGTTTGGATCCACCACGATTCCTCTTGGGAAGGTGAGCGACGGCAAGTTCATAGTCCGCAGCGGCGGCGCGACCACCAATTTCATCATCGACATATTCGGCCTCCTGGGCCCCGACCAGTAACACCGCCGGAACTTTAGGGCGCGCCTGAGCGCGCGGCCCCCTGAATAGCGAAGGGCTGGGCCCTCCCCGGAGGACCCAGCCCCTATCGACTACAGACGAGCGGGTGGTGTTCGGCTAGCCGAACCACCCGACTACATCAATTACGAGGTTGGTGGCGCCATGGCCGCCGACATACACGCTCACAGTGCCTGTCGCACTGACCTGCACAACCACCAGGTTGGGAACGGTCCCTCCGGCAAGGTAGTTGACGTCAGAAGCGAGCGGTCGAGTTCCTCCAGGGAAGACCGTGAAGTAGCCCGAGCCGGTTGGTCCAGTGGCCGTCACGTTGATCACCACTGCGGTTGGCGGGGTGGCCGATGTCATCAGGGGCACACCACCGACGCCTGCCACGGTCACCACACGTGTGGTGCCTGCCGTGATCTTGCCGGTGGATCCTCCGATGCCAGTTCGCGTGTCGACGTCACGATTCGGAGTGACGCCGGTAAACTGCGCGCCGGTCGCCGTCGCGTCGGTGAAGTAGCCGTTGACGTCGAGTACGACATCGGTCGTGCCCTTCGCGTTGTAGAAGGTGACCTTGCCGCCGGCCCCGATCGGGACAGAGACCCGGTTGGCAATGGTCTGGCCCTTTACCCAGTTTAGGTTGGACGCGGTCGGCCGACTGGTACCTGTCGGGTATGCCACCAGGAAGCTTCCTATTTGCCGGGCGCGCCGCGGTATGGTCGTCCTGGTCACGGTGGCGTTGAGGACTACGGACTCAGCTCCCGAGACCGGCACACCGCCGGCTCCGGTGATCTGGACGCTTAGCGATCCACCTGCACCGAGGTGTGCCCCGGCGTTCGGCAGGCCGCTTCCGGTCCTGGTGTCTGTAATTCGGCTAGGCGATAGCGCGACGAACCCTCCCGCAGATCCGCCTGAGCTCGGGGCGTAGTACCCCTCGAGGTCGACCACCGCGGTGGCCGAGCCCTTGGCGTTGTAGATGGTGACCGCACCACCTGCGCCCAGGCCGACCATGACCAGGTTCGGCACGACCCGGCCGGGAATCCAGTTGAGGTTCGAGGCTGTTGGCCTGGTACCCGCCGTCGGGTAGACGGTGAAGTCGCCGCTGGTCGTGGTATCGGCAGCAGTGACGTTCAGGACGACAGCTGTTGCGTTGGCGGGAACGGGACCAACTCCCGCGAGGGGAAGGACCCTCGATGCGCCGGGACCCAACTTGGGCCCGCTCTCCCTAGTGTCCAAGACCCGGGTGGGAGCCGTTGGGGTGAACGTTCCGGGCGCCCCTGTGATGTACGTGAATTGGTCAGCCGCGGAGATTGCGCTCGTGCCCGCGGCGTTGATGACTGTTACGTCCACGGTTGCCGCAGCATGCGCAGGGCTGACCGCCTGGACCTGTGTGTCGGATATGACATCGGGGAGGCCGGTGCTGTTGACTCCGCCAAACTGCACGGCCAGCAGGTTGTTGCAGAAGCCGTGCCCGGTTATGGTCGCGGTCGTGCCGCCGGCTATCGAGCCGAAGTTAGGCGAAACGCCAGTGACCACCGGAGCGCCGGAGTAGGCATACCCGTAACCGCAGGCGCCGTAGCCATAGCCCGCAAGGGAACCAAAGAGGCCCAACGGCCCCGCCATAAAGGAGGCGACCAGGACTCCAAGTACGGCCAAACCCGGCACAACTCTTGCTATCACTGAACGTTTGAACATCCTGGCTCCTCCCCGGCGCGGGGCAAATAAGGTAACAAGCACAAACAACTGCACGGGTTGCTAACCGGTTGCGAAATCGCTATTCCCCAGTCTTGAAACCTGAGTCTAACGCAAGCCCCCTCGGAAAACTGGCCTGAACTCATCCCCGACTAGGGATTAGGCCACATCTGTAGCACGGCTGGTTATGAGGTGTCAAGCGAGGAGTTACCGATCGTGCTACTTAATGCCCTTACCAACAGGCAATGCCGTTCGACCTTTTAAGGCACGAAGCTGACGCGGTAGAGCACGATGGAGTCGAAGTCTGCGATCTTGACCAGTCCAGGTTGGCCATCCAGGTAAGCGAAGGATCTCCAGTCAAGCTCGCGAGCTAACAGAATGTACTTGACGCCCAGGGCGGAAAGAACCTTGGCCCATTGCCCCCGACTGCCAGCCGAAACCAACGCTGAAACGGCAGTTTGATCTGGGCTGTCGGGTGGCACGATCCCTGGCACTTCCGGGTTTGTGCTGGTCACCATGGGGACGGAAAAGAAGGCGGGCGCCGGTGGCGCGACGACACGATTTTGATTCTGGATGAACGAGTACGACATGTACTCATGCCACGGCAGAAACAGTGTCCTGCCCGGATTGTGATCAGCCAACAAAACCTGATCGGCCTGGTACCAGCCGGGGGGGTATTGGGAGGGCTTGATCTCACCATGGGCGCCGAACAAAAGGCCGTTGCCATAGAACAGCGGCAGCGCCAGCAAGAGAGCAGACGCGACTCCCGTGGCCCACTCCAACTTGCCCAAGTTTCGTACCCGCACACGAAGCACATTGAGCGTGGCAGCAGCTCCAAGGCCGACCAGCTGGGAGTAAACGAGCGCGAGAAGAGCAGCCCACTTCCCTGCATCTCTCATGCCCCGATAAACAGCAAAGTGAGCGTCGAGCCACTGGACTAGTCCGGCGGTCGCCGGATACGACACGCCCATCTCGAGGACAATGGCGACGCCGCCGGCGATCACGAGACCTGCAACCCAAGGCGCAAGCTGCCTCCCCCATTGCCAGAAAGCAGCCGCAGCTCCGATAGCGGCGATCGTCAGGATCGCCGCCAGGACTGCCGGCCAGAGCGGGACGAAGGCCTTCATCGAAGTGAAGCGGCCGCTGTTCTCGGCCCAAAAGCCGTAGAGGCCAAGCAGGTTTGGGAGAAGTCCCAGCGACCTATCCGGAACGGCTGCGTATGCAGCCAAGTCGCCCGGCCCCGTGCCCGCGACCACCGCCCCTTCAGACCCGCGTCCCGTGACTAAGGGAATTAGCCAGTAGCTGCTCGCCACAAGGGAGACGGTGAGAGCTAAGACGACCCATCGGATCGATTGCTCGAGATATTTACGCGGTCCGTCGCTCCCGAGGGTGTACGCGAGGTAGAGAAGGGCCGCTAGCAGCCCAAACATCAACAGCACATGAGGACTGAGGAGGCCAAGCAAGATGAATCCAAAAGCAGCCCACAAACAGGATCGCAGGCTTGGTTGTGCTAGGAGTCGCCGCAATGTCAGGAGCGCTAATGGCAATACTGCGTAGGCGGCGATCAGGAACACCTGGCCGTAGTGCAGGCGGCTATAGATGAATGGATTTACTAGATAGAGGGTGGCAGCCGCTGCCCGGGGCAGAAAGTTGCCAACCGGTAAGGCCGCGTAAGCGAACAATCCGGCCGCGAACAGAGAACCGAGCACCAGG
>Ga0207929_1000320_pt1 | contig 13528 bp, 9 predicted proteins | sample NGESurdeep072012_FD_184466 | JGI IMG/M metagenome (GOLD analysis project Ga0207929, IMG submission 184466) | Arctic peat soil microbial communities from Barrow, Alaska - NGEE Surface sample 53-1 deep-072012 (SPAdes) | ecosystem: Environmental > Terrestrial > Soil > Wetlands > Peat ... | reverse complement strand
GGGACGCCATTGAGCGTGCCTCTGAGGTAGAGCGAGAGCTCTCCGATCCGAAGACTGTAAGGGACCAGCAGCGCATGGCTGCGCTGGGCCGGGAGCACCACCATCTCCAGGCGCTGGTCGAAATGGGGAACAAGCTCCAGAGATTCGAACAGGAGCTCGCCGAAACCCGAGAGCTCGCCGACTCTGATGAGCCCGAGATGGCAACGGAAGCAAAGGCCGAGGTGGCCCGTCTCGAGAAGTCCATCGGTGACTTGCTCGACCGGATAAAGCCAGCCCTCCTTCCCCATGACCCGCTCGACGACCGCCCCGCGATCGTCGAGATCAGGGGTGGCACCGGCGGCGACGAAGCCGCATTATTCGCGGCCGATCTCCTCCGCATGTACACGCGCTTCGCCGAAGGCCGGCGTTGGCGCATCGAAGTCATATCGCAATCCGACGGCACCTTGGGCGGTGTGAAGGAAGCGATATTCAAGGTCAAAGGCGAGGGCGCGTTCGGCGTGATGCGTTGGGAATCCGGAGTCCACCGCGTCCAGCGCGTTCCCGTCACCGAAAGTCAGGGTCGTATTCACACGTCAGCCGCAACCGTCGCCGTGCTTCCTGAAGCCGAGGAGATCGATCTCAAGATCGAGGACAAGGATCTGCGCATCGATGTCTTCCGATCTTCCGGCCCCGGCGGGCAGAGCGTGAACACAACGGACTCCGCCGTGCGCATCACGCACATCCCCAGCGGAATCGTGGTGAGCCAGCAGGACCAGAAGTCCCAGCTGCAGAACAAGCTCAAGGCGATGGAAGTCCTTCGTGCGCGGCTTCTGGATTCGAAGATCGCGGAGCAGGAAGCCGCGCGGTCCCGCCTGCGTAAGACCCAGGTCGGCACCGGTGATCGCTCAGCAAAGATCCGGACGTACAACTATCCACAGAACCGAGTCACTGACCATCGCATCAACCTGACACTCCACGAGCTGACAAAAGTGCTCGGCGGAGACATCGATCCGTTCATCGACGCGCTCAGGGTCGCTGACGTGGAGGAAAAACTTGGTGATTAAGAGCGGTACGCCATTCTTCCCGACTACGCTGCCGATCGGCACCATCGGAGATTTGCTGGCGGGATGCACTGCTATGCTCGAGTCCGAAGGCGTGGTGGAAGCGCAGCGCGAGGCGCGCGAGATCGTCGCGGCAGTGCTCGATGTCCCTAAATTCTGGGCCGCGGCTAACGCTGTTGCCGATGCGACCCCGCAGGTTGCGCGATCGGTTATTCGTGCCGCGATGAAGCGCGCGGGCGGAATGCCGCTCGCCTATGCCGTCGGACGCGCCTCATTCAGGCACCTCACGCTCGACGTCGACGAGCGCGTGCTGATCCCGCGCGTCGAGACAGAAGTGCTGGTCGATCGCGTGCTTGAGCGCTGCACGCCAAAGACGCGCACCATCGCCGACATTGGAACGGGTTCTGGCGCAATCGCGCTCTCGCTGGCGTTCGAAGCGGAATTCGAGCGCGTCTTCGCCACCGATGTGTCGCTCGATGCAGTCAACGTCGCCGCCGCCAACGCGGCATCATTTGCCGAGGCTCTCAAATCGCCCGTTGAATTCCGTAACGGCTCGCTGCTGGCCCCCCTGCGCGGCGAAAAACTCGATGCGATCGTCTGCAATCCGCCGTACATAAGCTTTGCCGAGATCACCGAGCTGCCCGCGGATGTACGCGACTGGGAGCCGAGCCTGGCGCTCTTGTGCGCGCAGGACGGATTGTCGGTTACCAGAGAGCTTGTCGCTCAGGCGCCGGACGCGCTCATGCGCGGTGGATTTCTCGCACTCGAGGTCGATACCGTCCGCGCCGGAACAGTCGCAGAAATGATTGCGGTTGATGGGCGCTATTCCGAAATCGAAGTTCTGCTCGACCTCACCGGCCGCGAGCGCTTCGTATTCGCGCGGCGCGTCTAGCCCCGCGCAGGCCAGAAAGGAGAAACGATGTTGGAAGAAAAGGGGAAGGAGCTGGGGCGCCTGATCGGGCAGAGTCCCGAATACCAGGCGCTCAAGCGGTCGAGCGAAGCGCTCAACGACGATCGTGACGCGGTCGTGCTCCTTCAGCAGATGGAGAAGCTGCGCGCTGAAGCGCAGCAGCTGATCCAAAGCGGCGAGAATCCCACGCCGGAAATGGAGCAACAGCTCGACGGCATGCTCGAAAAAATCCAGGCTCAGCCGGCCTACCAGCGCGCGGTCTCGGCGCAGGAAAACTTCGACAAGCTGATGCTCCGCGTGAATCAGTGGATCATGGACGGCATGAAGAAGGGCGCGGCGAGCCCGATCATCACGCTCGGCTGAGAATGCCGAGCGGAAAGCTCATCGTCTTCGAAGGGGCCGAGGGCGCTGGCAAGAGCACGCAGGTCCGCCTGCTCGGGGAACGTCTCACGGCTGCGCGCATCCCCTGCGTCTCGCTGCGCGAGCCGGGCGGTACTCCCGCCGGCGACGCCATCAGGGACATCCTCCTGCATCGCGAGCACGAGATCACTCACGCGGCCGAGGCGCTTCTGTTCATGGCGTCGCGCGCGGCGCTGATCGCGGGCCAAATCCTGCCGTCCCTCTCCGCGGGCAAGGTGGTTCTGCTCGATCGATTTTTTCTGTCCACTTATGCGTACCAGATCTTTGGTCGCGGACTGCCCGAGCCCGAGATACGCGCCGCCAACCGTCTGGCGACGGCCGGCCTCGTTCCGGATCTGACCCTTCTCCTCGACGTGCCAGCCACCGAAGGCCTCGGCCGCGCCGATGCGCGTGGCGCCCGCGACAGGATGGAGAGATCCGGCGACGATTTTCACCAGCGCGTCACGAGTGCCTTCCGCCAATTCGCGGACAAAAAGTGGCAGGACTCCCATCGGGAGTGCGGACCAATCAAGTTGATAGATGGCACCGGAGACGAGACAACAGTACAAAAGCGGGTCATTTCGGCGCTCGTCACCGCGTTCCCGCAACCTTTTGGCAGCTTGAAGAGTTAAAGGACCTATGAAAATGAGACTCCTCAGCGCGTCCGCCCGCGCACGGACGGTGATTGTCGCGGGCACATTGCTCGGCTCTCTCGTGACTGGGGGCTGGCTGCTGCAGCGTGGCGCTCGCACGGGAACGTTTACCGCCTTCGAGGGAGCGCAGCTTTTTGAGAGCGTTTTCCAGCGCGTGCAGAACGACTATGTCGACAACGTCGGCGACTCCGCTTTGTACCGCAAGTCGGTGGATGGAATGCTGTTCGAGCTGAATGATCCATACTCGACCTTCCTTCCACCCGATCGGTTTGCGCGTCTCGACGAGACGACGTCGGGCAATTACGCGGGGTTGGGTTTGGAGGTGGACCTGCGAGACGGGTGGCTGATAGTCGTGGCTCCGGTCGCGGGAGGACCCGCGGAACGCGCGGGAATCCAGCCCGGAGATCGAATCATCGACATCGCCGGAAAGCAAACGAAGGGCTGGACGATCGAGGAAGCGGCGAAGGTGCTGCGCGGGAAGCCGGGCACCTTCGTCACGCTCAGGCTCGAGCGTCCGGGGATCTCAACGCCGATCGAGCTTCGGCTACCCCGCATGACGATCCACCAGAGCGCCGTGCGCAGGGCGTCGATGCTGAATGATGGGGTCGGGTACATCGACCTCAAGGCGTTCAGTGATTCCACCGCCAAGGAGCTGAACGGTGCGATAACGACTCTCCTCGCGCGCGGCATGAAGACGCTCGTGCTCGACATGCGGACGAATCCGGGCGGATTGCTGACTCAGGGCGTGAGGGTGTCGGATCTCTTCCTCGATCCGGGGCAGAAAATCGTGAGCATGCGTGGGCGCGTGCCCGACGCGAACCGTGAGTATGCGGACACCGCCCAACAGCGGTGGCCGCAGCTTCCGTTACTGGTGCTCGTCGATGGCCGCAGTGCCAGCGCGGCCGAGATCGTCGCCGGTGCGCTGCAGGACCACGATCGCGCGGTGATCATCGGCACGCCGACGTATGGAAAGGGAAGCGCGCAGAGCGTGATCTCGTTCGGACCCGAGGGCGGCCTCAAAATCACGACGGCGCGCTGGTTCACGCCGGTCGGCCGTTCCATCACGCGCCGCCTTCCCAGTGACGACGAGCCGGATGACCAGCTCCCCGCCAGCCGCGAGAGATTCCGCACCGATGGCGGCCGCACTGTCTACGGGGGCGGTGGCATTACGCCCGACGTCGCCGCCGGCGATAGCACGACTCCAGTTCTGGAAGGCATCTTCATTCGCGCCCTCGGTGCCAACGCCGGTCATTTCAGGGATGCAGTCACGGACTACGCGCTGTTTCTGAAGGGCACTCGCGGAGTCTCCACGCCCGATTTCGTCGTTACGCCTGCGATGCGCGAAGAGGTGTGGAAGAGGATGAAGGAGCACGGAATCGACATTCCGCGCAACGTCTACGACGAGGCCGAGCCGCTCGTCTCGCGCATGATCGGTTTTGATATCGCTCGCTACGTTTTCGGGAGCGACGCGGAGTTCCGGCGGCGGGCTGCGATAGACAAGCCGCTTCAGAAGGCGTTGGATCTCGCCCGGGGCGCCAAGTCAGAGCGCGATCTGCTGCGAAAGGCGACGGCAGCGGCTCCCGCGCCAGACAGCGTGGACGCAGCTGGAGACAAACAGTGACCGAACGGGTCTTCATCATCGGACCTGGCCACGTGGGGCGCGGACTCTTCCGCGCCTTTCGAGCATCGGGAGTCGACGTCGTCGGAATGCACGGCAACCGGCCGTCGGGTGTGGCGACGTCGACTGGAAACATTCCGACCGATGCGGCGCGCGCGAATGTCGTGATCGTGTGCGTGCGCGACCCCCAGCTCGACGATGCAATCGAAGAAGTGATTGTCGCGGCGCACGACGGGCGGATCGCTCGCGACACCGTGATCCTGCACACTTCGGCGATCGCGGAGCCGGCGGGACTCAGCGCGCTGACGGCGGCGGGATTTCCAGGCGGGACATTTCATCCGCTCGTTCCGTTCAGCGATCCGGAGGTCTCCGCGGAGCTGCTGCGAAGGGGATGGATCGGAATCGATGGTGAAAACGCGGCGAAGAACGCGTCGCGCCGCCTGGCCGGTCATATTGGCGCGCGGGTGCTCGAGATTCCGCCGGGAAAGAAGCCAGCGTATCACGCGGCGGCGGTCATCTCCTCGAACTTTCCGGTGGTGCTCGCGTCGGTAGCCGGCCACCTGCTACACGATATCGGAATTCCGGACGCGAGCGCGTACCAGGCCGTGGAGAGTCTGATGAGCGGAGCGCTGGCGAACATGAAGCAGGCGCTGCCCGATGATGCGCTGACGGGTCCGATCATGCGCGGGGACACGGAGACAGTAGGGAAGCACCTCCGGGCGGTTCAGGGTCACGGGGCGGCGTCGGAGGTTTACCGGGCGCTCTCGGCGGCGGCTGTCGAGATCGCGCAGAGGCGGGGCGTGGATGCCAAGAAACTTCTCGCGGTAAGCGGGCTTCTACGATCGCGGAAGTAAGGTGGTTGGGGCTTTGGTCTTGTGGACGCCTTCGCAGAGCGGAGGCCCGTCCTAAAAAACGGCCCCTGCTGTTTGGTCGACCACCTTGGCGCCTTTCGGTACAGCGAATCCAAAACTCGATCTACTCAGGGCCGGGTTTGCAACGAAGCTCGTGATGACAACGTGCCGCTGGAGTCCGCTGGCGGTCTCGACGTCGAACTGTCTGATGCTCGAGTCGTTGTCGTCGATCCAGACTTTAGCGCTGGTGAACGCAGCATTGGCGCGCTTGGGGACGAGCGTGACGGCGTGCGTCGCTCTGCCTCCGACCGTCGCGGTGCCGGCGGATGCTACGGTAAATCGTGTGCGCGGCGAATTCAGAAACTGGTCGGCCGGATCGACCGAACCGGCGGTGGCGCCGTTGTACGGCATCCGCATGACCTGACCCGGAGTGCTGCTCGGTAGATAGACCCAAAGCGTGGAACCGTCTGCTGCCACTCGGTCACCGCTCTCGAAGTTGATGCTGAGGAGATTCGGCTTCTTGCGCAGAATGACGCCGCTCGTGGTCTGTGTGTTTCCGGTAAGTGGATTCGTCAGCGTCTGCCGGAACTCAGCGCGCATGCTGTTGAGACCCGCGTAGGCCGCGACAGCGCGATCGATTACCGCGTCGGCGCTCTGCGCACGCGCGACGACTGGAACGGCGGCGAACACTATCGCCGCAAAGCATGTGATCTGTCTCATAGTGATAGGCTACCCGGCAGAGCTTATGCCGTTCCTGTTCTGGCCGGTGGAACGCTGCGGCCGATCGCCGCCGCGACCGCGCGGAGCTCTACGACGAGCTGCGCGAACTGATCCGGATAGAGCGATTGCGCGCCATCGGACAGCGCGCGGTCGGGCTCCGGGTGCACTTCGATTATCACTCCGTCCGCTCCGGCGGCGACAGCTGCGCGCGCCATCGGAATCACCTTGTCGCGCAGCCCGGTGCCATGGCTCGGATCGGCGATGATCGGCAGGTGCGATAGCCGGTGCACGATTGGAATCGCGGTCAGGTCGAGCATGTTGCGCGCGGCTGGATCGAAGCTCCGCACTCCCCGCTCGCACAGGATCACGTTCTCATTCCCCTCGGCCAGGATGTACTCCGCGCTCAGCAGCATGTCGTTGATCGTCGCCGCCATCCCGCGCTTCAGCAGCACGGGCTTGTTCATTTTTCCGACGGTCTTGAGCAGCGAATAGTTCTGCATGTTGCGCGCGCCGATCTGGATGCAGTCCGCGACCTCGGCCACCAAGTGCGCGCCCTCGGAATCCATCGCTTCGGTGACAATGGGAAGTCCGGTCGCCTCGCGCGCGCGAGCGAGAAGCTCGAGACCTTTCTCGCCCAGGCCCTGAAACGAGTACGGTGAGCTGCGCGGCTTGAACGCACCGCCGCGTAGCGCATTTCCCCCCGCTGCCTTCACAATCCGCGCGGCCGCGAGGATCTGCTCCTCCGATTCGACCGAGCAGGGCCCTCCAATTACGATGACGCTGTCGCCGCCGACGGTAACGCCTGGAGCCAGCTCGACGATGGTGTTCTCAGCCCGCCACTCGCGTGAGACCTGCTTGTAGGGTTGGGTGACATGAATGATCTGCGCGACGCCTGGCAGCGCTTCGATCCGCGACGCATCGACGCGCCCATCATTTCCAACGAGGCCGACGGCAGTGCGCTGCGCGCCCGGCATTGGTCTGGCCTCGTAGCCCATTTCCTTGATAATGCTGACTACGCGATCGACGTCTTTCGCCGTCGCGTCGTGCGCCATGACGACTAACATTTTACGCTATGACTGAGGCTGTGTCGGCGGCTTCGGCGGGCTCGTCGTGCAGCTGTGGAGTGTGCGCGGGATGCGCGGGTGAAATTGTCTCGTCGACCGTCTTGCCGCGCATGCGGACGCTCACCAGCGACGATACACCGGGTTCCTGCATCGTGACGCCGTACACGGCGTCCGCGGCCTCGGTGGTCGTGCGCGGGTTGTGAGTGATGACGATGAACTGCGTCTTGTTCTTGAATCGGTTGAGCATGCGTACGAAGTGTCCGATGTTCTGATCGTCGAGCGGGGCGTCAACCTCGTCCAGCAGGCAGAACGGGCTCGGCTTGGTGAGGAATATTCCAAAGAGCAGCGACAGCGCCACCAGTGCCTTCTCGCCGCTCGAGAGCAGGTGGATTCTCTGCGTGCGCTTGCCGCGCGGAGAAGCGTGGATCTCGATGTCGCCCTCGAGCGGCTTTTCCGGGTTTTCCAGGCGCAGATCGCACTCGCCGCCGCCGAACAGCGTCATGAAGATGTTCCGGAAATTCTCGCGCACCTGGACGAATGTCTGAAGGAAGAGGTCTCGAGCCGTCGTGTCGATCTCGCGGATCGCCTGGTGAAGCGAGCTCTTTGCGGAGTTGAGATCGTCGCGCTGCGTGGTGAGGAAGCTGAGGCGCTTCGTCTCTTCATCGTGCTCCTCGATCGCGAGCGGATTGACGGGACCGAGAGCATCCAGCTGCTCGCGAACCAGCGCCGCCTCCGCGCGAAGCGTTTCATCATCCAGCTCCAGCGATTCCGCGCCGGCGAGCAATTCATCGACTGGCTTTTTCCACTCTGCTTCCAGCCGCTCGCGAATCGCCGCTCGGCGGCCCGAGAGCTCGGTGTAACGCAACTCCGCCGAGTGCAGCTCTTCGCTCAGCGCCGACGAGTGACGCCGCATCTCGACGAGACCATGCTCGTCGCTCGTGAGGCGCTCGTCCACCTGGCGAACCGAGCGCTCGGCGTCGACCAGCTTCTGCTCCGCGTCCTCGAGCGTCGCGTGCCTCGCGTCGAGGTCGCTTTGCCAATGGGTGACCTGTTCGGTGAGCTGGGCATCGGCGGTGGAGAGTGTGGTGAGCTCGAGTTGGAGCGACTCGAGCCGGCCAGAGGCCGATGCGAACTCCTCGCTCAGGTGACGCTCGCGGTCCGACGCCACTTCGAGCTGTGCCTGTGCCTGGGCGCGCCGGATCTGGCTGGCCGTGCGCTGCTCCCGAGCTTCGTCCTGCGTGTGCTCGGCGGTGGAGAGCATCTCGCGCGAGCCAGCGACGGCCGCTTCACGCTCTGCGATTCGGGCTTCGATCTCGCGGGCGCTCGTCGCGACCGACTCGATTCGCGTGATCGTGGCTGCTACTCGCTCGGCCAGTCTCTCGATCAAACCCCGTGCTTCCGCCGCCTCCCTGGCGGCGCGCTGGTGCTGCCTTGCGAGCGAGTCCGAGCGATCGGCTGCGTCCGCGTTCTCGCGCGCTGCCTGTGACGCCGCCTCGTGCGCGACGATCGCAGCGCGCTCGGCCGATGCCAGCGCCGCGCGCTCAGACTCGGCGGCAGCGACGGCGCCGTGGCGGGCGGACGCGCTGTTTGCAACGGCCTGCTTCAGCTCTGTGATCTCAGCGCGGCGGCGGAGCGGTCCGGGACCGGATTCGGCTGCCGGCAGCCAGATCGCACCGCGCGAGTCAACGAATGCAGTCCCGCTTTCCATCGAGGTCACGCGCCCGAGCAGCGAGCGCACCCACCCGCTCGCCGGCAACGTCGACTCGACGAGTGCGGCGAGACCCGATGCGCCGACCGGAATCTCAGGCGGTTCGCCATTCTCGGAATTGACGGGCAAGAGCAGCAGCGGACCTGGCGCGGTCGAAGCGTGCCACGCGCGCACGGCCTCGCCCACAATTCTGTCGCGAATGAGAACGGCGTTCACCGTCGGGCCCAGGAATTTCTCTACGAGCCCGGCCGAGCTCGCGTCGGTGCTCATGAAATCGCTCAGAGGGCCGAGTATCGCGCCTTCGCCGAAAATGCCACGCTCCTTGAGCAGGCGCGCCGCGGCGGGGGCCAGGCCGACGCGCTCTCTTTCCAGCCCCTCGAGCGCGTTGAGCTTCGCGCTCAAGGCTGTGTGTAGCTCGTCGGTGCGCAGCAGCTCCGAGCGCGCCGCGCTCTCGCGCTCGCGCGCCCGATGCTGCGCATCCCGCGCGTCGTCGGCGATGCCGGTCGTCTCCGCGACGCGGGCGGCCGCGATCGCGGCCGCGTCTTCCGCTGTTGCGAGATCTCTACGAGCGGTTTCGGTCGCGTCGAAAAGGTGGGTCTGCTCAGTCTCGAGCGCCGCTCTCCTCACGGTGAGCTCGTCACGCTCGCGCTCCGCGCTCTGGTGGTCGAGATCGGCGCGGTGCAGCTCTTCGCGCAGCTCGCGGAGCGCCCGCTCGCCCTGCTCGAGATTGAAGCGCGCCGTGCTGAGACCAGCGCGGACCTCTTCCTCTCGGCGCGCGTGAGCGCCGAGAGCTTCGTCGGCGGTCTGGAGGGCAGCTCCCAGCTGTGCCAGCTCGGTGGACGCGCGCTCGAGCTCGCCGCTCACGCGACCAGCAATAGCATCGCCTTCGCGGCGCTCCTCTTCGGCGCGCTCGCGACGGGACATGGCATTCCGCAATCTCTCTTCCGCAACCGCGATTTCGCCCCGTAGTGCCTGCGTGCTCTCGCGCTGGTCCGAGACCAATCTCGCCAGCTCGGTGCGGCGCGCTTCACCGCTAGTTCTCTCGCTCAGCGCCGCGTCGCGCGACGCTTCGGCGCTGCGGAGACGCTCCTCTTCTGCGGGGACTTCGGAGCGGAGCAGCGTGACGCGCTCCTCGAGGCGCGCGAGCTCACCGCGCCACGCATCCATCTCGCGCGACGCGTGAGCGACCTCGAGCGTGAACCGACGGGCTGTTAGCTCGGTGTAGCGTTCGGCGCGCTTTCGCTGCCGGGACAGAGAGCGAACCTGGCTCTGCACCTCCGCGATCAGATCGTCAATGCGGCTGAGATCCGTCGTGGTCTCCTCGAGACGTCGTTCGGCACTCCGCTTCCGGTCTCGATACAGCCCGACTCCCGCCGCTTCCTCGAACAGCTCTCTCCGATCGTCGGGCCGGTCGCTCAGCAGCGCGTCCACCATCCTTGCTTCGATCACGACACCCGAATCGGCGCCCAGCCCGGTGCCGCGGACCATGTCGTGGATATCACGAAGGCGACATGCCGCCCCATTCAAAAAATAATCGCTTTCGCCCGATCGACTCAGGCGCCTGGTGATGACCACTTCGCGGAAAGGAATGTCGAGCGTGCCATCATCGTTCTCGAAGTGCAGCGACACTTCCGCGAGGTTGACGGCCCGGCGCGCGGACGATCCCTGGAAAATCACTTCCTCCATCTTGGCGCCGCGAAGAGTCTTCGCGCGCTGCTCGCCGAGCACCCACCGCACGGCATCGGAGACGTTGGACTTTCCGCAGCCATTCGGGCCGACGATCGCGGTCACGCCCGCCTCGAACACCATCTCGGTGTGATCAGCGAACGACTTGAATCCGTGAATCTCGAGCTTCGATAAACGCACTAAGGCGCTCTCCCTGTTCGATAAACGAGTACGGGATTCAACCCCGCACCGCGCAGTGTCCTGACAAGTCCGGCCGACTGATCGGCTCTCGCAAAGGCGCCCGCGTAGATCAGAGCGCCTCCGTCGTCCTGCATCAAAGCGTAGACCGACAGCCCGCGAGTCGTGTACTTCTCGACAGCCGCGTGAAGTGCATCGACAATGCCGCCCTGACTCGGGACACTGTCGATTACCAGCGCGAGAGGCGTCGTCGTGACGCTCCCGGCGGAATCCGTGAGGACACCCGATTTCCGCAAAGCGAACAGCAATGAGTCAGCCTGATATTTCCTGGTGTAGGCGCCCGCGGTCACCTTGTACCATGTAGACAGCTCCGGGTCAATTGGAACAGGCGACACGGCAGCGGCGGGAAGCGCCGCACCATTTTTCCTGACGAACAAGTTAGCACCTTCGGCCGTGTTTGCGACTAGCATTTCCACGGTGAATGCCGCTGCCGACGCCGAGTCATTGACATTTGCGGGCGGGGCAACGTGGAGCGTCTCCGGGGCCGGCCGCGGCGGAGGAGGCGTGGGAGGGGGCACGGGCTTGGCCGCCACAGGTACCGGCGCTGGCAAACGCGCGGACCGTCCAACCCGAGCCAGCATGAGAGCCAGCCCCAGCGACGCGATCAGGACAAACACGATGAGGCCGACCGCGGGATAAAACCAACGGTGCTGCTTCCAGGTGGCCGCGCGCTCGGCAATCCTGTGCAGTGGAATCTTGAGCGTGGGCGTCGGCGACGCGACGCGCGCGAGTATCAACGCGGACGGTGCGGCTGGGAGATCCGCGTCCTTGACCAGCACCGCTCCATCGACCCGCTCAATGAGATCGCCGAGTCCACGTGCATCGCTGGGCGCGACGAGAAGCAGAAGCCCGCCCGCGTCGCCGAAGTCGGCAGCCAGTTTTGTCCACCTCGCGCTGCGGAGTATTTCCTCGTCGATCAGTGGGTCAGTTCCGCTCGGCATGATATAGAGGTTCTCGGTCCCTTCCACCGGGTAGCCGATCTTGTTGAGCGACACGCCATAGAGAAAGCTGTCGGTGATGCCGTGGGGATCTTCGTCCTTGACGAGAGAGCGCAGTGACGGCATGTCGCCGACAAGGTCTCCTACGATGACGCGTCTACGGGTTGCCTCTGCTCGGGCAATGCCGAGAGCAACGTGAGCGCCGGCAACAGAATCGGAGGATGTTACGACTACGGCGGAATAACTGCCCAACAGTAATGCGATCTGCCGTCCGGCGTCTTCCCAAGCTACTGGACGTCCGGCGGAGACAGGCCGGTTCAAGGGGAGCCCTCGTAAATCCAGTACTCTCGCCTCGACGCGCGGGCTATTTTCTCCGCTTCGTCCTTCGACGCGAACGGTCCCATTACCACGCGGAAAATCGGCGAGCCGGCGGTGGTCGTGGACACGACGTGCGCGGAATTGCCGGCGACCTTGATGGTGGCCGCGAGCTGCTGCGCCTTCTCCTCGGTGAGGAGCGCCGCAAACTGGACCGTGAATCCGGTCGAGGGCGGATTCGCTCCCGGAGGAACGCCGGCTTTGGCAGTGTCCGTCGCGCCGGGTGTGACCCGTACAGGGGTGGTCGGAGCGGTGGAGCTCGCCGCCAGCGAGTCAGTGGGCACGCTGTCGCCGGGGAAGGTCACCGGCTGATCGAGTCCCTGCGGCCGCGGACGGAATCCATCCCAGGCGAAGAAGTACCAGAAGTCCTTCGCACCTCCCGCGACGGTTGATTTCGCGTCCAGCTTTTCGGGATCGACGAGTGTGACATCTTTCGCCCCGAGGAGCGCGAGCTTTCCGTCCGGAGTGATCACCGGAAGGTCCGTATCCCATTTCGTCGGCACCGCGCCGACCAGCCTGTTCGTTCCGATCGCGATTACCCAGGCCGAATCCGTTTTCGGAAATCGGGCAAGCAGGTAGCGGCCAAGCGCGTCCATCCGGAGATCCGTAGGCGGGGCGGGAAGGACGACGCCCATATCCACGCGACCCGAGTAGCGGTCGACGATCGAGATTCCGCTATCGGTCGCGGTCGTGACGTAGAGTCTGTCTCCACTCGGAGTGGGCGCCAGCGCGCGCACTCTGCTCTGGAGTTGAACCGCGCCCACCGGCGAGAGATCCTTTGCCTTGACGCCGATGAGCCCACTGTCGACAGCGAAATAGAGTCGGTCGCCTATCTGCGTCCTGACGCCACGCCCGGAAAGCGGCAGCACGGCGCTGTCCTGAACGATGTCGTCGGGCGGACGCACCCTCCAGACGAGGGTCTGCGCGCCTTTGTTGGCGGTGACGATGAGCTCGCCGTTGGGCTGCGCGAAAACGGCGTGCGCCGGCACGGGCGGCCTGAAATGCCAATCGCCGCCGGTAGGGTTCAGCCGGACGATCTCGCCTTTGGAATTGATTCCGTAGATGTCGCTGCCGTTCGCGGACGAAAGCGAAGTCAGCTTCGCACGCGACGCCTTCGTGACGTCCGTCTCTCTCAAGTCGAGGCGTCCGGGGAACCCCTTCGCGTCCACGTATGCAATCGTCCCCCCGTCCTGGTCGAACGCGAGCACGTGGTCGACCGGCGGGATTTCATCGACGGTCCAGACAGCCGAGTCGAGCTTCGGATAGAGGTAGATGTGCCCGGTCCCTCCTCCGCGCGGAACGCGGAGGAGGAGCGGGTCGGGCCCGCGT
>Ga0207929_1000319_pt1 | contig 13530 bp, 13 predicted proteins | sample NGESurdeep072012_FD_184466 | JGI IMG/M metagenome (GOLD analysis project Ga0207929, IMG submission 184466) | Arctic peat soil microbial communities from Barrow, Alaska - NGEE Surface sample 53-1 deep-072012 (SPAdes) | ecosystem: Environmental > Terrestrial > Soil > Wetlands > Peat ... | reverse complement strand
CCCAGAAGCCGCGTCCGTGCGTCGCGAGGATGAGATCGTTGCCGTAGAACTCGAAGTCGCGCATCGACGTCACCGGCACGTTGAGCTGGAATGACTGCCAGTTGTCGCCATCGTCGAACGAGACGTGAATGCCGCGTTCCGTACCCGCGACGAGCAGTCCCCGCCGGTGCGGATCTTCCTTGACGACGTGCACATAGACTCCGCTCGGCAGCCCCTTCGTGATTTGCTGCCACGTCCGGCCCATGTCGCGGGTGCGATAGATGTAGGGCTCGAAATCCTGGAGCTGATGCCGGTCGACGCTCGCGTACGCGGTGCCGGGATCGAAGTGCGACGCTTCCAGCATCGTCACTCTGCTCCACGGCGTGACCGCGGGGGGAGTCACGTTTTGCCACGTCTTGCCATCGTCCGGGGTGAGCTGGATGTAACCGTCGTCTGTTCCGATCCAGACAAGCGGTGCCCGCAATGGCGACGGAGCAATCGTAAAGATGACGCCGCGTTTCCCATTGCGATCGACCGCCGCCGCGGCGGTCGCATCCAGCGTCGGCGGGATGGAAACTTCCGGACGCGTGAGATCGGGACTGGCCTGCGCCCACGTCTTCGCGCCGTCGGTCGTCTTGAACAGGAATTGATTCGCGTAATACAGAGAGTGCGGATCGGCTTTCGAGAAGACCAGCGGCTGCGTCCAATCGCCACGCGCGGGCTCCGGTGATTTCGGACTTGTCGTCCCCTCGACCGGAATGTTGGCGTCGAGATTCCACCGCTGTCCGTCTCCCCCGAAAACCACCCCAGGATTGAGCGGATCGCCGGCTGTGTAGCCGCTCTCTCCTCCAGGTGCGATCGGCTCCCAATCGTGCATCGAGATCTGGCCGAACTTCCCACGCGAGTGAACGGCGATCGCGCCCGAGTCCTGCTGCGCGCCCGTCACCCAGTATGGAAAGCGGTAATCGACCGAGAGATGATATATCTGAGCCGTCGGTTGATTGAGCCACGAGCTCCAGGTGACTTCACGCGGATCGTTCGCGCGTGCGTTGCGCGTGATGATTGCGCCTTGATCGCTCGCCACGATCATCGTGTTTGGATCCGCCGGATAGATCCACGCCTGGTGATAGTCATCGCCCCCCGGCGATCCACGAATCACCACCCACGTTTTTCCGCCATCCCGCGTCCTGTTGACCGCGACGTTCGGCACATAGACGGTGTCGGCGTCGGTCGGATCGACGACGATCTTCTCGAAGTACCAGCCTCTTCCCCACAGAGCCGGGTCATTGGAGAGTCGAGTCCAGGTGGCGCCCCCATCATCGGATCGAAAGAATCCGCCCTGGCCCGGTGGCGGGCTCGACGGCCGTGCGCCCGCCGGTGACGGCTGCGGCGCGGGAGTCCCCAGCGGAGGCTCGACCTGCGCCCGAGCCTCGGGCAGGAGGCAGTCTACGATTGCATAGACACGATTCGGATTTGTCGGCGCGATAGCGATACCGGTTCTTCCTATTCCTTCCTTGGGCAATCCGTTCGTGAGTTTGGTCCAGGTGCTGCCGCCATCGGTCGACTTGAAGATTCCGCCACCGGGACCGTTGGTCGGGGCGTAGGTGAACCAGGGCGGGCGCCTCGTGTTCCAGAGTCCCGCGTAAACGATCTGCGAGTTGAAAGGATCGATGACGACCTCGACGGCGCCGACGTTCTCGTCCCCCAGGACCTGCTGCCAGGTGTGACCGCCATCTCTCGAGCGGAAGATTCCTCGCTCCTTGTTTGCCGCGTAAAGCTTTCCGATCGCGGCGACGAACACATTGTTCGGATTCTTCGGATCGACGGCGATCTTGCCGATGTGGTGCGTCTGGTCGAGTCCCAGGTGTGCCCACGTTCTTCCGGCATCGGTGGATTTGTAGACGCCGTTCCCGTAACCGACGGAATCACGAAGCGTCGACTCGCCGCTGCCAACGTAGACCGTGTCGGGCGCCGATGGCGCCACGGCGATCGCGCCGATCGATGCGGTCGATTGTCCGTCGAAGATCGGCCCCCAGACTCTGCCTCCGTCTGTCGTTTTCCACACTCCGCCATTCACGGCGCCGAAATAGAAATCGTTGGGACGGCCTGGTACTCCCGTCGCGGCTGCAACGCGACCACCGCGAAAGGGGCCCAACATGCGCCAACGGAGGCCGGAGTAGAGGTCGGATGAAATCGGAGCGGCGAGAATTCCGTGTTCGAGCGCTTCGCTCGAAGCGCCCGACGGGGGCGCACGCAGGAGGCCGCGAAGGCTCGGCGGCAAAATGGACAACGCAATGCCGGCCCGTCCCGCGCTGACTACGAAGTCCCGCCTGGAAACAACCGGCTCGGGTTTTGGTGCGTCTTTCAAAGCCTCATCCTCTCGGCGTTCGCTGGTCCGATAAGATAGCCTCAAATCGGCGGGGCATCGGGTCGGTCGATCGTGGCGGACGCCATCGCCAGCGCGAGGGCTGAACAGGATCGTCGCTGCGGCGGGCGCCTGACACAAATACGTCGGTACCGACGCACTTCCGTCGGTACCGACGTATGCAAGATGCAAAGGATTCGCAAAAAGAGGCCGCTCGGACACAGGGACAGACCCTGGTGGTGCGGCTAACTTGTTGATCCACAATGACTTAGATGGCTGGCGCCGGCTGGACCGGACGTTGCCTTTCAGTGGCGCAGGGCCCGCCGTTAGGGCACGTGTTCTTTCCCCGCCGGACGCGATCTAATCGCCGGCGGTACCCAATTGTCTTCAGGAGATCTTCAATGTCGAGCAACAAGAAAGGCTTTACACTCATCGAGCTTCTGATCGTCGTCGTCATCATCGGCATCCTTGCCGCGATCGCGATTCCGAAGTTCGCAAATACGAAGGACAAGGCCTACGTCGCAGCGATGGAGTCCGACCTTCGCAACCTCGCGACCTACGAAGAGCAGTACGCCGCGGACAACAACGGTGCGTACTTCCCAGGAACCGCGACGATGGCTACGCCCCTTCAGGGCTTTACGCCTTCGCAGAACGTGACGGTCACCGCGGTAGTCAACGCCGGGCCGCCACAGAGCTGGACCGCGACCGCAGTTCACTCGCAGTCAGCGAAGACTTGCGACAACTCCACCGGCGCGATCGTCTGCAGCTAAGGAATTTCCAAGTCATGACAAAACGGGAGCGTCGAGAGACGCTCCCGTTTTGCTTTGGGAAGCCGAAGTCGTCAACGCCGGTCTACTGTCCGCCCTTCCCCACTCCTTCCCACTGCGCACGGCTGATCAGCGCGATCGGCTGAAGCTTCTTCGCGCCCAGCTCGGTGTTGAGCGCGCCGAGATCCTTTGTCGACCAGGCTCCGAACGCGGCTACGATGTCTCCCAGCTCCCGCCCGATCGCGTCGGTGCGATCGATCTGCATCTGCGACGGCCGGCCGTCGTAGAACACGACGGCTCCGTACAGATCAGTGAGATTCTCCCGGAGCCGCTCCTCTCCGGTGATCATGCCGCCCTCCTTTGTCGCCACGATTTTCTTTCGCATCACGTCAGCCGCCGATGACGCGTCGCGGAGACGCTGTGCCAGCGGGTCGCCCGCCGGCAGCCTGGACGCGCGATCCTCGAGATTCGATCTCACGCCGTTCATCCGCTCCACCGCGAACGACATGTCACCGAGCATGCCGACGAGCTTGTTGGCGAGGGCGAGCTGCGCCTGGCGGTCCGCCATCGTGTGCGTCTCGCGCGGGTCGGACACCAGCTGCAGCGGCATTGTGTAGACTTTGTCGTCCTTGGTCATCTTCACCGTGTACGCCCCGGGGAGAACCCGCGGGCCATACGCCGCGCCAAACGCCGCGCTAGCTGCCGGCGGAACTTTCGGGGGCGGCAGGCGCATCGACCACGTCACCCTGCTGAGGCCCCGCCGCTTCGTGCTCGGCACCGTCCCAACGACATGGCCCGAGGCATCGAGCACCTCGATCTTCATGTCGCCGAAAATGTGCCGCTTTTTCAGGTAGTAGGTGATGACCGCGGCGTCCGTCGAATTGTCGCCGACATACGAGGCGTCGCCGTTCACCCACCCGCCCCCCGCGAGAATCTTCTGCGCGGTCGGTTTCGCGCGCACGAACACCACATCCTGCGCCAGGGTCGCCGGCGTAAGTGCGCGTAGCGGCGTGATGTCGTCGATGATCCAGATGCCGCGGCCGTGGGTCGCAATCACCAGATCGTTGTCGCGTGGATGGATCGCCAGATCGCGGGTGAAGATCTCGGTGAGGTGCGCGCCGACCTCCAACTGGCCGTTCACCTGGCTGCCGTCGAAACCGATCAGATTGCCGTTCGAAGCGAACAGAAGCGCGAAGTCGCGCGCGTTTCGTTTGTCCCACGCTTCGATCAGCCGCGCGTAAAGCTCGCGCGTGCCACGATCCCAGTCGGAGGTCGCCGGATTATCAGCGGTCATAGGCTCGTCTCCCCGGTCATTTCATTGAAAAGCGCCTCGATGCGCCGGTCAGGTATCATGGAATCGCACCGGATTCACAATCTACAACGGCTCAACTGTGGCGGCGGTAACCCTCCCTCTACTGGCGCGATTCAGTCCCCCGTTCAATGTTGGAGCAGGAGACGGCGGGACGCTCGGCCCCGCTGCTCCAAGTCAATCACCCGGGAGGCACCATGAAACGTCTTTCTGTCATTCTGGTAGCAGCGGGATCCACGCTGGTGTTGTCGGCGGCCGCATTGCACCGCGCACCGCCAGCCGACGCGCGGGAGCTGCATCTCCGAGTCGAGGCGACGCGGCTGCGCGCCCACTTCGACTCCGTTGACCAGGAGCTGCGGGCGAGGGATGTCTCGCAGCTGAATGCATCTCAGCGCGCGATGCGGACGAAGCTCATCGCGTGGCTGAGGGACTACCGCGACGCCGGCACGTTTCCGGAGAACGATCGGTTCGCCGATCGGGCGATGCCCTTCTTCCGTGATTCACACGGAACGCTGTGCGCGATGGCGTATCTCGTCGACCGCTCGGGCGGCGGCGACATCGTCGACCACATTGCGAAGACGCGGAACAACGCGTTCATCCGCGAGCTGATCGACGATCCGGCTCTCGTCGCCTGGCTGGACGCGTCAGGTCTGACCCTCGAGGAAGCGGCGCGCATTCAGCCGTCGTACAACTTTCCCCCTCCGATTTTCGTTACTGTTCCCGACGAGAAACGGGTCAGCGCCAACTACGCCCTCCTTTCAATGGGAGTCGGCGGTGCGTCGCTCGGCACGCTCGGCTTCAACCTGTTTTCGCCGAGCCGCACGAGCGGAACGGCGGGGCTGACTGCCGGTGTCGCTGCCATCGTCGCGGGCGTGGCGCACCTGGACGAGTCCGGCGGCAACAGGAGAGTTGCGGTCGCCAACACCACTCTTGGATCGCTCGCCGCCATTGCCGCGCTGCATGCGTTGTTCACAACGCGCGCCGCGCACGTGGCCGACGCAAGTAAGGAATCCAGCCGTCGACTCGTGAGCAACGCGACTGTCTCCCCCGACCTGATGGTACTGGGCAACGAGCCGAGGGTCGGATTGAGGTTGCACGCCCGCTTCTAGATTTTTTGTCAGGCTGCAGCCGCGATGATATCGTTTACCACATTCTCTGAAGGGGATCATTCAATGGCCGGTCAGGGATCCACAGGAAACGTCATCGCCGCGGTATGCAGCTTCTTCATTCCGGGCCTGGGGCAGCTGGTTCATGGACGGCTGGGAATGGCGATCATCCAGTTCGCTCTCGCCGTATTTCTCTGGATCTTTCTGTTGGGGTGGGCGATTCACCTCTGGTCGATTGTCGACGCCGCGCTCTGGAAGCCTCCGTTGTCTACCTGATGATCAGAACGCTTGGACTGACCCACCTCGCGCTAAAGGTTAGCGATCTGGAAAGATCGTTCCAATTCTACCATGACGTGTTCGGAATGCTCGCTGTGTATCGCCAGCCGAGTTTCATCCAGGCGCAGACCCCGGGAGCCCGGGACGCTCTGGTGCTCGAGCTAGGCACGGAGAACGTCGGCACGTCCGGTGGAATCAAGCACTTCGGCTTCCGCCTGGCCGACGCGCGCGACATCGACAAGGCCGTGACCGCGATCGAGCGCGCCGGCGGGAAGATCAAAGACCACGGCGAGTTCTGCCCCGGAGAGCCGTACGTGTTCTTCACCGATCCCGATGGGTACGAGGTAGAAGTCTGGTACGAGCTGCCGACTGAGACCGGGCGATAACTGCAACTGCAACTGCAACTGAACGAGAGGGGAGCTGACAGCTTTATAGCTGATTGCTCCAAGCGTCACTACGTCGGGACGTCACTCAGTAGCGGAAGGTACGGGCTCTGGATTTGAGATCCGTCTCAGGAGGCCGTGCAGCATCTTCCGGACATCGATTGTCTGTGCGCTGAGAGAGTTGAAATCGCTGCCTGTGATCGCCCGGAAGTCGCGGGCGACGATCAAGTGGTACTCCAGCTCGGTGCTCGAGTTGAGCGCGTATCCGAGAAATCTGGCGAAGTCGCGTTCACTCTTTTGGCATCTCCCCTCCACGATGTTCGCCGGGATCGACATCGATGCTCGGATCATTTGCGATCGAAGCGCGGCATATCTCGAGCTTCGGATGCCGGTCGCCACCCTGTGGACGTTGAGCGTCAACGCATGCGCTTTCCGCCAGACGTGAAGCCTTGCGAACTGGGCCATTCCCAAAGAGTGAACGCCATAGCGGCCCCATTATGCATCGTTTTCACTCTACCGTAATGCGGAGCCTTCCTTTCCCGCGGTTCGTAGCGTCCCGACGTAGTGAAGCTTTCAGCCACGCGCTTGAAGCTGCCAGCTCCCCTCTCGTTCAGTTGCAGTTTATGAGTTGCAGTTTATGAGTTGCAGTTTATGAGTTGCAGTTTATGAGTTGCAGTTTATGAGTTGCAGTTTATGAGTTGCAGTTTATGAGTTGCGGTTTATCAGTTCCAGTTTGTCAAAAGCTTGTGCCGCGCCAAAAGTTAGAGGATACTTGCGACAGGATGGACTCGCTCACAATCAGACCAGCAGCGTCCGGCGACGCGGCCACAATCGGCCGCCTGCTCGAACAACTCGGCTATCCCACCAATGACGCTGAGATACCGGGGCGCATCGAGAAGCTTCACGCGCGGGCGGGCACGATGGTGCTCGTCGCCGAGAACGAGGACGGGGCGCTGGTCGGAGTCGTGACCGTGCATCTCTTCCAGACGCTGCACGCCGACGAGCCAGCCGCATGGCTGACGGCGCTCGTCGTCGAGGAGGAGGCGCGCGGACAGGGTGTCGGATCCGCGCTCGTTGCTCGCGCCGAGGAATGGGCAATCAAGCACGGCGCGCTGCGCCTCTCGCTCACCTCGGCGCTCCACCGTGAGAGCGCGCACGAATTCTACAAGGCACGGGACTACGAACACACGGGCGTCCGACTGACCAAGGTTTTTGTCAATCGGTCGGGTTCGGCTCCGCGAGGCGAGGGCCGCTCATCCCGAAAGGGCGGCGCGAAGGACGCGCGAAATCGGTCGCGAGGCTGAGAGCATGCCGGCGACCCCACCCTCCAGAGAATTCCACGTGATGGAGTTCGCGCACCACGACGAAGCAGCGGCATTTGTAGCGGCGCTGTCCCGGTTTCTGGATTCGCCCAAAGGCGGCGGCTCCGGAGCGCGAAAGCCTCCGCTCGAGGTGTGGGCGCGCTCTCCCGTCGCCAGTGAAGGAGTGCTGCTCTTTCTCAGTGACACCGCGCTCGTGGCGGCGAAAAAAGCGTTCTCACCCGTGCCGATCGCGCGCACCATCAAGAGTGGATCATTGCCTGATGAGTGCTTTCTCATCATCGAGGGCGGAGTCACTCCGGCGTGGGGAGCGGCCGAAGCCTCTGCGAGACTTTCCAAACAATAGATCCATGCGCCTTGACGACCAACCATCAATAGATCCATGCGCCTTGACGACCAACCATCAATAGATCCATGCGCCTGACGACCAACCATCATCTTTACGGAGAGATAATGCCGCGGATCTGGCCGATAATCAGTGGTTACGCGGCGCTCGCCGCCGTGACGGTGAATGCACAGACTCCCCGCGAATCGCGGCTCACGTCGGCGCGCGCTTCGCAAGTTGCCGACTCGATTCTTCGGCTGATGACGCTCGAGGAAAAGATCGGGCAGCTGAATCAGTTGCCCGGCATGGGAACCCAGACCGGCCCGCGCGTTCCCGAGGGCGGAGAAGCGCTCGTCCGCTCCGGCGGCGTTGGATCGTTCCTCGGCATCTTCGGCGTCGAATATACGCGTGAGCTGCAGCGGATCGCGATCCGCGAGTCGAGGCTCAAGATCCCACTCCTCTTCGCCAACGACATCATTCACGGATTCCGCACGATCTACCCTGTCTCGATCGCGGAGGCAGCCAGCTTCGACTCGGCGCGCGTCGAGGCGTCCGCTCGACTGTCTGCAGTCGAGGCGACGGCCCACGGCCTTCATTGGACCTTCGCTCCGATGGTGGACATCGCGCGCGACCCACGGTGGGGGCGAATAGTCGAGGGGGCTGGCGAAGATCCATGGCTCGGAAGCGTGATGGCCGCGGCGCGCGTTCGTGGGTTCCAGGGCGGGGACCACGGGCTTGGCCTCGGAGCGCCCGACGCCATGCTCGCTACAGCGAAGCATTTCGCCGCGTATGGCGGCGCCGAGGGCGGCCGAGACTACAATTCGGTGGAGCTCACCGAGCGGACACTGTGGGAGACCTACCTGCCGCCCTATGAGGCGGCGGTGAAAGCAGGCGCAGCGACGGTGATGTCTTCATTCAACGACATCGGCGGAATTCCGGCACATTCCAGTGAGTGGCTTCTGGGCGACGTGCTGCGCGCCCGCTGGGGATTCAAGGGCGCCGTCGTCAGCGATTGGGGCGGCATCGGAGAGCTGATCCCACACCGCGTGGCGGCCAACAAACGGGACGCCGGCATCCTCGCCCTTCGCGCCGGCGTCGACATAGACATGTCCGACGCGGTTTATGCAGACAACATGGCCGCTGCCGTGCGCGCCGGACAAATCCCGATCGCGTTGATCGACTCCTCGGTGCGACGAATGCTGCGCCTCAAGTACGCGCTCGGCCTGTTCGATGATCCGTTTCGTTTCAACGATGTCGCGCGCGAGCGTCGCTACACTCTCGCCCCGGAGCATCTCGCCGCGGCGCGCATCGCCGCGCGCGAAGGAATCGTCCTCCTCAAGAACGCCAACAAGACCCTACCCCTCCGTAAGAACCTCCGTACAATCGCCGTGATCGGCCCGCTGGCGGATGACGCCCGCGCGGCGCTCGGCGGCTGGGCGGCCGACGGAAGGCCCGAGGAAGCAATCAGTGTCCTGGCGGGAATTCGCGCCGCACTGGGCCCTTCGACGCGCATCATTCAGGTGAGGGGCGCGCCGGTAGACACTGCGGATACCAGCGGATTCGCCGGCGCCCGAAGTGCCGCGTCCGAAGCAGACGCCGTCGTCCTCGTAATCGGAGAGCGCGAGGATATGACCGGCGAGGCATCGAATCGCGCCTCGATCGAGCTGCCGGGGTCCCAGCGGGATCTCGCGCTGGCCGTCATTCGCGCGGCGCGGCAATCGCCCGGAGGAGAAAACAAGCCGCTGGTCGCCGTGTTGATGAACGGGCGACCGCTCGCTGTCCCCGAGCTCGCGCGCGAGGCGCCGGCGCTCGTGGAGAGCTGGTTCCTCGGCAACCAGCATGGCACCGCTGTCGCCGACGTGTTGTTCGGTGACTACAACCCGGGGGGCAAGCTCCCAGTCACATTCCCGCGCGCAACCGGCCAGATCCCGATCTACTACAATCACCGGAGCACCGGGCGTCCGCCCGACTCGGCAAACCATTACACGTCGAAGTATCTCGATCTTCCGTGGACGCCGCTCTTTCCGTTCGGATACGGACTGAGCTACACGACCTTCGCGTACACGAATCTCCGAGCATCGGCGGCTACAATCCGCGCCCGCGATTCACTGGTCGTATCTGTCGACGTGAGGAACAGCGGCGATCGCGCGGGTGACGAAGTCGTCCAGCTCTATATCCGCGACGACGTTGCCAGCGTGGCGGAGCCGGTGAAGGCGCTCAAGGGGTTTCGGCGAATAACCCTGCAGCCCGGTGAAACGCGCACTGTCACGTTCAGGATCGGTCCAGACGCGCTCGCGCTCTACGACCGTCGAATGCGCCGTGTCGTCGAGCCCGGAAGCTTTACGCTATTCGCCGGCACCAGCTCGGACGACGTTCTCACAGCCCGCTTCGAGGTTACAGGAGACACCCTCGTCCTTGCTCCTCCAACGCCGCGGTTTCGCTAGGTTATCGTTGCGGTGAAGGTCAGTGTCCCGACGCCGGCGACGGTGGCGGTAATCGTCGCGCTCCCCGCCGTTGGGCCGGCGGTGTAGGTCACCTGCGCGACCCCGTTCAAGTCCGACGGCGTCGCTGGCGCGCTCAGACTTCCGCCAACGGACACAATTGCCCAGTTGACCGTGACGTTCGAAAGAGCGTTGCCGTACTGATCGATGACGATCACGGTCAGCGGGTTTGCCAGCGCGGTTCCCGCCGCGGTGGTCTGGAGGTCGCCACTGATATAGCCGAGTATCTGCGGCCTCGGCGCATCAGTAGTCAGCGTGCACCCGGCCAGCGCCAGGACGCTGATGCCCACCGCCACGCTTCTCCGCCATCCAACTTCCGCTCGAGCCCGAATCATCGTGCGATGTGCCCCCTTCTCGCCGTGGATGAGATCGCCGTGCACGGAATTAACCGTCGGTTGCGCCCTACAGCAACAACCGTTTTTGGGCTTGAAGATTGCTCGCGGAGGCAAGAGTGCAAGAACAACTCACCACGATAGTCGAGTCGCTCGAATCTGCCCAGGCACGATTGCGCGCGCTCGCTGACAAGTTCTCCGACAAAGACTGGAGCAGGCGGCCAGGACCCGATCGCTGGTCGGCGGCCGGTTGTGTCGAGCACCTGAACCTCACGTCGCGCGCTTACCTTCCGCTGCTTCGGGACGCAACTGCTCGCGCCCGGGAGATCGGTGGTGCGCCGCGCAAACACTACAGGCCAGACACACTCGGCTGGTTCATGTCGATGATGATCGGCCCAATGCGTCATGTGGGCAAGTTCAAGCTGGTTCCCGTCAAGACCACCGCGCCGTTCGTCCCCAAGGGCGGCCAGCCCCGCGATCAGATCCTGTCCGAGTTCGTGCGATTGCAGGCAGATCTAGTGACGCTGATACGATTCGCTGACGGCCTGCCGCTCGATGCCGTTAAGATCGTGTCTCCTTTCGGGGGGCGAATGAAATACAGCGCGTATTCGGCGTTGGTGATCGTCGCCCGGCACCAGCACCGCCACATCGATCAGGCAGCACAAGCCGCGAGCGAATGAGTGCCGCGCAATCCTCTGCCTCGCGTCCGAAAGCTGGCCCTTTCCCTCCCCGAATCCCACGAGGTGGAGGCATGGGGCGAGCCGACTTTTCGCGTGAAAAACAAGGTTTTCGCGATGTATGCGCACGCGAACAATCATCACGGCGGCGGACGGAACGCCGTCTGGTGCAAGGCAAAGCCGGTGAACCAGAGTCTGATGATCAGCGCGGCACCCGATCGTTTTTTTTCTCCTCCATACGTCGGGCCGGGCGGATGGATCGGGGTCTGGCTGGACGGAGAGGTCGACTGGGAAGAGCTGCTCGATCTGCTTCGTGATGGCTACCGAATGGCGGCACCCAAGAAGCTTCTCGCGCAGCTCGAGGATAGCTAACTGCAACTGACAACTACGCTGCTGCCCGCTTCCCGCTGGTCGCTATTCGCTGCGCGCTCAAGCCGGGGACCGTTCGATTGCCATTCCGGGCAAACCCCGATGCGCCACCACGATCGGTCCCTCGGTAGTCAGCGCGTAGCGTTCAGCAATTAGCGGGCAGCGGGTAGCAGCGTAGTTATAGTCGCAGCAGCAGTTTTTCCGATTGCGCCTTCGCGGTACATCCCCAACATTAGCCCAAGCGAGGCCACACTATGCCGACCCAAATAGATCAAAGGGTGCAGCTCCGCTCCAACCGCGAGATCGCGATCCATGTACGCGATCTCGCGCAGGCGGAAGCGTTTTACGGAAAGCTGCTCGGATTCAGGCTGGTGAGACGCACGCTGGACCAGCTCGAGTTCGACACGGGAGAGCTGCGGCTCTACGTCAATCGCGATGAGTCCAGCCTCATTTCGTACATCCCTTCGTTCGACGTCGATGACTACAGCGAGGCGCGCCGTTTTCTCGAGGCGGCGGGGTGCACGTTGAGGTTCGCGGGCGAGCAGCCGGTTCCGTACTTCGAGGATCCGTTCGGATTCGTGTTCGACATCGTGGAGCGGCCTGCGAAGATCATCGCCTGACCGCGAGCGACCGGCCAAGAGCATCACCTGACTACGCCAGCTGCTCCACCCCGCGCACGGTGACGCGGTGCGACACCAGCGGCAGCGGCGGATCCGCGGAATCACCGATCACGATCGCGCTCTCGAGGATCGATCTTCCCACCGCCAGGTCCTCCTCGCTGCGCGCGTGGATCGTCGCCAGTGCCTGACCTTTGGTGACGCGGTTTCCGGGCTTCGCCGTGATCACGAATCCGACTGAAGGATCGACCCTGTCCTCCATGTTCCGGCGGCCACCACCGAGCGCGATGACTCCGTAGCCGATCGCGCGCGGATCCACCGTCTGCACGACCCCTTCTCTCTTCGCGACAAAGGTCTCATCGTGGGGCGCGTACGGCAGACGCGTTGGGTCGCGCACCACCCCCGTGTCGCCACCCTGGGCTGCCACGATTTCCTCGAACTTGAGCAGCGCCGTCCCGGAATTGATCGCGTCGCGCATCAACGTCTGCGCTGCTTCCAACGTGCTGGCGACGGTGGCGAGGACGAGCATCGCGGCCCCAAGCGCCATCGTCACCTCGATCAGGTCGGGGGGGCCACCGCCCTTCAAGACCTCTATCGCCTCCGCCACCTCGAGCGCGTTGCCGCACGCGTGGCCGAGCGGACGATCCATCGCCGTGAGGTACGCGACCACAGGACATCCGTGCGATGAGCCGAGATTGATCATCGCCTTGGCAAGCTCCAGCTCGTCCTCGAGCTTCGGGAGAAAAGATCCCGAGCCGCGCTTGATGTCGAGCACGAGCCCCGTCAGGTCCTCCGCGATTTTCTTGCTCATGATGCTGGCCGCGATGAGCGGAATCACCTCCACCGTCGCCGTCGCGTCGCGCAGCGCATACAGCTTCCGGTCCGCGGGGACGATCTCGTCCGTCTGGCTCAGCATCGCGCAGCCGATTCTCGCGATCTGCTTCTCCGCCTCGGCCAGCGTCAGCGCCGTCCTGAAGCCAGGAATCGACTCCAGCTTGTCGAGCGTGCCGCCGGTGTGTCCGAGTCCGCGTCCCGACATCATCGGCACCGCGACACCGAGCGACGCGATGAGCGGTGCGAGGATGAGTGACGTCTTGTCTCCGACACCGCCCGTCGAGTGCTTGTCGATTCGCGCCATCGGCAGACGGGAGAGGTCGAGCCTTTTTCCGCTCTCGAGCATCGCCTCCATCATCGCGTTCATCTCA
>Ga0207929_1000317_pt1 | contig 13621 bp, 12 predicted proteins | sample NGESurdeep072012_FD_184466 | JGI IMG/M metagenome (GOLD analysis project Ga0207929, IMG submission 184466) | Arctic peat soil microbial communities from Barrow, Alaska - NGEE Surface sample 53-1 deep-072012 (SPAdes) | ecosystem: Environmental > Terrestrial > Soil > Wetlands > Peat ... | reverse complement strand
CCCTGCGGCCCCCTGTCGTGTCAGCCGAAGACGCCGTAGACGATGCTGTCCCGCCCGTTCCAAAGCCGCGTGCCTGCCGCGCCGCCGCCGTCGCCGTCTTCAACGAGTCGGGATTAATCCCTAGAACCGGAGCGACCGTCGCCGCGTCCCTTGCGTTTCGTATCGCATCACTCGGCACCGCGAGGACGTTGTCGCGCCGCAGGATGTCCATTACCACCTGTCCGTTCATGCCCGGCATGAGCGCGCCGTCAGAGTTGTTGAGACTCACGAGGACCGGGAACATCGTAACGCTCGATTGCACGACCGCCTGCGGCTCGACCTTCTCGACCACTCCTACGAATTTCCGATTCGGGAACGCGTCGACAGTCACCGTAGCGGTCTGACCCGGCTTGACGGTGCCGATGTCCGTCTCGTTCACGAACGCGCGCATCCTGACCTTGGTCAGGTCGGCCATTTTGAGAATGGTCGTACCACCACTCGCTGAGGTCGTGGCTGACGTGATTACCGTCCCTACCGACACCGGACGCTCGATGATGGTGCCGTTTGTCGGCGCGCGAACGGTAGCATCCTCCAATCGGACTTTCGCGATCGAGAGATTCGTCCGCGCTTTGATGACGGCGGCATCCCCGTTCGCGAAACCGAGCGTCGACGCCTCCATCTCCGTTGCGGTGATGATCTTCTGCTGGTACAGGTCCGCGGACCGGTTGCGCTGCGCCAGGGCAACCGCCCTCGCCACAGTCGACGAACTGAGATCCGCCGCCGCCTGGTCGTACTGATTCTGCACATCGCGCGGGTCGATCTGAACCAGTAGATCGCCGACCTTCACGTAGGAGCCGATATCGACGGGCATCTTGATGATCGTGCCCGAAGCTTTCGACTTGACTTCGACGATGTCGATCGGTTCCACGGTGCCGTTCGCCTGCGCGCTCAGCACGATGCTGCGACGCTCGACCGGCGCCGTCTCGATCACGAGGGCAGGATCAGTGCTCTTCTTGCACGCACCAAGCGCAATGATCGCAACCGCCGCGATCTTCCTCAGCGACGAGACGTGAACCGCACGACCGACCTTTCTGTTGTCTTTCATTTGATTGCTTGAAGTTTCAGAACCGTGCATTACTGCAGGTCCCGCCCGATGAGCGCTTCCAGCTGCGCCCGCGCGATCCGGTAGTCATACCGCGCCTGAATGAGGGCCTGCTCCGCCTGCGCCAGCGCTGCTTGTGAAGTGATCAGGTCAAGGAGCACCGAAGCACCGATGTTGTACCGCTGCTGCTGGACGCGAACATCCTCCTCGGCGGCCGCGACCGACGCGACCTGCACCGCGACCCTCTGCGATGCACCACGCAGCGCGCCGATATACTGAGTGAGCGACTGCTGAGCAGCCAGCTGCGAGTCTCGCAACGCAGCCTGTGCGTTGACCTCGGCAACTCGCGCTCGCACAACCTGCTCTTCGCGGAGAAAATTGTTGAATACCGGATACGAAAGCGAGAACGACAACCGGCCGTTATAGCTGAAAGGATCGGTGCCCAAGCCGAAGCGCGGATCAATGCCACTGCCGGTGCGGGAATAGTTCGCGCTCAGCGACGGCAGGTACGTTGCCTTCGACGCTTTCCTCGCTTCCTCGGCCGCGTCGACGACCGCCTGCGCTTGTTCCACTGCAGGACCACGCTTCGCGAGCGCGGCGAGCTCCGCGCTGTCCGGAAGCGCAGCCATGTTCTCCTGGATGGATGCCGGATCGACCGTCACCGGCACCTCGGATCCAACGAGCCTCGTGAGCGCCGCATCGGCCGCCTCCTTATTGGTCTGAGCGGTAATCAGGGCGAGCTGCGCATTTCCAATCTGGACCACGCCGCGCAGCGAATCTGAACGCGTCGCGACTCCAGCCCGCACCTTGGCGACGGAAGTCTTGAATTGCTCCTGCGCTTGGGCCATCTGCAGTTCCGCTGCGTCCCAACTCTCGATCGCGGCGAGCACCGCGTAGTACTGCTGCTTGACCTGCAGCGCGACGTTGTACTTCACCGCCACGCGATTGGCTTCCGCCGCTACAATGTTGAACTTCGCGGTGCGCAGATCATACAGCCGCTGCCCGCCGTCGAACAGCGTCATGCCGAGCGATAGTCCGGTGCTGTTCGTGGGCGCCGACGTTATCGCGACCTGCTCACCGTTCTGGTTGATTCGAGTCTGCCCGCCTCCGAACTGAATCACTCGACCCGCATTCAGAGTTGCGCTCGGAAGGATCGCACCGATCGCCGACACGCGCGCCGCTTTGCTCGTTCTTTCGGTGCCCTCCGCCTGAATCGCCTGGGGCGAATTCTGTTGCGCCATCCTTATCGCCTCGTAGAGCGAGATCTTGCGCGCACTGTCGGGGGCTCGCGTGAGGCCGGGCTGCAAGCCGGGCTTGAGAACCTGCGCGCCCAATGTGGGGACGGCCAGGAATACCAGCGTGATGGCCGTGAGTAGTCTCAGCGGCGTCTTTGAATTGAACGACATGTGTAAGAAGACGGGACTGGTTGAGTACGAAAGGGCCGCACAGGACCGGGGCCCCTCAATAAATACGCCCAGGCGGGCAGTTCTGCTGATCTCGCACCCTACCGGCTGACCGTTGCCAGCATCCTCTGCCTGAGAGATGCGAGCCGGCGCCGTACCGATCCGTCCATGACCGTATCTCCCACCTTCACGATCACGCCACCCAGAATCGCCGGGTTGAGGGAGATGTGCGGGACGACGCGCTTGCCGAACAGCCGCGACAGCTGCTTCACCAGGGCATCCTTCTCCGGCTCGGCCGGCTCGCGGGCGACCGTCACGTTGACGTGAACCCGGTCCTCCGACTCGTCGATAAGACTCCTGTACTCCGATGCGATCTCCGGAATCAACATCTGCCGGCGCTTCATGATTACCGTCTCGAGAAACCGCAGAAAGACCGGCGGCACCTTTTTGCCCAGCGCCTTCTTCAAAAGCTCGATCTTGCGCGAGGCCGACAGTTTCGGCGACTCGAGAAAAGTCCTCAACGTATGATCCTCGCGCATCCCCACCGAGATGGCGTCGATGAGCGCGCCCCACTCCTCCTGCTCCCCGTTCTTCCTGGCGAGCGTCAGAAGAGCCTCGGCGTAGTTGCGCCCGATCCGCTCCTCGTTCATCCGCGCTTGGTCTCCGTCACGGGAATCGAAGCGAGAAAGCTCTCGACGATCTTCCGGTTCGCCTGGTCGTCGAGATTCTTCTCGATCACCTTGCTCGCGCCGGCGATGGCCAGCTCGATCGCCTCACGGCGCAGCTCGGCGATCGCTCGCTCCTTCTCCTGCTCGATCTCGCGGCGGGCGCGCTCCAGCATCTGCTGCTGCTGTTGGTGCGTCTCCTCGATCATCTGCGCGCGCAGCTTCTCACCCACCTGACGCCCCTCGACGATGATCTTCTGCGCCTCCACCCTCGCTGCCTCGATCTGCCCAAGCTGGTCCGCCAAAGCGCGGGCGGCTTCCTCGCGGTCACGCTTTGCTGCCTCGATCGCTTCCTCGAGCGCTTTTTCGCGCGCCTCGACCGCGGCCGTGATCTTCGGGAAAACGAGTTTCCCGAGAATGGCAAAGAGGATCAGGAAGACGACGAGCGTCCAGAACATGAGCCCGCCGTTCGGCGACAGAAGATCGCCCGACTGCGCGGATTCCTCCGGAGCTACGGTCGTCTGCTGCAGGAGTGCGAAAATGAAAGTCGTCATGGTGGCGTCGTGATTTGAGCGGATCGAATCCGCCGATGTTTGCGTTGCTGGAATATCTCGGGCTGGGTCGCGGCGGTGTGTCGCCGCCGCGACCCACACCCGTACTGCGTTAGAACTTGAACTTACCCTGAATCAGAAACGCGATGACAACCGCGAACAGCGCCACTCCTTCGATGAGCGCGGCGAAGATGATAGCGCCCGTCTGAATGCGTCCGGCCATCTCCGGCTGCCGCGCCATGCCGTCCATCGCCTGACCCGCCAGGCGTCCGATGCCGATGCCCGCGCCAATTACGGCGAGACCCGCACCAATACCGGCGCCGAGCATTGCCCACGCTCCTGAGTACGACTGGTTGAAAACACCCGGCTGGGATGCCGCCTGCGATGCCTCCTGCAACAGCGGAAAGATCGAAACCATTTGAGAATCCCCTTCTTGCGTCGTGATATGTCATGCTCGCGACCTTCCGGTCGCCGTCCGTCAACGGGACTCTCGTCCCAACGGACCTCTCCAGCCCGCTCGGCCGGATACCTACGCGAGAGTGAGCACGCCCCGCGTCAGTGCGCACCTTCCCGCATCAGTCCGATGAACACACTGGACAGAAGCGTGAAGATGAACGCCTGCAGAAATGCGACGAACAGTTCCAGGAGCGAGATGCCAAGCGCCATCGCGATCGGCACCGGCACCAGTACCCAGGTGGCAAAAGTGAATATGAGGCTGATGAGCGCTAGCAGGACGACGTGGCCCGAGACCATGTTGGCAAAGAGTCGTATCGCGAGCGCAAACGGCTTCGTGAGCTTCCCTGCGATCTCGATCGGCGTCAGTATCAACGTGATCGGAATCCTCAGTCCCAGCGCCATGTCGTGCGGCCAGAAGACGATCGTGTTGATGTAGCCCCAGCCCTGCGCCTTCATACCCGCGATCTCGATCACGATGAACGTGATGATCGCGAGCGTAGCCGTGACTGAGATATTGCCGGTCGCGGTCGCGCCGTAAGGCACGAGCCCCAGCAGATTCGCGAACAGAATGAAGAAGAAGAGCGTCAGCAGGAACGGTACGTAGCCGTTCCCATGGGGGCCGATGTTGGGAAGCACGACCTCGTTCCGCAGGTAGAGCACCAGCGCCTCCAGCCCGTTCCCGAACCCGCTCGGCGCTTTTCCTTCGCGCGTTCTGCGATTGTGCGCGCGGAGAGCGAGCAGCGTCGTGACGATGCAAAGGAGCGCCGCGATCCAGAGCATGACGACGTGCCTGGTCGGCGAGATGTCGAGGGCGAAGCGGCCGATGTGAATCGGATTCCACCGCGGTAGCTCGTACTCGCAAGCTTGTGGAATTAAGCGCTGATACCAGTGCGCTGCCTGTGCGAAGCACGGGTAGTCGAGCGTGTGCGCGTCGGTGATGTGCGGCGTGATGAAATCTTTTTGGTCAGCGATCATATTCGAGCAGCAGTGGTTCGGCCATCATCGTCATGAAGAAGAACGTCACCAGACTCACGAGCGCAGCCTCGACCGAGAGGTTGATGATTCTCGCGAGAGGGGCGTACAGCACCAGCACGAACAATCTCAGCACCGCTCCGATCGCCCAGCGGATCATCAGCTCGCCCGGCGCTCCGTGTCCCGGCCGGGCCGGTCGGAGCAGCGCGTAAGAGCCGAGTTGTACTGCGAAAGCCAGTCCAGCAGAAATCAGCATTGCGTTGTGCTGATCCACGGTCCTGAAATACATCCTCAGTACGAGTGTGGCGATGATGATGAGGGCGGCCGAGACTCCGGCGAAGAATCCGAGCGCTCTCCTTTCCTTCACCTGCCCCCCCGTCGCTCCTCGTCGTCCTGCTTCTGCGCCGCCGAGATCTTGCGGTACATGTTGTAGAACGCGCTACCCGCCCCGATGAAAACGCCGGCGATGGTGAACAACCCATTGGTGCCAAGCCGGTTATCGAGCCACTGTCCAGCGTAGAGGAAGACGATGATGGCGAACGCGAACTGGATTCCGACGCCCGCGAAATCGGCGCCGGACAGACCCTTTTTGGAGCTCTGTTGCGTCCGCTTTTCGTCTTCCATTCTGGGAAGAAAGTAACCGCTTGTGAAGATTTTCACAAGCGAATCAGGGCGCCCATTCCGAAGAGAGGCCGAAGATTTCGGGCGGCTCGCAAGTCCAAGACTCAAGCGGAGTTAGTATGTGACTTTACAGTTGACCGCTCGTCATTAGAACGATATGTTGAAGGTCTCACGCAATGTGAAAACGGCCCCACCCGGCCACCAAGAAATCCGACGCACCGACTGAGTAATGGATAACCGCCTCATTCTCCCCCTGCTGTGTGCAGCTTCCGTCGCGTTCGCCGCGGCTCCCTTCTCCCACAATGAAAAGCCGATCGCCACAGCAAGGCATTCCGCTGAGAAGACCGCACCGATCGTCACCACATTCGACATTACGAGACCAAAGGATAATGCGGACAAGCTCCGCTTCACCCTCAACGTCCGCAACAACACGTCGAAGATGCTGGAGCTCCAGTTCCCCGACGGACAGACCCACGATTTCGCGGTGAAAGATTTCGCCGGCAAGGAAGTCTGGCGCTGGAGCCAGGGCCGCATGTTCACCTCGGCGATGCGCAGCGAAACGCTAAAGGGCAAGGGCGAGACGGAGTTCGAGGAGAGCTGGAACTCGAAGGGCCAGCACGGATCCTTCACCGCCGTAGCAGTCCTCAGGAGCAACAACTTCCCGGTCGAGAGCACGGTTCAGTTCGTCCTGCCGTAGTAGCGACCACAGTATCGAAGAAATGAAAAACGCGCTCGAAAGAGCGCGTTTTTTTGCATCGTCTATACGGGTGGGAGTTCAGATGGTTTCTTGGCCACCGCGATCGGACAGTTGGAGGACACTACTCGCTGGTGCCGGTCGCGAAGTACTTGCATTGAGCTACCCGAATAGCGGGCCCATCAACGAGGGAATCCGCGCGGGGAAATGCACGATGTTCCCCTCGTACCGCACGGGATTCCGCAGCCACTCCTCGGCGTCGCCGGCACTCTTGAACGCGCGGATCGTGACCTTCGTACCATCGGAGATCGCCTCGAGCACGCGGGCCTTTCCGAAGTCGGCCGGATTGTGACCCACGATCGCCCAGGAGTGAGGGCCAACCCTTTCGGCCAGCATCTGCAGAAAGTAGAGCATCTCGCGCAGGTACTCGGTCGATGCGGGGTTTGCGGGGCCCGGTTTCCGATTCCAGAGAAAGTTCATCCCGGGCCTGAACTCCGAATCCGCTACCGCTTCTTCGACGACCTCTCTCAGCCGCGCCGCGGAGGGGAACTCACTCCAATACAGCGTTACGAACCTGCGCGCGACGTCGATCCGATACACTGGGTGCATGCAAGCCCATGTTGAGTCGAGTAGTTCATGCGGCAAGATGCCCGCCACTCATCCTGTCAAGAAGCTGTCTAAAATCGCTCCGGCAGTTAGCCCAGCCAGGAATGGCTCGCGAAGCTGGCGCCGCCTATCCCACGGGCGCGACCTGATACTGCTCGAGCTTCCCGTCGGGCGTTTCATACGTCCACACTCGAATCGTGCGATTCGGGAAGCTCACCCGGTACGAGCGGTAGGTCATCCCGCCGCGCAGCGCCTGGCGCGTCTGCACGAACCCTGTCGGCGCGCCGAGTGGGCCGAGGCTGGAAGCGAAATCCTTGAGCGCCTGGTCGCTGAAGTACGCATTCGCGTTCGATGTAAAGAGCGACCGGTCGATCGTCCCGCGCCCGAGTCCGTCGAAGATCGCGCGCGCCCGCGCGGTTCTGCTATCGGCCAGCTTGTCTTCGGTTGGAAAGAGAGCCTGCGAGATCTGCATCGCGATCGTGCCCGATGCCGGTGCCGCGTCCTGATTCGTCAGCACCACGATCGCCGCGCTGTCTTCGGGAAATACCATGTTCTCGGCCGTAAATCCCGAGACTTCCCCGCTGTGCTCGATCATGAAGCGCCCGCCCTGCATCGCGACGTCGAGGCCGAGTGCGTAGCCGCTGCCGGCGCCGTTGTTGAGGACGACTTCGCGCTCCAGCTCGCGGTACGATTCGGGTTTTAGCAGAGCGTGCCGGATGATGTTGATGTCCCAGTTGGCGAGATCCCTGGCCGTCATGGCGAGCTCGCCCGCGGCCCACATCCATCCCGAGCCTGCGTCTGGAGCCGGGCGCAGCGGTCCGAGTGCGTAGCGGATGTAACCCGTCGCGTTCGCCGCTCTCGGACTGGCATCGAAGTCCGCCGCACTCGTGAGACCGACGGGCGCCAGGATGCGGGTGCGCACGAACTGGAAGAACGGCATTCCGCTCGCTTTCTCGACGACCATTCCCGCGAGCGTGTAGTTGGTGTTGCTGTACTGCCACCGTGATCCGGGGTCGAAGTCGAGCGGCTGCTTGGCCCACCGGTCGGCGATTGCCTGCGGCGTGGTGGCCTTGAGCATCATCGGCATCACGTAGTCCTGCGGCCAGAAGTCCTGGTAGCCTGAGGTGTGAGAGAGGAGCTGGCGGACCGTCACCTCGCTGCCGCGCGTGAGGCCGGGAATGAAGCGCGAGACCGGATCGTCGAGTCTGAGTTTCCCATCCTGCTGCAGCAGCAGGACTGCGACGGCGGTGAACTGCTTGCTGATGGAGCCGATCGCGTAGCGCATGTCTGGAGAAGCCGTTAGGCGCGGCTCGAGCTTCGCTGCGCCGTAGGCATTGGCGTACGCCAGTCGCCCGTTCTTCACGACGGCGACCGAGGCGCTCGGCACGCCGGTAGACTGAAGCACCTGGTTGGCGATTGAGTCGACCTTCCGGGCCAGGGCGGTGTCGGCCGGCGCGGCCATCTGCGCCTGAATGGGCCCCACGCACGCCACCAGCAAAGCACCCGCAACTAGGCCTCGGTTCAGCATTTACTCTCCGTGAAGCATTCGATGATTGTCGACAAGGATTCGAGCCCAGAAAAGTATTCGGCAGCGCGCTCTTTCGCAGGTCGAGCCGGGATTCCACCATAGGAAGAGCCCCCCGCTCCTTTTCCCCGGGGAGTTCGCGTTTGGTGCCAGTTTGGGGCGCCCAAAAGGATTCTGACGCAATTCTGACGCAAGACACATAGTGTTGTGTCGGGAGCTTCATATGAAGAGGTCTGAATGATCGTACTTCGCGCGCTTGGAAACGCCGAGATCGACACGGGTGTGGCGACACTGACTCCGTCACAGGAGATCGTGTTCGCGGCCGCACTGTACCTGATTCTCGAGCGCGGGAAGAGCGTGAGCCGAAAGCGTCTGGCCTCCCTGCTCTGGCCGCGGGTAGACGAGAAAGCGCGGGCGCATCGGCTCCGCCAGACGATCCTACAGTTGAAGAAAGTCGGATTCATCATGACTGCTGATCGAAACAGTCTTCAATGCTCACGACACGACCCCCGCAGTGATATCGCAGATCTCGCCGGAACGTGTGCAGACGCTCTCGCCACACCTGCCTCCCTGGAGTTCTTGCCTGGGTACAGTCCGACTTTTTCCGACGCCTTTCGGGATTGGGTAGATGCGCAGCGCGAAGAGACGCACGCACTTGTGACGAGGCGCCTCGTGACCGAGTTGAACTCGGCGAGGACAAGAGGTGACTGGATGACTTGCGATCGATTCGCGAGGCAATGTCTTAAGCTCGACCCATTCAACGAGTCGGCCGTGCTGGCTCAGGCCGAAGCCAGCGCAATGAGGGGCGGCAAGACGCAGGCAATCCAAATACTCGACCGATACCTGGTCGATGTCGGATCGGACAACCACAATCTGAGATTGCCAGCGTCTGTCCTGCGAAGGCGTATCACTGACCGAATCCCGGAGAGAGCACCGATCACGGTCCGAGAGTGCGCATTTGTAGGAAGAGATCGGGAGATGGAAGCGCTGATCTCCGAGTTGCTCGCCGCACGCCACGGTAGAGGAGGAGCACGCCTTGTAAGGGGAGAGGCCGGCATCGGCAAGAGTAGGCTGGCTTCCGAATTGATCAAGTTCGCGATGCTGGAGGGAGTCCAAACGAGCAGAACGACTTGTCGCAGATCCGATGTCGATCGGCCGCTCTCAGTCTTTGTCGATCTCGTTCCTCAATTGAGCGAATTGCGTGGTGCGTTAGGGTGCTCACAGGAAACGATGTCAGTTCTCAAAGGACTCACGGAATTCGACGGTCGTGTCAACTTCAGTGCCTTGTCAGTCGACGACTCGATGAGTGCGCGCACGAGAATGCGTGCTGCCTTCTTCGACTTGCTCGATGCAGTTGCAGACGAGGGGTCTGTCCTGGTCGTCGTCGACGATGTCCAATGGTTGGATGCATCGTCTGTGAGACTGCTCACGGAGTTGCTACCCTGGGCAAGCACCAGGAAAGTGCTTTTCGTCCTGACGGAACGTCCCGGCACCAATGGCCCGACGAATCATGTCTCGCCAGACGATTTGAGGACGCTGACGCTGGGACCTCTTGGGTCTCAGTTCAGCGAGGCCATCATGGCCGAGATCCTCGAGGAGAGTCCACGACCAACCAGCTCGGAACTCATTCAGCGACTGCTCTCGGTTGGGGAGGGCAATCCCTTTTTCCTGCAGGAGTTGGGCAACCATTGGTTGGAAACGGGTAAACAGCGAGGCTCGCCGCCATCAGTCACCGCAATTATTGACGAACGACTTGCGCGGCTATCCAAGGAGGCCCTTCTGGTTCTGCAAGCGTGCGCTGTACTCGATGTGAATGCTTCAATCGAGCGCGTGGAAGGGGTACTGGAATACCAATCACACGTGCTGCTCTCCGCTGTTCAGGAATTGAGCGTCGCAGGAATTCTGCGCGTTGAGGCCCAAACATCGACTGAGTCCGCCGAGCCATTGACGGTTCGACATGACTTGATCTCAACCGCCGCGCTCAAACGATTGGCGAGGGCGCCCCTTGCGTTCTTGCATCGGCGCGCGGGAACGGTCATGGAACGAGAGACTCTGGGCGACGGCGCACGAACGGCTGTTCTTTGGGCGTGCGCCTTTCATTGGCACAATGCTGGAGATCGTGAGCGCGCCTTCCGAGCCGCGTGTTCCTGCGCCGAGCATCTTCTCACCGTCGGTCTGCCGCGCGACGCTGGGCAGGCGTTTGAACGCGTTCTCGATTATTGCGTCACCGACGAGCAACGCCTTCTCGTCTTATCTCGACTCGCCATATCCCTCCAGACGTGCGGACGGTGGGAAGAGTCAAAAGGGGTTCTACACAGGTCGCGACAACTTCAGGTAAAGACCGCTCCGAACGCAAATACTCACGACGATGTTGAATTTGCCCTTTTTGAGGCACGGTGGCGAGCGAGTCTGGAGCGTTCTTCGCTACTTGACGAGCTGAAAGCGTGCGCGCGGACCAACGATGCCTCGCCGAGCCATCGTGTGATGTGCGGTCTACTGGGCCTCAAAGTCGCCGCCGACCTAAATGAGATTGACGCGATGGAGGAATTGTATCTCACACTGGTGCCCCTCCTAAAAAACCCAACAATCCCTCCCGCAACCTGTCTTGAGGTTGAAATGATCTATCACTCTGTTTGCGGGGATACGCAGAAGGCCGAACAAGCCGCAGATCAACTTCTAAGAGTTGTCCGCGACGAGCGAGATTCGCGTGCGCTTTCACGTGCGCTCTGTAACATCGGTATAGCGTATCGTCTTGCAGGGCGAATGGATGACGCTGAGGACGTTTTTCGTGAACTTCTCGATCTCTCATTGGCGCACGGCCTCTTAATCCGAATTTCGTTCGCGATCATTGGTCTCATTCGAGTCTATCTTGCCAGCGGAGATGTTCCGCAAGCCCGCGCCGCCATGCAAAAGCTTGATGCTCTTACGGAAGCCGACCAAAGCCTCTATCGCACCGCAGATCGACTTTACTTCTTGGCTAGACTCGCGTTGGAAGAGGGAAACATCAAGGAAGCCGCTGAGAGATACTCGGTGGTGACCGCTCAATCGTATCTTCCGAGCGTCAATTGGCGGGCTGCCGTCCTAGCCCTCGGGATAAGGATCGCGATTCAAAAGGAAACTTCGGTTGGTATCCTCCGGCCTATGGTGGCGGAACTTGAAGCCGCACACCTACAGAATCGTGGTTCAGGTTGCCAGGATTTCGAGGCTCATGCGTTGGCGCTGGGTCTTCGCTACTGTGGAGAGTCAGAAAAAAGCCTGCGTTTTCTCGTCGAATATGCGACGAAGTATCGGCGCGAGAAGTGGGCCCTACCGCAACAGCTCAGTGACTTGCTACGGGAACTGCGAGGCAGCTACGCGGTTTCGGCCACGCACAGAACGGATTCTCTTTCTGGCGTTGTCTGAACCCACGCAGAAGGGCGGCAGCAATCACGGAGTACTGTTTCGGCATTACCCCGATGTCCCGAGCTAGGCGCGCCGGGCGATACTTAGAATCGGTCTTGCGGGTGTATTCGGAGTCTCTCGCGGCTCTCGCGTGTCCTGGAAGAGGACGCTGAAGAGGGGACTGGCCACCAATGTGTCGTAAATCTTTGGGTCGAACTGTTTCCCTCTAAACTTTTCAAGCTCCCTCCGCACGGCCGTTTCGCCTAGGGCGGTCCGATACGGCCTATCCGTTGTCATGGCGTCGATGGTGTCGGCGAACATGACGATGCGTGATCCGAGCGGAATGGCAGCCCCGAAAAGGCCATCCGGATAACCCGATCCATCCCAGTTTTCGTGGTGATGACGAATTAGCGGCAGGATATCGTTCAACGAACTCACCTTTCGTGCGAGCTCTTCGCTCTTTATAGGGTGAGTACGCATTATCGCGCTTTCTTCCGTAGTGAGCTTCCCCGGTTTACTGAGAATCGGTCCAAAGACCTCGTGAATCTTACCCACGTCGTGGAGAAGAGCCGCCACTACAATTCGATCGACTTCACGCTCGCGCAATCCCATCGCACGGCTAATGACCCGCGCCATATTCGCAACCCGGCGGGAATGACCGGAGGTGTATGCATCGCGCGCCTCGATTACTGTAACCATCAGCTCGAGCAACTCTTGATTCGTTTTTTCTAACTGCCAATTCTTCTTGTAGAGCTCTCGCGCTCCCAGAAGCGGGATCATGAAAATTGCAGCACCCGGTACGCCGAAATGCACATATACGTAGGCGAAGACGAACACGAACGGTATTGACAGTAGGTCATACACAAGAGTGAAGCGCAGCCGCTTCAACCATAGTCCCAGGGGGTTCTTACCTTCCTGAAGCCCGACGATTCCGCTGATCGTTAGGCTGTTCGTGGCGAAAAACAGGAGCACAGCCACGAAGTAAGGAACAAATGCGAACTCGGACAGAGTTAATAGGGAGGCACCACCTAAGAACCGGTAGGAGATCACCACCACACTTGATGCGAACAGCATCGCCGCTGTGTTAAATACGATTTTGATCGGCGCTCGTCGACCGATCAATTCCGCAGCGAGTGCTGATGCGGTTGCGGCAAGAACCCCAACCCAATGCGGGACAAGGAAAAGCCCTGTGAGTATTGGGAGGTACGCGATGGATCCCGAAGTGTTACTCGAGGAACGATACGACATCGAGCTCGCCATCAGTCCAAACACGAAGAAGCAGACTGCAGGCAGCAGCAGATAGCCAGCCGGGATACCGGGGTCAATCAGATACAACGCGCCGAAGAGAATAAGGCCGGCGATCGTCACACCCGTCACGTAGTGTTGAATCTTGGACTGCATGTGATAAAAAACCCCCGCCCTGGCTAAGTCCAGATTGCCGTATCAGCCATTAGAAAGCTGAAAAAGAAATTCAGGATAAAGTTCACTTTGCGTCACCCCCCTAAAGATCAGTCGCAATCAGCATCCGCTGAATCGCGCTACTAGGTTGGCTCCGCTCGTGTAACTAGTCTTGCCAGCTCAACTCGTCTCGTTAGCCGGGACGGGGGTTTTTGTTTTTCCTCTAGGATTCGTGTTAAGGTGAACCTTCTCACAACGATCCCTTCAA
>Ga0207929_1000316_pt1 | contig 13625 bp, 10 predicted proteins | sample NGESurdeep072012_FD_184466 | JGI IMG/M metagenome (GOLD analysis project Ga0207929, IMG submission 184466) | Arctic peat soil microbial communities from Barrow, Alaska - NGEE Surface sample 53-1 deep-072012 (SPAdes) | ecosystem: Environmental > Terrestrial > Soil > Wetlands > Peat ... | reverse complement strand
TGCCCGCGCAGTCCGCGCTGGTTCGTGAGGGTGTGCAGGTCTTCCAACAGCTCCGGCGATTCATCTCCGGCGCTCTGCCGTTCTGGCCGCTCGGTCTTCCGGGCTGGGAGGACGGGTGGGTCAGCCACGGGCTGCGGGACGAGACCCAGGCCGTGGTCACCCTCTGGCGCCGCCAGTCACCCGACGACACCGTCCGGCTGCCTGCGCCGTGGGCAGCCGGTGAGGTCGAGCTGCTGTATCCGTCGGCGACGGACGCGGGCGCCGCGCTGACGGACGATGGATCCACCGTCGAGGTGTGCATCCCGCGCGAGCTGCAGGCTCTCACCCTGCGGCTACGCCGGACAGACGTGTCCTTGCGCCACGGCGGTTGAACCGTTCGCGCTATCGGCCGCATCAGCTGTACGCCGACGCCTGCAGGTTGAACAGTTCCGCGTAAGTTCCGCCGAGTGCAATCAACTCGGCATGGCTGCCCGCCTCGACGAGACGTCCTGCATCGACCACCAGGATGAGATCGGCCATTCGCACCGTCGAGAATCGATGAGAGACGAGGACTGTTATCGCACCACGCTCGCTGCCAACCTGGCTCGCGATTCGTGCGTAGCGGAGAAACAAGGCGTACTCAGCCTCGGCATCGAGAGCCGACGTCGGCTCGTCCATGATGAGCAGCAGCGGATGTGTGCGCATCATGCCTCGCCCGAGCGCCACGTTCTGCCACTGGCCGCCCGACAGGCCGGCTCCGTCAGCCCAGGACTTGCCCAACTGCGTGCTCAGTCCGGATTGCAGTCGATCAATCAGCCTTTCGGCACCTGCACGTGCCAGCGCGGCGACTACCTGTGGCTCGTCGTCCATGCGAGGAACGTCACCAATACCGACTGAGTGTCGTGCCACGAGCTCGAACCGGCAGAAGTCCTGGAAGCTAGCAGCGATGTTGTCTCGCCACACGTCGGCGGGCAGTCGCCGCAGGTCGACACCATCAACCTCGATCGAGCCAGACGTCACCTCGTAGAAGCCGCACAAGAGCTTGGCGATGGTTGACTTCCCGGCGCCGTTCTCTCCCACTATCGCCACGGTGGAGCCTGCTGGCAGCAGCACGCTTATCCCTGAGATTGCCGGCGTTCGCGTGTCCGAATAGGCGAAGGTCACATCGCGAAACTCGATCCCGCGTCGTAGTTCAGTGGGAACTCGGCCGGCCCCATGAGCTGGACGCTGGTCGCCAACCAATCCACGCAGCCAGTCGAGTCGAGCCATCCCTGAGCCCATTCGCTGGCGCACCCGCATCAGCTCGACGCCTGAGTACACCTGCTGATTGACCTGACCGGCAAGCACGATGACAAGGACTACGTCGCCAATCCGAGAGCGACCTTCGACGGCCTGGCGCAGGACGAGAAGAACGGCGGCAGCGTAGCCAATCGCGAAGATCAACAGGCCGGCGGAACGCACCAGCGTGGCCCGCGCTTCGCCGGCCCAGAGCACGCGGGCCTGGCCGGCCCACGATTCCGCGAAGCGTCTCCTCACCTCCCGCTCGAGTCGATAGGCGCGAATCTCCTTGGCAGAGTTTGCGCTGGCGGACAGCCTGAGCCAGTTCTCGCTCAAGCGCGCCATGGGGGCGGCCCTGAGCTTTGCCCTGTCGGTCACGCGTTCCGCGTACTGGGCGGCAAGAACCGGAGGAAGTGCTATCAACGGCAGAAGAAGCAGCCAGGGGCTCACGGACGCGAGAAGGAATCCGGTTATGGACAGGGAGACCGTCAGAGACAGGGTTGTCATGACTCCCGTCATGGCCTCGGGAAGATGAGAGAGCTCCTTCGCGAGCACCGATACTCGATCGGCGTAGTCAGGACTCTCCTGATGGGCAAGACCGGCCGAACAGGAAAGCTCGATTACTTCCGCCCCCAAGTGCAGGGCCGCTTGTTCGCAGGCCTCCGCGTAGGGCACCCAGGCAAAGTGCTTGAGCGTCAACGCACCGACGGCCGCCAAGCCGACGAGTGCGCCGTCGGCAGTGGCTGACCGTAAATCGTGCGCGACGCTGGCGTTGACTCCATTCTTGATGGCGAGCGCCATGAGCGGCCACACTGCACCCGAGGCCAATGTCAACCCGATCGCTACGGACATCTTCGCCCGACTTGCCCTCCAGGCGACCGCCAACATCGCCATGCCGTTCTGTCTGGGCGAGGTCATTCGTCCGAGTCCTCAGGCTCGGACCCTTCGGCGAAGCGTTGTGCCTGCAACTGGAAGAGCTCGGCGTACCTGCCTCCCATGGCGAGCAACGTTTCGTGCGTGCCGTCTTCGATGACGTGGCCATCAGCCAATACCAAGATCCGGTCAGCGTGGCGCACGCTGGAGAAGCGGTGCGAGATGAGCAGGCTTGTGGTGCCCCGCGTGCGAGCCATCAGCTCCTGGAAAAACGCGATCTCAGCCCGTGCGTCGAGAGACGCAGTCGGCTCGTCCAATACGAGGACTTGCGCCCCAGCTTCAAGGGCGTAGATCGCCCGCGCGATCGCAACCCGTTGCCATTGCCCACCCGACAGCTCGACCCCTCCCGCCTGTTGTCGTCCGAGGATGCTGGCGAATCCGTTCGGCAAGGCGTCGACGGCGGCAGCGATGCCGGCTTTCGCGGCGGCTTCGCGGACCCGCCCGGCGTCTGCCTGCCGCTCGATGGCGCCGAGGCTGATGTTGTCGGAGACGGACATCTCGTATCTGTTGAAATCCTGAAAGACCACTGCGATCTGCCTTCTCCACGAAGCCAGCGTGTAGGCACGTACGTCCACGCCGTCAACCAAGATGGACCCGGCAGTCGGCTCGTAGAGGCGCATCAAAAGCTTGACCAGCGTGGTCTTTCCAGCCCCGTTGAGACCGACGATCGCCGTGCACTCACCGGCGCGCAGGGAAAGATTTGCCGTGTCGAGCACCGCAGTGCGGCTTCCGGCGTAGCGGAACGAGACGTTGGAGAACTCGATACTGCTTGCAGGCAAACCCTTGGCGTCCTTCTGATTCTCTACCTGCCCTGCCTGCGTGGCATCTTCGTCCACATCACGCTCGAACTCGGCCAGTGCGCTGGCCGCGAACATCCCGAACGCATTCGCGTCATCGGCGTCGTGATAGAACTCGCCCAGCAGTATCGCGCCTATCGCGGCCTGAATCGCGAGCGTGAGCGCCCGGAGGGACATCTGGTGTTCGGCGGATTGGTGCAGCGTCAAGGCGAGGGTTGCCGAGTCAGCCACCAGACCTACGGCCGCGAACCAGAGGAACCGGTTGATATTGATGTGGCGACGTAGGTTCCAAAAGGGAAGCATGGCCGCTGTCGCGCTACTGCGAAAACGCTGGGCCACGAGACCTGTGAGGCCGAAGATCCGGATCTCCTTGGAGAATCCCAGTCCGAGGCCAATCGTCTGGAAGTAGTCGCTCTCCCGGCGTGCTCCGGCCAGTGCGGGCCAGCCCCTCATGTAGAGCCGAAACTGACTCCGGTGGCCGTAACGGAACAGCATGGTCGACGAGAGAAGCGCCAGTCCGGCCCACCAGGACACCTCGACGGCCACGACGATGCAAAATCCCGCGAGCCGGGTGTAACGCGCGACGAGGGATAGGGTCGCCGCTGCGGCATGGCCAGGTGTTCGGGAGTTGGACTGACCAGCCGTGGCATCGTGCAGGTGGCTCAGGTTCGCCTCGTTCTCCAACGGGCCGATACCCGTGCTTCTGAGGGATACCTCGAGCACACGATCGAAGTAGCGTCCATTCACCCGGTGCGTCACAAACTGACCGAGCGAGGATTGGACCGGTGTCGCCGCCTGTAGGGCGAGGGACAGCACCGTCGCAAAGAGGAAAGTCGACACGAGACCGCGCCAGGCGTCCGAAGTCGTTCCGCCTTCTATGGCGCCCGGAACATCACCTATCAGGACGCTGGTGACCACCGCGAGTGCTACCGGCAGCAAGCCCACGAGAACGTTGACTGCTGCGGCCGTGAGCGCGAGTGCATAACCCGCCGAGGGCAGCTGGCGGGCGAGTTGGAAACGAGGGTCGATCACCTCGGCCCGGTAGGTCGCCAGCCTGGCTCGAGACGTCACTCTCTGGTCTCGTGCGGGAAGTCCGAGGGGGCGTCGCGATCGGCATAGAGGCGGTTGCCGCCAACGAGGAGATCGCAGGCGAGGATGGTCGACCGACGGTCCGCCACGCCCTCGCGCCGTGGGTCGATGCGGTCAGGGTGGGTGAAGTAGAAGATGGTGGCCTTGCCGCCGGTGACGACGACGTCGGCGTGCAGCCCGGGACCGTGGTCCTCGGTGCCGAGCATCGGCGTCCCGGACGAGGTGTCGAGCACGATCCCTGCCGGCTCCCATCGGGTGAGATCGACGGAGCGGAAGGCGAGCTGGCCCTCCCAGGAGTCGACGACCATCCAGTAGACGCCGTCGAGGAAGAACACGTTGGCGCCTTCGTGGCCACCGGGAGTGCGGAGCACCAGCCGATGGTCGGACCACGTGACGAGATCGGGACTGTCCGACTGCCAGGTCGAGTTTTGATCTGCCTCGTTCTTGTACCACATGCGGTAGCCACCACCGACGAGCTCATGAATGCATGCATCGATCACGTATCGGCTGGCGAGCTCCAACTCTCCCTCGTGCCGCCAACTCCGCATGTCCGTGCTCGTGTAGCGGTGGATGGTGCGCTCGTGCCCTGGCCACTCGGCAGGCGTGCCGCGGATGTACGAGACGAACATGTGACACGTGCCGTCACTCCAGATCACCTCAGGCGCCCAGAACGTGTTGCGACCCGAGTCAGGTGCGACGAGCTCGAGGGCGCCGTAGTAGGCCCAGCTGCGACCGTCCTTGGACGTCGCCACGCCGATGTCGCTGCCATGCACCCAGGCGACACCTGGCAAGCCGGTAACAGAGGCGCGCCGCGCGGTGTACATCAGCCACCAGGACTGATCCCGGGGGTTCCACGTGACCACCGGATCCGTGGCGCCGTCATACACCGGATCACGAAAGACCAACGTGCTCATCGAGGTGCGCCCCTCCGGCGATCAACTTCGCTCGTTCGCCGCTAGCTCGATCGACCAATGCTGCTGCTTGCCGCCAGTCCATCTGCGTTGTTGCACCTGGGGGACGCCGTCGAAAACCACGACCTCAAGAGCTAGGCCGTTGAATCGATTGACGATCGCGTGGCAACCAGGGTCGACAACCGTCAATGCCCATTCCGACTGCGCACCCGCGTCGTCGTCGGCGGCCGCGACTGCGGCACCGTTTGCACGCGATGTTCCAGCCGCTCGCATCAGTAGGCCACTCGACGCGTGGCGGAATATGAAGTAGCCATCCGCGGTCTGGGACAACGACCAACGCTGCTCGTGACAGCCGTCCTTGTCACCCAGCACGACGGGCGAACTGTCCCTCGGCCCGACATAACCTGCCGCGTCAACTCCCACAACGTCATTGCTCGCGGCCGACGTGATCCGGTACAGCTCATTCTCAGCGAAACGTCCACCAATCCGGTGGGGTGCGTTGAGCCTTCCACCTACTCGAAGGTGCGCGATTGATGCAAAGCCGCCGGTGGCGCTGACGACCCGCAGCCGAACGAAGCCGGTCGGCTGCTCGGGCCACTCCACGAACTTCAGGCCCGAATCTTCAGTCCACTCCGCACGAGCGACGGGCGAGAACGCGATCCCATCGACGCCCACGAGTACGACACATTCCGTGATATCACCGTTGCCGGCATCCGACCGATTCCACTGCACCGGAAGGTACTCGATCGCGCAGACGCCACGGTAGGTTCCTCCCAGATCAATCGTGAACTCCTGGGGCAGAGCCGATCCTGCGGTGGACCAACAAGTCTCGAAGTTCTTGTCACTGAACCCGGCAATCGCATTCGCGGCGACGTGATCGTCGCTCTCGACGCTGCCGTACGCATTCACGGGAGTCACTGGGTACTCGCACCGAAACGGCTGACTCGGCAGAACCGGGCGATCCCAATTCGGGCTCCAAGCCGCGCCGACCTCGGTCAGGCGCTGCACGACGCGGGCGTCTAATCTGCCCTCACGGTTTGGCGGACAGTTAAGGAGGAACGACGTGTATTTCGGCTCCAAATCTTTCAGGTGCCCGATGATCGAATCCGCCGACATCAACTCATCCGTCGGCGTTGTCTGATTCCAGAACCACCCCGTGCTTATCGTCTGTCCCTGACACGCTGCGTAGGCGTTTCCCGCCGGCGCCGTTATACCCATCGGTTCCTCGAACATGATCGCGTCCCCCAGGAATGGGTGCGACAACGCGCCATGGTCAAGCATCACAATGTGCGGTTGCAGGGACATCACGAGGGCGCGGACTTGGTCGTACGGGATGGCCTGCTGCCCCATCTGCCAGGCCCAGCCGTCCGTTACGAGGACGTCTATGCGCCCGTAGTTCGTTAGCAGTTCTCTCAGCTGGCCAAGGACATAGGTTGTGTCCGTACTTCCGATGGCCTCGTTGGGTCCGACCATCAGTTCGGACTCGCCATCGACCGTCGCTAAATGCCGCGTGTCATAGGCCTCAACGCCATGAGTCCGGTCCCAGATCGAGAAGTACAGTCCGACGCGCAAACCAGCGGCCCGAAACGCATCGACGTAGCGTTGGACGACGTCGTGCGTGTAGCCACTCTGGGCGACACTGTTTGTCGTAAATTTCGTCGGCCAGAGGCAGAATCCGTCGTGGTGCTTAGTTGTGAGAATGCCGTAGGTCATGCCAGCAGCGACTGCCGCTGCCGCCCATTGCTCACAATCGACGACCGTCGGCGCGAAAAGGGCCGGGCTCTGATGGGGAAGAGCCCACTCTTCGTCGGTGAACGTTCCGACGCCGAAGTGATTGAACATGCCGAAACGCATGTCGGCGAAGGCCGCGAGCCGTTGCTGCGCCGACGGGGCGAGATCATCCTCGCTCACCTGCATCGCCACACTCCCTGGTTGTGAATCGACACCCGCAGTCTCAGCGGGAGGGCATGCGCGGAAGAAGGGCCTCGTGAAGCGTGTGGTGTGCCGCAGCGCCCCCGTGGACTCTGATCGCGATGCCTTGGCGCGCGAGATAGTCCAGGTCACGGCGGGCAGTCGCGGACGACACCGCAGTTGCTATGACAACCTCGCGCACGGTGAGTCCCCCCTTGCTGAGGAGTGCCTCCGCAAGTCGACGGCGGCGCAATGCAGGCAAGGTACGGGCCGGCCGCTGGGCTCCGCCCCTCGTCGCACGCGAAGCAGACCGTTCTTCGGCCGTGTGTGCGCCGTGCCCGGACGGGGTTCCGGAAAGAATGCCGGCCGTCATGCCATCGGTCCTCCCATGCTCTCGGTAACGGTCTAAACTTAACGTTAATGTCAGTCCGAAACAAGAGTGTAAATGGACGGGCCGCTGAGGGGATGGCGAGAGGAACGATCATCAATCTGCGATGTCGACGACCGGAGCGCGGCCCCATAACGACCGTCCCCATAGCTACCGTCGCTGGTTGCGTCCGCTGTCGGCCGCCGGCGCGGCGGTGGAGTTTCGTACGACCAGTTCGGTGGGGAGTATGAGGCGATCCATCAACAGTTGCTGGCCGTCGATCAACGAGAGCAGTGCCCGCGCGCCCGTCTGACCCATGTCGTGCAGAGGTTGTCGCACCGTAGTGAGCCCGGGGAAGCTCTGGGCGGCCTGCGGCAGATCGTCGAAGCCGACGACAGAGAAGTCTGAGGGTACGTCGAGACCCTGCGCCCTAGCCGCGTCAATCGCGCCCAACGCAATCAAGTCGGCGCCGGCGACGATGGCGGTGGGAGCAAAGTCCTCGATCATGGCTGTGGCTGTCCGAAAGCCACAGGCGTAAGAGAAATCGCAGGAGGCGACCAATCGTTCGTCGACTTCGAGCCCGGCTAGGCGCAGCGCGTCGCGGTAGCCCGAGCAACGGATCGACGTACTGTCCATGTCAGGTTCGCCGCAGATATAGCCGATCCGCGTGTGGCCAAGATCGATCAGGTGCTGCGTCCCTTTCCGCATGCCCTGGTAGTTGTCCACGCTCACCCGCGGCAGCGGGACATCAAGCCTGCGCGGATCGATAATCACGCACGGCAGAGCTGCCTGTCGCAGAAACGTGACCGTCTGATCCTCGAGCACGGGGGCGACCATGAGGACGCCGTCAACTAGGCCCCGGGCGAGGAATTCGACGCGGTCTTTCTCGCGCGCCGCGTCTTGGTAGGTGGCATTGATGAGCATCTCCCGCTCGACGTTCGCGAGCTCTTCGGCGATTCCCCGTACGATCTCTAGGCCGTACTGGTTGGTGAGGTCCAACGCGATGACACCGATGAGCCCGGTGCGGCCGCCCTTGAGATTTCGCGCAGAAACGTTCGGCTGGTAGCCCAGACGCTCAGCAACCTGGGTGACGCGTCGCCGGGTCTCCTCCGATGCGCCCGGCTTTCCGTTCAAAACATTCGAAACCGTCATCGCCGAAACACCGACTTCCTCGGCGATCTGCGCGATCGTAACCCGACCTGGCACGCGGCTACTCCGACTGTCGAGAGGTCAATGGCGGGTTGAACGTTACGCGTCCCGATGGTGGCGCAGACCACCGGCTCGACATCCGGGCGTGCAGGCGCGCTTGAACCCCACCTAACGTTAACGTTAAGGTGGTGAGCGTCGTGCTCTACACATGGATGGACGTGACCATCGAGGGTCGTCGATGAACACATGCCTCATCCAGATGTGAGCAGACCCCGTCTTATCGAAGACGACTTCCGCGGCGAGAAGCCCCTGCGCGCACTGTTCTCGTTCTTCTCGAGCAAGCGGCTGCGCTTAGCCTTGGCGGTTCTCTTGTTCGTCCTTAAGTCGAGTCCGGTCTGGGTGCTCCCGCTGCTGACCGCCAACATCATCGACATCGTCATTCAGCATCGCCCCGAGCGTGACTTGTGGATCCAGGCTGCCATCCTGCTCGTGCTCCTCGTGCAAAATGTGCCGCTGCACACCTGGTACGTCCGCACCGTGAGCAACGCGATCCGTGAAGTTGAGACCAATCTTCGTGGCGCTCTATGTCGGCGCCTGCAGCAGCTGTCGATCGGATTCCACCGTCGATCAGACCCCGGCGTTCTCCAGTCAAAAGTAATGCGGGACGTCGAAAACATCGGTCTCGCGGTCCGAGACTCGTTCGACCTGGGAATCGGCGCTGCCAGCAGTCTTGTCGGAGCCATCATCATCACCGCGATCAAGGTCCCAATCTTCCTACCGTTGTTGCTCCTCGCACTGCCCACGGGGGGCGCACTCGGATTTGGACTGCGGCGCCGAATGCGCGAGCGAAATGCCTCCTTCCGCCGAACAGTCGAGCGCTTATCGTCGGGAGTAAGTGAGATGACCCAGCTGGTCCCGCTTACGCGTGCACATGGCCTCGAGCCCGCGGCCTTGTCGCGGATCGACGATCGTCTGCGCGAGGTGCAGGACGCCGGCGTTGCGGTCGACACCGAGATCGGGTTCTTCGGCTCCTTGTCGTGGACGGCGTTTCAGCTCCTTGGCAGCGGCTGTCTTCTCACTGCGGCGTGGATCGCATACGACCGCAACTTCGGTGTGACACCGGGTGACGTCGTGCTTGTTAGCGGCTTCTTCGTAACGCTGACCGCGAGCGTGACGGGCTTGATGAGTTTGACGCCTGCTATGACGAAAGGTCTCGACGCGGTGCGTTCGATCGGCGAGGTCCTGCAATCCCCAGATATCGAAGGCAACGAGGGAAGGATCCGGCTCGCGGGCGTCCGCGGTTCCTTCACCTTCGAAAACGTGAGCTACAGCTACGTCGCGTTGCCGGACGCCGACGTGCACCCCGCCATCGACAACCTTGACCTCCAGGTCGAGGCAGGCGAGACGATCGCGTTCGTGGGCTCCTCCGGGTCGGGTAAGTCAACGGTGCTGAATCTGGTAGTCGGGCTCATGACACCGACGTCGGGTCGGCTTCTGTTGGATGGCCGCGACATGGCGACCATCGACCGCCGGACGTATCGTCGACATCTCGCTATCGTGCCGCAGGAGGCCTTCCTGTTCGCGGGCAGCGTGCGCGAGAACGTGACGTATGGTCAACCTCACCTATCCGACGCCCAGGTGCACCGCGCGCTGCTAGCGGCTAATGCCTGGGGATTCGTTGAGCGGCTCCCCGATGGCATCGGGAGTTCGATCGGGCACAACGGCCTCGGGTTATCGGGTGGTCAGCGACAGCGAATCGCCATCGCGCGCGCACTCATTCGCGATCCGCAGATCCTCGTCCTTGACGAAGCTACGTCGGCATTGGATCCAGCGTCGGAGGAAATGGTAAAGCAGGCTTTGAAGACACTGATCCGCGGGCGGACGTGCTTCGTTGTCGCGCATCGGCTATCGACGGTTCGCTCAGCGGATCGCATCGTGGTCCTGGATCAAGGGCGCGCGGTTGAGATCGGCACCCACGCGACAATGGTCGCGTCCGGAGGCCCGTACTCTCGACTGCACGCATCGTCGCTGCTGTGAGGCCACGATCATTACAATGGGGACGAGCTAGTCATAACCGACGCGCTGGGCCGGCGCTTTCGCGAACCACGAGACTGGCCTTGACCACCGATGCCTCGTCCCGGTGTTGGCTCGAACTGAGCTGATCGACCATGAGTTTTAGTCCGTTGCGTCCGACCAGATCGCAATCTTGCCGAACGGTTGTGAGCGATGGCGTAACGCACGCAGCTTCGGGGATGTCATCGAAACCCACCACACTGCCGTTGCTTTGCCCAGGCTCGCCAGAATGCGACCCGCGTCGTAGCCTGACCTCGCTGTCCAGTCACCATGCCACGTTTGGCTTGAAGCCGAGTTGGTCGATCGCTGCGCGCGCTCGCGCGCGCGTTGCCGGGCGCACCCGCTCGGCCTCGTTCACCACTCGCGAAACTGTCTGCTGCGAAACCCCGGCGATACGTGCGACGTCAGCCATCGCAGGGCGGGAACCCTCGGGTCGAGGGCCGCCTTGAGGGGAGCGCGATGCCTCCGAAAGCGGCTCGAACCTTCGCACACCGGTGCGCAACGCATCCACTGTTTCAGCCTCGCGCAAACGCTATTTCAAGCCGGAATTAATGAAACCGCGAACATATTGCCGCTGTGCAACGAGGAACAGTGCGACAACAGGAAGGACGTACAGGAACGTGCCGGCGGCAAGGACGGTCGGCTCCGGAATGTTTTGGTTGCTGAAGTACCCAGACGCAAGTCCGGCTGCGAGTGTCGTGTTGTTCTGGTTCAGGAACAAGGTAGGCGCGATGTAGTCGCCCCAAGTCGCGTTGAACGCCAGCACGAATGCCGTCACGAGCAACGGCCGGGACAGCGGTAGGAAAATGGTGAGGAAGGTCCGCAGCCTGCCGGCTCCGTCGATCTCCGCGGCCTCCTCGAGTTCGCGTGGGAAGCTCGAGAAGAACTGCCTATACAGGAAGATCGCATAGGGCGCACCGGCCGAGCCCCATATGAACCAGGGCCAATACGTGCCGATGAGATGTACTCGCGAGAACAGCAGATACGTGGGGATCAGCGTCACGATCTGCGGCACGATCATCATCGCGATGAGTACGCCGAAGAGCACGTTCTTGCCGGGCCCGCGCAGGCGCGCGAACCCGTAGCCGACGAGCGCGGAACTAAGGGTCGTCAGGCCCGCGTAGACGACGGAAAGGAACAGGGAGGCCCGTGCGTAGTGCCAGAACGGGATCCCAGTCAGCGCGTCACGGTAGTTTGACCACCGGAATACCGTGGGTAGCCACCTGTCGGCGTCGAGTTGTGCGCCCGGTGTCACGCTGGTAATCAGCAGGATCAGGAGCGGCAACATCATCGCGAGGGAGATAACCAGCAGAACGATGAACAGCGCGCGGGGGCGTTGGCGCAGCCGCCGCACAGGTGGTCGCCCGTCGCGTTGCCGCGCCACGGGCGTCGCGGTTTCCGCTGGTGGCGGCAATACCCCGGGCGTCGTCATCGCCGCCTAGCCTTCCTGTTGGTCGCGGTCGGATCGACTGCGTAGTACACGCCACGTCCGAAGACCTTAAAGATGATCCCGGTCAGCAACAAGATGAACACGAAGAACACGACGATCAGCGCCGAACCGAATCCATAGCGGGAGTAGGAAAAGAACTGCGAGTACACATTGACCATGTAGAAGGTGTTCGACTTCGGAACTAGACCGATCACACCCCCCTGCGTCGCATTCGCCGCGGTGGCTGGCGACAGCAACAATGAGGGGATGAACGTTTGCAACGTCGCGATCAGCACCAGCACCGTTTGGAACAGCAGAACCGGTGAGATCGCCGGCAACGTCACGTGGCGAAAGCTCAAGAACGCGTTCGCCCCATCGATCTTCGCTGCCTGTAGTTGCTCCACATCGACCGTTTGCAGCACGGCGAGATCAATGATGATCCCGACCCCCAAGCCCCACAACATCATCACGACGAGCGCATAGAAAGCGTGCCCGCCAATCAGCCAAGGGACCGCCCGGACGCCGAACAGTGCCAGAAACCGGTTAGCGGAGCCAGTATTGGTCACGAAGATGTTCTTCCAGATCAGTGCAGCGGCGACCGGGGGGATGATCGCCGGAATGTAGATCAGAGTCCGAAAGACGACCCGCCCTTTCACCCGCTCGTTCAGAAAGAGCGCAAGAACGAGGCTCCCCACTATCGTGGCCGGGACAACAAAGACGATCAGAAGCAAAGTCCTATAAAGCGACGACCACGTGTCTGGCGAACTGAAAACCTCGCGGTAATTAGCCAAGCCTGCCCACGGCTTGACCTTCGACAGTCCATCCCAGTTTGTGAAGCTGATGTAGAGGGCGTAGCCCAAAGGGAACAGCGCCAGCAACAATGTGCCGACGAGCCACGGGCTAATGAATCCGTAGAAGGCGACGGATCCATTAGCCCTCTTGCGGCCAACCCTGCCTCTTGTCGGGGAACGCCAGACACGTGCCGCGGTCGTCATCGACTGCCTAGCCTCCTGCTGCCTTCTTGCCCTGCGCCAGCACCGCATTGGCTGCTGACGTCATCTGGTCCCCGAGCTGAGCGACGGTGGTCGAGCCCGTGACAGCAGACGGGAACACCTTCGCGATGGCGGTATCTATCGCACTGCCGAGCGCGTAGGGCGACGCTAGTCCCAATACCTTGAGGTACGGAAGTTCCGCCTGCTGCACTTGATACGCCTGCTGCTGAAACGCTGTTTGCTGCGGAAGTAGGGGGAGCATGGACTTCAGCGCAGGCAAGCCGTCACCAGCGGCAGCACGTGCACGTGCGCCCTCACCACCGCAGTACCACTCCATGAAGGCGAAGGAGCCATCCGGATTCTTCGCCTTTGCCGGAATCCAGTACCCGACTGCCCCGAAAGAGGGACTGACCCGCGTCGTGCCGAGCAACGGGGCGGCTGCGAACTTCGTCGTGGCCTCGAGCTTGGCATTGTTTGAGTCGAGGTATCCACCGAACCAGTAGCCCGCGTCGGCCGAGACCTGGTGGCCCGCAAGGTACTCCGGACCGTCCCAGTCGGGGCTCGGGTTCACAGCGGAATAGCCCACCTTCGCCTTTGCAGCGTTCACCAACCACGTGAGCGCCTGCTGCGCCTCCGGTGATGTGAAGTCAGCCGTCGACAGATCATCGGACAGGATCTTGCCGCCAACGGTCGCCACCATCGCCGAGATGAAGTCGT
>Ga0207929_1000315_pt1 | contig 13628 bp, 12 predicted proteins | sample NGESurdeep072012_FD_184466 | JGI IMG/M metagenome (GOLD analysis project Ga0207929, IMG submission 184466) | Arctic peat soil microbial communities from Barrow, Alaska - NGEE Surface sample 53-1 deep-072012 (SPAdes) | ecosystem: Environmental > Terrestrial > Soil > Wetlands > Peat ... | reverse complement strand
TGCTCGTCGTCGTCCGCGCTCTTAGCTACAGCGGGGTCAGCATCGAATGGGGTGGCTGGATCTTGATCGTTGCCGGCGCGGCCGAAACGTTGTGCGCGCTCGCCAGCCTTTTGGTCTTGGCGGCCCGGCTGCGTCGCGACCGCGCCGCCGACAGTGGCACTGCATCGTCGGTCGCGTCGTCCCCGGCCCCGAGCTAGAACGTCGTCAGCGCGAGGTCATGAGTTCGCGCATCAGTCGCGCGGTTTCGCTCGGCGTCTTGCCAACCTGCACGCCAACCTTTTCGAGCGCCTCTTTCTTCGCGGCCGCGGTGCCTGATGAGCCCGACACGATCGCGCCCGCGTGGCCCATCGTCTTGCCTTCGGGCGCGGTGAATCCAGCGACGTAGCCGACCACCGGCTTGGTGACGTACGACTCGATGAACGCCGCCGCCCGCTCTTCGGCGTCGCCGCCGATCTCACCGATCATCACGATCGCGTCGGTGTCAGGGTCGTCTTGGAACGCGCGCAGGCAGTCGATGTGCGTCGTGCCGACGACCGGATCGCCGCCGATGCCGACACAGGTCGAGAAGCCGATGTCACGAAGCTCGAACATCATCTGATACGTCAAGGTGCCCGACTTCGATACCAACCCGATGCGGCCAGGCTTGGTGATGTCGGCCGGGATAATGCCGGCGTTCGACTGCCCAGGTGACGCAATGCCGGGACAGTTCGGACCGATGATGCGGGTCACGTTGCCGCGCGACGTCGCATACGCCCACGCGGCCGTCGTGTCATGCACGGGGATGCCTTCCGTGATGACGACGGCGAGGCCGATGCCCGAATCGATCGCCTCCAGCATGCCGACCTTCGCCGCCGGCGGCGGCACAAAACTCACGACGACGTTCGCGCCGGTCGCGGCCATCGCATCGGCGATACCGGCGAACACCGGCAACGAAACACCGTCAAAATCTACTGACGTACCACCCTTTTTCGGGTTGGTGCCACCGACAACTGTCGTACCCGCAGCCAACATGCGGCGGGTGTGCTTGCTGCCTTCGGAGCCGGTCATGCCCTGCACAACCACTCGGCTGTTCCGGTCGAGAAAGATCGCCATCGACGCGCCCCCCTACTTCGCCGCAGCGGCGAGTTCGGCGGCGCGCTTGGCTGCGCCGTCCATCGTGTCGTTCTGTTCGACACCCGGCAGCGTTGCGGCCGCCAGAATCGCGCGACCCTCGGCCGCACGATTGCCATCAAGCCGGACGACGAGTGGTGCGGTGATCTGTTCGCCCGCGTCGTGCAACTTGCCGAAAGCGGCGACGATGCCGTTCGCAACTGCGTCGCATGCGGTGATGCCGCCGAACACGTTGACGAAGACTGATCGCACCGATGGATCGGACAACACGATCGTGAGGCTGGCCGCCATAACGTCGGCCGAAGCGCCGCCGCCGATGTCGAGAAAGTTGGCCGGCCGCACACCCATGGCTTCACCGGCGTACGACACGACGTCGAGCGTGCTCATGACCAGGCCGGCGCCGTTGCCGATGATGCCGACCTCGCCATCGAGCTTCACGTAGTTGAGGTTCGCTTCTTTCGCGCGGGCTTCCAGCGGGTCGGTCGCCTCGGCGTCAACGAGGTCGGCATGGCCGGGCTGGCGGAACGCTGCGTTGTCGTCGAGGGTCACCTTGCCGTCAAGCGCCAGCACCACGCCGTCCGGCGTCTTGACTAACGGATTCACCTCGACCAGCGTCGCGTCCTCCGCGGTGAAAACGTCCCACAAGGCGACGATCGCGACGGCGGCCTGGTCGAGAATCTCCGCCGGATAGCTGGCCGCGATGGCGATCTCACGCGCCTTCGCCAGATCGACGCCGACAATCGCATCGATCGGGATTCTTGCTAGTGCGTCGGGCTTTTCGACGGCGATCTGCTCGATCTCGACGCCGCCCTCGCGCGATGCCATGGCGAGGAACGTGCGGTTCGAGCGATCAAGCAAGAACGAGAAGTAGTACTCCTCCGCGATGTCGCTTGCCTCAGCGACGAGCACCCGGTGCACGGTGTGGCCTTTGATATCCATGCCCAGGATCGCGGTCGCTTTGGCCTTCGCGTCGTCAGGGCCGTCAGCCAGTTTGACGCCACCAGCCTTACCGCGACCGCCGACTTTGACCTGCGCCTTGATGACCACGGTGCCGCCAAGATCGGCCGCGATCTCACTCGCTCGTTCGGGGGTTGTGGCCACACCGCCACGAAGCACGGGTACGCCGTGGGCGGCGAACAGGTCTCGCGCTTGGTACTCGAACAGGTCCAACGAGGGCCGTCCTTCGAGGCTGTTGCGACAGGGTGGTCACCACCTGCCTGATACCGCCGGCCGGTTCGGGTGTGAGGCTATCGAGCGAGCAGGGCTGACGCCGACAGGGGTGCCGACAGGGGTGCCGACCGGAGCGCCGAAGGGAGTGCCGACCGGAGCGCCGACCTGACGGCGAAGCTGTGGACGGACCGGTGCACAACCGGTGGAGAAGTCGGCCAATTCGGGGGACAACCGACCAAGTTCTGTGGACCGCGAAAAATAGAAAAAGTTGTTGTGCCGAAGGCCTTGCGGCTGGTTCCTGGGACCGCTAGAAATCTCCCACGTCACCGATCACGGCGGCGGCTCCGGGAGAAAGTTCCGGGTAGCGAAGCTGGCGTCGCCCTCGGGGGGCGCTAGCGGAGCGATCCGGGATTTTGGGTTCGGGAAGCAGGCTGTGGGGCAACTCGCAGTCGCGTCGAACGAGCACAACTGCCGGCTCGGTACCTTCAGCAAGGATCGGCTAAGGGCAACCTCAGCGGGTCGGCGCAGCTGGTGCCGGGATCGTGGTTCAGAAACCTCGGTCCGCACAGCAGGAGGCAACTCCTGCAACGCGACTGACGGCGGTCGAGCCACGAGCGCCACTGCTGGTCGGCGGCAGGTCAGGCGGCAACGCCGGACCTAAGTGAGGCCCCTCTATCTCGTAAATAGAGGGGCCTCACGCTTTTGCCGATTTTGTCGCACCGCATGGGTCGACCCCGTCCCGACACGCCGCGTCCGACCCGCCTCACCTCGCCTCGCCTCGCCTCGAGTGTGGGAGGGCGGCGGCCGAGACTCCGGGCCTCATCGGCAGCCGACCGGGGGGACGGCCGATGCGCCGACCGGCCCATCGGCGCTGGCGCCGCGTGGCCGATGACATGTCTCAATGGGTACCGGGGCTACCAGCTTCGAGGGGCATCTCGTCGCCGCACAGTTCGGCGACGAGACCGGCTACGCCATGCTCTGGCGCGAACTCAATCCGCCGCTGCTGCGCTACCTCCAGGTTGCCGCCGCCGGCGCGGCCGAAGATCTCGCCTCTGAGACCTGGCTGCAGGTCGTCCGGGGATTGAAGGACTTCCGGGGCGATGAAGCCGGGTTCCGCTCGTGGCTTTTCACCATCGCCCGGCACAAGGCGCACGACTGGCACCGCCAGCAGGGGCGACGTCCGACCGCACCGCTCGACGACGTCGCGGCCGCTGCGATTCAGGGGTCAGACAACACCGAACAGTCGGCGATCGCAGCCATGGGAACGCAAGCTGCGCTGAAGCTCATCGGCTCGCTACCGCCCGATCAGGCGGAGTTGCTGATCTTGCGCGTCGTGGCCGGGCTCGAGGTGGCCGACGTGGCCCGCATCGTCCATAAGAGCCCCGGAGCCGTGCGTGTCGGCACCCATCGGGCGCTGCATCGACTCCGGCAACTCCTCGCGGATGACGTGTTCGAGCGGACCTACGCGCCTGAGGCGGTCACGCTATGAAGCGACTTCGTAACGCTAAGTGGTGGTCCGGCGTTCTTCGTGGCGAGATGCCATCGCCTACCTTTCGGCGCCGCTCCGTCGAACCGACCGATTTCCACCAGCTCGACCAGCTGGTGGCGACCGGCACGGTACCCGCCGGATTGGACAGCGATTGGGAGGCGGTCTCGGAAGTATTGCGGGACGCGAAAGCGCCCGCAGTGCCGACCGAGTTGACCGGGCAGACGGCGGCGCTGTCGTCGTTCCGGCAAGCGCAGATCGGCGTCCCGTCCCGTCGACCCCACCAGAGGCCCCGCATGTTGTCTGCTTTCATCACCGGAAAACTGGCCGCGTTGGCCTTGTGCACCACCGCTGGAGTCGGGACTGTCGCGACTGCCGCCTATGCGAACGCGCTGCCCACCCCGATTCAGGGCCTCGCCCACTCCGCGATCGGCGCGCCAGCGCCGCATGAGAGCAGCGACCACGCAGATGGCCCGGTCGTCGCGCCAGCAAGCCCCCCGCCGAGCTCGCACCGCCCGGAGATCACGGCCACGCCGACCCACCACTCCGAGCCGCCGAGGCCGACGGAAACACACTCGAGCCACCCGGCGACGCAGACCGGCTCGACCGAAACCAAAACATCGGCGGACGTCGGCCCGCTCAGCCTCTGCCTCGCCTACCACGCAGCAGTCGAGCACCACACCGCGTTAGCTGCGGCGATGCAGGCGCGGTTGGTGACCTTCGCGGGCGGCACCGAGCACATCGTCGCGTTCTGCACGAAGCTGCTGACGCCGATCCTGCGACCGACCGCGACGCACTCCGAGACGCACGTATCTGCCACACCGACGCCCGCCGAGCACCCGGTCACGACGTCGGTAGCCGTCGGATTGTGCAACGCCTACCGGCACGGCACGTTGCCGACGCAGTACGTCGGCAGGCTCAATGAGCTCGCTGGCGGAGGCGACCACGTCTCAGCGTTCTGCGCCGCGATGCCAACGCCGACCACAGGTCCGGAACCGACGCACAGCAGCGCGCCGCCGACCGAGCCACCCTCGTCGCCCGTGCACTAGCTGGCAGGCGCGCCGCTGACGTCCTCCGCCTCGGCGTCCCGCCTCGGAAAGCGAGCATGCACCCAGTCAACGATGAGGTGCATGCTCGCGCCGGGAGTGAAGATCTCGGCGACACCCATGCCTTTGAGGGTGGCGATGTCGTCTGCGGCGATGATGCCGCCACCGAAGACCACGATGTCGGCGGCGTCACCTTCGCGTAGCAGATCGAGCACTCGCGCGAACATCGTCATGTGTGCGCCGGAAAGAATCGACAGACCGATCGCGTCGGCGTCCTCTTGAATCGCGGTGGCCACGATCTGCTCAGGCGTTTGATGCAGGCCGGTGTAGATCACCTCGACGCCGGCGTCGCGCAGCGCCCGAGCGACCACCTTCGCGCCGCGATCGTGCCCGTCGAGGCCCGGCTTGGCGACGACGATCCGCACCCGCCCGGCGTCCGAAAGATCTCTCGAGTCAGGCGTGAACTCAGTCATGGCGGGCCCTCCGCTTGCGCCTCTGTGTTTGCCGCCGGGTACGCCTCTGTTGGCCCGCGGCTTGCGCCGACGTTAGCCCGCGGCTTGCCTCGATACCAGGCGGCGCTGATTCGACGATATGCCTGCATCGGCATGCGCAGAGCGGTTCGATCGGGTTAGGGTCTCAAGTCTTGCTCAGACCATCGCGATGATCGGCAGGGATGACCGAAGCGCCGTTTGACGATGTTCTCGTTGCCGCCCAGGGCGGTGACGAGCTCGCGTTCGCCCAACTCTGGCGCTCGGTGAACCCTCGGCTCGTGCGCTATTTGCGCACGTTGACGCCGTCCAATGCGGCCGATGTGGCCTCGGAGACATGGATCCAGGTCATTCGCAATTTGTCGAAGTTCGCCGGTGACGAGCCCGCTTTCCGCGGGTGGATCTTCACGATCGCGCGTAACAAAGTGACCGACGCCCAGCGCCACGACCGGCGTCGGCCGCGCACGACGGGCGACACCGCGCTCGACGCGATGGCGGCACCCGACGACACCGCCCTGCTGGCCATGGAGAACCTGACCACCGATTCGGCGCTTGCGCTCATCGCGGTGCTGCCGCGGGACCAAGCCGAAGTGATCTTGCTGCGGGTGGTCGCCGGGCTCGACGTCGCGACCGTCGCGCGCATCCTGGGCAAGACGCCAGGCGCGATTCGGGTCAACGGGCATCGCGGCCTTCGGCGGCTGCAGCAGCTAGTCGGCCGCCCGCCGGTGTCGCTGTGAGCCCCGGTGTCGCTGTGAGCCCCGGTGTCGCTGTGAGCCCCGGTGTCGCTATGAGCCGGCGTTTCGCCGGTGAACCCGGTGTCACTGTGGGCAGGGGTGTAACGCGATGAACGACGATGACGTTTGGGGAGGTGAGATGCCCAATCTGCCCTTCCGGCGACGCCATGGCGACCCGGCCGACGAACAGCAGCTCGATGCGCTGCTCGAGGCCGGCAATTCGGAATCCAGTTTCGACGCCACGTTCGTCACGAATTTCGGTGCCAGCGATCTGCCGGCACCGGCTCCGGAATGGCAGTCGGTTTCGGATCTGCTACGGGCCGCGGCTAGCGCCGGGTCGGCAGTAGACCCCTCCGAACGTGCGAGCGAGGCAGCTGTTTTGGCTGCGTTCCGGCACGAGCGGGTGGGCAACCGGCACCGTCAACCCCAAACCATCGCGAGGTACAAGACGATGCTGTCGACCAGACTCTCCGCGCTCCGCACCGGCCGGCTCGCCGCCGGCTTGGTGGCCGGCGTGGTGACGCTCACCGGCGCCGCCACAGCGGCGTACGCCTGCGTCCTGCCCAGCCCGATCCAGAACTTCGCCCACGACACCATTGGCGCCCCGCTCCGCAGCGGCAGCGGCAACGGATCCGGCACCCACCAGGCCAGCACCGCCGTGCTCGCTGCGGACGCAGTGAAGGCCGATGACAGCCAGGAGCCGAAGTCCGACAAGGATGACCCGAGCAGCCCGGCCGCCGTTCCTACGGTGACGCCGACACCGACGAACACAGCGGCCGCAGCTGCTCTCGCGGCCAAGAAGGCGGCCGCCGAAGCTGCCGAGGCGACGCTGAAGCAGAAGCTGGTCGTGTACCAACTGTGCCGTGAGTTCGCGACCGCGAGCGCGGCCGGCAAGACCCTCGATCCGAAGAGCCTGGCCGCATTGGTGAAGGCCGCGGGTACCGCCGCCGGCATCCCGGCTTTCTGCGCTTCACTGCCGGTGTTGCCGACCACGTGTCCCAGCGTCTCGGCGACGGCAACGCCGACCGCGACAGCCACCGCGACAGCCGACCCAACGAAGAAGCACTGGGGCCCGTGGTGTGGCATCTGCCCGCAGGTCAAGGCGACTGCGACTGCGACTGCGACTGCGACTGCAACCCCGACGCCAAATCTGGGCGATCGTCACGGCCAGGGCTGGGCCTTCGGGCTCTGGTGTGGCGGCCTTGGGGACGGCCACCACGTGGACCCGAAAGTGATCCCGCTGCCCTCCGCTGCGGCCGGTCTCGACTCACGCCATGACGGTGGCGACCAGGGTCACGGCCAAGGGAACGGCCAGGGGCCGAACCACCACTAGGTCAGATTTTCTCCAGGGGCGCATAACGCAAGACGAAGGTCTTGGCGCCAACGCTCGAGCCGAAATCAACCTTGGCTTGCGCGTTGTCGCCAAGACCTGAGGTCGACACGACGGTACCCAGACCGAAGCTGTCGTGATTGACGCGATCACCAGGTTTCAGTGACGGCACCGGTCGATTGCCGACACCCGACGGCTTCGTGGCCATGCCCGGCAACGCAGCTGGCGACGTGCCGGCGTACGACCGGCCGCCACCGGTCGGCGCATAACGTGGGGGGGCGACGCGCTTCCACTCGATGAGAGACTCCGGTACCTCATCAAGGAAGCGCGAGGGTGGGTTATACGAGGGGGCCCCCCACGTACTGCGCTGCATCGACCGGGTGAGGTAGAGCCGGCGTTGCGCGCGGGTGATGCCGACGTAGGCCAATCGACGCTCTTCTTCCAACTCCTTCGGCTCGGTCAGCGACCGCATGTGCGGGAAGACGCCGTCTTCTAACCCGGTGAGGAACACGACCGGAAACTCCAGGCCCTTGGCGGTATGCAACGTCATCAACGTGACGACTCCGCTGCTGTCATCGGCGTCGGGGATTTGATCGGCATCGGCGACCAGCGCCACCTGTTCAAGAAAATCGGACAACCGACCGTCGGGGTTCGCCTCTTCGAACTCGCGAGCGACAGTGACGAGCTCACGCAAGTTCTCAAGCCGCGATTCGTCTTGCGGGTCGATGCTCGATTCGAGTTCGGCCAGGTAGCCGCTCTTCGTCAGCGCGGCTTCCATCACTTCGGCGGGCGGCGTCGATTCGGCCAACACCCTCAATTCCTCAAGCAGGGCAACAAAATCCTTGATTGCGGACGCCGACCGGGTGGCGATGCCGTACGCCTCATCGCTTCGTCGCAACGCCTGTGAGAACGAAATGCGCTCGCGCGCCGACAACTGCTCGATGCAGGCTTCGGCCCGGTCGCCGATGCCACGTCGTGGCACGTTGAGGATGCGACGCAACGACACGGTGTCTTCGGGATTGACCACGACGCGCAGGTACGCAAGCAGATCGCGTACTTCACGGCGTTCGTAGAACCGCACTCCCCCGACAACCTTGTACGGCATCCCGACGCGGATGAAGATCTCTTCGAAGATGCGCGACTGCGCGTTGGTTCGATAGAAGATCGCCACATCGCTGAATTTCGCGGCTCCGGCATCGTGCAACCGGTCGATCTCCTCGGCGACGAACGACGCTTCGCCTCTTTCGTCGTCGGCGACATACCCGCCGATCTGCTCGCCGTCGCCCGAGTCTGACCACAGGTTCTTGGCCTTGCGTCCCTCGTTCTTGGTGATGACGGCGTTCGCCGCGGTGAGAATCGTCTGGGTCGATCGGTAGTTTTGCTCGAGCAGCACGACAGTGGCGTCAGGGTAGTCGCGTTCGAACTCCATGATGTTGCGGATCGTCGCACCGCGAAACGCGTAGATCGATTGATCGGCGTCACCGACGACAACGAGTTCGCCCGGTGTCGGCCCGCCAACACCATCATCGGCGTCGGCGGCGGCGCGCACGAGCTCGCCGTCGACTGTGCGCTTCTCCTGCTTGTCGGCGGTGCCACCGACAAGTTCGCGCACCAGGGTGTACTGCGCATGGTTGGTGTCTTGGTACTCATCGACCAGCACGTGCCGGAACCGCCGCCGATAGTGCTCGGCAACGTCGGGGAAAGCCTGGAACAAGTTGACGGTGACCATGATGAGGTCGTCGAAGTCGAAGGCATTCGCCTCGCGCAGCCGCCGCTGATACGCGGTGTATGCCTCGGCCAGCGTGGTCTCGTGATGATTCTTGGCACGGCGTGCGTAGTCTTCGTCGTCGACCAACTCGTTCTTCAGGTTCGATACCTGCGCATTGAACGCCCGCGGCGGGTAGCGCTTCGGGTCGAGGTCGAGCTCGCGGCACACCAACGCCATGAGCCGCTGCGAATCAGCCGAGTCGTAGATCGAGAACGTGGTGCTGTAGCCGAGCCGCTTCGCGTTCTCACGCAAGATGCGCACGCAGGCGGCGTGGAACGTCATCACCCACATGATCTTCGCGCGATTGCCGACCATGGCCGCCACGCGTTCTTTCATCTCGCCGGCGGCCTTGTTGGTGAACGTAATAGCCAAGATCTCGGACGGCGCGACCTGGCGCGCTGCCAGCAGGTACGCGATGCGGCGCGTGAGCACGCGGGTCTTGCCAGAGCCCGCGCCGGCGACGATGAGGAGCGGACCCCCCTCGTGCACGACGGCCGCGCGCTGCTGGGGGTTGAGATCGGCAAGGAGCTCTTCGGTGGCGGCGGACATCACGCCCAGTCTAGAGAGCCGCGCGGACACACCTAGAATGACGCAATGCCTGCTGAGCCCCTGCCCGACGCCGAGATCGAACGCGTCTTGGTGGTGACCGCGCACCCCGACGATGTCGACTTCGGGTCTGCGGGCACGATCGCCATGTTCACCGACGCCGGCCTCGAAGTCGTCTACTGCATCTGCACCGACGGCGATGCCGGCGGCTTCGATCTCGAGTTCCCGCGCGACCAGATGGCCGCGTTGCGACGAGCCGAGCAGATCGAGGCGGCCAAGCGGGTCGGCGTCCATGATGTTCGGTTCTTGGGTTATCCCGATGGCGCGCTGGTCGCGAGCATGGAGCTGCGACGCGACATCAGCCGGGTGATTCGTCAGGTGCAACCGCAGCGCATGTTGATCCCGAGTTCTGAGCGTGACTACGAACGCATCGGGCGCAGCCACCCCGACCACCGCGCTGCCGGCGACGCCGCGCTTGACGCGATCTATCCCGACGCACGCAACCCCTTTGCGCACAGCATTTTGCGGCTCGAGGAAGAGCTCGAAGCATGGTCGGTGAAAGAGGTGTGGATCATGGGCGGCATCGCCGGGCACACGCTGCACTACGTCGACGTCACCGACACCTTCGACCGCAAGATATCCGCGTTGCGCGCGCACGAAAGCCAGACCGCACACATGGACAACCTCGAAGAATTCGTCGGAAATTGGCTCACCCTGCAAGCCAAGGCTGCCGGCTTCGCAGAGGGCCGAAAGGCTGAATCTTTCTTGGTGATTTCCATCCCCTGAGCGCAAATCAGAGCAACCCGGGGGCAGAGGATCAGCTGATTCCCAGGTTCGGCACCGATGCTTGGTGAAACGGCAGCCTTCGCAGACGCGACTGTCGTGCCGCGCAAAGGAGCCCGCTGTGACGTCACCCGAAAGCCCGCTGCCCGACGAGCTGTCATCCGCACCGCTCGGCGGACGCATGCGATCGCGCCGTGCGATCGCCAGCGCCATCGTGTTGGTTGCCGGCGGCGCCGTTGCCGGTGGAATTTTGTCGAGCACGCTTGGCGCCTCGGCGGCCACCAGCCCGACACCCAACCCGTCAGCCCCAGCGCCCGCATCGCCAGCGCCGGGTGCCAAGCACGGCCCGTTCGCGGGCATCCGTGCGAACCTGCTCACCGGCACGGTCACCGCGGTGGCGGCCGATTCGGTGACCATCAAGACCAGCACCGCCACCACTACCTACAGCGTCACCAGCACTAGCCACATTTCGATCAACGAACTTGGCGCGGGCGCACTCAGTGGCGTGAAGGTCGGCGACACGGTGCACTTCACCACAACGACGGCAACAAGCAACGTGATCGCTGACCTGCTCGACGGCAACGGCGGCGCCCGCTTCGGTATGGGCGGTCCTGGTGGCATGGGTGGCATGGGTGGCATGGGTGGCGCTGGTCGCGGTCCTGGTGGCGCGGCCGGCCCGTTCGCCGGCGTGAAGCCGCAGACCGGCACCGTCACCGCAGTCGGTTCCGAGACGGTGACCATCAAGACCAGCACGGCGACAACGACGTTCACCACCACGAGCACGAGCCGCATCGACAAGAACGGCAAGGCCACGCTGGCCGACGTCAAGGTTGGCGACACGGTGTTCTTCAGCACCACCACCGAGGGCGGCACTGTGATCGCGACTCTGCACGACGGCAAGATGCCGACGATGGGCTTCGGTGACCGTCACGGTTTCGGCGGACCGGGTGCGCCCGGTGGGTCAGCCGGCCCGGTCCCGACTGCTAGCACGGCGCCGACCGGAACCGGAACAAGCGCCTAGCTTTCCCGTGATCACGAAGGGTTAGCAGGCTATTGGCTGCTCAACCCTTCGTGATCATGTCGGCCGGCGTCACACCAGCCTGCGGTCGGTGGCCCACCTGGTGAGTTCGTGCCGGTTGGAAAGCTGCAGTTTGCGCAGCACGCTCGACACGTGCGTCTCGACGGTCTTCACCGAAATAAAGAGCTCCTTTGCGATTTCTTTGTATGCATAGCCGCGCGCGATGAGCCGAAGCACCTCACGTTCGCGCGCTGTCAACGCGTCGAGTTCGGGATCGATCGATGGCGCATCAGTCGCTGCGAATGCGTCGAGCACGAAGCCGGCGAGGCGCGGCGAAAACACCGCGTCACCGTCGGCGACACGATTCACCGCAGCAGCGAGCTCGACGCCCGAGATTGTCTTGGTCACGTAACCCCGCGCGCCCGCCCTGATGGTGCCGATCACATCGTCGGCGGCATCAGAAACAGAAACAGCAAGAAAGCGGACGTCGGGCAGCGCGGGCAGCAGCTGACGCAATACCTCGACGCCACCGCCACCCGGCAGATGGACGTCGAGCAACACGACGTCTGGTGCGGTGCGGCTGATCACGGCGACCGCCGTCGCGACGTCGTCCGCCTCACCGACGACCTCGACGCTGTCGCCGAGCTCGGCGCGCACACCGGAGCGGAACAGTCGATGATCGTCGACGATGACCACCCGCACCGGGTTGGTTCGCGTCATGATCGGGCCATCGCTGTCGCCATCTCGAGCTGGATCTCGGTGCCGAACCCAGGAGAGCTGCGAATGATGGCCTTCCCGCCGTGCCGTTCCATCCGTCCGATGATCGACTCCTTCACGCCGAGGCGATCAGTTGGCACCGCCGCCGCGTCGAATCCTCGGCCGCGATCGCGAATGAACACGGTCGCCTTTGCGGCGTCGAGTTCGGCATAGACCGAGATCGCGGCCCCGTCGGCGTGCTTGGCTGCGTTGATCATCGCCTCGCGGGCAGCTTGCACCATCGCGAGCAGGCCCTCGTCCAGCTTTCGCTCGCCGACAACCACTGTCTCGATCGTGACCCGGTGCGCATCCTCGACGTCCGCGACGGCTTGTTCGAGGGCGCCGCCGAAATCCTGCGTGTGGTCGGCCGCCGGTCGGTACAACCAGCTGCGCAGCTCGCGTTCTTGGCCGCGCACGAGCCGCTGCACTTCACGCGGGTCGTCAACGTGCCGCTGGATCAACGCCAACGTGTGCAGCACCGAGTCGTGCAGGTGCGCAGCAAGTTCGGCGCGTTCTTGCTCGCGAATTCGGGCTCGGCGTTCGGCCGCCAACTCGCGCAAGGTGCCCAGCCACCACGGGCCGGTGATGACCGCAACACCAGCGATGATGACGAAAGACGCCAACAAGCCGTTGCGCACTTGGCCCAGTTGTCCTTGGTAGATAAGGAAAGTTGCAGCACCAGCCACAACGAGAGCCGCACCGCCCAGGGTGGTGACGGGTGCCGACCGGCCAGCACGGCCGGTCGCGGCATTGCGCCAGCTCGCTCGTTGCGCCTCGTCGGCCTGCCGCCACAACACGGCCGCACCGAAGCCGGTCAGCGCCAGCGGCCACAGTAATTCGCCTGGCAGTCCGAGCCCCAACGACTGCACGGCCAGGACGCCGCCGACGGTCAGCGCAGCGATCGCCAAGTATTGGCTGCGCCCATTGAGCCGTCGGCCACGCGCCGCCGGCCCGCTCGGCTGTGGCGGCACGAACACCCAGAACGCGGCGTACATCGCAAGCCCGGCTCCGGCCGCGAAGGTCAAGGCCACGAAAGCAAGGCGGACGACGAGCACGTTGACCCGAAGGTGGGTGGCCAGACCCCGAGCCACGCCGGCGACAAGCTGGCCTTGGGTAGCGCGCATCAGCTTGGGTAGGGGGGCGGATTGCATTCCACGATCGTCACACGTCGGCAGCAAGTTGGCAGCGATGCGGTCGCAAACTCAGGGTCAGGCCAGGGTTGTTCCCGATGGGAGTGGCGACGCGCGCGGGCCAAGATCGTGGCTATGACACAAGACTTCACGACCAGTAACCAACCAGGCTCGGTCCCCCCTGGCGGCCGGCACGACCTCCGCAATCTGCGACGTAGCCGCGACGACCGCATGATCGGCGGAGTCTGCGGCGGCCTCGGCCG
>Ga0207929_1000314_pt1 | contig 13637 bp, 10 predicted proteins | sample NGESurdeep072012_FD_184466 | JGI IMG/M metagenome (GOLD analysis project Ga0207929, IMG submission 184466) | Arctic peat soil microbial communities from Barrow, Alaska - NGEE Surface sample 53-1 deep-072012 (SPAdes) | ecosystem: Environmental > Terrestrial > Soil > Wetlands > Peat ... | reverse complement strand
CTCCCTTTTGCCGCGCGCGGATGGCCGTTCGCCGCGCGCACCTACTTTCGACCGCGCCCCCGATCAATGGCAAGATGCATTACGACGCCCGAGGGTGAGCAGCACGCAGGCGCGTGCCGCACGACCTCGGGCGGCGTCCGGTCAGATGCGCACACCCAAGGGAGCGTCCGCAATGTCGGCTACCGCCGAGAACACCTTCGACATCGTCATCCTCGGTGGAGGCAGCGGCGGTTATGCCTGTGCTCTGCGCGCCGCCGAGCTGGGCTTGTCCGTCGCGCTGGTCGAGAAGGGCAAGCTCGGAGGCACCTGCCTGCACATGGGCTGCATCCCGACCAAGGCACTGCTGCACGCAGCCGAGGTCGCTGACAGCGCCCGCGAGGGTGGGCAGTTCGGCGTCAAGACCACCTTCGAGTCGGTCGACATGAGTGGCGTCAACGCGTACAAGGACGGCGTCGTCGCTCGCCTCTACAAGGGCCTTCAGGGCTTGGTGAAGTCCAAGAACATCGAGTTTGTCGAAGGCGAGGGTCATCTGCTTGCCAAGAACGTCGTCGAGGTCGCGGGCCGTCAGCTGGTCGGCAAGAACGTCGTCCTGGCAACCGGCTCCTACGCCAAGTCTCTCCCCGGCCTGGACATCGCCGGCAAGATCATGACCAGCGATCAGGCGCTCTTCCTCGACCATGTCCCTCCCCGCGTCGTCGTCCTCGGCGGTGGCGTCATCGGCGTCGAGTTCGCCTCTGTCTTCAAGTCTTTCGGCTCCGAGGTCACGATCATCGAGGCCCTTCCCCGCCTGGTGGCCGCCGAGGACGAGGCGATCTCCAAGCAGCTCGAGCGGTCCTTCCGCAAGCGCAAGATCAACTTCCAGACCGGCGTGAAGTTCTCCGGCGCCACCCAGTCCGGTGACGTCGTGCACGTGTCGCTGGAGTCCGGCGAGACCATCGAGGCAGACCTGCTGCTCGTGGCCGTCGGACGCGGTCCGGTCACCGCCGGTCTGGGCTACGAAGAGGCCGGCGTCACCCTTGACCGAGGCTTTGTGCTGGCCAATGAGCGCTGCCAGACCAACGTGGACGGCATCTACGCCGTCGGCGACATCGTGCCCGGACTGCAGCTGGCTCACCGCGGCTTCGCCCAGGGCATCTTCGTCGCCGAGCAGATCGCCGGGCTCAACCCGCCGGTCATCGACGAGATGGGCATCCCGCGTGTCACCTACTGCGAGCCCGAGATCGCATCGGTCGGTTACACCGAGACCCAGGCGAAGGAGAAGTTCGGCGAGATCGAGACCTACGACTACAACCTCGGCGGCAACGGCAAGAGCCAGATCCTGGCTACCCAGGGCTTCATCAAGCTGGTCCGCCAGAAGGACGGTCCGGTCGTCGGAGTCCACATGATTGGCGCGCGCATCGGTGAGCAGGTCGGCGAAGCCCAGCTGATCTACAACTGGGAGGCACTACCCTCCGACGTCGCACAGCTCATCCACGCCCACCCGACCCAGAACGAGGCCCTCGGCGAGGCCCACCTGGCCCTGGCCGGGAAGCCACTGCACGCCCACGCCTGAAGGCGCCCACCGCGGCGAACCGCAGCTGTATCCAGAACCGCAGCACGAACGAGTAACCACAGGAACTGACCGTCGCACCGCACAACAAGGAGACCGCAACTCATGTCTGAACGCGTGACCATGCCGGCCCTTGGCGAGTCGGTCACCGAGGGGACCGTAACCCGCTGGCTGAAGAACGTCGGCGACTCAGTGGCCGTCGACGAGCCGTTGCTGGAGGTGTCCACCGACAAGGTGGACACCGAGATCCCCTCGCCGGTAGCCGGCACGCTGCAGGAGATCCTCGTGGCCGAGGACGAGACCGTGCCGGTCGGCGCAGACCTGGCCGTCATCGGTGAGGGCGCCGCGGCTCCGGCTGGTTCCCCCGCCCCGGACGCAGAACCGGCAGCAGAACCGGCAGCAGAACCGGCCCCTGCCGCACCGGCAGCCCAGGAAGAGGTACCCCAGGAAGAGGTACCCCAGGAAGAGGTACCCCAGGAAGAGGTACCCCAGGAAGAGGTACCCCAGGAAGAGGTACCCCAGGAAGAGGTACCCCAGCCCGCTGCTCAGACGCCCGTTACCGAAGCGCCCCCCGCCGCACCGGAGGTCTCGGGCGGACAGGCCACGGGTGGCACCACGATCACAATGCCGGCTCTCGGCGAATCGGTGACCGAAGGCACGGTCACCCGCTGGCTCAAGGCCGAGGGTGACCAGATCGAGGTCGACGAGCCGTTGCTCGAGGTCTCGACCGACAAGGTCGACACCGAGATCCCCTCGCCAGTGGCGGGCACGGTCACCACGATCCTGGTCGGCGAGGACGAGACCGTCCCCGTGGGCGCGGATCTGGCCATCGTCGGTGGCCAGGCGGGGGCAGCACCCGCCCCGGAAGTGCCGGCCGAGCAGCCCGAGCCCGCCGTCTCTGAGCCGGCCGCTCCTGAGCCCACCGCTCCTGAGCCGACCGCTCCTGAGCACGCCGCCGCGCCCGCTACACCCGCTGCGACTCCCCCGCCCGAGCCACCCTCCGCACCCGCACCCGCCGCACAGGATCTCACGGTCGAAACATCAACGCGGGCACCAGCGTCCAGTGGATCTGAGGCCGCGGCATACGTCACACCTCTGGTGCGCAAGCTGGCCAGCGACAACGACGTCGACCTGACAGCACTCAAGGGCACCGGCATCGGCGGCCGGATCCGCAAGCAGGACGTGCTCGATGCTGCAGCGGCTGCCAAGGCAGCAGCGGCGCCCGCTGCCACTGCGGCCCCCGCCCCAGCCGGTGCGCCCGCCGCCGCGACGGCTGGTGCGACGGTCTCGCCCAAACGCGGAACCACCGAGAGGATGAGTCGGCTGCGCAGGCTCATCGCCGCGCGCATGGTCGAGTCGCTTCAGGTCTCCGCACAGCTCACCACGGTGGTCGAGGTCGATGTCACCAAGATCGCGAGACTGCGCGACAAGGCAAAGCGCGATTTCGAGACCCGCGAGGGCGCCAAGCTCAGCTTCCTGCCGTTCTTCGCACTCGCTGCGGTCGAGGCCCTCAAGGCCCACCCCACCGTCAACTCCAGCGTCGAAGGTGACGAGATCACCTACCACGGCTCGGAGAACCTCGGCGTTGCGGTCGACACCGACCGCGGTCTGCTCGTGCCCGTGATCAAGGACGCCGGCGACCTCAACATCGCCGGGCTGTCCCGCAAGATCGCCGACCTCGCCGAGCGGACCCGCACGAACAAGGTCTCCCCCGACGAGCTCGGGGGTGGCACGTTCACCCTCACCAACACGGGTAGTCGTGGGGCGTTGTTCGACACTCCGATCATCAACCAGCCCAACGTAGCCATCCTCGGCACCGGAGCGGTCGTCAAGCGTCCCGTCGTGGTCAAGGACAACGACGGCGGCGAGACGATCGCGATCCGATCGATGGTCTACCTGGCCCTGTCCTATGACCACCGCGTGGTTGACGGCGCGGACGCCGCAGGGTTCCTGACCACGATGAAGGCCCGACTCGAAGAGGGTGCCTTCGAAGCATCCCTGGGCCTCTAGACCACCCTGCGGTATGCCGCATAGCCAGATGCCCCAGCGCGTTGCCATCACCGGTGCATCCGGCCTGATCGGCAGCGCACTGTCGACGTTCCTGCGGGCTCGGGGCGACGAGGTGGTGCACCTCGTCCGCCGCCAGCCGATGACAAGCTCCGAGGTCGGCTGGAACCCCACGACGCGAACCCTCGACCCCGGCGACCTGTCCGGCCTCACCGCCATCGTTCACCTTGCGGGAGCCGGGGTGGGCGACCATCGGTGGACTCCGGCATACAAGCACGAGATCCTCACCTCCCGTGTCGATGGCACGGCGACGATCGCCACGGCGCTGGCCGATCTCGGCGAGCCCATCGCACTCGTGAGTGGTTCCGCGATCGGCGCCTACGGTGACCGCGGCGAAGAGATTCTCACCGAGGACAGCCGGGCTGGACACGGTTTTCTGGCCGACGTGGTCCGCGCCTGGGAATCCGCGACCACGCCTGCCCAGGACGCGGGGCTGCGCGTCGTACACGCACGCACGGGACTCGTTCTGACCCCGCGTGGTGGCGCCATGGAGCGGGTACTCCCCCTGGCACGCTTGGGCCTGGCCGGTCCGCTGGGCACGGGGCGGCAGTACTGGAGCTGGATCACGCTGCACGACGAGGTCCGGGCGCTGGCCCATCTGATCGACCAGGACCTCGCCGGAGCGGTCAACCTCGTCAGCACCCAGCCGTTGCATCAGGCGGAGGTCATGAAGGCTCTCGGCGCCGTACTGGGGCGCCCCGCGGTGGTGCCGGCTCCGGCCCTGGCACTCAAGGTCCTCCTGGGCGAGTTCGCCAGCGACGTCCTGGCCAGCGACCGCATCCTGCCCAGCGTTCTGACGGCGTCGGGGTTCGTGTTCGATCACGACACCATCGAGAGCGCGATGCGCTGGCTGGTCGACCAGAGCTAAGGCGTGGTCAGACTCAGGATTCGCCAGCCATCCGGGGTCAGGCGCAGGCTGAAGACTGACGGCCCGACGCTCTCTTGCGCATGGGGGACCTTGCGCCCGTCCGGCTGGCCGGTCTCGTAGCGGGGCGTGACGATGGTGGCTCTGATCCGCGCGATGTCGGACGTCCCATCGACGAACGCCACGTCCTTGACCACAAATGCGAGCCCAAGATAGGACGCCCCGTTCTTGAAGGCCGTGGCGATGTTGCTCCGGTCGACACCGGCCTTTGTTGCTCCTGCGGCATAGACCAGATCCAGCAGGGCGGGGTTGCGAGAAACGTAGGCCAGCGCTCGCGCGTCAACCAAAGCCTGCAACAGACGGGCTGGAGCGATCCGCGGTGACTCGGGCGCCGTCACCACATCCGTGATGCTCTGGGGCGTCGACACCGGCGCGACCGTCGGCGCCGCGGCCGTTGTTGGCGCTGGCGTTGGCTTCGGCTGCGCCAGCGATCGAACCGCCATCGGCGCAACGACCGGCGTCGGGTGTCGCAGGAACCAGGTCGTACCGCCTCCGAGTGCCAGAGCCACGAGGAGGGCAACGGCGCCGATGACCAGCGGGTCGCGGTGTCGCTTCGTGGCCGACGGCACGGCCAGAGTGGGGGCAGACACGGCGGCTGCACGAATGCGTCGCGTGATCTCAGCTGCTGGGTCAGACGCCGATCCAAGACGGACCGGCTCTGCTGGCGCTGCGTCGAAGACCTCGACCGCGGCAGCGCCAGCAGAGGGCCGCGCCGCCGGGTCGGTGGACAGGCAGGAGGCGAGGACCTCGGCCAGCCGTAGAGGTGCTTCGGGTCTCACCGTGGTCAAGGAGGCGCGCGTGGCCTGGGGCGCGGGCGATGCACCCATGAGGCAGAACCAGCCGATCGCCGCCATGGCGTAGACGTCGGAGGCCGGCGAGGGCGCGGCACCAGCGACGAGCTCCGGGGCCACGAAACCCGAGGTCCCATCGACGGGGCCGGTATGCCGTCCCATCAGACGAGCCACCCCGAGGTCGCTGACCAGCGGCCTGCCGTCGGCGCTGAACAGGACGTTCGCCGGCACCAGGTGCCCGTGCACGACGCCGGCTGCATGAAGATCGGCCAAGGCCCCGAACAGAGGGGCAATGGTCGTGACGGTCTCGCCGGGAGTCAGCTGGCCCCGGACACCGAGAACGTGGGCCAGACTACCGCCGGTGACCTGGTCGAGGACCATGGCGAGCGTGCCGTCGGCAAGGGCGATGGAATCGTGCTGACGGACCAGATGCTCGTTCTCGATGCGGTGAAGCGCGGCCATGAGCTGAGCCGTAAGCACCTGCGCCTCGGTCACGTCCGACACCGTGACGATCTTCACCACAAGAGCGCGATCGTCGTGGTCGCGCACCGCCGCCCACGTCGACCCGGTCGCGCTCGAGCTCAGCTCACCGGTGACGGTGAAACCTGGCACGAGCGGCCACATCGCGATGGCTCCCCCTATGGTTTCGACATGGCGACTGACGCACCGACGATCCTGGCAACGTCCGGCGGCTACCGGAACCACGACCGTCTCCGGTTTCAGTTCGGTGACCTGGTCCACTATGCCGTTGAACTGTCGGGGGCGTCCGCAGTTGTCCCCAGGGTGTGCAACGTCGGCACCGCTTGGGGCGACGACCCCCGTTACCAGATGGACATGTCCGAAGCCGGTCGGTTGGCCGGCTTCAACCTCACTCATCTGAGCCTGTTCCCGATGCCGAACCTGGATGACATGGAGGGGCACCTCATGGCGCAGCACGTCGTGTGGGTCAACGGCGGTTCGGTGGCCAACCTCCTGGCCGTATGGCGCGTGCACTACGACAGCGAGCCGCGTCGCCGGCCCCTGGTCCACCGGCTCGTGGCGGACGGCACCCTGGGCACCACGCACTGCACCGACGACGGAGTCGGAATGCTATACCGCGGAACCGAGTTCGTTGAAGCGGTCAGCGAAGAAGCGGGCAAGGCGGCCTACGTCGTGCGCCGTGAGGGTGACCGCGCCGTGGAGGAGCGACTCGAGACTCGACTGCTCGGCCGGCGATCACCTCAACCATCGACTCAGAGCTGACCGTGCTCGGCATCGAACCGGCGGTTCTGGCAGACCGTCAGTCTTGGGGACATCATGGCCTGTCTCCGTCTGCCGGCGGCCTCTGATCGCCCAGTCGGCTGGGCCACCAGATGCGTCGGCCGATGTCGTGGGCGAATGCCGGGACCAACAAGGAGCGGACCACCAACGTATCGAGCAACACACCGAACGCGACGATGAACGCGATCTGGGCCAGGAAGAGGATCGGGATGACCGACAACGCCGAGAACGTCGCTGCGAGAACGATGCCCGCACTCGTGATGACCCCACCAGTCACCGCCAGTGCGACGAGAATTCCGGGTCTGGTGCCCCGCTCGGCTGCCTCCTCACGGACCCGGGTCATCAGGAAGATGGAGTAGTCGATGCCAAGTGCCACGAGAAACACAAAGGCATAGAGGGGCGTCGCCGGGTCGGACCCCGGGTAGTCGAAGACGTGGTTGAAAACAACCGCCGCGACCCCGACGGTTGCGGCGAACGAGATGACGTTGGCCACCACCAGGATCACCGGCGCGACCAGTGAGCGCAGCAACAACATCAGGACAAGGAAGATCACGGCCAGGATCGCCGGGATGATGACCAACAGGTCGCGCTCACTCGCGTGCCGGACGTCGAGGTTGATGGCGGTGCTGCCTCCGACGAGAACATCGGGGCCGACCCGGTCGAGGTCGCTCCGCAGCTGCTCGACCACGACCTCGGCGGCCGGGCTGTCCGCGGCAGGGGTCAAGGTTGCCTGGATGAGGACAGCGCCGTCGACGACCTTTGGCGGCACCCCGGGCGTCTGGCCCACGAGTGCAGAGGCGACACCGTCGACGGATTCCGTTTCTGCCAGTGCCTGTTCGGCCTTGGCTTGCGGAGCGATGATCTGAACCGGCGAGCCCGAGCCGGCGGGGAAGTGGCTGGCCAGGACCTCCTGCCCGGTGACGGACTCGACCTTGTTCAGGAAGAGCTGCGACTGGGTGACCCCGCCGGCCTTCAGCGTCGGCACGAACGCAGCACAGGCAAGTAGCGCGGCCAGCGTCAACACCCAGGTGCGACGCGGGTGACGACCCACCATGCCGGCAACACGACCCCAGATTCCCCGGCGGCCGACGGAGTCCTCGGCATGCACGTGGTCGACCCTGGGGACGAGCGGCCAGAAGATGCGCCGCCCGAACAACAGCAGGACCGCTGGAAGGAACGTGAGCGACGCGACCAACGCACCGGCTATGCCCAGTGCCCCGATCGGCCCCAGTCCGCGCGTGCTGCCGAGCTGGGACAGCAGCAGACAGAGCAGACCGAGGATCACGGTCGCCGCGCTCGCGGCTATGGGCTCGACCACAGCCCGCCATGCCACGGCCATCGCCGCCCACTTGCTCGGGTGCTCGTGCAGCTCCTCGCGATAACGGGAGACCAACAGCAGCGAGTAGTCCGTAGCCGCTCCCACGACCAGGATCGACAGGATTCCCTGACTCTGGCCGTTCAGCCCCAGGGCGCCGTTCTTGGCCAGCGGGTAGATCACCATCGCGGCAAGGGCCAGCCCGAAGATCGCGGTGACGAGCACCGCGATCGGCAGGATGGGGCTGCGATAGACCACGAGCAGGATGAAGAACACCACGCCGAGAGCGACGAAGAGCAGGATGCCGTCGATGCCGCCGAACGCGGTCACGAAGTCGGCCAGAACTCCCCCAGGACCGGTGACGTACACGGCAAGCCCTTGCGGCGTCAGCGTTCTGGCCGCCGAGGCCCGCAACGCCGTCGCACCTTCGAACAGCGGACTGGACGTACCGATCGTCTCGGCGGCCTTCTTGGAGTCGAGCAGAACCGGCACCAGGAGGGCCTTGCCGTCCTGGCTCGGAAGGGCCGCCGTCGGGGTCTGGGCAAGGTACGGCCCCAGGGAGTAGCCCTTGACCGCAAAGGGCAGTGACGGAATACCGGCGATGAAGTCCTTGACGGCAACCGAGTCCGAGGACTTCAGACCCGCCGCACGCTCGATCACCACAAAGTACGGCAGTGAGTTCGTCGCACTGAACTTCGCGGCGAGCCTGCCGACCTCGGTGGACTCCGCAGACTTGGGCAGGAACGACGCGTTGTCGTTCTTCTGCACCTCCGACAGGCGGCCGACCAGGGGGCCACCTACCCCAGCGAGTCCGAACCACGCGAGCAGCACAAGAATCACCACGACCAGGCGGGTCAGCTTCGTCCTTCCGCCGGGTTTGGTGCGCTCGGCGACCTCTTGCTCGGATGTGATGTCGTGCCGTGTCATGTGCTCTGCTTCCGGCTTGCCCGTCAACGGTTTCGCCAGCCTAGAGGCAGGTACGCCGTGTCCCCCGCGTAGGCTGCAGGCATGCGTTTCGAGCACCTCGGCTTCAACCCGGACTTCGTCGACTACGGGGATGCGTGGGACCGCCAGCGCGAGGTGCATGCCGCCGTTGCGGCTGGTGAGGAGCCCGACACCGTGCTTCTTCTCGAGCACGCCACCGTCTTCACCGCGGGCAAGCGCACCGAACCTCACGAGCGCCCCTTCGACGGCACCCCGGTCATCGACGTCGACCGGGGCGGCAAGATCACGTGGCACGGCCCGGGCCAGCTCGTGGGCTACCCCATCGTCCGACTCCCTTCCCCCGTCGACGTCGTGGCCCACGTGCGCCGCCTCGAGGACATGATGATCCGGGTCTGCGCCGACCTCGGGGTCGGTGCTGGGCGTGTCGCAGGCCGCAGCGGAGTGTGGGTCAAGGCCGATGAGATGGGACCCGACCGCAAGATCGGCGCCATCGGCATCCGGGTGAGCCAGAGCGTCACGATGCACGGTTTTGCCCTCAACTGCGACTGTGACCTGTCCTGGGCCCAGGTCATCGTGCCGTGCGGCATCGCGGACGCGGGCGTCACGTCACTGAGCAAGGAGCTGGGGCGTGACGTCCCGGTTCACGAGGTGCTCCCTTACGCCGAGAAGCACCTCAGCGACATCCTGGGCTGACCACCTGGCGTGTTCGACAGGTACGACATGCCCGGTGCGCCATAGAGTGACGCGACGCGACAACGGGGAGCGTCGTGATCGAACATCGGGGAGTCGGGTCAATGACCACGCGAGCGCCGCGTCATCGTGAGTCAACACCATCCACAGCAGAGCTGGCGATTTCCACCAGGGGGCTACGCAAGACCTATCTCAATCGCAAGGGCCGACACGTTGCGGTGGCCGGACTGGACCTCGACGTCCCGCTCGGCGGCGTCCACGGGTTCCTGGGGCCGAACGGCTCGGGCAAGACGACGACGATCCGTATGCTGCTGGGCCTGATCCGCGCCGATGCGGGCACCATGAGCATCTTCGGCCGCGAGGTCCCCAGGCATCTGCCAGAGGTCGTGGGCCGGGTGGGCGCGATCGTCGAGTCGCCCAAGTTCTTCCCCGCGTTCAGCGGCCGCAAGAACCTCCAGCTGCTCGCCGAGGCCATCGGCCGCCCGAAGGGCATCGTCGACGAGATCCTGGAGCAGACCGGCCTGGGTGAGCGTGGCAAGGACAAGTACCGCACCTACTCCCTGGGCATGAAGCAGCGCCTGGCCATCGCCGCCACGCTGCTCAAGGAGCCCGATCTGCTCATCTTCGACGAGCCCACCAACGGCCTGGACCCGGCGGGCATCCGTGAGATCCGCAACACGATGCGGTCGCTCGGCGAGCAGGGCAGGACCGTCCTGGTCAGCAGCCACCTCCTCGACGAGGTCGAGCAGGTGGCTGACACGGTCTCGATCATCGGCCACGGCCGGCTGCTGGCCTCCGGCCCGGTGGCCGAACTGATCGGCGACCAGACCGCGACATCCATACGAGTCGGAGTCTCCGATCTCGTTGCGGCACAACGCATCCTCACCGACGGCGGTCTCCTTGTCCGTCACGAGGGGGGACTGCTCGTCGTTGAGGGCGTCACCGATGGCGCAGAGATCACCAAGCGACTGGCCGCCCACGAGCTGTTCGTGAACGAGCTGACACCCGTTCGTGCAGACCTCGAGTCGGTGTTCCTCGAGCTGACGGCTGACGAGGGCCTTGAGACCGCCGGGGTTGCGTGATGATGCGGTTGACCAAGGTCGAGCTGCGGCGCCTGTACTCGCGCCGACTCACGACCATCGCCGTGCTCGGCGCCCTGGTCATCACAGGGCTGATGTTGTTCGGCGCGTATCAGGAGGCCAAACCGCTCAGCAAGGCAGAGACAACAGCGCAACGGGCCCAGTTCGACCAGGCACACAAGGACTGGGTGGCCAACGGTGCCCAACAGGTCCAGGACTGCCTGACACAGCAGGCAGAGACCCGGAAGACGGACCCCAAGGCCGACTTCGGCTGCAACCAGATGGAGCCCAAGTGGGCGAACTGGGGCAAGCCGGAGGCAAAGTTCGCACAGATGATGCCCAACGTCCTGCTCGCCGGGTCCTATCTGCTGGCGTTCGTCGCCTTCCTGGTCGGCGCCGGCTTCGTGGCAGCCGAGTTCAGCAGCGGGTCAATGGCCAACTGGCTCACCTTCGAGCCGCGGCGGATGCGCGTCTATGCCAGCAAGCTGGTGGCGGCCGGACTGGGTCTGATCCCTGTCACTGTCGCATTGCTCGGCCTCCTCACGGCGGGGTCGTGGGTGATCGTCCGCAACTACGCCTCGACCGCCGGCACGACCGCCAAGGTGTGGGGTGACCTCGCTCTGATGGGCGGGCGCGCGCTCGCTCTGGCCGTGGCTGCGGCAGTGGCGGGGGCGGCAATGGGCGTGCTGCTTCGCCACACGGCGGCCGTGCTGGGCATCGCCGTTGGCTACCTCGTGCTCGTCGAGGGCGTCTTCGGCCAGGCGCTCCAGGGTGCGCGGCCATGGCTCCTGCAGCTCAACTTCAACGCCTGGTTGCAGCACGGCGCCACGTACTTCATCCAGACGTGCAAGACCGACGCCCAGGGCAACTACAACTGCCAGGGCGTCGAAAAGACCCTCACGTTCGGCCACGGCTCGACATACCTGGCGCTGCTGGTCGTGTTCGCCGTCGGCCTGGCCGCCCTGGTCTTCCGCCGCCGCGACGTCAGCTGAGCTGGTTCATCACCCCCGACGCGATGAGCTCGAGGTGGTCGAGGTCATGCAGGTCGAGCACCTGAAGATAGATCCGGCTGGTGCCCACACCGGCGTATTGGCCGATCTTGTCGACGACTTCGTCCGGTGACCCGGCTAGGCCGTCGTGCCGAAGCTCGTCCAGGTCGCGGCCGATCGCGGCGGCGCGCCGACGTGCCTGGGTCTCGTCCCGCCCGGTGCAGATCACCAACGCGTTGCTCAGGGTGAGGGTTGAGAGGTCGCGCTCCGCCGCGCCCGCCACCGCACGGACGTTTTCGAAGAGCTCGGCCGACCGCTGCACGGACATGAACGGCAGGTTGAAGTCCGACGCATAGCGCCCCGCGAGCTCCGGGGTCCGACGTCTGCCTGGGCCCCCGATCACGATGGGCACCGGAGACTGCACCGGCTTCGGCAGCGCAGGCGAGTCGAGCAGGCTGTAGTGCTTGCCCTCGTGGGTGAACCGTTCGCCGACCGGGGTGTCCCAGAGTCCGGTGATGATGGCCAGCTGCTCTTCGAACCGGTCGAAACGCTCGCCCACGGATGTTGGGAACGGGATGCCGTATGCCGCGTGCTCCTGTTCGAACCAGCCCGCTCCGAGCCCCAGCTCGACCCGACCGCCTGACATCTCGTCGACCTGGGCCACTTGCACCGCCAACAGCCCCGGGTGGCGGAAGGTTGCGGATGTCATCAGGGTGCCGAGCCGGATCGTGGTGGTATCGCGGGCCAGGCCAGCCAATGTCGTCCACGTGTCGGTGGGTCCGGGCAAGCCATCGCCGTCGCCCATGGCCTGCAGGTGGTCCGAGCGGAAGAAGGCCCCAAAGCCGCACTCCTCCGCCTTCCGCGCGATGGCGAGCTGGTCGGCATAGGAGGCCCCCTGCTGGGGCTCGATGAATACGCGCAGTTCCATAGCGGCCACCCTATGTGGCGCTCATACCCCTGAGGTCCCGAGCGTTGACGACGCACCCGGGGAGCGCCCACTCGCCCTCCGCCGAGGTATCGCGCGTGGATCATGGAGAACCGTGTCGGCACGCCACCTGAGACGTCCGGATCCCCCATCTGGCCGCGTCCTTGGGACGCGAGTCACCGGCGTACCCTTGAGGTCTGCCTCTGGATGGCGTCAACCGGGGGCAAACCGTTTGTTTCGCGAACGTGTTTCACGAACCTGCCGAGGGAGCCATCTGTGAGCGTCGCACCTGACGGTCGCCGCATGCTGCGCGTCGAAGCCCGCAACGCCAAGACGCCGATCGAGCGCAAGCCCGAGTGGATCCGAACCACCGCCAAGATGGGGCCCGAGTACACCAAGCTCCGCTCGATGGTGAAGACCGAGGGTCTGCACACGGTCTGTCAGGAGGCGGCCTGCCCCAACATCTTCGAATGTTGGGAGGACAAGGAGGCGACCTTCCTGATCGGCGGTGAGCAGTGCACGAGGCGGTGCGACTTCTGCCAGATCGACACCGGAAAGCCCGATGACCTCGACCGTGACGAGCCCCGCAGGGTTGCCGAGTCGGTCCAGCAGATGGGTCTGCGCTATGCCACCATCACCGGTGTCGCGCGTGACGACCTCGAGGATGGTGGGGCGTGGCTCTATGCCGAGACCATCCGAGCGGTGCACCAGCTCAACCCCGGCACCGGCGTCGAGATCCTGGTCCCGGACTTCAACGGCGTCCCCGAGCTCGTCGGCCAGGTCCTTGATGCCAGGCCCGAGGTGTTTGCGCACAACGTCGAGACGGTTCCCCGCATCTTCAAGCGGATCCGCCCGGCGTTCGGCTACGAGCGCTCGCTCGGGGTCATCACGATGGGCCGCGACGCCGGTCTGGTCACCAAGTCCAACCTCATCCTGGGCATGGGCGAGGAGGAGCATGAGATCGAGCAGGCTCTTCGCGACCTGCACGCCGCCGGCACCGACCTCCTCACGATCACGCAGTACCTCCGACCCTCGCCGCGCCACCATCCGGTCGACCGTTGGGTCAGGCCGGAGGAGTTCGTCCGCTGGTCCGACCTGGCGC
>Ga0207929_1000313_pt1 | contig 13705 bp, 11 predicted proteins | sample NGESurdeep072012_FD_184466 | JGI IMG/M metagenome (GOLD analysis project Ga0207929, IMG submission 184466) | Arctic peat soil microbial communities from Barrow, Alaska - NGEE Surface sample 53-1 deep-072012 (SPAdes) | ecosystem: Environmental > Terrestrial > Soil > Wetlands > Peat ... | reverse complement strand
CCTCGGAGAGGGTCTGGCCGGCGAAAACCGTTGTGGCGTGGTCGATCTGCGGAGCTGCGGCGCTGACGGAGGTTGCGATCCCAACGGCCAAAGCCATCGCCGCGGCCGTGACGACGAGGGTGATCAGGAGCCGGCCGCGGCGGGTAAGCCGGGTGTCTGGCACGAAGGCGCGCTCGCCGGGGCCGACCAGGCGCAGCTGCGGGCGGGCGGTGCGTGACGGCATACGGCCTGGTGAGGGGGCGAGCTCCCAATCGACTGCAGCTGACATGGCGTCCTCCAAATTGGCGCGAATCGTGACGCTGACCGGACGTGTGTCCGATAGAACGTCTGTACGATGTCTAGCACGCGCCGCCGACAATGTCGAGACACGCGTCGAACAGGTGTTTGAAACTTGTGTCCGAACCGCATACGCTGTCTGCATGTTGAATAGCCAAGCAGGCACCACTGACAAGGGGTGTCTGCCGGCACGAGCAGAGGGGCAACACCATGGCTGAGATCCACGAGATGCCTGACCGCGACACCGGCGACGGGCTGACCACGCGTCAGCGCCGGGTGCTCGAGGTGATCCGCAACTCCGTGGACCGACGCGGCTATCCCCCGAGCCTGCGTGAGATCGGCGCGGCCGTCGGGCTGCAGAGCCCCAGCAGCGTCTCCCACCAGCTCTCGGCGCTCGAGCGCAAGGGCTACCTGCGCAAGGACCCCAACCGTCCCCGCGCGATCGAGGTCCTCTCCCCCGACACCGCCCCGGGCGCACACGGCTACCGCCAGTCCCACGACGACGCGATCGACGAGACCGGCAGCGGTGACGCCCGTCCGACCCCCGCCTACGTCCCGGTGCTCGGCCAGATCGCGGCCGGTGTCCCGATCACCGCCGAGGAGGTCGTGGACGACGTCTTTGCCCTGCCCCGCCAGATCGTCGGCGACGGCGAGCTGTTCCTGCTCAAGGTCGTCGGCGACTCGATGATCGAAGCGGCCATCTGCGACGGCGACTGGGTCGTCGTGCGCCAGCAGCCGACGGCCGAGAACGGCGACATCGTTGCGGCGATGCTCGACAACGAGGCAACCGTCAAGACGTTCAAGCGCAAGGGCGCCCACGTGTGGCTCTTGCCGCACAACGAGGCCTTCTCCCCCATCAACGGCGACCACGCCACCATCCTGGGCAAGGTCACCGCGGTGCTGCGCAAGGTCTGATCCTCGGCTGGCCGACCAGCCTTTGCTCCATTCAAACCGCTCTTGGGACCCCGAATCAGCCCTGCGACCGGCCTGAACTGAGCAAACCGGCCTGAACTGAGCAAGGGCGCAGGTCGTTCACGATCCGGCTCAACGTGACCCCCAGTGGCGCGTCGAGCCGGATCGTCGCCTGTTCGTCGCCGCGGCTCGGCCCACGCGTCACGATCGCCACCGGTATGCCGTTCGCAGCCGCCCGCCGCACGAACCGGTACCCGCTCATCACCTGCAACGAGGAGCCCAGCACCACCAGTCCCGACGAGGCCTCCAGGTGCGAGAAGCCTTGCTCGACAAGGGGTTTGGGCACCGACTCGCCAAAGAAGACGACGTCGGGCTTGACCAGGTCCGACTGACAGACCAGACACCGCGGTGGGTGAAAGCCGGCCACGACCTCGTCCGCCAACACGACGTCACCGTCGGGGCGGAACTCCCCCGCGACCACCTCGAAGTGCGGGTTCGCCTCACGCAACCGCTCATCGAGGTCCGCTCTGCGGGTGATCTCGCCACAGTTCAGGCACCGGGCCAGATCGAGGTTGCCGTGCAGCTCGAGGACGTCCTGGGCGCCGGCAACCTGATGCAGGCCATCGACATTCTGCGTGATGATCGCCCGAACCAGGCCCAGGCGTTGAAGATCCGCGACCGCGCGGTGCCCGTCGTTGGGTCCGGCGCCCGCGAACCGTCGCCATCCGACGAAGCTGCGGGCCCAGTAACGCTGCCGATTCGCCGGCGAGGCAACGAACTCGCCATACGTCATGGGCATCACCCGTCGCTTGCCGTCCGGCCCCCTGTAGTCCGGGATGCCCGACTCCGTTGACAGGCCCGCGCCACTCAGGACCGTGACGTTCCCGCCCCGCAGGAGCTCGACCAGCCGCTCGTATGCCGCCCGGTCCTGGACGGTCGCCAACACTGCCTCCACGTCAGTCATTATGCGACGGGAGGTGTCCGCCCGTGGTTCGACGGTCCCGCTCATCCTGGGCACGTCTTGGCCCCCAACGCGGCACCCGCACTCGGGCGAGCCCGTGTCAGGGTTGGACCGTCACCGAGTTCAGTGCTGTGGCAACGAGATCCACGTCTTCGGGGGTGTTCCAGATGTGGAAGGCGATGCGCACCCGGCCGGCCCTCGATGCCACGCTTGCCCCACGCTCGGCCAGCCGCCCGGCGAACTCCCCCGTGGGGTCGGCCAGCGAGACGATCGGGCTGTCGATGGCAGGGCGACCCACCTCGGGAAGACCGAGGCGGGTGCGCAGCTCGTCACCCAGAGCGATGTTGTGGCGGCCAATGACGGCAGTCGGGACCATGCTCATGACCTCCAGGGCTGGCACCGCGCCCACCCACGACAGCCATACCGGCGAGACGTCGAAACGACGGGCGTCGTGCGCGAGGTGCATCGAGGGTCCGTAACACGAGCCCCAGACGTCCTCACCGGCATACCAGCCGGCGTGGACCGGACGCACACGCTCCATCAGCTCGGGACGGATGGTGAGGTATGCGGTGCCACGCGGCTGGCACAGCCACTTGTAGGCCGAGCACACGCTCAGGTCGTAGTCACCGGCGACGACGGGCAACCAGCCGACGGCCTGGGTGATGTCGCAGAAGGTCAGTGCGCCGACAGCGCGTGCCGCTGCGGCGATCGCCGGGCCGTCGCAGACAGTGCCACTGGCACTCTGCACGAGCGAGAACGCAACAAGCGCAGTGCGTTCGGTGAGGGACGCGGCCACCTTGGACAACGGCACCTGACGGACGGTGATACCGCGATCGGCGTGAACCAGGAACGGGAACAGCATCGAGGCGAAGTCGCCCTCGATGCAGACGACCTCGGCGCCGTCCGGAAGTGACGACGCCACCAGGCCCGCGATGACCGAGGTCTGGGACCCCACGGAGACCCACTCGAGCGGGACGGACACCAAGCGTGCGTATGCCGCGCGCGCCCCCCGCACGTCGTCGTCGTACCCCGTCGCCGTGGCCTTGCCCAGCTGCCAATGGGTGACCGCCTCGCGGACGGCGTCGGCGACCGGAATCGGCGGCAGGCCGAGCGTCGCCGCGTTGAGATAGCCAGGCACCGGCTCGAACTGGGCCTTGATCCGGGCCAGCCCTGCAATGGACGTGCTTGCGTCGGTGGGGTCCGTCTTCTGGGTCGGCGCCGAGCCTTTGACGAGGGGCATGAGAACCACTGTGACAATGATTCCCAGATCACGCAAGGACACGAAATCTAGTCAGACGATAACTCGTCGTTATAGACTTGTCGGCATGATCGATGCAGCCGGACTGCGGGTGATGCGTGCGATCGCCGACGAAGGAAGCTTCACCGGGGCGGCCGTCTCGCTGGGCTACTCCCAACCCGCCATCTCGCAGATGGTGCGCCGCCTCGAACAGCGCACCGGGACCGTTCTCGTCGAGCGGGTGGGACGCCACGTACGCCTGACCGAGGCCGGCCAGGTGCTCGCGCGGCACGCGGTGGGGGTGCTGTCCGCGCTCGCTGCCGCCGAGGAAGAGGTCGCCGCGATCGCCGGGCTTCGAGCCGGGCGGGTGCGACTGATGGCCTTCCCCTCGTCGTCGGCGACGCTGGTCCCCCGCGCACTGGCCCTGGTCAAGGAGCGTTTCCCCGACATCAAGGTCACCTTCACCGAGGCCGAGCCACCGGAGTCGTTGGCAGCATTGCGTGCCGGCGAGTGCGACCTCGCGGTGGCCTTCGCCTACGAGGGAACGGACCTCGGTCGCGGCGAGGAGGACCTCGACATGTTCGTCACCCACAAGCTGCTCGACGACGAGGTCCGCCTGGCACTGCCCAAGAACCACCCGATGGCCAGCGCGAAGGTGGCCGACCTGTCCCTGCTTGGCGACGAGTCGTGGATCGCCGGCTGTCCGCGCTGTCGTGGTCACCTGCTGCAGCTGTGCCACAAGGTCGGGTTCACGCCCAACGTGTCATTCGAGACCGAGGACTACGTCGCCGTTCTGGGCCTGGTCGCCGAGGGTCTGGGCGTGGCGCTGATCCCCGACCTGATCCTGCGAAGCGCCACTCACCCCGACGTCGTCACCCTGCCGATCTCGCCGGCCTCGCGCAGGGCGGTCCATGCGGTCACCACAGCGGACCTGCAACGGGTTCCGGCCGTCAAGGCCACGTTGGACGCCTTGTGCGAGGCAGCCACCGCGACGCCTCGCGTCATCGCGCGCGGCTGAGCGCAGCGCCTTGCAGGGAGTGCTCGCGGGGTTCGCCACCATCGGAGCCGTCATCGCTCTGGGGTTCATTCTTGCCCACCTCGGTGTGCTGCGTTCCGACAGCCAGCTGCTCCTCACGCGACTGGTCTTCTTCGTGGCGACGCCGGCGCTGCTGTTCCAGACCCTCTCGACCGCGTCGGTCGGCCAGATCCTGTCCTCCGGACTGGTTGTCGCGGCGCTGAGCTTCGTCGGGACGGCTGCGGTCTACGTGCTGCTCGCCCGAGCCGTATGGCGTCGGTCGACCGGCGACACGGTCGTGGGCGCACTGTCGTCTGCGTACGTGAACGCAGCCAACCTCGGCCTCCCGATCACGGTCTACGTACTGGGAAGCGCGTCCTTCATCGCCCCCGTCCTGCTGATGCAGCTCCTGGTGATCACACCGCTGGCCTTTGCGGTCCTTGACGCTGTCACATCTGGGCGTCGCTCCTCACTGTTCGGCGGCATCACCCAGCCACTGCGCAACCCGATCACGGTCGCGTCCTTCCTCGGTCTGCTCTGCTCGCTGGCCGGTTGGCGGGTACCCACCGTCATCGCCGACCCAGTGGGGTTGATCGCGGGGATAGCGGTGCCGGGTGTCCTTCTGGCATATGGCATTTCGCTGCGGTTAGGCCCCCGGCCGATCGCCGGTGGGTCGCGCACCGAGCTCGCCGTCGTGTGCGCGCTCAAGCTCGTGGTGCAGCCGGTGCTCGCGTATGCCGCCGCACGCTGGCTCTTCGACCTCGACGGTCGCGCGCTGCTGGCGGCAACCGTCGTCGCGGCCTTGCCCACCGCGCAGAACATCTTCGTCTACGCCACGCGATACGACCGCTCGACGACTCTCGCACGTGACTCGATCTTCGTCACGACGGTCCTGTCCGTGCCCGTGCTGCTGACCATCACAGCCCTGCTCACCTGACCTCCGCTCACCTCACCTCTGCTGACCTGTCCTCTGCTCGGCCCGCCCATCGGTCGCATCCGGTCGAAGTCTCTTCTCACGATGGGCCATTCACCGGCCACGGGAGGAGACCAGGACGGTTCCGTCGGTGGAGCGGGAGACAGCGATGTCACCGCGCTGGTCGGTTCGGAACACCTGGGAACCGTTGGCCTTCAACAGGTCCACGGTTCCCGGGGCCGGATGCCCATAGGTGTTGTCAGCTCCGACACTGATCAACGCCACCGGCGCCCGCACCTCGGCCAGCAGGGTCGGATCCTGGAGTCGGGAGCCATGGTGGGCCACCTTGAGCACGTCATAACCAGCACCAGCCTCGTATGACGGGTCGCGCCTGAGTGCCAACAGCACCTGGTGGGCGGCGCCGGTTTCGACGTCGCCGAGCATCAGGACGCGCAGGCCACTGACGTCCACGGACATGACGACGCTGGCGTTGTTGGGCACCGACCCCTCATGGATCACCCGGGCGGGCCAGAGCACTGCCGCCTGGACCGAACCCCAACGAAGCTCGTCTCCGGGATACAACGGTTGCACGGGGATGCCCGCGGTGGCTGCCCAGCCCTGCACCTCACGGACCTGGAAGGAGGGGTCGGGCACTGGCGACGTGAGGATCTGCCGGACGATTCGGCCGTGGAGGACGCCGGGCAACCCATCGACGTGGTCGGCGTGAAAGTGAGTCAGGACAACGGCATCCACCACGTCCACGTTTAGCCGGGTCAGGCAGCCGTCGATGACCTTGGGGTCCGGCCCCGCGTCGACCACGACCGCGTGACCGGGGCCGCTGGCCAGGACGAACCCGTCACCCTGACCGACGTCGCAGGCCACCATCCGCCAGTTCGGTGACGGCCACGCCAGGCCACTGGTCGGCCATGCCGACGCGAGGGTCAGCAGGGCCAGAGCGGCCACGGCGTAGGGGTGGTCGCGGATCGTCGCCATCAGCCACGGGCCCATGAACAGCAGACCAATGCTCAGGAATGCCAACAGGAACGCACCGAAGGCGCCATCCGGCCAGGGCAACGTGCCCATCGGGACGTCAGCGCAGGCGCGTGCCACCCAGGCGATGCCGAGGGTGGGCAACGCGGCCAGCCAGCCGAGGATGACCGCGAGTGGATGAGAGATCGGCGCGACCAGCGCCACCGACACTCCCAGCACCGTGGCGGGTGCCACAAGCGGTGCCGCTACCAGGTTGGCGACGACGCCGATCACGGTGACCGAGCCCTGGAGCAGGACGACGACCGGGCCGCACATGGCCTGTGCCGCAACAGGTATGGCGATCGCGACACCGAGCCCCTTGAGGCGCGAGGGCAGGAACCGGGCGAACCACTGACCCCACGGCCGGGCGAAGAGCAACAGGCCGAGCGTGGCCAGGGTGGACAGGGCGAACCCGAAGGATCGCGAGAGCCACGGGTCGATACACAAGAGGATCAGAACTGCTCCGGACAGGGCGGGGATACCCATCCGGCGTCGGGACGCGCTCAGTCCCAAGAGCCCGATGACACCCATGACCGCGGCTCGCAGGACGCTCGGTTCGGGCCTGGCGAGGATGACGAAACCGGCCAGCACAAGCAGTGCCACCAGCGGACGCCAACGACGCCGAACGCCGGTGACCCGACACAGCCCCATTGCGGCTGCCAGGACCACTGCGACGTTGCTGCCGGACACGGCTGAGAGGTGAGTCATGCCGGTGGTCAACATGGCGGCGGTGAGCGACTGCGGAGTCCGGCTCGTGTCACCGATCACCAGACCTGGCAACAGTCCTCGTGCGTCGACCGGCAGGCCCGACACCGCCTCGCGTAGCCCTGAACGAACGTGCTCGGCAACGTCGGCGATCAGACCCGGCTCGCCCACTGACTCTGGCGCCCCGGATGGGTTGAAGACGGCCACCACGTCATCCCCGGGATCTGCGACGTCGAACCGACCGCTGACCCGAACTGTCTCCCGCCACCGCACCGTTGCCCAGGTCTTGTCGCCGAACACCATGACCGGCGTTGAGGTCTTGCTACGTTGTCCTCTGCCCACGACCGTCCGAACCGACACCTTGACGATGACCAGCTCGGTGGGCGCAACCCCCTTGGTCTGCATCACGCGCGGGTCAGAGAGAACCACGGCCTCCACCGTCGCTGAGGCCCGCTGGGCAGCCAGGCCGGGAACCAGGCCTGCTTCGCGGACGCTGGAGTGGGCCGCGGTGGCAACCAGGCACAGCGCCGTGCCCAAGAGGGTGATGGCGGCGCCGGAGACCCAGGAGCGTCGTCGCCAACGATGGCGCATGAGCAGGGCGCCAAGCCCGGCGAACCCTGCCGCGGACAGGGTCAGGATGATCGGCCGCAATGACAGCATCGCGGCCACGCAGATCCAGGCAAGCAGCGCCGGAACGAGGAGCCGAGCATCCATCGGCGGTCGGTCCGCGACATGTTGCCCACCCGTTGACCCGGCCGAACCCTGCCGACCGGATGGCTCGGCACCCGATGACCCAGCAAGAGATGGCCCATCCGCCATCTCAGACCCTGACCTTGGGCCCGATCTGGGCCAGGAGCTTGTCCCCGATGCCACTGACCTCGCCAAGCTCGTCGACCGAGGAGAACCGGCCGTGCTGCACGCGCCAGTCCAGGATCCGTTGCGCGATAACGGGGCCCACGCCCGGCAGCGAGTCAAGCGCGGTTGCGTCAGCCGTGTTGAGGTCGACGAGACCGCCCGTGGAACCAGCACTCGTTGACCCCTGGCCGGCCGCACCGGGCACCGCTCCCCCGCCGCCGGGCGCTCCCGCCACGGGGATGCTCTCCCCTGGTTTGGGCACCACGATCTGCTCACCGTCGGCGACCGGTCGGGCCAGGTTGAGATGGTTCAGGTCAGCCGAGGATGTCGCTCCGCCCGCGGCCTGGACGGCATCGAGGACCCGCGAGCCCGGAGGCAGGCGGACGACCCCCGGACGGCGCACCTGGCCCACGACGTGGACCAGCAAGATGGTGGTGGCAGTCGGCAACCCTGTGGCTCCGGTGGTGGCGAACGCCGCAGGGACGCTCCTGGCCACCAGCCCGCCAGGCGGACCATGCGCTGAAGCTGCGACCGGCTGAGGTTGGGCCGACGATCGCGCCCATGCGACGCGAAGCCCGAGCACCACAGCGACAGCCACCAGCAGGACCAGAACCCCAAGCACCGCGAGGCGGCGGGGTCTGGCGCGGACCCCGCGCAAGGCCACCGGCACGGTAAGGATGGCCGGCCTCGGCGGAGCCGGACGTCGATGACGGCCGCCGTCCAGGATCACCGGAGCCCGGACCTCTGGCGCCGGCGATCGGGTCACCGACGATCGTCTCGGGACCCAACCCCTCACCTGCGGCGACGCTGCCGCCGGGGAGGGCGCGGACGGCATACCGAGGACGGCGGCAAGACGGTCGGCTGGTGGCGGTTGGAGGCGACGGCGCGGCATACGGGCACGTTATGAGCGCGAAGGACAGCCGTGACAGGGCTCGGGAACGGACTGTGGATGGTGGGACGACCCGGCATACCGATGTGGACAGAGGGTTCCGGGCCCGACCGGGGGATCTCGGTCGGGCCCGGAAGCGAGCCCCCGACGCTGATCGCGTGCCCGACCAGGACCAGAGTGACGCCAGCGAGAAGTCGTTGGTGTCGGCCAGCATCGACTTGTTGCTCTCCAGCGTGGTCAGCAGTCGGCGGCGCCAGTAAGTGTCAGATGCCCTCCTCGGCAATGAGGTCTGGATCGTGCTGTCGTTGGTGGTCGGCCTCTTCCATGGTCTCGAAGCGTTCGTCCTCGGGGTGCATCGCCTGCTGCTGAGCCCAGGTCGTGCCCAGGTTCTCCAAGCGAGCCAGCGCATCGAAGCGCTGCTCATCGCTGGCATCCTCCGGCAGCTCCTCCACGACGAAGCCGGCCCGGCCATACTCGACGCTGAGGGTGTAGTCACCGAAGCTCTCTCGGATCGTCTCCCATGAGGTTCTGAGGGTCTCGATACTCGGAAAGGGCGACATGTCAATGGCGATGCCATAGCTGGCCTGTCGGGCGCTGAGTATGCGGTAGACCCTCATGCCTCCTCCATGAGATTGCCGGGCAGCGGTGTCACGTGGCGAGAGGCGGTCGCTGGAGGGCCGCCAAACGTCTCATGCCGCGGACGAGACTGTTCATCACACCCACCAGCCAAGGACTCGGCCCTCATCACCATGTCCCTGGCACACGTATTCGACGTTCATGGCTCTGTCGTGGACCATCACCGTGCCAGGGCGGCTGCAGGGGGGGCCGTCGGCAGATCGCATCGGGCACTTTCGAGTTTCGCCCAACCCAACCTCGCCCGCCCTGAACGGCCAGCGGGTCGTGATGTGCTTCCCGAGACGACTGGCTAGAACGCTCATGACCCGACTCCCTTCTTCCGCCAAAGGCGGACCCCTGTGCGTCCAACGTAAAGAGTTGGTCAACTCAAGGTAAATACATGGTAAGTCATTGGTCAAGCACTGGTAAGTGTCGAGGCAAAGTCTGTCCGTTCGGACGATGGGTTCCTAGCCGAACGGACGATGACGATCCGTGACAAAGCAGGTAAGACGCGCGTACCGGCCTGGTTCGGCGAAAGAGCCCTGACCCAGGCCAGATGGTGACGAGACCAAAGCCCGAAGATCACGAAGATCACGAAGATCACCAGGGCGTCCACGGCGTCCAGAGCGTCCAGAGCGTCGATCCGCCAGGTCAGCTGGCGATCAAGAGACTTCTCCGACCCCGCCCACCACAATTCGGGTCAGCAGGCGTGTTGCAGCTTCCGATCGCGTCAGCCGAACGCCACAGGGAGGATCCCCGCCACCGGGTGGCCAGCCTGACCGTGTGAGGCGGCGGCGACCGTCTGAGGCTGGGCCGACGAGCGCGCCGACGCGGCACGAACTTCGAACACCGCAACGACGGCCATGAGAAGGACGAGAACCCCCAGTACGACAAGACGGCGGGAATTGGCACGAACCCCACGCGACCCCGACCCGGTCGGGCTGGCTGACTTCGTCGACGCCGGACGTCGATGACGGCCAGCGTTCAGGACCACCGGCACCGGGACCACGGGCACCGGGACTACGGGCACCGAGATCCCGACCACGGCCCCACCGACCGCACTTTCCGGTGTGCCGGCACGACGGCCCAGACGAGCCGCCGACTTCGGCTGCGGAACCGAACCCGCCAACTGCTCAGCCGTGGGTCGATGACGGCCGGTGTCCGAGTCCACAGGCATGGAGACCCCTGGCGCGGGGTCCACAGGCGCCCACACCCCGGCTACGGTCCCATCCAACGCCCTCGCTCGCACGCCTCGATGACGCGGCGGGCGAGCCACAGACGTTCGCGGGACCGATGTCTCGGCCTCCGGCGACGACGCCGCGGGGGAGCCAGCGGACGGCAAACCGAGGGCAGCGGCAAGACGGTCGACGGCAAGACGGTCCACTGGTTGCTTTTCAACGTGACGGCCCGACCTGCCTCCGGACGCCAACAGCCGATGACCTCGTCCGTTCCCCAAACCACCGAGAGAGCTCACGGCACAACCCCTGCCTTCCACGAACGCCGATCCTGTACGGTCGTCTTACGTAAAGAAACGTACTGTTCGAGGTAAAGACTTGGTAAGGACTTGGGCAATGTTTAGTCAGTTCGCGGGACGAATCCACCCGTTGGGGCGACGGATCCCTGGCCAAACGGACGATGCGTCTCTACGACAATCCGCGTATTGGGGTGCATATCAGCGCAACTGGGCTGAAAAGCCCTCGCTCAGGCCGGATCGGGACGAACCCACCTGCGAATGTTGCCATGGTGGCGGACGATGACGAGCAGGGCGATGCAGACCCCCCACCATCTGCCAGCGGCAACTGGTTCCGGCAGCTGCGCCAGCCCGGCATACAGCCCGAGCACGCCGGCGGCCACGATCGAGGAGCCGGCCACCGACCGCGTGCGCCACAGCATCAGCCCGAAGACCAGGGCCATCACCAGAGCCAACCACGAGAAGACCGCAAGGACGGCGCCCATCGAGGTGGCGACGCCCTTGCCGCCTCGTCCGCGCAGGAACGGGGACAACACGTGCCCCAGGACGGTGGCCAGACCCACTGCGTACGCCGTGTAGCGGTCGCCCAGCCACAGCGCCAACAACGTCGGGACAAGTCCTTTGAGTACGTCGAGCACGCCCACCACGACGCCCCATCGCACCCCCAGGACCCGACCGACGTTCGTCGCGCCGGGGTTACCCGAGCCCTGACGCAGATCCGCGTGCCGCACCGTGGCGACGATGGTCGCCGGGTTGACCGATCCGACGAAGAACCCGAGCACGACCGCCACCCCGAGCACGATCCACGACTCAGGCATGGTCAGTCCTGGCCGGCGCGCGGTCGCGGCGAGACGGCGACCGCGATCGTGCCTGGGCCGACGTGTGCGCCCACCACCGCTCCCAGCTCAACCAGCACGACCGTCGAAGTGGACGCGACCCGCGCCTGCAGCCGGTCGACCAGATCGCGGGCCCGGGTCTGCGAGTCGAGGTGATGGACTGCGATATCGACCCCCGGCTCCCCCGCCGCGTCGGCCGCCTGGATGGCGAGCTCCTCCAGCCGGCTCAACGCGCGAAACGCGGTTCTCACCTTCTCGATCGCTTGAATATGCCCATCGGAGAGCGCCAGCAACGGCTTGATGGCCAGGGCCGAGCCGAGCAGGGCCGAGGCTGCTCCGATGCGCCCACCGCGGCGCAGATACTCCAGGGTGTCGACGTAGAAGATGACCGTTGCCGCCCCGGCGCGCGAACTTGCAATGGCTGCAACAGCTTTGGCCTCCTGTCCCCGCTGTGCGGCGATCGCCGCGGACAGCACTGCGTAACCCATGGCCATACCCATGGATCGGGAGTCGACGACCTCCACAGGGATCGGCGACTGGCTGGCCGCGAGCGAGGCGGACTCGACGGTCCCCGACATGTCCGAGGAGATGTGCACGGACACGACGGCATCGGCGCCGTTGGCTGCCGCCGCCTCGTAGGTATCCAGAAAGGCCTGCGGCGACGGGCGCGACGTGCTCACCGGAGTGAACTTGCGCAGCGCAGCCGCAACCTCGGCGGTCGTGACATCGACGCCCTCGCTGAACTGTCGACCACCCAGGATGACGTGTAGCGGCACAACCCGAATGCCTTGGCGCGCCACAAGATCCAACGGCAGGTATGCCGTGGAGTCGGTGACGATCGCAACGCTCACTCCGGCAGGCTATCGGTCGGGGCATACTCAGGCAGGTCAGTCCACGACTCAGCCCACGACTCAGCCCACGACTCAGCCCACGACGAAGTTGACCAGGCTCGGCGCACGCACGATGACCTTGCGGACGACCCTGCCCGCGAGCGCAGACGTGATCTTGTCGGTGGCCAACGCCTGAGCCCTCAGGTCTTCCTCACTGATGTCCGCAGCCACCTCCAGGCGGTCGCGCACCTTGCCCTGGACCTGAACGACGCAGGTCACGGTAGCGTCCACCAACAGCGCCGGGTCGGCCTTCGGGAAGTCCACGAAGGTCAACGACTCGTCGTGCCCAAGCCTGGCCCACAGCTCCTCGGCGACGTGCGGTGCCACAGGAGCCGTCATGACGACCAGCGCCTCGGCCGCCTCGCGCGGCACGCTGGGCAGCTTTGTCAGCGCGTTGTTGAACTCGATCAGACGCGCGATGGCCGTGTTGAAACGCAGACCGTCGAAGTCGGTTCGGAGCACGTCGATGGTCTTGTGCATCAGCCTCTTCGTGGCTTCGTCGGGCGCATCGCTGGTGACCAGCACCTCGCCGCTGACTTCGTCGATCACGTTGCGCCACAAGCGTTGCAGGAAGCGCTGAGCGCCGACGACCGCTCGTGTCTCCCACGGGCGCGACAGGTCCAGCGGGCCCATCGACATCTCGTAGACCCGGAACGTGTCCGCGCCGTAGGCCTCGAACATCTCATCCGGCGTGATGACGTTCTTCAGGGACTTGCCCATCTTGCCGTACTCACGGCTGACCGGTTGTCCCTTCCACGTGTACGAGGTCTCGCCGTCGGGGCTCGTCTCCTCGATGACCTCGGCTGCCGGCACCGGTTGGCCGCGGCCGTCCCGAAAGGCGAAGGCCATGATGTAGCCCTGGTTGAACAGCCTCCGGAACGGCTCCTCACTGCTGACGCGGCCCAGGTCGAACAGCACCTTGTGCCAGAACCGGGAGTAGAGCAGGTGCAGCACCGCGTGCTCGACGCCACCGACGTAGAGATCGGCGCCACCGGGGTCGAGCGCGCCAACCGGTGCCCCCACAACGGCTTCGGCCTGCTTGCCCATCCAGTACTTCTCCACCTCGGGGTCAACCAGGGTGTCGTTGTTGGCCGGGTCCAG
>Ga0207929_1000311_pt1 | contig 13764 bp, 11 predicted proteins | sample NGESurdeep072012_FD_184466 | JGI IMG/M metagenome (GOLD analysis project Ga0207929, IMG submission 184466) | Arctic peat soil microbial communities from Barrow, Alaska - NGEE Surface sample 53-1 deep-072012 (SPAdes) | ecosystem: Environmental > Terrestrial > Soil > Wetlands > Peat ... | reverse complement strand
TCGCCCTCGATGTCGAAGATCACGGGGATGCGCACGCCGCAGCGGCGCTCGATCTCCTCGTCGGAGTCGTGGAACGCACGCTTCAGGCGCCGCGCAAGCAACCGCCCCACAGTGGTCTTGCCCGCGCCCATCATACCGACCAGAATGAGACTGTCCTCGGGTTTCACGGCGCCATTCTACGCAGGTGGAAAAACAAACGGCCGGGCGGGCCCGGCCGTTCGATCGCCCTGGAAAGCTGCGTCAGCGAACGGTCAGGCGCTCGCTCACGATCCGCGGCGTGATGAACACCAGCAGCTCGGTCTTGTTCGAAGTCGTGGCCGTGTTCTTGAACAGGAACCCAATGTACGGCAGGTCGCCGAAGAACGGGATCCGGGTGTTGTCGACACGATCGGCCTGGATGTAGATGCCGCCGATCACCACCGTGCCGCCGTTCTCCACCAGGACTTCGGTCTTGACGTGCTTGGTGGTGATCGCCGGACCGGCGGGCGTCGTCGCGCCCACTGAATCGTTGTTGACGTCGAGCGTCATGATGATGTTGCCGTCGGGCGTGATCTGCGGCTTCACCTTGAGCGCAAGGTTGGCCTTGATGAACGACACGGAGGTTGCGCCGGAGGACGTCGCCTGCTGGTACGGAATCTGCGTACCCTGCTCGACAAGCGCCTCGACCTGATCCGCCGTCAGCACGCGCGGACTGGAGATCGTCTTGCCCTTGCCGTCGGCTTCGAGCGCCGAGATCTCCAGATTCAGGAACTTGGTCAGTCCCTGGTTGAACAGGACGAAGGAGAACGCCCCGGCATTGAACGAGTTCAGGCCCGCGGCTGGCAGGTTCACGCCGAGGCCGTCCGTCGCCGTCGTCGTGAGTCCCTGAATGCCGCCAACCGCGCCCGTGTCCACGTTGCCCGGGCTCCCGGAGCCGAGCGCGAAGCGCGTGGTACCTCCGGAGGCCTGCAGCGGGAAGCGGCTGCCGTTGGTGCCGTTGACGTTGTTGAAGCCGAGCCGCGCGCCCAGGTTGCGGTTGAACAGCTCCGAGGCTTCGACGATGCGCGCCTCGATCATCACCTGCCGCACAGGTACGTCGATGCGCGCAATGAGCTTCCTCACTTCCTCAAGGCGGTTCGGCGTGTCCTGCACGAACAGCGTATTGGTGCGCGCGTCGACGACCGCGCTGCCGCGCTTCGAGAGCATCCGCTGGACCGGATCGGAGAGCAGCCTCTGCACGTCGGCCGCCTTCTGGTAGTTCATCTGGAAGGCTTCGGTGCGGGTCTGCTCCAGTTCATTGATCTGCGACTGCGATTCGAGCGCCAGCTTCTCGCGGGTGGCGAGTTCGTCTCGCGGCGCGATCCAGATCACGTTGCCGGATTTGCGCAGATCGAGGCCACGCGTCTGCAGGATGATGTCGAGCGCCTGATCCCAGGGAACGTCCTTCAGCCGCAGCGTAATGTTGCCGCCGACGGTGTCGCTGGTGATGATGTTCAGGTCGGTGAAGTCGGCGATGACATTGAGCACCGCACGCACTTCGACGTTCTGGAAGTTGAGCGAAAGCTTCTCGCCGGTGTAACGGCCGCGTTGCGAAAGTTTCGACGGATCCTGCACCGCGGCTTTCACCTCGACGACGAACTGCGTATCCGTCTGGTAGGCGTTGTGCTCCCATTGCCCCTTCGCCTCGATGACCATGCGGACGTTCTCGCCCTGCTGGAAGGTGCTGACGGTCTGCACCGGCGTGGCGAAATCGACCACGTCCAGCCGCCGGCGCATGCTCTCGGGCAGCGAGGTCTTCAGGAATTCGATGACGATGTTCTGGCCCTGTTGCCGGATGTCGATGCCGGTCGAGCTATCCGTAAGATCGACCACGACGCGACCCTCGCCCGCGTTGCCGCGGCGAAAATCCACGTCACGGATTGCGTGCGAGGAATCAGCCTTGCCCTCGGCAAAGTTCGACACCTGGCCCGCGGCAGCGCCGGTGGGCGCGGTGGCCGCCGATGACAACGTGACCACGATATTCTTGCCGTCAAGCGCCACGTCGTGCGCCACGCTGCGCCGCAGATTCAGCACCATGCGCGTACGGTCGGAGCCCTGCACCAGGTTCATGCTGCGCAACTCGCCTTGGCCGACATCCTGCGCGTTTCGGCCCAGCGCGTTGGTGGTACCGGGGAAATCGAACACGATGCGCGCAGGATTGGCAACCGTAAAGCTGGGCGGCAGGCTCTTCAGCGGCTCCTTGGTGGTGATTCGCACCACGACGTTGCCACCTTGCTGGGCTACGTCGAAGGCCTCGATGCTGTTCGCTTGGGCGAAGGCGACTCCCGTCCAAGCGAGCCCAGCAGCCAGCACGACGCACAGTTTTCGCAATCCGTTGAACATGTTCATTTCTTGCCCTCCACCATTTGCACCGCAGTACTACGTTCCACCCAGTCCCCGCCGCTATCCTGGACCACTTCCTTGAGGCTGATCTGGCCCTCTTCGATGCCCGTGATCACGCCGAAATTCTGGCCCATGTAGTTGCCCTTTTTCACGCGGAACAGATTCGCGCCGGCCCTGACCAGCGCATACATGTCCTGGTTCTGGCTGAGCGTGCCCACCATCTGCAACGACTCGAGCGGAAACGCCTCCAGCGGTTCCTTGGGTCGATTGAGGTCGGGTTGCACGCCGCCGCCGCCGCCGGCCGAAGCCTGCGCCACCACGATTCGGCCGGGAACAAACGGATCGACCATGCTCTCGCCCTTGTATGGGACGGGTTCATAGGACTTGACCTGCGGCAGCGGGTCGACCCGGCCACGCAGATCCTTGGTCATGGCGGCGAGTTCCTGCTTGAGCTCGCTTTGCTCCTCGCCGCCGCAAGCGACAAGTAGCGTCGCTCCCGCCACGGCGGCGACCAACTTCGTTGCGCTGGCAATCCTCATTTCTTCGCTGCTCCCTTCTTGGATGCAGCGGCGGTCTTGCGCTGGCTCGCGACTTCCTCCTCGTCGAGGTAACGGAACGTTCGCGCAGTCACGTCCATCGTCAGGTTGCCGTCCTTGCCCGCCTCAATCGAGACGTCGTTCAAGGTCACGATGCGCGGCAGCTGGCCGACGTCGGCGGCAAACGCACCCATGTCGTGGTAAGTACCGGTCACCTTCACCTGGATCGGCAGTTCGGAGTAGAACTCCTTCGCGGATTCGTTGGGAGCCGGCTTGAACAGCTCAAACTGCAGGCCGCGCGACAGGCCGGCCTGATTGATATCCACCAGCAGCGCGTCCATCTGCGACTTGTTGGGCAGTTGCTTGAGCAGGGCGCCGAATTGCGTGTCGATTTCCCGCAGCTGCTGTTTGTGCAGATCCAGATTGATGGCCTGGGTCTTCTTGGCCAGATAGTCCTTCTTCAGGGTTTCCTCCTGCTGTCGGCCATGTTCCAGCTCGTCGATCTGTCCCTGCCACAGGCCAAAATAACCCGCAACGGGGACCGCCACGAGAATGGCAATCAGCACTACCAGCTTGGGCGCGAACGTCCAGGTTCCGGGATCCTTCCAGTTGGTGCGCTTGAAATCGTCGGCGATCTGATTGAAGTTGAGCGCCATGGCTTATTCCTTTTTTGCGGCCGCGGCCGGCTTGACCGCGTCTTTGGCGCTGCTCTTCGACTCGCCGGCGACGGGGCGCTTCAACGCGAGCTTCAAGTTGAATTCAGATATGCGCATCTTGCCCAGCGTCGCCGCCTTGATTTCGACCAGATTCGGGTTGGCCAGCCACGGCGAGGATTCGATGTTGCGCATCAACGTCGAGACGCGGGCATTCGACTGCGCGTAGCCCACCAGTTCGATGCTCGGACCTCTCTGCTTGACCGATTTGAGGAAGACGCCGTCCGGCATCTGCTTTACCAGCTCGTCGAGCAGATACACCGTCTGCACGCGGTCAGTCTGCAGGGTCTCGATCACTTGCTTGCGGGCGAGCAGCGCCGCGATCTTGTCCTTCACTTCCTTGATCTCGTCGATCTCCTTGTCGAGCTTGGCGATCTCCGACTTCATGAATTTGTTGCGCTCTTCCTGCGCGCTGATGCGCTGCTGGTAGACGAACCAGATCGCGCCGACGATGACGATGCCGAGCGCTGCGGTCATTCCGCCCAATACGGCGAAATGCGTGCGTGCGCGCTTGCGCCGCTCCTCGCGGTGCGGCAGTAGATTGATCTTGCCGCTCATACCGGGTCGAACCTCCGCATGGCGAGGCCGCAGGCGACGATCAGCGACGGCGCGTCCTGCATCAGGCGCTTGAGCTGAATTCTCGGCGAAGTCTGCATCGCACCGAAGGGGTTCGCGACCACGGTCGGAACCTGGGTGCGCGTGTGCACGACCTCTTCCAGCCCGGGAATTACGGCCGAACCGCCCGCCAGCAAAATATGGTCAACCGAGTTGTAGGACGTCGAGGTGAAGAAAAATTGCAGCGCCCGCTGCACTTCCTGCGAAAGATTCTCCATGAACGGCCGCAGCACCTCGGCCTCGAAATCGTCAGGCAGGCCGCCGGAGCGCTTGGCATTCTCCGCTTCCTCCGGGCTCATGCCGTAGCGCGAGACGATATCGGCGGTCAGCTGATTGCCGCCGAACGCCTGCTCGCGCGTGTACACCGACTGCTCGTTGCGCACGACGCTCACCTGCATCACATTGGCGCCGACATCGACGATGGCGACGTTCTGTTCCTTGCCGCCCCCGGGCAACTGCGAGATGACCAGCCCCAGCGCCGACATCTGCGCGAACGATTCGACATCCATTACCAGCGGCTTGAGGCCCGCGTTTTCGGCCACCGCAAAGCGGTCGGAAACCTTTTCCTTGCGCGTCGCGGCGATCAGAACTTCCTGCTCCTCCGGGTTCGACGGCGCCGGCCCCACGACCTGAAAATCCAGATTGACCTCTTCCAGCGCGAACGGGATGTACTGATTGGCCTCGCTCTCGACCTGGAGTTCAAGCTCCTCGTCGCGCAACCCCGCGGCCACGATGATCTTTTTGGTGATCACGGCGCCGGACGGCACCGCCATCGCGACGTGCTTGGTGCGAGTGCCAAGCCGCTTGTAGCCGCGCGCAACCGCGTCGGCGACGGCTTCGAGGATGTTGATGTTGCCGTCAACGACCGCGTCCTTGGGCAGCGCCTCGATCACATAGCGCTCCACCCGGTAGGCGCCTTTGCCGGCGTCCACGATCTCCAGCATCTTGACCGACGAGGAGCTGATGTCCAGCCCGAACAACGGCGGCGCTTTCGGCTTGAAGAAGTCGAGGTTCATCCCTTTTTTCCTTTGCGTATCGGCCTGTTAGGCGCGATACGTAGAATTTGCGTGAGATGCTAGCAACAACTATCCCCAGTGTCTAGTGAATCTTCCACAGAGGGGAAAGTCTTATAATGCGCCGTGTTCCCGTCCGTCTGCAACAACCCCCAAGAGTTGGCGTAACCCCCTTGATGTGGCTTCGTTTTTTGGCATTCCCGCTGGTTCTGTTGGCCGGCCTGCTGGCGGCCGGCGCGTTCCTGGCGGGCCTGGTCATCGCGCTCGCCTACCCGAATCTGCCCTCGCTTGAAGTACTTACCGATTACCAGCCCAAAATACCGCTGCGGGTTTACACCGCGGAAGGCGCGCTGATCGGCGAATTCGGCGAGGAGCGGCGCTCGCTGATTTCGATCAAGGAGGTTCCGGAGCAACTGAAGTTCGCGATCCTTGCCGCGGAGGACGAACGGTTCTATCAGCACACCGGGGTCGACTATCTCGGCGTCGCGCGCGCCGCCTACGCCAATCTCGTGCAGGGCGGCCGCCGCCAGGGCGCCAGCACCATCACGATGCAGGTCGCGCGCAATTTTTTCCTGTCTTCCGAGAAGACCCTGACGCGCAAGCTTTACGAAGCGCTGCTCGCCTTCAAGATCGAGAACAACCTGCAGAAGGACCAGATCCTCGAGCTCTATATCAATCAGATCTACCTCGGCCAGCGCGCCTACGGCTTTGCCGCCGCCTCGCAGATCTATTTCGGCAAGTCCCTCGACAAGCTGACGCTGGGCGAGGCGGCGATCCTCGCAGGACTCCCCAAGGCCCCGTCGGCCTACAACCCTGTTGCAAATCCGCAACGTGCGCGGCAGCGCCAGCAGTATGTGCTGCGGCGCATGAGGGAGCTTGGGCATATCACCGAGCAGCAGCAGGCGGAGGCGATCAAGGCCCCCCTCCAGGTCCGGCGCGAAATGGACGATTTCGCGGGGGTCCATGGGGAATATCTCGCCGAAATGGTGCGCCAGGCAGTCTACGAGCAGTACCCGGAAGATGCTTACACCAAGGGCTTTCGCGTCTACACCACGATCCGCAAGGCAGACCAGGAGGCCGCCTACGAAGCGGTCCGGCGCGGCGTGCTCAGCTATGACCGCAGCCAGGGCTACCGCGGCCCGGAAGCGTTCGTCGAACTCGCCGCGAATGCCGCCGAGGACGACTACGAAGAAGCGCTCTCTGAATATGCCGACGTTGACGACCTGAAGGTCGCCCTGGTGCTGGCGGCGAGCGCCAAAGAGGTGAAAGTCGTGTTGAGGAATGCCGAGACGATCACCGTCCTGGGCGACGGCCTGCGTTTCGCGGCGCGCGCGCTGGAGGAGAAGGCCGCGGCGCCGCGGCGCATCCAGCGCGGCGCCGTGATTCGCGTGCAGAGGGACGAGAAAAAAAACTGGCAGATCGCGCAACTGCCCGAGGCGGAGGCGGCTTTCATTTCGATCGATCCGGCCAACGGCGCAGTGCGGTCCCTCGTCGGCGGATTCGATTTCCACCGCAGCAAGTTCAACCACATCATCCAGGCTTGGCGCCAGCCCGGTTCGTCATTCAAGCCGTTCATCTATTCCGCATCATTGGAAAAAGGATTCACGCCCGCAACCGTGATCGCGGACGAGCCGATCGTGATCGAGGCGGACGTGACCGGCAGCCAGCGCTGGGAGCCGAAGAACTACGACGGCAAGTTCGAGGGGCCGATGCGCATGCGCACCGCGCTCGCGAAATCGAAAAACATGGTCTCGATCCGGATCCTGCAGAGCATCGACCCGAAATACGCGCAGGACTATGTGACCCGGTTCGGCTTCGACGCCGACAAGCACCCGCCGTACCTCACCATGGCGCTCGGCGCCGGCTCGGTTACGCCGTTGCAGATGGCGCGCGCCTACGCCGTGTTCGCCAACGGCGGCTATCTCATACAGCCGTATTTCATCGACAGAATCGTCGACGACCGCGGCAACCCGCTTGGCGCCGCCAATCCGCCGCATGCCGGCGACGAATCGCTGCGCGTGATCGATGCACGCAACGCCTTCATCATGGATTCAATGATGCAGGACGTTACCCGTTACGGTACCGCGGCGAGCGTGGCCAAACTCGGGCGGCACGACCTTGCGGGCAAGACCGGAACCACCAACGACTTCGTGGATGGGTGGTTCTGCGGCTACCACCCCGAGCTCGTCGGCATCGCGTGGATGGGATTCGATCAGCCCAAGACCCTTGGGAAAAACCAGACCGGGGGCCGGGTCGCGTTGCCGATCTGGATCGAATACATGGGCAAAATCCTGAAGGGTATGCCGGAGGTCGCGCGCAGCGTCCCGGAAGGCGTGGTATCGGCCAGGACCGATGCCGATCCTGCGGCGGCGCCCAACGCGCGAGGCACCTCGGAATATTTCTACCGGGAATTCGCGCCCGTGAAGGAAGACGCGCCGCCAGCCTCGGCAGCAGTGCCGCAGGAACGGCCGGAGCGGCCGGCGTTCTAGCCCTGGAACAGGGGAACCCAGGTCCCCCGTTACCCCTTCCTAGCGGGCGCTCAGTACCACCGGTGTTCCGCCCTGCTGCGAAACGAGCTTCGAGACCGCCGCGAAGAGTTCCGTGCCGTCGCGCGTGTCCCGCCACACCGAGCCGTCGTGGCGAAAATGAAAACCGCCGGACTTCGCAGCCACCCAGATCTCGCGCGCGGCGCCGTGCCGGTTGATCACCATTTTCGAGCCGTCCTCGAATTCAATCTCGAGCACGCCGGAGCCTTTGGTCTGCACGTCGGCATCCGGTGCGCCCGCTTCAAAGGCGCTTTCCAGCGCGGCTAGCGCGGCGCCCGCAAGGGCTTCGAATTCGCTTTCGGTCATGTCGGATGATTGCCGGATGATCCTGCTAACATCGTCATTTTAGCCGCCGTTTGGTTGCCGCGATGCGTACCGCCATTGTCGTCCTGTCGCTGGTCCTGCTAGCCGCCGGTTGCGGCACGAGAGGGCCGCTCTATCTTCGCGACAACCCGCCCCCCGGAGTGAAGCCGCCCAGGCCCGAGCCCTACAAGCCGGTGCCCTACCCGAAAGAGGGCAGCGAGGATGACGCTGTCGACGCGACCAAGAAGTAGCGGCGCCCCGACCTTCTCCCCGCCCTTTCTCCCCTCATGACCTTTGCCTACCGTGGCGGCGTGCTCTGCGCCGAAGAAGTCTCGCTCGAAGAGATCGCTCAGCGCTTCGGCACGCCCTGCTACATCTATTCCCGGGCGGATATCGAGCGCAATTACGGCGCGTTCGCGCGCGCCCTCGCCGGACGGCCGGCGCTGATTGCGTACTCGGTGAAGGCGAACTCGAATCTATCGGTGCTCGCGCTGATGGCGCGGCTCGGTGCCGGATTCGACATCGTTTCAGGGGGCGAACTCGCGCGCGTCCTTGCTGCGGGCGGCGAGCCGCGCAAAATCGTCTTCTCCGGGGTCGGCAAGAGCGAGGCCGAGATAGATCGGGCGCTGGAGGCCGGAATCCTGTGCCTGAACCTGGAATCGGCGGCCGAGCTCGAACGTGTCGACGCGATTGCCGCCCGCAGGGGCACGCGGGCGCCGATTGCCTTCCGCGTCAATCCGGACGTGGATGCGAAGACGCATCCGTACATCTCGACCGGACTGAAGCAGAATAAATTCGGCATCGCATACGAAGATGCGGAACGCCTCTACCTGGACGCCTCGCGTCGCCGCAATATCGAACTGACCGGCATCGGCTGCCACATCGGCTCGATGATGACCGACGCCGCGCCTTACGCCGCAGCGGCCGAGCGCATCGTCGCCCTCGTCGGGCGCCTCGAGAGCGCCGGCATACGGCTCTCCCACATCGACCTCGGGGGCGGGATCGGCATCCGCTACCGGGACGAATCGCCGGCGCCGGTTGCCGATTTCGTTCGCGGCGCGCTCGCCGCGCTCGGCGCGCGCAAAGAAAAGCTGATCGTCGACCCGGGCCGCGCCATCGTCGGCGAGGCGGGCGTCCTGCTGACGCGAATCGAGTACGTCAAACCCGGCGAATCGAAAAATTTCGTGGTGGTGGATGCGGCGATGAACGACCTGGTCCGGCCGGCGCTGTACGACGCCTGGCACGAAGTCCGGCAGGTGCGCGAGACGGAATTGGATGCTGTGGCGGGTGTTTACGACATCGTGGGGCCGGTCTGCGAGAGCGCCGACTTTCTCGCCCGCGAGCGGAAACTCGCCGCGCGCCCCGGCGGTCTACTGGCAGTGATGTCGGCGGGCGCCTACGGCATGGTCATGAGTTCGAACTACAATACGCGCCCACGCCCCGCGGAAGTGATGGTTTCGGGCGCGAAAGCGCAGCTGGTCCGGGAGCGGGAGAGCGTGGATCAGCTCTTTGCCGCAGAGCGGGGCTTACTTTAGGGCGCGCGCTTTCATGAATTCCAGGACACGCTACTCGATCGTTGCCGGCCTTGCCGTTGCCCTCGCGGCCGGAGGCTTGGTCGCCTATTTCAGCGCCGACTCCCGCGCCAAGGAAAAGGCGGCCCCTAAGGGCCCGGCCGCAGTTCCGGTCTCTGTCGCCCCCGCAGTGTTGCAAAACGCCCCAGTGCGCCTGCAGGCGATCGGCAACGTCGAGGCCTACACCACGGTCGCGGTGAAATCGCGCGTCGACGGCCAGATCAACGAGGTGCTCTTCCAGGAAGGCAAGGAAGTCAAAAAGGGAGAGGTGATCTTCCGCATCGACCCTCGTCCCTTCGAAGCCGCCCTCAAGCAGGCCGAAGCCCAGGCCCTGCGCGACGCCGCAAGCCGCGATCAGGCCGTCTCGCAGGAGCGCCGCTACCAGGAACTGCTCGACAAGAACTTCGTTTCCAAGGACGCTTATGCGCAGTTCCGCACCAATGCGGCCACAGCAGAGGCCACATTCAAGGCGACCCAGGCGATGCTGGAGAATGCCCGCCTCAATCTCGATTACACGATCATTCGCTCGCCGGTCAACGGCTACGTGGGCCGCGCGCTGCTGCAGGCCGGCAACATGGTGAAGGCGAACGACACCATTTCGCTGGTCGTCATCAATCAGGTGAAACCCGTATACGTAAGCTTCGCCATCCCCGAACAGCAACTGCCGAAGGTTCGCGATTTGATGCGCAAGGGCTCCCTGACCGTCAATGTCGCGCAGCCCAATTCCGATAAACCGCTCGCCTCCGGCCGCATCGCCTTCCTGGACAACGCGGTCGACCAGACCACCGGCACGATCAAGGTGCGCGCCATATTCGACAACAGCGACGCGGCACTCTGGCCCGGGCAATTCGTCAGCGTGCTGGTCAAACTCTACGACCAGGACGCGATCGTGATTCCCTCGCGTGCGCTGCAGACCGGGCCCGCCGGGCAGTTCGTCTACCTGGTGAAACCCGACATGACCGTCGAAATGCGCAAAGTCGTCGTCGCCCGCAACGAGGGCGACATGGCAGTCCTTGCCGATGGCGGCCTCGCCAACGGCGACAAGGTAGTGATTCGCGGTGCACTGCGCCTCGCGCCGGGAGCCAGGGTAAACATCCTCGAGGGCGCGGCCGCGTCGTGAACCTCTCGGAGATCTTCGTCCGCCGGCCGGTCATGACCATACTGGTCATGTTCGGCTTCCTCATTTTCGGCATCGTCGCGTTCCGGCTGCTGCCGGTGAGCCAGTTGCCCAACATCGATTATCCGACCATTCAGGTCACTGCCGAACTACCCGGCGCGGCGCCTGAGACGATGGCCTCGGCGGTAGCGACTGTCCTCGAGAAGCAGTTCTCGACCATCGCCGGCATCGATTCGATGACCTCGCTCAGCGGCCAGGGATTGACTTCGATTACGATCCAATTCAGCCTCGATCGCGACATCGACGCCGCCGCGCAGGACGTGAACTCGGCGCTCGCCGCCACCGCGCGCCTCCTGCCGGCGTCGATGCCGACGCCCCCGTCCTTCCGCAAGGTGAACCCGGCGGATTTTCCGGTGTTCTTCCTCGCGCTTACCTCGGATACCGTGCCGATCTCCACGGTGGACGAATATGCCGAAACCTACCTCGCCCAGCGCATGTCGACGATCAGCGGCGTAGCGCAGGTGCTGGTCTATGGCCAGCAGAAATACGCCGTGCGCGTGTAGGTCGACCCGAACGCGCTCGCCGCGCGCGGCGTGAGTATGAACGAGGTGCAGACCGCGGTTTCCAACGCCAACGTGAACCTGCCCACCGGAACGCTCTACGGCAAGGATCGCATGTTCGCGGTGCAGGCGACCGGCCAGCTCAATGATGCCGCCGCCTTCCGCCCCGTCATCGTCGCGTACCGCAATGGCAATCCGGTGCGCCTCGGCGAGATCGGGAACGTGATCGACAGCGTGCAGACCGACAAGGTGGCGGCCTGGTTCAAGGACAAGCGCGGCATCGTGCTCGCGGTCCAGCGCCAGCCCGGCACCAACACCATCCAGATGGTCGATGCGGTCAAGAAGCTGCTGCCTGCGTTCCGCGCCGAAGTGCCCCCAAGCATCGGCATCGATATTCTCTACGACCGCACGACCATGATCCGCGCTTCGGTGGCGGAGGTTGAATTCACGCTGATGCTGGCGCTGGCGCTGGTGGTGATGGTGATCTTCATGTTCCTGCGCAACATTCCGGCGACCATCATTCCGAGCGTGGCGCTGCCGATGTCGATTGTCGGCACATTTTCGCTGATGTACCTTTTCGGCTACAGCATCGACAACATTTCGTTGATGGCCCTGACGTTGTGCGTTGGGTTCGTCGTTGATGACGCCATCGTCATGCTGGAGAACATCAGCCGCCACATGGAGATGGGCAAGTCCGCGATGCAGGCCACGCTCGACGGCTCGAAGGAGATTGCGTTCACCATCCTGTCGATGACCATCTCGCTCGCCGCGGTGTTCATCCCGGTGTTCTTCATGGGCGGCATCCTCGGGCGCCTGCTGCACGAATTCGCGGTGGTGATCATCGTCGCGGTGCTGATCTCGGGTTTCGTGTCGCTGACCCTCACGCCGATGATGTGCAGCCGCATTCTCAAGCCGCACGATCCTAACGAGAAGCACGGCCGGATGTACATGGCGTTCGAGCACGCTTTCGACGCCTGGCGCGATTTCTACGGCGCCACGCTGCGCTGGGTGCTTGCGCACCAGCGCCTGACCCTGTTCGTTTTCTTCGCCATCGTGGTTGCCACCGGTGTGTTGTTCTCCCGGGCGCCGAAGGGCTTTCTTCCCAGCGAGGATTCGGGCCAGCTGTTCATCTTTACCGAAGGACCGCAGGACGTGTCCTTCGACGGCATGGCAGAGCTGCAACACCAGATCGCCGATATCGTGCGCCAGGATCCGAACGTGGAAGCCATCATGTCCTTCGTCGGAGCCAGCAATAACAACCCCAACATGAACAGCGGCCGGATAACCATCGCGCTGAAACCGTACAACCAGAGAAAGCCGGCCGACGACGTGGTGAAGGAACTGCGGCCCAAGCTCGCCAAGCTGGTCGGCATCAAGAGCTTCGTGCAGAACGTGCCGACGATCCGCATCGGCGCGCTGACCAAGAGTCCGTACCAGTACGTGATCCAGGGACCGGACACCGGGCAGCTCTACCAGTGGTCGCCGCGCATCGAGAGCAAATTGCGGGAGCTGCCCGGAATCATCGACGTTTCCAGCGACTTGCAGATCGCCCGGCCGCAAGTCAATGTGGAAATCGACCGCGAGAAAGCCTCAGCGCTGGGTGTTTCGCCTCAGCAGATCGAGAGCACGCTCAACTTCGCGTTCGGCGCGTCGCAGGTATCGACCATCTACACCGCGACCAACCAGTACTGGGTGATCCTCGAGCTGGAGCCCCGCTACCAGCGCGAACCGTCGGCACTCGGCATGCTCTACGTGCGCGCGACGACCGGAGCGCTGGTGCCGCTCGACTCGGTGGCCAAACTCAGCTACAGCACGGGACCGCTCTCGGTGACCCATCTTGGGCAACTGCCGTCGGTGACCATCTCCTTCGACCTCAGGCCCGGCGTGGCGCTGTCGCAGGCGATCGATGAAGTCAACAAGGCAATGTCCACGATCCAGGTGCCGGCTACGCTCAATGCCTCGTTCCAGGGCACGGCGCAGGCCTTCCAGAGCTCGCTGCAGGGCATGGGATTCCTGCTGCTGCTGGCGGTGTTCGTGATCTACCTGGTGCTCGGCATCCTCTACGAGAGCTTCATCCACCCGCTTACCATTCTCTCCGGGCTGCCGACAGCGGGCCTGGGCGCGCTGGTGACGCTGATGGCCTTCGGGGTCGAACTGAACATGTACGCCTTCGTCGGCATCATCATGCTGGTCGGCATCGTGAAGAAGAACGCGATCATGATGATCGACTTCGCGATCGAGGCGCAGCGCAACGAAGGCAAAGCGCCCGAGGCGGCGATCTACGAGGCGGGCATGACCCGCTTCCGGCCGATCATGATGACCACCGCCGCCGCGCTGATGGGCAGCCTGCCGATCGCGATCGGCTTCGGCGCCGGCGGCAGCGCACGCAGGCCGCTCGGCCTTGCGGTTGTCGGCGGCCTGCTGTTGTC
>Ga0207929_1000310_pt1 | contig 13769 bp, 14 predicted proteins | sample NGESurdeep072012_FD_184466 | JGI IMG/M metagenome (GOLD analysis project Ga0207929, IMG submission 184466) | Arctic peat soil microbial communities from Barrow, Alaska - NGEE Surface sample 53-1 deep-072012 (SPAdes) | ecosystem: Environmental > Terrestrial > Soil > Wetlands > Peat ... | reverse complement strand
CGAGCGGGGCGGTGGTGCAAACATACTCGAGCGACCCGGCCACTCAGCGTCCTCCGGCGGGTCGCGGAGCGCGAGCGGGAGGGGGAGCGCAACCCACAGGCATTCCGCGGGTATCTCCGCTGTGGCAAACTCCTCCGGAGCTGCCGTCGGCGAGCGCCGGAATGCACCGCGTGACGTGGAACCCGCTTCGGCCCCGCCCGCGCGGTGCGCCTCCGGCGGATGAGGGTGGTCCGCTCGACAGGCGCTACGTCGGCAACTTCACGGCGAAGCTGACCGTGAATGGGAAGACTTACGCGCAGCCATTCGTGGTGAAACCGGATCCGAGAAAGCAGCGTTCCTAATCATGAAATTTCGGGCCGGCATTCCATCAGCGAAACTTCGGGTCGGCATTACTTCAGCTTGATTCCTTTGGAGCTCAGCATGGCGTACACATTTCGTATCCTCGCTTCTCTCGCCTTTTTCGCGGGCTCAGCTTTGGCGCAAGGGACTGGCAGTAGTCAACCGAACGGCGCGAGCGGAACGCCGTCAGTGGAGGCGCGAGTCAAGGGGCTGCACGCGCTTCTCAACGAACAGTGGGAATACACCCTCCGCACCTCGCCCGAATTCGCGTCGATACTCGGCGATAAGCGCTACAACGACAAGCTCAGCGATTTCTCGCAGGTGGCGATCGACAGGGACATCGCGCAGAATCGCGTTTTCCTCTCGAAGTTCGCGGCGGTCGATGCAACCGGCTTCCCCGAGCAGGAGAAGCTCAATCGCGATCTGATGGTGAGAAACCTTCGCGAAACGCTCGATGCCGCGAAGTTCAGGGATTGGGAGATGCCCGTCAACCAGATGAGCGGTATCCACATCGACGCGCCGCAGCTCGTGACTTCGCTCTCGTTCGAGACCGTCAAGGATTACGACGACTACATCGCGCGGCTCAAGCAGCTACCGCGGGTATTCCGCGAGGTGACAGTGCAGATGAGGAAAGGCATGGGCGAAGGTCTGATGCCGCCGAAGATTCTGCTGGTGCAGGCGGCGAAGCAGGCGAACGATTTGGCGACTCAGAAACCGGAAGACTCACCGTTTGCCATTCCGACGACGAAGTTCCCGAAGGAATTTGCCGCCGCCGATCAGCAGCGTCTTCGCGACGGAGTTCTCGCGGCGCTCCGCGATAGCGTCCTGCCGGCTTACGTCAGGTTCACGGCATTCGTGCGCGACGAGTATGCGCCGCATGGGCGCACTGAAATCGGAGCGTGGGCCCTCCCGGACGGCGCGGCGCGTTATGCCTTCGCTGTTCGCCGCTCCACGACGACGAACATGACGCCGGACGAGATCCACGCGCTCGGCCAGCGCGAAGTCGCGCGCATCGAAGCCGACCAGCTCGTGATCGCCAAGAGCCTTGGCTTTTCAACGGTTCGAGCGCTCCGGGATTCGATTCCAAAAATTCCCTCGCTGCACCCGAAATCGAGGGAGCAGATTCTCGACGAGTACCGGCACTACGTGGATCAGATGTCGGCCAAGCTGCCGACGCTGTTCGGGAGACTGCCGAAAGCCAAGCTCGAGGTGATGCCGATCGAGCCGTTTCGTGAAAAGGAAGCGTCAACATCATACAATCAGGGCACGCCCGATGGGTCTCGGCCCGGCCATGTGTTCGTCAATACTTACGATTTTGCGAATCAGCTGACGATCAACAACGAGTCGACTGCGTATCACGAGGGAATTCCTGGCCATCACATGCAGATTTCGATCGCGCAGGAGTTGCCAGAGCTGCCTCCGTTTCGCCAGCAGGCGAACTACACGGCGTTCGTCGAAGGGTGGGCGCTTTACTCCGAAAGGCTGGGGAAGGAGATCGGATTCTATCAGGATCCCTACAACGACTACGGCCGGCTAGACGACGAGATGCTGCGAGCGATTCGTCTGGTAGTTGATACGGGGATTCACGGGAAGGAGCATTGGACGCGCGATCAGGTGCTGGGGTTCTTCCGCGACCACTCGAGCAACAACGAAGCGGCGATTCAGTCGGAGACCGACCGCTACATTGCGTGGCCCGCGCAGGCGCTCGCGTACAAGGTGGGTCAGCTCACGATTCTGCGGCTGCGCGAGAAGGCGCGCCAGCAGCTTGGCGACAAGTTCTCATTGAGCGCGTTTCATGACGAGCTGATCGGCGCCGGGGCGTTGCCGATGGATGTGCTCGAACAGCGTATGAACGAGTGGATCGCGCGGACTGCCGCGGCAGGGCCGGTAGGAAAAGCAGAGTGAAAATGAGTTTGAGCGTCGAGGGCCGCGACTAAATCACTGGATGTCAACGATCACGACGCCGTGGCTCGCCGCAGACCCCAGAGCACCAGGATAGAAGAGGCAACTATCACTATCCCGACGCTCATGAATCCAAACGTCACGACGCTTTCCTGCCAGGGCTGAGCGCTATGCCCTGCCGCTGTAATCGGGGATAGGGCTGCCGTACCGAAGATCGCCGCCAGTGTGGTCACTGCCCAATTTGCGTACGTACCATAGAGCGCACTCCAGTACGCCGCAACTTTCAACCGCGGGGACAACCTCACGTCCGTCCAGACGGCACCCAACGCAACGAGGAAGATTCCGTTCATCACACCTTCCAGGTGTGCAGCGAGCCCCATCCGCGGGTTATTGAACTTTTGTTCAACAAAGCCTGTGAGGAGACCGAGAAAGAACAAAAACATTCCGTGCCAGATCAACCGACGTCTAGAATCCATACTTGTCTCCTCTCCTCTCCTCTCTAATTCGCGATGGAGCCATCTCGGTACACCTCGGCCTTTTCGTGGGCATCAGTATTCGTGGCGCTCCACACAGTCGACGATCCGCACGCGTGGGTTCGTCATTACGGTCCCCTCGACACGCTGCCAGATCTTCCGCATCGTCGTCACGAACGTCTCCGCGGCGTCCTTGGTGTCGAAGTCCAGGCCGACGCTCACGAAGTGCGGATCATCGACCGGCCGGAAGATGCGATAGCGGCGGACGCCGGAGGCCTCCCGCCGGGCCGGGTCGCGATCAAAGGCCGCTTTCCACGCGTCGAAGTCGCGGACGGGATGCTCGATCTGGACTGTAGTCATCTCGACCTCATTGGAGAATCAAACTTCAGAGAACTGTCCGATCGGTGATGTTAGCTGCTTTTGTTATCCCTTCATCGCGCCCTTCACGCGCGCCGGCGTCATCGGCAACTGCACCACACGCGCGCCGACCGCATCGAACACCGCGTTCGCCACCACCGCGCCCGTCGTGATGATCGCGGGCTCGCCCCCTCCCTGAGGCGCGAGGTCCGGCGAATCCAGAATCACCGTCTCGATACGCGGCACCACCGAGAAGCGCGGCAATTCATACGTGTCGAAGTTCGTGTCGAGCACGACGCCGTCCTTGAAGCGAACCTCCTCGGCCAGGGTGTAGCCGAGTCCCATGGTGATGCAACCTTCCATCTGTTGCGCGGCGCCCTCGGGATTCACGACGATCCCCATGTCCTGCGCGCATACGACGCGCACGACCTGCACCTTGCCGGTGCCCTTGTCCACTTTCACTTCAGCCATTGTCGCCACGTATGTGCCCGCGTCAATGCCGCACGCCACGCCAAAGCCGCGGCCACTTGGCGCCGGCTTCGGCGACCAGCCGAATCGTTTTGCGGCGGCTTCGAGCACGCGGTGCATTCGCGCATCGGTGAGATTCCGCATTCGGAATTCGACAGGATCCAATCCGGCCTTCGCCGCCATCACGTCGATGTGCGACTCGCGCGCGAAGACGTTGGCGTTGGCGCCCGGTGCCCGCCAGGGCCCAACGCCGAACGGGTGCATGCCGGCGGTGTTGCCGCTCCAGCCGCTGCGGACCAAAGTGCGGTGGTTCGGGACGTCGTAGAACAGGGCGGAGCCGCGCTCGCCGGGCCCGATGATCACATTGTCCCAGAACACAATTTTCTTCGCGGCGTCGAGCCCCGCGCGAATCTTGAAGACCGAGGCAGGGTCGAACGTGTCGAAGAAGAACTCTTCCTCGCGTCCCCACACCACGCGTACCGGTTTTCCCGTTGCCATGGCGAGACGCGCGGCTTCAATACCCTGCATGCTTGCGCTCTTGCCGCCAAATCCTCCACCGACGTACGGCGTGATGACGCGCACCCTTTCGGGCGCAAGGTTGAGAGCGCGCGCGATCTGCGTCTTGAGCGGGAAGGGCGTCTGTGTGCCGGCCCACACCGTGACCTTGCCGTTCTCCACGACCGCCACGGCCGAGTGCGTCTCCATCGCCGCGTGCGCGACGTAGCCTTTGAGGTACGTCTGCTCGACGACTTGTGACGCCAGTTTTTCTCCGTCGGCCAGGTTTCCGCGCGAGCCCGATGCCCTCCCTTCAGGCGCCACCTTCTGCAGATGCTCGAAGATCGTTTCGTGGGTGAGAGTGGACGGCGAAGGCGAATACGTGGCTTTGACCAACGCGAGAGCCCGCGTCGCCTCGTCACGATGCGCGTGCAGCACCGCAATCAAATCGCCGTCGCGCACGACGCGCACCCCGGGTACCGCCTCGGCGGCTGACGTGTCGGCGCGCACGAATGTCGCGCCGTGCGACGGTGGTCGCAGGATGCGCGCGTGCAGCGCCCCGCTCGGAGCGATGTCGCCGGCGTACTTCGCCTTGCCGGTAACCTTGTCCAGCGCGTCGCGGCGCGGCGCTGATGTGCCCATGATCATGAAAGCACCAACTTGTTTCAGCACCGCCTGGCCTTCCAGGCGCCGCTCGATACGCTTGCCCGCGGTCAGTTCACCATAGCTGACGTGTTTCGTGCGGTCGGTCTTCGACACTACGACGCCGTCGCGCACGTCGAGGTCGGAGACCGGAAGTTGCAGCCGTTCGGCCGCCATCTGCACCAGCACTGCACGCGCCTCGGCTGCGGCGGCGCGCAGAATTGGCCCGAACACTCGAACGCTGAGCGACCCGTACGTGCCCGCGTCCGTCGGGCAGATGTCGGTGTCTCCCATCACGATGTCCACCGACGACAAGGGCACGCTCAACTCTTCCGCCGCGAGCTGCGGCAGCGCTGTCATTATGCCTTGTCCCATCTCGATCTTGCCGACGAGGCACGTGACACGTCCGTTCGCTCCGATATGCAGGAAGGAGTTGAAGTCGGGGGCGGCTAGCGGAGAAGCCTGCGCCGGCAGCGCACCCGCCATGCCAAGGAGCGGATCAATCGCGCAGATCACGAGCAGGCCAAAGCTCGTGAGCTTCAGGAAGTCACGCCGGTCCATCGTCTGAACGAATCCCCAGCCTTCGGGAACTTCGGGAAGGTCGTTCGAGTTGTTCATCGCGCACCTCCCGCCATTGCCGCCGATGCACTCTCGATGGCTTGCACGATGCGAACGTGGGCGCCGCACCGGCACAAGTGCGGTTCCATCTCCTCGACGATCTGCGCTCGCGTAGGCTTGGCGTTCTTGAGGAGCAATGCGTGCGCGCCCATGATCATTCCGCTTGTGCAGTAGCCGCACTGGAAGCCAACGTGCTTCACGAACGCTTCCTGCACGGGGTGCAAGCGATCATCGTGCGCCAGCCCTTCGATCGTGACGACGCGCTTGCCGCCAACAGCACTCATCGGGGTAAAGCAGGCGCGGACCGCTTCATTGTCGATCAGCACTGTGCACGCGCCGCAGAGCGCTTCGCCGCAGCCGAACTTCGTACCGGTGAGGCCGAGGTCGTCGCGCAACACCCAGAGCAGCATGCGAGTGTCGTCGACGGTCAGGTTGCGCTGGACTCCGTTGAGCAAGAAGGAAATGGGTTTCATGCGCGATCCTCCGGCGCAGAAGATTTCCCCGAATTCACCGGATGACTGTTTGACGCCGCGCTGCGCTGGAATTCGCGCGGCGATGTCACACTGATGTGTCTGGATGATGGAGAATCGCGCGTGCTGGGACAAGGGATGGGGAGGCAAGTGCGCGACGTTTCAATGGGGACAAGATTACTTCAAATGGAACGTGCCTCCTGAGGCCGGCGCAAACACATAGCATTCACTCGTGCTCTACATCGGTCTCGCCCATGCTATCCTCGGTCCAGAAATGTGGATGCTAGTCGTGCCGCATCCGAGGGAGTGTCGATGTCAAGCGCAGCGACGTCGAGAGGGATGCGCGTGACTTCGTTCGACCGGCTCCGCAGCCACGACCCGGCACCCGCGTCGCCCGTAAGGCGCAGGAGGTCGTCCACGTGCTCGCGCGCGAATACGGCCGGCACGCCCACAGTGTTATTGTAGGCCGAAGCCACGATGCGCCTCTTGTCATCGAACGCGGCGAGCAACCGCCTGAGTGCCGCGGCGTCTACGAGCGGTTGGTCGGCTAGTGTGACCAGCACGCCATCACACGAGGCGTGCTCGAACAGGGCAGAAAGGCCTGCGGCAAGCGACGAAGCGAGCCCCTTGCTCCATTCCGGGTTTACAACCGTCCTCACCGAGGCGATGCCCGATAAAGCTGGCGCGATCATCGCTGCGTTCGCGCCGAGAACCACCACCACCGGGCTCGCACCCGCATCAACGGCGGCTACCGCGACCCGCCGCACCAGTGGCTCGCCTTCGTGCACGATCAACTGCTTTGGGGAACCCATTCGCGTCGACGCTCCCGCCGCGAGGACGACGGCTCCGATGCGAGGCGGCGACTTGGCGCCGATCAGATGCTACCTGTCGTCGCGAGGGGCGGAGGCGATGCGTGGAGGGCCGCGCGCCGATCGCGCAGGTGTCCGCCCGCGCGTCCACTCGTCACCGCCGCGACCTGGGAGATGATCGCGAGCGCGATCGCATCCGGACCCTCGCCGCCGATGTCCATTCCTACCGGAGCGAAGAACCGATCGCCGATCGCCGGGGGTGTGCCGCTGCTGGTGGTCAGTTCCGCCAGCATGCGCTCCGTCCGGGCACGCGGGCCCAGCACGCCCAGGTACGCTACGTTGGCCGCGAGAAGCGCCTGCACGTAGTCACGGTCACGGGGGAAATGGTGTGACATAACGACGGCGGCGGATCGAAGAGTCAGCGGCACCACGCGCGCCAGTAGGAGCGCCTCCTCACACTCGACGACACGTGCACCCGGAAAGCGCGCGGAGCTTGCGCCCGTGAGGGGACGGTGATCGACGACGGTCACGTCCCAGCCCAGTTCGGACGCGAAGCGCGTTACGGGTGCGGCGTCGGGTCCGGTGCCACAGATGACGAGTCGGACGGCCGGCATCACAACCTCGAACGCCACTTCGACCGCGCCGATTTCACGTACGAGTCCACGCCGTCCGGCAGAGAGCGCCTCGACGACGTGCTCCGCCGCATCCGCCAGAACTGACCCCGTGCCCCATTCGCCAACCGTTTGAATTTCGGTGCTGGCGAACAACGCATGCGCGCCAACCCTCGGTGAACCGGTTTCGGAACCAACCACGTGTATCACCGTCGCGACCACTGATGGCGAGTCTGCGGCGAGCGCCTGATCAATGAGCGTAGCGAGATTTCTCGCCAGCGACGGAGACAGCGGCTCGAGCAGCACGTCGATCACCCCGTTGCAGCCGAGGCCGAGCCCCCATGGGGCGTCGTCGTCGTCGCGCGTGTCGTACCTGACAACCTCGGCACGACCGGTCGCGTACACTCGCCGTGCGTGTTCGGCGAGATCGGATTCGAGGCAGCCGCCGCTAACCAGCCCTACGGCCGAACCATCGCTGCGGACAAGCATGCGCGCGCCGACGCCTCCGTAACTCGATCCAGTGACCCGCACGACGGTTGTGAGCACCGTCGATTCGCTGGCTTGCGCGGCTCGCGAGAGCGCGTCGACCACCGCGCGGTGCGTGGTCATGCGCACCGCCCGTTTGAAACCGGATCTACGTCCATCTCAGATCATGCTTCGACAACGGCAGGGTTCGGATCCGCTTCCCGGTCGCCGCGGCGGATACGGGTAGCACGCAGGATCGGGTCGGTACGCCGCGCAGTTGCACAGTGCAGGCGCCGCAATGCGCGGCCCCGCAGCCGAATTTCGTGCCCTTCAGATCGAGAACGTCGCGCAATACCCACAGCAGGGGCATATCGGGCGGGACATCCACAGTCACCGGTTTTCCGTTGACTTTGAAAGTCACGGTCATGGCGTTTTTACCTCCTACCAACCACCGAGCAACAATGTGCTGCGTCGCAGCTGCGCCGTCGAGGGGGCCTCGAGCGAAACGGATCGGTCGAGGAACCCAGTCTCGATCCTTGGTTGCGTCTGCGCGGTGGCGGCGGACGAGGTGAGACAGAGAGCAATGAGCAACGAGACCATCGGATTTCGCATAACGCGTCTTTGAGGTACGCCAACCGCCCAATGTGCAGGTGTCAGGCGAGTGGGTCAATTCGACCGGTTTCTGCTATCGAAGCGTCGGCTGGATCAGCCTGCGCCAAATGGAGTAGCCGCGTGCGTTCATGTGCAATCCGTCCGCGACAAATAACTCGCGCCTCACCTGACCGGACGCGTCGAGCATCGGTGTGAAAACGTCGACGTATTGAAGCTTCTTGTCTGTGCCCACGTAATCCTGAATCAGTCGATTCGTTGCGCGGATGCTGTCCGTCATGCTCCATCTGGCAATGCTCGGCTTGATCGACACGAATACAAGTCGCGTGGCCGGAAGCTTTGCGTGCACGATCGAGACAAAGGTCTGAAAATCCTGCAGCACCTGCGCAGGTGTTCGTCCCTCGGCCAGATCGTTTTCTCCCGAATAGAGAACTATGAGCGGGGGCTTGTACGGCAGGATGATGCGATCGACGGACTGCACGTTGTCGTGGAGCGTATATCCACCGATCCCGCGGTTGAGCACCGGGGTGTAGCCAAAGTCTTTGTTGAGCGTTTGCCACATGGCGATCGATGAGCTGCCCGCGAACACGATCGACCCCGCTACAGGGAAGTGGCTCCGATCAGCCGCCTCGAAGCGCTCGATATCGGACACCCACCGAAGGGGCTCGCTAACCGCAGTCTGACAAACGACTTGCCGTACGCAAAAGAGCGCAATAACGGCGATCAGGGAATAGGATGTTCGACGCATTCTTTTGGGTCTCCAGGCTAGGAACAAGAGGAAGTTGGGCTCAAAAACTCGCCCATATTGACAAATCCTCGCCAGTGTTGAATTTTCAGCAAGGTTGATTTGTCAACATACCAACTGGGTCAGCCTTTCCCGGCCCTCAGGCGATCTACCCATGGCTGCTACGCTGATGCCCAACAAATCCGATGCAACATCGAGCTCCCCCCCCGCCCCCGCCGGACTCTCCCGGCGGGAGACACAGGTGATGGACATCCTCCACCGGCGCACCGGCGCGACCGTGGCCGAGATCATGGCCGACCTCCCCGATCCGCCGACGTATTCCGCGGTGCGCTCAGTGCTCCGCATCCTCAGCGAGAAGGAGCTGATCAAGCACCGCGAGGATGGGCCGCGCTACATATACTATCCGGCCAAACCGACTGAGACCGCGCGCGAAGACGTCCTCGCGCACGTCGTCCGCACCTACTTCGGCGACTCTCCGGAACAGGCTGTAACCGCACTCCTCCGGATGTCGGACGTCGATCTCAGCGACGCCGAGATCAAGCGGCTCCGCAACACCATTCGCCGCGCGCGGCAGAGCGGGAGATAACGCCAATGATCTCGACAACCTTCTCGCGAGCTTGGGCTGTCTTCCTCGGTGCCGCGTTTATTGTCGCAACCACCGCCTGTCGACCTAAGCCGGCGCCCGTGGAAGAGCTCTACCGGCGAGCACGGAGGTGGGCCTCGCGCTTGCCAGGCTCTACTCGCTTACGGGACGTTCGTCGGACGCACGCGCGACGCTCGAGCGGCTCCGCCGCGACACTACCGGCAATGCTCACCTGGCCGGTGTGAGAACGATGTTCCTGTACTCGATCGGCCCGTGATCACCCTGAAGGTATAAGGGCCCGGGCGCGCCTTCGTTGCTGTCCAGCGCGCCGCCGGTGATGCCTGGGATCTCCTGATTGCAGATCACCATTTTCCCGTTCGCGACGACCGTCACCATCCGGCCGACGAGCGTGATGTCGTAAGTCTGCCATTGCCCGGCCGGCCTCGCCGCGATTTCACTCGGCGAGATGAATCCATAGATGCCGCTGAAGCGATCGTTCGCCGGCTCGGTACCGAAATCATCCTGGATCTGCACTTCGTAGCGCCCGCGCAGATAGACGCCGCTGTTGCTCTCCTTCGGATAGCGGAACTCGATGTGCAGCTTGAAATCACCGAATGTCCGCTCGGTCACGATGTTGGCGCCGGAGCGCGGACTGGTGAGGACGCCATTGCTCACAGTCCACTGATTGGGGCTCCCCATTGCCCTCCAACCGCCGAGATCGTTCGCGTGCAACAGTCTGATCGGCGCGCCCCACACTGGGGTCGCAGGCGGCACGCGCCGTGGTGCGCGGACGGCAGTCCACTCATAGGACTTTCCATCCGGGGAAGTCATGCGGCCGGCGAGGCGATCCCCTTGCAGGCGTCCCTCGACCGTGAGATCACCGTTTCCATCCTCCCACTGTGGCGGCACGGAAAAGCGCAGGGAATCCCCGCTGGCGTTGATGCGCGAGATCGGCCGCGCGCTGCCGACAATACCGACGATACGCCCGACGACGGCGTCGCGACCGGACCGCTCGATCTCGAGCCACGACGGACGGGGCCCGTCGGGCGTGGTGATGGTGATGTCCCAGCGTCCAAGCATGCGCTCGTTGAAGTCCACCAGCTTCGAGGATGCACCTGACGCGGAATATCCCGTGGCCGGCAGCGCCAGCGCGAGCAGCAATACCGATTGACGAAACAATTTCTCCTCCTTCAGGCGTGGGATGCCCATTCCTTCTCGCCGGGCGTGTAGGGCACGCACGGATCGTAACGCCCCGGCGACTCCACGTAACGCAGCGCCTGAGTCGCGCCGATTTCCGAGGTGAAATACCCGAGGAGGGCGAGCTGCTTCATCATGCGGAAGTAGTGCGTCGGCGGGTTCACGGCCGCCGTCGTCGCTGCGCCGACGTCCGTACCAGTCGTCCCTTCCTTTCGCGCGTCGTTCAACCAGGCGAGCGACCTCTTGCGTTGCTCATCCTCGAGCGCCTGGGTGTAGGACCTCTGGTCGCGATCGATCGTCGTGAGTACCGAGAGCCGCTGCACCGGCGTCGCCTTCATGAAAGAGACGTTGTAGGCTTTCTGTGTTGCGTCGTCGATCTTGCGCATTCCGTCGCGAAAGATCTTCTGGTCGTCCGGGTAGTAGCTGTCCTGCACCATCAGCGCCATGAAAGCGCCCGTCTTCGCGGCCTTTGCGCCGGGCGTGCTCGTCGTTGGAAGGATGGTGTCGGCGACCTCGTCGAGGAATGCAACGTCGTCGGCCGAGAACGGCTTGTCGGCGCCGCGCTCCACCCGGCAGCCGCTGAGGAACGCGGTCCCTCCTACCAGTGCGACTCCTCCCAGCAGTGCAGTGACACGCAGGACCGCCTCACGGCGGGTGATCAGCTCGCGCTCGGTGATCTCGTCGCTTGAAGTCATCGATGATTCTCCGGTCACAGGTTGTGCCGCTTGAGCTCGTTGACGGCGAAATCCGCCGCGCGTGCCGTTATCGCCATGTAGGTGAGCGACGGATTCTGACAGGCGGTTGAAGCCATGCAGGAGCCATCGGTGACGAAGACGTTCGGGGCGTCCCACACCTGATTGTGCGCGTTGAGGACCGATGTCTTCGGATCGCGTCCCATGCGCGCCGTTCCCATCTCGTGGATCCCCATGCCGGGGAAGGAGCCGGCGTCGTACATCTTGACGTCCTTGACGCCGCATTGCTCGAGCATCTCCGCCATGTCGGTGGCCATGTCGTGGCGCATGAGACGCTCGTTCTCGCCGGTTGCGCAGTCGATCTTGGGAACCGTCAGACCCCACTTGTCCTTCTTTGTCTGGTCGATGGAAACCGTGTTGGCGTGATTGGGAAGCATCTCGCCAAACGCAGTGGCACCGATCCCCCAGCCGCCGGGCTGCGACATCGCATCCTTGAACTTCCCTCCCACTCCCAGCTCGGCGACGGCGCGCGACCATCCCTCCCTGCCCGCACTGCCCTGGTAGCCGAACCCGCGCAGGTAATTCCGCTTGTCCCCGAACAGGTTCCGGTAGCGTGGGATGTAGAAGCCGTTGGGCCGGCGGCCATAGTAATACTTGTCCTCCATGCCCTCGAGCCTGCCTTCAGCGCCGACGCGGAAGTGGTGATCCATGAGATTGTGACCGAGCTCGCCCGAGCTGCTTCCGAGCCCACCGGGCCAGACATTTGTTGCCGAGCGCATCAGCAGCCACGTCGAGTTGATGGTCGAAGCGCAGAGGAAAATCACCGGCGCCTGGTAGTCCGTCGTCTGCTCGGTCACCGCGTCGAGCACGCGCACGCCCGTCGCGCGCTTTCGATCGCGGTCATAGAGGACCTCACTTACGATCGAAAACGGCTTGAGTGTGAGGCGGCCTGTGTTTGTCGCGGCAGGGAGCGTCGAAGACTGCGTGCTGAAGTACGCGCCATAAGGGCAGCCGAGCCAGCAGGCGTCGCGGTACTGGCAAGGAGAGCGTTCAGGGAGCCCCTTGGTGAGGTTTGCGACGCGGCCCGGGATAATGTGGCGTCTGCCGCCGAACAGCTTGGCCAGTCTCCCCGCGACGAGCTCCTCGCCGCAGTTGAGCGGCATCGCCGGCAGAAACTGACCGTCAGGCAGTTGGGGGAGCTTCTCGTGCGAGCCCGAGATTCCGGCGTGTCTCTCTACGTGATCGTACCATGGCGCCAGGTCGGCGTAACGAATCGGCCAATCGATCGCGATGCCGTCGCGGGCGTTGCCCTCGAAGTCGAAGTCGCTCCACCGGTAGCTCTGGCGTCCCCACGTCAGCGAGCGGCCGCCGACCTGATAGCCGCGATACCAGTCGAAGCGCTTGACCTCGGTATAGGGCGAGTCCTTGTCCGACGCCCAGAATGAGAGGTTCTTCTCGTTCAGCGGGTAGTCCCGCTTGAGGACCGGGTACAGCTCCTCCATCGCCCGGGTGCGGCCGCCGCGATGAGCGTACTCCCAGGGTGCCTTCGTCGCGTTCACGTAGTCCTTGATGTGTTCGACGTTGCGGCCGCGCTCGAGGAGGAGCACGCGCAGACCTTTCTCGGTGAGCTCCTTGGCGGCCCAGCCTCCGGACATTCCGGACCCAACTACGATCGCATCGTATTCAGGCTTCTGCATCAAGTCCTCGCTGTCGATTGGTATGACGTCGAGCGCGGTTTCGTCTCAGCGGGTGCGCCCGCCGACCGGCGCCCATCGAATATGGTCGCTGGGGCAGGTAGTCTGTTAGGCTGCCGCCTCGAGCGGAACTCGGTGGCGGGCGCAAGTGCACATGGCCGTCACTGTCTCCCGCGCTGGCGGATACATGTGATAGTACATCCCGACCACCATCGGAATGAATACCAGCATGTTGTAGATGAGGTGCAGCTCGATCCGCGGAATCCAGATCTGGCCGATGCTCGTCGGCACGGTGCCACCGAACCAGAATCGTTGCGTCTGCGCCTGATAAAGCAGAATAAAATGCTCGAAATGGTGCCAGAACTGGATCCAGAGGGACACCATCCATCAGGTGTACGAGGTGCCAGTGAATCCCTTTCGGATCACCCACAGGCCTATCAACATCACTAGAGCGAATCCGTAGTGGTGCCTCCACCATTGTCCTATTCACTGCCTCGACCTTTGTCCTATTCATATAGTATGGGCGTGGTGCACTCATTCTCCATCCGCCGCTGCACGGTCGATGATGCCGCGACGATGGCATCGCTCGGCGCGCGACTG
>Ga0207929_1000308_pt1 | contig 13818 bp, 11 predicted proteins | sample NGESurdeep072012_FD_184466 | JGI IMG/M metagenome (GOLD analysis project Ga0207929, IMG submission 184466) | Arctic peat soil microbial communities from Barrow, Alaska - NGEE Surface sample 53-1 deep-072012 (SPAdes) | ecosystem: Environmental > Terrestrial > Soil > Wetlands > Peat ... | reverse complement strand
CCGAAATGCCAGGGGCAGCGCTGCGCGGTGCCCGAGGCACCCTTCGGGTTCATCCGGCTAGGCGCCCGATCTCTGCGTTGACGGCTCCGCTACTCGCTTACAGGTCTATCGACATGCGCGCTCCGTTGCTCGCCGTCGCCTTGACCTCGGGCGCCGATCCGGCGACTTTCGGCCGATCCCCCGGAGCCGGACACTAATGAAGGTCAGTTACGAATGGCTGGCGGATTTTGTCGACCTCGATGGAGTCACGCCCAAAGACGCGGCTGCGGTGCTGACGCGCCTTGGACTCGAGGTCGAGACGCTGACTGTCGTCGACCTGTCTCAGATCTTGGTGGGCAAGGTCCTCGAGCAGATCCCGCACCCGAAGTCACGCAGCCCGCTGTGGGTCCACCAGGTCGACCTTGGCGACCACGTCGAGCAGATCATCGCCGGGGCCCCGAACGCAGTCCCGGGTTCGCTGGTGCCGGTGGCAATGCCCGGCACCACGGTGCCCAACGGCAAGCTGGTCAAGGACATGAACATCGCGGGCTACAGGGCCAGAGGCATGCTGTGCTCGGCCGAGGAGCTGCTGCTCGGTGACGACCACTCAGGCATCCTCATCCTCAACTCGGGGAAGCCAGGAGATTCGCTGGAGTCGGTGATTCCAAGCCAGGTCACGATGGACATCGAGGTCACCTCCAACCGCCCCGACTGCATGGGCCACCTTGGCGTCGCGCGCGAGCTGGCCGCGGGACTCGACAGGCCCATGAAGGTTGACTTCATGCCGGCGTTCACCGGAACGGCCAACCCGCCGGGCCGCGACCTCGTGAAGGTCGCGATCGACGAGCCCGGCCTCTGCGCCCGTTACATCGGCGGGGTGATCAAGGGCGTGAAAGTCGGCCCCAGTCCCGAGTGGCTCCAGCGGCGTTTGCGCGCTTGCGGCGTGCGGCCGATCAACAACGTCGTCGACATCACCAACTACGTGCTGCTCGAGTACGCACAGCCGCTCCACGCATTCGACCTCGCAAAGCTGATCCCGCCCGAGATCCACGTGCGCCGGGCCCGCGGGGACGAGAAGCTGTTGTGCCTCGATGGGATCGAGCGGCAGCTGACTGCCGATATGCTCGTGATCGCCGACAGCCGGCAGCCTGTCGCGATCGCCGGAGTCATGGGAGGCGAGGACACCGCGGTCACCGACGCCACCACCGACATCCTGCTCGAGGCGGCAACCTTCAGCGGTTCGAGCGTGCGCCAGACAGCGCGAGAGCTCGGGCTGCGCACCGAGGCGTCCTCACGTTTCGAGAAAGGCCTGCCGGCCGAGCTGGCGCTGGCGGGCGCGAGGCGCGCTGCATCCCTGATCGCCGGGCTGGCCGGCGGCAGCGTGCATCGCGAATGGGCCGACGTCTATCCCCGTCCCCAGGAGCCTGTGCGGGTAAGGCTTCGACCCGCATTGGTGGACGAGGTCCTCGGGCTGCACGTGCCGCTGGAGGAGTCGGAGTCGATTCTCAAGCGCCTCAACTTCCACGTGAGGCCGCTCGAGGATGGGGATTGGGACGTGCTGCCGCCTGTCTTCAGGCTCGACGTCACGATCCCCCAAGACCTGGTCGAGGAGATTGGGCGCGTTTACGGATACGACCGCGTTCAGCCGACTTTGCCGGGGCACCGCCGGGACCGGTGGATTCCTGCCGGCCCGAGCATCGGCCGGCGCCTGGATGAGACACGCGAGGTCCTGGCCGGCGCGGGGTTCTCCGAGACATGGAATCCAGCTCTTGTTTCCGGCCGCGTGCTCGAAGGCCTGCGTGTCGACGCGCATGCGATGCGCGTCTCGAACGCGTTGAGCGACGACATGGACACGCTGCGGACTTCCCTGCTGCCCTCGCTCGTCGGCGTCGTCGCGCTCAATCGCGACCGCGGGCGTCAGGATGTCCGCGTCTATGAGATCGCGAGCGCCTTCCTGGCCCCGGTGGGCGACAAGTCCGAGCAGCCCGACGAGCCGATGCGCCTTGGGGTCGTGGCCACCGCGGGCCCGACCGCGGAGGCAGGACGCGCCGCCTTCTACGCCATGAAGTCGGTGCTTGACGCCTCTCTGGCGGCGGTTGGCGCTCCCGCGTGCACATACCAGCGCGGCGCTCAAGGGCTGTTCCATCCCGGCCGATGCGCGGCAGTCGTTCTAGATGGGCGGCTACTCGGCTACATAGGCGAGCTGCACCCGACGGTGGCCTCCACTTTCAAGATCGAAGGAAGGCTGGTGGCGATCGAGATCGATGTTGAACCGGTGCTTGCCGCGTCGCGAACCCCTCGGGCGCAGCCTTTGCCGAGGTTCCCTGCGATCGAGCGCGATCTCGCGCTTGTCGTTGAGGACCACGTGGCCGCCGGTACGTTGCTGACCACGATCAAAGAGGTCGGAGGGGACTACCTGGAGCAAGCGCACGCATTCGATGAATACCACGGTCCGCAAGTTCCCGAAGGACACAAAAGCATTGCGTTCACCTTGACTTTCCGCAGCCCCGAGCGCACCCTGACGGACGCTGAAGTGGACAAAGTGATGACAGAGATCAAGCTCGGGCTGCAGAAAAGGCACAAGGCGAGGTTCCGCGAGTGACCTGGCTCGATGCTCTCCCGATCGTGCTCGTCATCGTGTATGCCGCGCTTGGGTTTTTCGGCGGCCTGCTGCGCCGGGTGATCGGCCTGATCGCTCTGTACCTCGCGTTCGTCGGCGCCACGAACATGGGCCTGCAAGCGGGAGTCATCCTCCAGCAGTCGTCCAACCTCGAAACCCCTGACGCGCGCATCTACGGGTTCTTCGGGATCGTGATCGTGGTCATCATCATCGTCGAGGCGGCGGCACAGCTCGCGAGCAGCCAGATCCAGGTCGGCGCGCTGGTCTTCAACCGGGTCCTGGGCGTCATCATCGGGGTGCTTACCGCGATCATCCTGTCGGTCCTCGTCACCAACGAGTTGATCGCTGCCGGCACACCGTTCGGCGGGGGAGCGCTGGACCCGTTGCAGCAGTCGATCCGCGATGCCGTCCAGGGCTCGCACATCGGAGTTCCATTGACCAACGCGATCGGCAAGCCGATCGTGACCATCTTCGGTCTCGCGCTGCCCGCCGACCCTCAGATCTACTTCAGCCAAAGCCCAGTCAGCTAGGCGCCCGAGTGTCCCGCTCCGGAAGTTTCGACCGAAATGCCAGGGGCAGCGCGGCGCGGTGCCCGTGGCACCCTTCGGGTTCATCCGGCTAGGCGCCCGATCTCATCGTTGCCGGCTCCGCTACTCGCTCACAGGTTTAGCAACATGCTCCCTCCGTTGCTCGCCGGCGCCTTGACCTCGGGCGCCGATCCGGCGACTTTCGGCCGAACCTCCGGAGCAGGACACCAGTGAGCTCGGACTTCTTCAAGCGCCTGCACGAGCGGGCGGTGGAGATCCACGTCGAAGATCACCTGCTCTCGCGACTGGACCGAGGCGACAAGCTGCGAGTGAAGCTGGGGCTCGATCCAACAGCGCCCGACCTGCACGTCGGTCACCTGGTCGTGCTCGACGTGCTGCGTGCCTTCCAGGACGACGGCCACGTCGTCGTGCTGATCGTGGGCGACTACACGGCGCTCATCGGCGATCCAAGCGGACGCTCGGAGACGCGACCGGTGCTCAGCCGCGAGCAGATCGACGCGAACGCCAAAACCTATTTCGACCAGATCCATCTCGTGCTCGACCGAAAACGCACCGAGGTCCACAGCAACTCCGAGTGGCTCGGGGCGATGGGCGCCGCTGACGTGTTGAGGCTCATGGGCAAAGCCACGCTGCAGCAGGTTCTCCAGCGTGAGGACTTCGCTGAGCGACTGAAGGCGGGGACGCCCATCGGCGCCCACGAGATCCTGTATCCGTTCAACCAGGCGTACGACTCGGTGGCGATCAAAGCGGACGTCGAGATCGGTGGGACCGACCAGCTCTTCAACCTGCTGTTCGGACGCGAGATCCAGAAGGCTTACGGACAGGAACCGCAGGACATCGCCGTGTTTCCGCTGCTCGAGGGTCTGGACGGCTCGCAGAAGATGAGCAAGTCACTGAACAACTACATCGGCCTGACTGAGCCGCCCGCCGAGATCTACGGCAAGACGATGTCGATCCCCGATTCGCTGACCGAGAAGTACCTCCGGCTTGTCTCAGGTTTAAGCGGATCCGAGCTGGACCGCGTGCTGGCGCTCAAGCCTCGAGACGCCAAGGCTGCACTCGCGAGGCAGCTGGTCAAGCGCATGCACGGGGATCAGGCAGCCGAGGTTGCTGAAGCCGACTTCGACTCGAGATTCCGCAAGCGTGAGCTTCCCGAGGAGATCGACGAGCTGGCCGCCGAGAACCCGGAGGACCTCGTGTCCACGATCGTCCAGGCGGGTTTTGCCAAGAGCCGGGGCGACGCCCGGCGCTTGATCGACCAGGGCGGCATCCGCATCAACGGCGACAAGGCGAACGCCGACTCGAAGCTGAAAGACGGCGATGTGCTGCAGGCCGGCAAAAGAAATTTCGTTCGAATTCGCGTGAGATAGAATCATCGAAAGCATGTTCGGAGCACCCAACGGAGCGCATAACTAGGTGTCCGGCCACTCGAAATGGGCGGGTATCAAGCACAAGAAGGCGATCGTCGATGCCAAGCGCGGCCAGGCTTTCACCAGGGCCAGCCGCGAGATCCTGATCGCCGCCAAAGAGGGCGGAGGCAACGTCGACGGCAACTTCCGGCTCCGCCTCGCTATGCAGAAAGCGCGTGAGATCAACATGCCGACCGACAAGATCCAGAACGCTATCAAGCGCGGCACCGGAGAGCTGGCAGGCGAGAAGCTGGAAGAGATTCGGTACGAGGGCTACGGACCCGCGGGCGTCGCCGTCATGGTTGACGCGTTCACTGATAACCGCAACCGCACCTCCGCGTCGATCCGGCACCGTCTGTCCAAGTTCGGCGGCAACCTTGGCGAGTCCAACTCGGTGGGGTGGATGTTCGAGCGCAAGGGCGTAATCTCGGCCGACGCGGGCAAGAACGACCCCGACGACGTAGGCCTTGCGGCGATCGAAGCGGGGGCCGATGACGTGCAGGTTGAAGGCAAGTCAGTCGAGGTCACCACTCCGCCCGCCGCTTTTGAGAAGGTCAAGGCGGCGATGGAGGGCATGGGGGTCACCATCGACAACGCCGAGATCACCATGCAACCAAAGCAGACAGTTGCGGTGGGGGAGGACAAGGCTGCAGCTGTTCTCAGGATGATGGAGTCACTGGAAGAGGACGACGACGTCCAGCAGGTCTACGCCAATTTCGACATTCCAACCAACGTTCTTGAACGCGTCTCAGCACAGGTGTAGAAGTGTTGGATAAATGCCAGGCGCCACCAACGGATTAATCCTGGGAATCGATCCAGGCCTCGCCGGCACTGGGTTCGCGCTGCTGTCAGGTTCTAATCTCGTGCTGTCGTGCAGCACGCTCGTCACCAGCCCCGGACGCGATGGCGTAAGGCTGCTGGCCATCACCAAGCACCTTCGCGACCTGCTCGCTGCGAATCCGCCCTCGGAGGCCTCGCTCGAGGAGCTGTTCATAGGCCGCAACACGTCGAGCGCGATTGGGGTTGCGCAAGCGCGTGGCGCCATCCTCGCGGTGCTCGAAGAGTGCGGCGTGCCCGTCTTCGAGTACAAGCCGAGCCAGGTCAAGATGGTCCTCACCGGCTATGGCAATGCGGACAAGGCGCAGATCGCTCGCATGCTGGGCGCCCAGGTGAAGGTGCCCGAAGGTCGGGTGGACGCGCACGCGATGGATGCCATCGCGATCGCCGTGTGTCATGCGCGCAGCCGAAAGCTCTCACAGGTCGCGCGTTGATCGCACATCTCAGCGGCGTCGTTCGCCGCGCAGGACCTGACTTCGTCGTCCTCGACGTCGGAGGCGTCGGCTACCTGGTCAGCGTCAGCGGCACGACGCGGCAGAAGATTCCCGCGCCCGGCGGCGAGTACGAGCTTCACATCCACACGGTGGTCCGCGAGGACCAGCTCGCACTCTATGGCTTTGCATTAGTGGAAGAGCTGGAGCTTTTCGAGATGCTGATCCAGGTGGATGGAGTCGGCCCGAAGGTCGGTCTGAACATCCTGAGCGCGGCCAGCCTCGAGATCCTCAAGAGCGCCATCGTGAGCGAGGACCCCGCTCCGATACGCAGAGCGAACGGCGTGGGCGCACGAACCGCGGCAAAAGTCATCATCGAGCTGAAGCCAAGGCTTGACGCGCTTGCGGAGGTTGAGGTGATCCCGCGCGCCACCGCCCTCGCCGGGGACGGCGTGGTGCCCAAGGCCGTGGAGTCAGCGCTGCGCAATCTCGGCTTCTCGTCGCAAGAGGCGCGGACCGGCCTGGAATCGGTTGATTGGAGTTCGACCCCTTCCACGCAAGAGGCGCTGGCGACTGCCCTGAAGGCATTGGGTAGGAAATGACGGGCAAAGCCGGCGTGCCACCACGCGACGAGCCCGTCCTCGACCCGCGCGTCGATGACGACCAGTACGACCTCACTCTGCGCCCGCGACTTCTGTCCGAGTACGTCGGCCAGGAGCAGGTCCGGCAGAACCTGAGCATCCTGCTGGAGGCGGCGCGGCGCCGAGGCGAGCCCGTGGAGCACGTTCTTCTTAGCGGGCCGCCGGGGCTCGGCAAGACCACGCTCGCGCACATCATCGCCAACGAGCTCGGGGTCGCGATCAAGGTCAGCTCCGGGCCGGCCATCGATCACCAGGGCGCTTTGGGGTCGATCCTCCTGAACCTCAACAGTCGCGACGTCTTCTTCATCGACGAGATCCACCGGCTCAGCAGCGTGGTGGAGGAATCGCTGTACCCCGCTCTGGAGGATTTCAGGTTCGACGCGGTGCTCGGCAAAGGCGTGGGGGCCAGCGCGGCGTCACTGCCACTGCCGCATTTCACCTGCGTGGGCGCCACCACTCGACAGGGATTGCTCAGCGGGCCGCTGCGCGACCGTTTCGGCGCCGTCTACCGGCTCGATTTCTACACGAAACCCGAGCTCGAGAGCATCGTGCGGAGGTCCGCGCGCATCCTCGACATCGAGATTCACGACGACGCCGTGTCCGAGATTGCCCGGCGTGCGCGAGGAACACCCCGAATCGCCAACCGCCTGCTCCGCCGCGTTCGCGACTACGCGCAGGTGCGGGGCGATGGTCGGGCGACGGTTGACACGACCAGGACGGCGCTGGGCATGCTCGAGATCGATGAGCTGGGTCTCGAGCCGCTCGACCGCCAGCTGCTGGAGACCCTGATCCTCAAGTTCAAGGGCGGGCCGGTCGGCCTCGACACCATCGCCACGTCGCTCTCGGAGGAGCCCGAGACGATCGAGGACGTCCACGAGCCCTACCTGATCCAGATCGGTTTCCTGGCGCGAACCTCCCGGGGCCGTGTCGCCACCGAGCTCGCCTACAGGCACCTGGGCCTGGTCCCACCAGACCCTGGACCGCAGCAAACGCGCCTACTCTAGCGAGCGCCCGGGAGCATCAACAACTAGCCGGAACGTAAACTTCTCGGGCTGTGCAACTAGTTCTCAGCTGGCCCGTCCGACTACTGGTCGTCGCGATCCTGATGTTCTCAGTGTTCGTCGACGGGGCCGGCTACATCTACAGGATCGTCAACCACTACCCTCTCACCGGCAACGTCGCGGGCCTGCCGCCCAACTTCGGCGGCTGGCAGGTTTACATCCACAAGGGCCTCGACCTGTCGGGCGGGACCCATATCGATTACTCGCTTCACAACTTTCCCGCGGGTCAATCCCGCTCGGACGTGCAGCAGAGGACCATCGCGGTCATCCTCAAGCGAGTCAATGCGCTCGGTGTGAGCGAGCCCGAAGTGCGCGGCGCTGGTAACAACAACGATAGGATCACTGTCGACCTCGCCGGCGTCACCGCCCAACAGGCGCAGAAGACAATCGGTTCGGTGACCAAGCTCGTTTACACGAAATGGGTCAAGGACGACAAGGTGACCGGGGGTATTGTGCCCGGCTATAAACCCCAACTCACAGGGCTCACAGGCGACGACATCTCGAGCGCCAACGCAAGCATTGACCCATCCAGCGGAATCGGCTGGGGGGTCAACGTGAACTTCACCTCAAACGGCTCAAACCTCTTCGGCAAGCTCACCACCGCCAACGTGGCCGCGTGTCCTGGCGACCCCAACACGACCGCAGGCAGCTGCCCCGAGCGCCACCTCACGATCTGGCTGGACCTGACGCAGGCAGACATCGACCACTGGGAGGACGCCACCATCGCGAACCAGGTGTCCACCAACTACGATCCGAACTGTCTGGCGACACAGGGGGCCACCGCGACCTGCCCCAAATACCTGGTCGACGCGAACACGCAACAGCCGATCCTTGGAGGTTCCGCGGTCATCAGCGGCAGCTTCACGCAGCAGAGCGCTGTCGACCTCGCCACCGGCATCAATTCCGGTTCGCTCCCGGTCGACCTCCACGTGGAGGGGGTGACCCAGATTGGTTCCACACTCGGCGAGGAGTCGGTCAAGCTCAGCCTTGCCGCCGGCCTCCTCGGGCTCTCGATCGTCGTGATCTTCATGATCGTGTACTACCGCATCCCGGGCCTTCTGGCGAGCATCGCGTTGCTGTTCTACGCCGCGGCCGTCCTGGCCGTCTTCAAGTGGGTGCCGGTGACGCTGACCCTGGCAGGCATCACCGGATTCATCCTGTCCGTGGGCATGGCCGTCGACGCGAACGTGCTGATCTTCGAACGCTTCAAAGAAGAGGTGAGGTCCGGACGCACGATCCCGGCCGCGGTCGACGCGGCGGTAAGGCGCGCGTGGCCGGCCATCAGGGATTCCAACACGTCGACCTTCATGACCTGCGTGATCCTTGGCTTCATCGGGCCGCCGCAAGTGCAGGGATTCGCCATCACTCTCGGCGTCGGCGTGGTGGCCAGCCTCGTGTCCTCGATCGTGGTCACGCACAACCTGCTGGCAATAGTTCTCAGCTCCGGCGCGTTTCGCCGGCCTGGCTTGTTAGGGGTGGATCGTGCTCGAGTCGTCTGAGGAGATCGAAGAGGAAGTGGTCGCCGCAGAGCCTGTCAAGGCTGAGCCGCCGCCGCGCGAGCCTCGCGTCAGAAAGCTCGACATCGTCAGCCGTCGAAACCTGTTCTTCCTGCTGACTCTGATCATCATCATCCCGGGCATCATCTCGATGGCGCGGCCGGGAGGAGGCTTCCTGCTCGGGATCGACTTTGCGGGCGGCACCGAGTTCTCGCTCCAGTTCACGAACAAGCCGAGCCTGGCCCAGGTCGAGGGCGCCGTCACAGCCGAGAACATTCACGGCACGGTCATCCCGGCCGGAAATCCAGGGAGCTACATCATCCGCGGCGTCCCTTTGAGCCCGGCGGCGCAGCAGGCCGTGGTGGATCACCTGACGAGCAAGCTCGGCCCGATCAACTTAAAAACGGAATCGGTGATCGAGGTGGGAGGGACAATAGCCGGCGAGACGATCACGCGAGCCCTCGGGGCTGTGGTGGCTGCATCTGTGGGCATCCTGTTGCTGCTGGCGTGGCGCTTCCACAACGTGCCGGGCGGCTGGCGCGCCGGATTCCAGTTCGGCGGCGCAGCTCTCGCAGCCCTCCTGCATGACGTGTTCGTGCTGACAGGAATCTTCTCGATCATCGGCACCTTCTTCCACAATCGCATCGGCGAGATCGACGCCCTGTTTGTGACTGCGGTGCTCACGGTCGTGGGCTTCTCGGTCCACGACACCATCGTCGTGTTCGACCGGATTCGCGAAAACCTGCGCGTGAGCCAGCGGCTCTCCTTCGAGCAGGTCGTGAACCTCAGCATCATGCAAACCGCGGCCCGATCGATCATCACGAGCTTTACCGTCGTCCTGGTTCTGGCCGCGATCCTGATCTCTGGTGGCGACACGCTCAAGGGCTTTGCGCTGGCCCTCATGATCGGCATCGTGTCCGGTACGTACAGCTCGATCTTCAACGCCTCGCCCCTGCTGGTCGTCTGGAGAAAGATTCAGCCGGTCCGCTAGTCAACTCGAAGGTGCGCCCTGCGCGCGCCCGGCCGGCACGAAGGCTCGCAATCCAGCTATCGTTGGATTCAGAAGCCTCACATGCCAACCTGGCCCATATCGTCAATCAAAGAGCTGATCGAGCCCACCCTGAAGCACATGGGTTACGAGCTGTACTCGCTCGAGCAGTCGGGGCAGGCGGGTCGCACCCTTCGCATCTCGATCGACCACGCCGAGCCGATCACCGTCGAGGATTGCGAACGGGTCAGCCGCGTTGCCGGTCCGCTCATCGAGCACGCGGAGCTCATCGAGGGGCCTTACAACCTCGAGGTCTCCTCCCCAGGCGCAGAGCGCCCGCTGCGCGCCCAGTCCGATTACGAGCGGTTCAACGGGCGGCGCGTCAACATCCGCTATCGGAGCGGCGACGCGGACACCGTGGTCGAGGGTCAGCTGGTGGCCGTGGACGGCGCCGGCATAGCAGTGCAAGCGCAGGGTGCGCGAGGCCGCGCACCTGTCGTGATGCACATCTCATGGAGTGACGTTGTCGCGGGCAGGCTCGCGGTCTCAATCTGAACCGTCCACGGAAAGCCTCGCCGAAGCGCTGACCGCGCTTTGCGCCGAGGTGGGCATTCCTTTTGAGGAGATGCTGCACACCGTGGAAGGTGCGCTGGCGGTCGCGTACGCGCGAGCGTTCAGCCCGGCGGGCGAGATCACCGTGAAGCTGGACACCCAGACCGGTGGGCTCGAGGTGCGCAGCCGCATCGTGCGAAGTGACGGCAGCGAGATGATCGTGATGCTCCCTTCCGAAGACTTCAAGCGCCTCGCCGCCCAGACGGCAAAGCATGCGGTACTCCGTCACATTCACGACCTGGAGCGCGACAAGGTGCTGCGCGACGTCGCGGAGCACAAGGGCGAGCTGGCCAGCGGCGTGGTGGACCGAATGGAGATGGGCACCGTCTACGTCGACCTGGGTCGAGCCGAGGGCGTGATGCCTCCCGAGGAGCAGATTCCGGGCGAACAGCTGCACCCGGGACGGCCGGTGCTGGTGGTGATCATGGAGGCGCAGCGCAACGCGCGCCAGGCCCAGGTCCGCGTGTCGCGAGGCTCGCGGATGTTTGTGCATCGATTGCTGGAAGCCGAGGTCCCGGAGATCAAGGCGGGGACAGTACAGATACGCGCCATCGCCAGGGAGCCTGGCCTGCGGACGAAGGTCGCGGTCTCCTCCACCCAGGCGGGGCTTGACCCGGTTGGCGCCTGCGTCGGACCCAAGGGCGTGCGCCATCGCGCGATCCTGAGCGAGCTCGCCAGCGAGCACGTGGACATCGTCCCCTGGTCCGACGATGCAGAGGCGTTTGTCGCCGCTGCGCTCGGCCCGGCGAAACCGGAGCGGGTGACCATCAATCGCATGACGCGCACCGCGACGGTCCTGGTTCCGCGCGCACAGCTGTCGCTGGCGATCGGTCGCGACGGGCAGAACGCGCGTCTTGCGGCGAAGCTCACCGGCCTTCGCATCGACATCAAGCCCAGCGACCCTGATGGCGAGGTCATTGCCGAGCCTGCCAGGTGAGCCGGTCCGCACCTGCGTCGCATGTCGCGAGGAAGCAGGCAAGGGCGCCTTTGTGCGCGTAGTTCGCCGGCCCGACGGCACTGCTGCGGTCGACAGGACCGGCCGCGCACCGGGCCGTGGCGCGTACCTCCACTCGGACGGTGCATGCATCGAAACTGCGCGCAAGCGACGGGCTTTGGAGCGATCGCTGAAGGCCTCGATAGGACCCGAGGTTTGGGCCGAATTAGTTACGCCAAATACCCAGGTGGAGCGGTAGGCCGGATTCATTCCGGCCGTCATCTATGCCCCATCAAAGCGCCTCCAGAACGCGGCGCCACACCGGTGGGGGTCCCGCGGGGGAGGCCTGCTTCCCCCGCGCCGTCCCGTGGGGGAGGCCTGCTTCCCCCACGCCGTCCCGGCATAATCAGTAGTTCCGCATGAAAGCACACGAACTCGCACGCGAACTTGGGATCAGCCAAAAGGAGCTGGTGAACTTCCTCCAGCAGAGGCGGCTGACGCGAAACGCTGCCGCGCCGCTGGCGCCTCCAGCGATCGAGGCTGCCCGATCCGCGTTCAAATCCGCGGCGGTGGCGGTCAAGATCGCCCCCAACGGGGATCGCAGGGTCGCGCTGCCGCCATCGCTGTCGGTGAAAGACCTCGCTGAGAAGCTCTCGGTGAGCCCGGTCGAGGTGATCAAGAAGCTGATGGCCTCGAACATCATGGCCACGATCAACCAGGTCATCGACTTCGCCACCGCGGAGATCGTGGCGGATGAGTTTGGCTACACGGTCGAGCCTGTATCGAGCGAAGACGTCGTCGCCACCGAATCACCGGAAGGCGAGGCTGTCGTCACCACCTCGCGCGAGGAGCTGTTCTCGGTCGCCAACGAAGACCCGAGCAAGCTCGTTCCACGCGCTCCGATCGTGACGGTGCTGGGACACGTCGATCACGGCAAGACCTCGATCCTGGACGCGATCCGCAAGACCAGGGTCGCGGCGGGCGAGGCCGGAGGCATCACCCAACGCATCGGCGCCTACAAGATCGAGACCGCGGACGGCCATCCGATCGTCTTCGTCGACACGCCGGGCCACGAGGCCTTCACTGCCATGCGTGCTCGTGGCGCGCAGGTCACCGACCTCGTAGTGCTGGTGGTCGCCGCCGACGATGGAGTCAAGCCGCAGACCATCGAGGCCATCCAGCACGCCCGCGCGGCGAAGGTCCCGATCATCGTCGCCATCAACAAGATGGACGTCCAGGGGGCGAATGCGGACCGCGTCCATCAGGAGCTCGCCGCCCAAGGCATCGTCACCCGTCATTACGGTGGCGAGCACGAGTGCGTGCACCTCAGCGCGAAAACTGGCCAGGGCATCGACGACCTTCTCACGACCATCGTGCTGTCGTCCGACATCCTCGAGCTCAAGGCGAACCCTGACCGCAACGCGATCGGCACCGTCGTCGACGCGCACCTCGAGCGTGGTCGCGGCCCCGTCGCCACAGTGCTGGTGCAAGCGGGCACGCTGCACGTCGCAGACGACTTCGTGTGCGGTCACATCTACGGCCGTGTCCGAGCCCTTGCGAACGACCGCGGCGAGAGCGTGACCGAGGCGGGGCCGGCCACCCCAGTGGTGGTCTCCGGCATGAGCGAGGTCCCGCACGCCGGTGACATATTCCAGGTGGTCGGATCGGAGAAGGCGGCTCGCCAGATCGCGCTGACCAAGCTCACCGAGAGGCGCACCCAGGAAGCGGCACGGGACTTCGCGCCGAGGATCACCCTCGAGGAGCTGGCTCGACGCGCCAAGGAAGGCGAGGTCAAGGAGCTCAGCCTGGTCGTGAAGGCAGACGCCCAAGGAACCCTCGAAGCCCTTCTCAGCGCGCTGCAGAAGATCGAAGACCCTGTCGTCGCCATCAAGATCGTCGGTCAGGGAGTGGGGGCCGTCAGCGACTCGGACCTTCTGCTGGCCGGCGTGTCCAACGCGATCATCATCTGCTTCAACCTGAAGCCAACCCCAGCTGCAGTCGCCGCTGCGGAGCGAGCCAAGGTCGAGGTCCGCTACTACGACGTCATCTACAAGCTCACGGAGGACGTCGAGCGGGCAGCCAAGGGCTTGCGCGAACCGACGTATCGCCAGATCCGTGAAGGCAAGCTCGAGGTCGTCATCCCGATCAAGATTCCACGGCAGGGCGTGATCGCAGGCTGCCGCGTTGTCGAGGGCAAGATAACTCGAGGCGGCTGGGCCAAGCTGTTGAGGGGGAAAGAGCAGATTTTCGAAGGCAGAATCA